>Ga0318562_10001545_pt1 | contig 10429 bp, 13 predicted proteins | sample GRESIP066b5f18_FD_203688 | JGI IMG/M metagenome (GOLD analysis project Ga0318562, IMG submission 203688) | Tropical soil microbial communities from Luquillo Experimental Forest, Puerto Rico - GRE.SIPMG.066b5f18 | ecosystem: Environmental > Terrestrial > Soil > Tropical forest > Bulk soil...
GCGGTATCATTGAACGGAAACACCATGAGGACGAAGCCAACCTTGCGGTCGTTGCCTCTGGCCTCGCCATTGAAAATCATATCAATGGAGCTAACAATGGCGGTCATTTTCTCGATGTATTCCGGCTCGATGGGCGCATCGCCAAGTTTGTTCATATCAGGCTCCGCACTGCGAGGATGATGAGAACCCATAGTAGCAGATTAAAGGCCATGGCGAGCCTGAAGGCGAAGGGATCTGGCATTGGAACCCTGGAATGGTGGCAGCTATGCAAGAGGAACCCCAGGGGCCACCCCCAGCAGGGGGTAACTTATAGTATGCAGGACCGAGTTTCGATTCAATTACGTAAGTTAGGGTTCTGAAAGCGGCGGATTTACCGATCGCCCAGTCAGGAGTGATCGAACCGCCGCCCGCAGGCCCTCGCCGCATCTCGTAATTTGGCGAGCTGCTTACGCCATCAGTTTTTGGCCTCCAGACGAGTTAGGCCTCATTAGCGTGGCGTCGCGCCGTAGCGCGATCTGAAGACTCCGGGGGCGGGATTTCGTTCCGAAAAATTATGATCAGTAAGCGCGACTGGAACAAGATAAAGAAGAGAGTAGTCCCGGGCGACCGCAAAGCCGTCAGGATGTCCAGACTTCCAAAATCGGTAAAGTTGGTAAACTCACTTCGTCAGGTCGCGGATTTGACCGAGGTCGATAAACCAAAGAGGCGGCATGTCCCTGCGGTCCTCAAGACTGACACGGCGCATCCCGGCCCACCTGTCTCTTACATCGCCGTGGAGCATCGATGCGGCGATGATGATGCAGCTGACTGACAGCTTATAAACTCTCATAGAGACCTCCCAGCCTGATGAGGGCGCCGATTGGACCCCGGCGCTCTCATCCTTTTTGGAGATTCTAAATCGAAATCCATCTGCCGCACAACAAGTGGCGGCCGAGACCCCATCAGAACGCCCTGTGGAAATACTTAAGCCAAGGGGGCGACCGTGCCATGGCGGTCTGGCACAGACGAGCCGGTAAGGACGAGGTCTGCCTGCACCACGCCGCCGTGAGTGCGATGACGAGACCAGGCAACTACTGGCACTGTCTCCCGGAATATCTGATGGGCCGCAAAGCCATCTGGAGCGCAGTCAATGCGCATACGGGAAAGCGAAGGATAGATGAAGCTTTCCCTCCGGAGATCCGGGAGAACATCTCAGACAATGAGATGTTTATCAGGTTCATCAATGGATCCACGTGGCAGATCATCGGCTCGGACAAGTATGATTCAACGGTCGGTTCTGGTGTAGCGGGGATTACGTTCTCTGAGTGGGCGTTGGCTAACCCCAGTGCCTGGGGCTACTACAGACCAATGTTAGCTGAAAACAAGGGCTGGGCGATCTTCATCTCGACGCCCAGGGGGCACAATCACTGTAAGGCCATGTACGACCACGCCAGAGTAAGTCCTGGCTGGTTCTGCGAACTACAGACGGCAAGAGATACCGGGATGATGTCCTCCGACGAGCTGGAGGAAGCATTATCCGAGTATCAGGCGCTGTACGGGGAAGACGTAGGAAGAGCGCAATACGAGCAGGAATACAACTGCTCGTGGAATGCCGCAATATTGGGAGCCTTCTTCTCCCTGGAGATGAACGCTGTACGTGTTGAGGAGCGAATAACAGACATCAACGCGCTCGATGCTCCGGTTCACCGGGCCTGGGATCTTGGTGTTCGCGACGATACCGCGATCTGGTGGTTTCAGACGGTCGGAGCACAGGTGTTCATTCTCGACTGTTACGCCGCGTCAGGTGTGGGTGTTGAGCACTTCGCTGATCAGATCGAACAGCGAAGACAGAAATACGGATGGAAGGACGGAACGGATTACGTCCCCCACGACGCCCGGATCAAGGAATGGGGATCAGGAAGGACGAGGGTCGAGACCATGCTCACCTTCAACCTTCACCCGACACTGGTGCCTCAATCCACCATCGCAGACGGAATCAACGCGGTCAGGAGAGTGCTCCCGATCAGTGTATTCCACCCCAGGTGCGAAGAGGGGATCTCAGCTCTAGAACAGTACAGAAGAGAATGGGACGACGAAAAGAAAGCTTTTAGAGCTTCTGCTGTTCACGACTGGACATCCCACTTCGCGGATGCCTTCCGCTATCTCGCCTTGAGCTGGCAGAAACAACCTATCAGACGAGCAAAACCCGCGAGGCAAACGGGTTTGGTGATTCCGCCACCACCTGACGTGAGACGAACAGGGATGATGCTGTGAGCTGGGTCGATCGCATCTCAAAGATCATTCACGCGTTTCATTCAAGTCCACACGATTTCGATCGCTTCGATCTCTCCAAGATAGGAACGGGAGAGGGAGCGCAGGTCTACGGGCACGGATTGTACTTCGCGGAGAACCCCGAGATCTCCGGCAAGGGCGGTCACTATTACAATCAGTTCTCGCACAGGATGATGCGGGACTTGGGGCCAGAGGGTCAGGCGCTCTATGCCCTGAAACAGGCTGGCGGCGATCGTGCCCAGGCTGTTGCAGCAACCGAAGCCTACATCGATCGCCTTAACCGCTGGGCTGGCAACGAACAGGCGAGCACGCCCGCAGGAAGAGTAATGGCAGCAGACGACCTCGCCAAGGTGCAGGCGCGGCTCGATCTCCTCAAGAGCGACAAGATCATCGGCCCGAAGACCTATGAAGTGAACATCAACGCTGATCCCAATACGTTTTTGGATTGGGACAAGCGGCTCAGCGCGCAGCCGAAGTTCGTGCAGTCAGTCCTAAAAGATATCGTGCCGAAGGACAACATGCCGTCCTTCATGCAGCAGTTCGAACAGGGGACGATGCCAGGGAGGGCCGCTTACTGGGGCTTAGGAGAACCGGCAGAGGCTTCCCAAGCGCTCAACGAGGCTGGCATCCCCGGCATTAGCTATTTCGATGCGAACTCGCGCAGCACCGCAGATTTGCAAAGGCGTTTAGATGTATTGCAGAGCAGTCCGAATGCGGAAAAATATAAAAGCCAAATAGAAGGGCTTCAAACTCAACTCAGCGGTTTGCCGCCACCAACATCAAACTACGTCGTCTTCGATCCCAACATAGTAGACATCATGAAGAAATACAGCATCCCCGGGCTGGGGCTCGGCGCGCTCTACGAGCAGGGCGATTATGGCAACGAATGAAGTAGACGTTCGCCACGACGATCTCGAATACGACCCGACGATAGAACCAAAGAAAGCCAAGGCGTGGTTAAACTTGCTCCAGGAGAGCGAGGACGCATTTGAAGAGTGGAATGATCACTGCGACAGAATCGATAAACAGTTCGCCAATCTATCGCGTCTGGCGAACATGTCGCGTGATAAAGAATTCCAGATGTTCTGGTCGAATGCGGAGGTCTTGAAACCATCCATTTATGCCAAGGCGCCGATCCCCGTAGTCGTTCCGAAATTTCTTGACAGGAGACCTGTGTATCAGGCGGCGGCGGAGGTCATGGAGCGCTGCTGCACGGTCGCGTTTGATCTCTGTGGTATCAACGAGCTGATGATGCTTGTCAGGGACGATCTCGCGCTGATCGATCGCGGTGTTGCGTGGTGCAGGTATGAATCGGGAGACAGAAACAAGGCTGAGAGTGTCGAGATTGATTTCAAGGCGAGGCGGGACTTTCTACATTCGATCAGCAGAAACTGGAGAGAAGTGAGCTGGGTTGCAGGTGCCTCTTATCTGACCCGAGCTGAAGCCCGTGATCGTTTCTACAAGACATCAGGTGATGAATATCAAAGAGCAGATTATAAAGTAGACAAAGAGAGCAAAGAAGTAGGCGGCTCCGATAGCAGGGAGAGGGCGAAGTTCTGGGAGATCTGGGACAAAGCCAATAAACGCGTGATCTGGGTTTCTGAAGGGTGTGAATTCATCCTCGATGAAGACGACCCCCACCTTGATCTCAGGCAATATTTTCCGTGTCCGAAGCCTGCTTATGGGACGTGTCAACGCTACAGTTTAGTACCAGTCCCCGATGTCTTACAGTACAAAGACCAACTAGACGAAATCAACGAGCTGACCGGCAAGATCCACGCGTTGAGTCAAGCTGTCGTCGCTCGTGGTTTTTATCCCGCGGGCGGTGGCGAAATCGCCGACGCCGTGCAGGCAGCGATCGCGGTCAATACTCCAGGCCAAGTCCTGGTCCCCGTAAGTAATTGGGCGAGTTTTGGCGGATCAAAAGAAGTCATAATTTGGCTGCCCATCGACATGATCGCGCAAACGATTACTGGTCTGGTAGCACTCAGAAAACAAATCATCGACGACATCTATCAGATCATGGGCCTCTCGGACATCATGCGGGGCTCTACCAACCCGCAGGAAACACTGGGCGCCCAGCAGCTCAAGAGCGAATATGGATCGACCAGGATCCAGGACAAACAACAGGAGCTGGTCAGGCTAGCACGTGATCTCGTCGAGATCACCAGTGAGATCATTACCGAGAAATTCGACGACAGCACCATCATCGAGATGTCGCAGACGCAACTGCCGACACAGACGATGGTGAAGCAGAAGGCAATCCAGCTCCAGATGGGCCTTCGAACCCAGCAGGATCAGGTCCAGGCGATGGGCCAGAACCCGCAAGCGCAGCAGATGGCGCAGCAGAACCCGGATCAGGCAAATCAAATCGCGCAGCAGAGCCAGCTACAGATCACTCAGGGTATGGAAGCCCTCCAGAAACTACAGACGCAGCCGACGATCGAGCAAGTCCTGCATTTTCTCAAGGACAACAGAGCAAAAGCTTTCGTCCTCGACATTGAGACTGATTCAACGATCATCGCTGATGAAGGCGCCGAGAAACAGGCCCGCAATGAATTCGTCGGTGTGTTAGCTCAGATCCTTCCACAGCTCGCGCAGATGATCATGGCCGAACCTCAGACCGCGGAATTCTGCGGCGAAGTGTTGAAGTTCGCCACCGCACCCTATCGTGCTGGCAGGTCTATGGACGGCGCAATTGATTCACTTGTTCAGCTCATGGATCAGAAGGGTAATCAACCAAAAGGTGATGATCCCACGACGATGCAGAACAAGACTGCGCTCCAGATCGAGCAGCTCAAGGTCAACGCACAACAGCAAACAGACGCCGCGAAGCTTCAGCTCCAGGCGCAAGAACTCCAGATGAAAGACCGCCACAAGGCGATGGAATTGGACAACCAGCGCAACATTGCGCTCGCCAACCTCCAGGCCAAGCAGGGCGACAACGCCTCGAAGGTTCAAATCCAAAATCAAAAGGCAATGGAATCGAGAGAAGCGCATCAGGCCGAGATGCTCGGCAAGATCCAGGAAATGCACATGCAGCGTGAGAAGGCCAATCAGCAGTTCCAGCAGAGCCAACAAAGAGCCGACGACCAGCGCCAGCGCGCAGCTCTGTTGTCGCAGCAGGCGGCTCAGCGGCAGCAGAGGCCGATTTAATGTCAAGAAGAATGAATTACGGCCCGAGGTTTCAGCCGACCATCGGTAATATCAACAAGATACCCTTCTATGAGGAGAATTATTGGGAGCGCAGAGGCCGCCAGCGCATGGCTGCGATCTATCACCACATGCCGCAGCATAAGAAGGAACTGATGGCTTACAACGGAGGGGTGACCCGCGCCAAGATAGTCGCCAAGAAGACTGGTATGGCGAAAGCCGAGCGCGAGGAAGCCGAAAGGCTCATGGTCGATGCAATTCGTCAGGCTGTCGCCATGCTGGAATTCAACATGACTGCTCTGATGCAGCATCCAAAGCCGACAGTGAATTACTATTCGTCGGTCAACCAGGAGCAGTGCATTAATGCCATCCTCCTGCTCAAGACCAAGTGCGGCGTGACGTTCGACAGCAAGGACTTCACGCAAAGGGTGGTCCTCGACCGCGACCATGTCTCGAAAGAGAATAGTTTTGAGAAGATGGAGATGCAGCGCGAAGACCGGCTGGAGCGCGAAGCCAAGATGGCGCGCCTGGATCTGATCCGAGAAGTGGCGAGGAAACGCAATGGCCAGCCTCGTTAAATACAACGCCCTCATCGATAACATTGCATCTGGCGGTCATAACCTGAAGACCGCCGTGATCAAGTGTGCGCTGACCGCAGATACACCGAATGCCGCTACTGATACCACGATGACGTACACGCCGCCGACCAACGTCAACGGCTATCCGAGTGGTGGTAATACGCTGACGACGACGAGCGCGGCCACATCAGGGGGTCTGTTCACGCTGAAGCTTGCCGACACCGTGTTCACCGGCGCAAGTGGAGGCATCGGACCATTCCGGTATGCAGTGCTCTATAACTCATCAGCCAGTAACAAGCTGATCGGCTATTACGATTACGGCATCGTCACGCAGCTCGGTAATACCGAAACTCTGACGGTCGATTTCGACGACACGAACGGGGCGCTAACAATTGCATGAGATTGCAAGAGCAACTCAGTGAGCTTCGTCAGACCGGCTGTCACGGAGCGGTGGGATCGCGGGCACTGGGACGTAGCGCATTGGGATGGCCAGATCGGTCTGAGCCCGCCGGTCGCGTCTATCACTATCACGACCAAGCCAGCGAATATCAGCCGCTCTCTCAAGCTGCTGACGACGACAACCTCGATCGTCATCACGCCGATCGACGTAACGCTACACGTCACCGCTCCGCAGTTCATTCATGCGGCCACGGCGCCGATCGTCATATCAACGATCGATGCAACACTTCTAGGGATACGGCGGCTCGGTGCAATAACGGCGCCGATCGTCGTTACGCCAATTGACGCAACAATCCTTCAGTTCAGGCGGATCGAGACTGACACGGCCGACATCATCGTGTCTGGCTGGGTCAATGGACTGAATGTCTTCCGGCAGCCGGGGGACATGGAATTCGGCTGGCAAAAGGTGATCTTGAGGAGATGGTGATGGTGAAGACATCACAGAAGCAGACCATGGCCGAGGCCAACTACCGACGTGGTGATCCGATCGACCACTGCGGCATTTGCCGGTTCTACCAGGGCGAGGGCCGATGTTCGCGGGTGATGGGTAATATCAGCCCTTACGGGATCTCCGACATCTACAACCGCCTGCTTAATCCCTTCGGCAAGACCCTGGTCCCCAATGAGATCAGCGCGGTCAAGGCTATGGCGGCTGACGCCGCCGATCGCAGCCAGGGTGCGCCGCAATGATGGGCAGTCTCGCCCAGGACGACGACTACGGCTACACCGATCTCGGCATCCCGATCGGCGCCCGCACAGAAGATCCTGGCAGACTACCGGCATGGATCATGAGTGGTTTGGCTAATCCTGGTCCCTACGAGGCCCAGGTCGGCATGTGGCCCAACCCGACACGAAAAGCGCTGCCAGATGTTGGACAACCACTGATCAGTAGTGGCGAATTTTCCCCAGGCGTGCCCGCGGTCAATCGTGCGGCAAATGTCGCTTCTAACGTTGCCAACGATTATTTGATCCCGAAGACGCCGCTCGATGTCGGGCTGACGATCGCGACCGGAGGTGGAAGTGTCCCCTGGCGCATCGGCGCTCTGGCGACGGGAGCTGCGCTCGACAGTGACGAAGCACAAGCCGCTAAACTCCCGAAGGGACTGGGCGAGGTACTCAATCCGAGACTGCGCGCCAAGGCGGAGGGCTTGTTTGGGAAATGGGCAAAATACGCCGAGGAGTATCCGCCGACCGGGCCGGGCGCTCCGTCGCTCGATCCGGGCACCGGCAAGCCCTACATGGCGAAGGCGAACATTCCCGAGGTGGAACAGTTTATGAAGGATCGTAAGGCGATCCAGGCGGACATGGACGCCAACGGCTACGTGCCTTACTTCGATCCGGCCCAGCGTTTCCACGTTGACCCATCGAAATATCCCGCGATGCTCGACACCGCGCAGGATCTGCCGGTGAAGGCAGATACAATCCTGAAGTGGACGAACCACATCGACACACCTGAAACCCGCGCATTGCTGCAACGTGCCTATCAAGTCGGTCAGACGGTACCGAATGCGAAGAATTGGTACATGATGGGCCAGCTTGAGCGGAAGTATATTGACGAACTCGGAGAGCAGCTCGGCCGCACGAAATTCCGCGAGGACTTCGGTGGCGCGATGGCTGCGACGACAGGCGGCGCCTCTCCATCAGAAAACTTCCTGATGGGGCACTATGGCAACTACATGCGCTACAAGGGGCAAGACTTCCCCAGGTGGACGCCAGAGGAGCATCAGGCGGTCAAGGACTTTGCCGAGAGCCAGGGCAAACAGTATGTCGATGCCAAGGGCAGGCCCATCAACAAGACCGGCGACATCGCATCCTTCAAGGTGCCGTCACCCGTGGGAGGCCAGTACGCCTCTGGCAACCTCGATCAATACGACCGGATCTTCAAGGAAGTCGCGGCAGGCAAGGATATCGGTCAGGCCATGGCTGATTCCAACTCCAAGCGGCTCGACTTCATGCAGGCGTTCGAAGGGCACCCCGATAGCTTCGTCTGGGACAAGCAGATGTCGAATACGGCAAAACTGGGAGACCAGCCGCCGTCATACGGCATTGCGGAGCGAGTGGCACGCGAGGAGGCAGCGAAGGCTGGTGTGCCTCCGCAAAACTTCCAGGATGTCGGCTGGGCCGGTCAGAAGGCGATGCTGGAGGGAGCCAAGCCGCTGGGCTCGGAATTCAAGATCGAAGGCAAGTACCAGCACGGACCAACCGGCGTTCACCATTTCGAATACGAAGGCCCGATGATCGAGCATGTCAACGATGCCATCGAGCGCACGCACCGCCTGACCGGCATGCCGAAGGACGAGATTGTGCGGCGTGGCATCGTTCGCGCCGAAATCCCGATCTACGCGCTCGGAACAGGCTTGCTCGCGCCGGGCGTGATGGGCGCGTTGGCGCGCCAGGATCAATATTCGTCGCCGTAAAGAATATCTGGGGCGAGATCGTGAAGAATGCCGTTTCCATGTTCTCGGTAGCGGCATAGACCTCTTAGCTGCCGCTTGAGGAATTTTTGCTGGGCGCTGTCTTCGTCACAGTATCGGATTTCATCTATCAGCGCGATGACGGCTCGCTTCAGCTCTTTCGTGGGCTCGTCGTCTTCATAGTCTTCGAATATCGCAGGCATCGCACACTCCTAAAAACTCGGAATTCTACCAAAGCCAATGGAGCGAAACAATGGCGCAGAATGCCAATACCGTGACTAACGCCAACCCGACCCCGCCTACCAATCTCTCGTTCGTCGGCAACACGCCGCCGCTCGACCCGGCCCAGGCCGCCGTCGATGACGGCTTTGCCTTCAACGCGAGCACGAATTTCTCGCTGAACGAGCCCTCGACCAACAGGACCACGTTCGCCGCCAAGACCGCGGCAGCCAACACAGCCGGTGCGCCAGGAGCAGGCATCAGCAATGATGGCGAGGGCAAGGGCACCGAAACCTCGTTCACGCAAACCTATTCGTCATCAATCTTTACCCCTGGTGGCGCGACGGTCATGGTCGGATCCGGCCCAGCTCTCCCGGCGGCGGCGACCGGCTTCGGCTCGATGCCGATGCCAAATCAAACGCACGCCTCGACGCTTTCGCCTGCGACAAACCCGACGCTCACCTCGATCTCACCGACGACGGCAGTATCAGGCGCGACCGGCACCGATACCATCACAGCGACCGGGACCGGCTTTAATAAGCAGTCCGTGATCTATCGGGACGGCGTCAAGATGACGACAACCTACGTCTCGGCAACTTCGCTGACGGCGGTTGTCACCAAGCGCACCAGCGCGGGCGCCTCCTCAATCACGGTTGTGACCGGCGGCGTGGTGACGACGGCAGCGCAAACCCTGACCTACTCGTGAGGCCAATATGGGCATTGTCTCCATCAATGAACCGACCAGCTCGCGCACCTGGATGGCTTTTCCGAACAGCATCAACGAACCGGCCGTGCTTCCGGATATGCCGGTTATTACGTCGCTTGAGCCTGCTACCTGCGCGATCGGAGATCCGGATTTCACGCTCGATGTCGTCGGCACCGGCTTCTCGGCAGAAAGCGTGATCCACTTTGCGGGCCATGATGAACCCACGGTGTTTAACGAACCCGATACAGTCAGCACAGGCGTCAAGCCGTCGCTCTGGCTGGAGCCCGTGACAGTGCAGTGCTCGGTCAGGAATGGGCCGGTTGAATCTGACCCGGTTGATTTCGTGTTTAGAGACGCGGCCGGTTTGTTCGCGGCTATCGATCAGCGACATCCTCCATTGGCGGCGGCAGCCGACCCTGACGAGCTGGAGGAGGAAATCGAGGAAGCCGAGGACGAGGGCGACTTCAAGCCGACGCACAGCCACCACGGGCGCAAACCGCTCGCGCCCAAGCACCGGAAGAAATGAATGGGCCTCCCCGTCGTCACCGTTGCCAGCGGCGGCCTCCCCGTTGTTGACAATACGGCGAATGGCGTTGGCACGCCGGTTGACGAGGCGATCAACGGGTTCG
>Ga0318562_10001547_pt1 | contig 10426 bp, 11 predicted proteins | sample GRESIP066b5f18_FD_203688 | JGI IMG/M metagenome (GOLD analysis project Ga0318562, IMG submission 203688) | Tropical soil microbial communities from Luquillo Experimental Forest, Puerto Rico - GRE.SIPMG.066b5f18 | ecosystem: Environmental > Terrestrial > Soil > Tropical forest > Bulk soil...
TATCTGGTCTTCGTGTTTGCGGCCCTGGTGATCCTGCTGCTGACGCTCGCGCTATGGCAGTGATCGAGGCGCTGTTGGTGCAGGGCATGCAGATGGCCCTGGTGCTGCTGCTGGCGCCGCTGCTCACCGGCCTGGTGCGCAAGGTGAAGGCGCGCCTGCAACGCCGGCGCGGGCCGCCGCTGATCCAGCCGTATCGCGACCTCAGGCGCCTGATCGGCAAGGAAGTGGTGCTGGCCGAGAATGCGTCGTGGCTGTTTCGCGTCGCGCCCTACGTGATCTTCGCGGTGACCTGGGTGGCCGCGGCGCTGGTGCCCAGCTTCGCCACCGGGCTGCTGTTCAGCTGGTCGGGCGATCTGATCACGATCACTGCCCTGCTTGGCAGCGCCCGGTTCGTCCAGTGTCTGGCGGCCATGGACATCGGCACCAGCTTTGGCGGCATCGGCGCCTCTCGCGAGGTGATGATCGCCTCGCTCGCCGAGCCCGCGATGCTGATGATCGTACTGTCCGTCGCACTGATTGCAGGCTCTCCACCATCGCCGACTACATGGCGTTCTCCGCTGTGGGCCTGCGTGTGTCGCTGGCGCTCGGACTGGTGGCGTTTGTCATCGTGGCGCTGGCGGAGAATGCGCGCATCCCGGTGGACAATCCGGCGACGCATCTGGAACTCACCATGGTCCACGAGGCGATGGTGCTGGAATACTCGGGCCGCCATCTGGCGATGATCGAGCTCGCCGCGGCGCTGAAGCTGCTGCTCTACATCTCGGTGATTGCCTGCGTGTTCTTTCCGTTCGGTCTGGCCGGCGGCTACGCGCTCGGCTTCGCGACCTGGCTCGCGAAGCTGGCGGTTGCCGGCATTCTGCTCGGGGTGTTCGAGATGTCGATCGCCAAGATGCGCGTGTTCCGGGTGCCGAACTTCCTCGGGGCGGCCTTGATGCTGGGCCTGCTCGGCGTCCTGCTGCTGTTCGTCTCGGGGGGAATGTGACGCACGGCGTCGCCTTCGATGTGGCGCACATGCTCGCCGGCGGGCTCGTGTTGGCCAGCTTCGCTTTGCTGTACCAGGACCGGCTGTACGCGCTCATCAATGTGCTGGCACTGCATGCGCTGATCCTGGCGGTGTCGGTCGCCTGGCAGGCGTACATCCAGGATGCGCCGCATCTCTACATCACCGCCGCGCTCGCACTTGGTTTCAAGGCCATCGTCATTCCCATGGCACTGCGGCGCATGGTGTTCCGGCTCGGCATCCACCGCGAAATTGAGACGGTCGTCGGCATCGGCCTCACCATGCTGGCCGGCATCGCCCTGGTCGCGCTGTCGCTGATGGTGATGCTGCCGGTCACTGCGCAGGCCGATCCCGTGGCGCGCGAGGATGTCGCGCTCGCATTGTCGGTGGTGCTGATCGGCCTGCTGATCATGGTGACGCGGCGCAATGCGGTCAGCCAGGTTGCCGGGTTCCTGTCATTGGAGAACGGGGTGAACCTCGCCGCGACCGGCGCCAAGGGCATGCCGCTGGTGGTGGAGATCAGCGTCGCGTTCTCCATCCTGATCGCGTTCATCGTGATCGGCATTTTCCTGTTCCGGATCCGGGAACGCTTCGATACCGTGGATCTGGAGGTGCTGGATCAGTTCCGGGGAGAGCGGAGGTGAGCGAGTTCGCTGTCCTTCTCGTGCCACTGTTCGCTGCGACGCTCCTCTCGCTGATCGCCGATTATCGCCTGTCTGCGAAGATCAACATCGGTGCCAGTGGTCTCTCTCTGCTTGCGGCCTTGCTTCTGCTGGTGGATCGTCCCGTCCCAGGCCGATACATTGCCGTGGACGACCTCAATATCGTCTTCATCCTGCTCAACACCTTCGTCGGGGCTACCACCAGCGCGTTCAGCGCCAGCTACATCGGCCACGAGATCGAAATCGGCCGCCTCACGCCGAACTACCTGCGGTTCTACCACGCCATGTTCCAGCTCATGCTGTTCGGCATGAACCTGGCGCTGCTCGCGAACAACATCGGCCTGATGTGGGTCGCAGTAGAGCTTGCCACGCTCACCACCGTGGTGATGGTCGGCATCTACCGTACCCATGAGGCGATCGAAGCCGCCTGGAAATACTTCATCCTTGGCAGCGTCGGCATCGCGCTGGCGCTGTTCGGCACCATCCTGGTGTATCTTGCCGCGCGACCCGTGGTGGGCGAGGGCACCGACGCCATGGTCTGGACGGTGCTGATCACCCGCGCGCGCGACTTCGACCCGGCGCTGTTGAACATCGCCTTCATCTTTTTGCTGTTGGGCTACGGCACCAAGGTCGGTCTCGCGCCGATGCACGCCTGGCTGCCCGACGCGCATGCCGAAGGACCGACGCCAATCTCCGCGGTGCTGTCCGGCCTGCTGCTGAACGTGGCGCTGTACGCGCTGCTGCGGTTCAAGATGCTGCTGGCTGCCAACCCGAATGCCATCGCGCCCGGCCCGCTGATGATCGCGTTGGGCCTGATTTCGCTGATCTTCGCCGCCTTCATGCTGTACCGCAGGCGCGACATCAAGCGCATGTTTGCCTACTCCTCGATCGAGCACATGGGCATCACCGTGTTCGCCTTCGGCATGGCCGGCCCCTTGGGCAACTTCGCCGGCCTGCTGCAGATGACCATGCACAGCCTGACCAAGTCGGCGATTTTCTTCTCGGTCGGGCATGTGGCACAGGTCAAAGGCACGCAGCGCATCGCGGAAATGGGTGGGCTGACGGCGACGCATCCGCTGCTGGGATGGGGCCTGATCGCCGGGGTGGCGGCGATCGCCGGCCTGCCGCCATTCGGCGTGTTCACCAGCGAGTTCCTGTTGATCAGCTCAACCTTCGCGCGCGAACCGCTGCTGGCGACCTTGTTCGTGTTCGGACTGCTGGTGTCGTTCGGTGCCTTGTTCCTGCGTGTGTCGTCGGTCGCGTTCGGCGAGCCGCGCGGTCCCACCGGCCCGGTGACCGCATCCTACCTGCCGATGTTCGCGCATCTCGCGCTGGTGCTGATCGCCGGCATCTGGCTGCCGGGGCCGCTGGTCGCCTGGTTTCAACACGTGGCGCGGATGCTGGGATGACGCGTGTCGATACCGCCTACTGGCAGGAGGCGACCCGGTGCCTTGCCGCGGGGGAGGCCACGCTGCTCGGTCTCTGGGGCGAACCTGACCGTGTCCACATGGCGGTGCTGGACACGGATGTCGTCGTGCTCAGCCTCGACTGTCCGGACCACCGCTACCCTTCGGTGGGCGCACGGCACGCGCCGGCGATTCGTCTGGAACGAGCGGCGCACGACCTGTTTGGGCTACAACCGGATGGGCTGCCCGACACGCGCCCGTGGCTCGATCATGGGGTGAACCCGACCGCCTATCCGTTCCTGCCGGTGGAGGGTGAAGGTCTGCACCAGATCCCTGTGGGTCCGGTCCATGCCGGTATCATCGAGCCAGGCCATTTCCGCTTCACCGCCGATGGCGAGACGGTGGTACGGCTCGAACAGCGGCTTGGCTACGTGCACAAGGGCATCGATCATCTGATGCATGACGCGACGCTCGAACACGCGGCGCGACTGGCCGGCCGTACTTCCGGCGACAGCACGGTTGCCTATGCCTTCGCCTTCGCGCGCGCCGTGGAGGCCGCGCTTGGCATCGCACCGCCGCCGCGTGCCGTCTGGTTGCGCGGACTGATGGCGGAGCTGGAGCGGATCGCCAATCACCTCGGCGATTTTGGCGCGATCTGCAACGACGCGTCGTTCAGTATCATGCTGGCTCACTGTGCCATGCTCCGTGAGCATGTGCTGCGCTGCGCCGCAGCCTGCTTCGGGCACCGTCTGATGATGGACTGCATCGTTCCGGGCGGCGCTGCCGTCGATCTGTCCGCTGACGGCGCCGGCAACATCCGTTCCCTGGTCGATGCGATACGGGTGCGCTTTCCGGTGCTGGTGGAGCTCTACGACAAGACCGCGTCGCTGCAGGACCGCACGGTCGGCACCGGCATCGTGTCCGCCGAGCTGGCACGCCGGTTCGGGGCCGGCGGCTATGTCGGCCGCGCGTCAGGACGCGATTTCGACGCGCGGCGGTCGCTCGGTTATCCGCCGTATGATCGGCTGCGCTTCGAGGTGCCGGTGCTGCACGAGGGCGATGTCAACGCGCGCGCCTTGATCCGCGTCAAGGAGATCGAGCAGAGCCTGTCGCTGCTCGAGCAGATGCTGAACGAGCTGCCCGCCGGCGACGTGCGCCTCGCGGTCGAGCCGGGCAGTTCTGGCGAAGGCATCGCGCTGGCCGAGGCGTTTCGTGGCGATGTGCTGGTGTGGCTGCGCCTCGATGCGGAAGGGCGCATCGACCGTTGCCATCTGCGCGACGCATCGTGGTTCCAGTGGCCGCTGTTGGAAGCGGCGATCGAAGGCAACATCGTCGCCGACTTCCCGCTATGCAACAAGTCATTCAACTGTTCCTACTCGGGGCACGATCTGTGATCACTGTCAGGGTGGCGCTGCCATGCTGAGAACCCTCCTCCAGGGCCTGCGTTCGCCGGTCACCGAACCCGCTCTCCTCGCCGCCCTGGCCGCCGATCTCAACCGCGCGGCGCAGCGCCGGCTCGGCCGTGGTCTGTCGATCCGCGAAGTCGATGCCGGGTCCTGCAACGGCTGCGAACTGGAGATCCACGCGCTGAACAACGCGTTCTACGATCTCGAGCGCTTCGGCTTGCGCTTCGTCGCCTCGCCTCGCCATGCCGATGTGCTGCTGGTCACCGGCCCGGTGACACGCAACATGCGCGAGGCGCTGGAACGCACCTGGCGCGCCACACCGGACCCGAAATGGGTGGTCGCGGTGGGTGACTGTGCCGCCGGCTGCGGCGTGTTCGCCGGCAGCCCCGCCTGCATCGGCGCCGTATCGAACGTGGTGCCGGTCGACCTTGTGATTTCCGGCTGTCCGCCGACGCCGACGCAGTTGCTGCAGGGACTGCTGGCGCTGCTCAGCGCTCGCTGAACAGCATGCCGCCCTTCGCCTTGTTGTCGCGCGAGCTTTCGACGATCTCCACCAGCACCGCGTCGGCCGTGACACCGAAGTTTTTCACCACCGCGTCGGTGATGTCCTTGATCAGCGCGCGCTTCTGCTCCTTCGAGCGACCCTCGATGGCATGGACATAGACTTCCGGCATCGTCCTTCTCCCCTTTTCGCCGGACCATCATAGCGCAATCGATCATCACCGCGTAGGATCGCGTCCAGAGTTGCGGGAGGAAACATCCATGCTCAGCCGGCGCAGCATCGTCGCCGCCACCCTGGCTGCACCGGCCATCCTCGGTGCGCGCGCCCGCGCCGCCGGTACCATCCAGATGATCAGCCATCGGTATCCCGCACTCGAATACTTTGCCGAGAAGATGCGCAACGCGATCCCCGGCACCACGGTCAACACCCAGCTCATGCCGTTCGACAAGGCGCTGGAACTCATCACCATCGCCATGTCCTCGAAGTCCGACACGCCCGATATCGTCTATGCCAGCGATACCAGCTTCCAGACCTTCGCCAAGAACGGCTGGATTCGCCCTCTGGACGAGCTCTGGGCGAAGTACCGCGACGAATTCAAGCTGGACGACTACCCGGAATCGGTGCGCAAGACCTACACCTACGACGGCCATCTCTACGTGATGCCACACACGGTGAACGCGATGATGTTCTTCTATCGGAAGGACCTGTTCGACGCCGCCGGCAGGCAGCCGCCGAAGACGTTCGCCGAGTATCGCGATCTGGCGAAGTCGTTCAACAGTCCGCTGCGTTCCGGCGCGGTAAGCTGCCTGAAGCCGGTCGATGCCGCGATCAACGAGTCGCACTGGTACATCAACGCCCTGGGTGACGGCTGGTTCGATCGCGACTGGCACCCTGTGTTCAACGACGCCAAAGGCGTGCAGGCGATCGAGCTGATGAAGCAGATCGCCGCCTACGCGCAGCAGGGCTTCACCGCCGCGGCCAACGACGAGTGCATGATTGCCTACCAGCAGGACACCGGGGTGATGGGCCTGCAATGGGCGTCACGGGCGAAGGCGATGGACGATCCGGCGAAGTCGCGGGTGATCGACAAGATCGACTGGGTGACGCCGCCGCAGGGCCATGCGCGGATTTCCGGCGACGGTTATGCGCTCTCCGCGTTCAGCAAGCAGGATCCCGACACCCTGTTCCGCATCATCGCGACCTCGGCCAGCCAGGCGAGTATCCGTGGCGCCGCGTCGCTGCTGATCCCGCCGCGCCGGTCGCTGCTGGACGACACCGAGCTGCGCCAGGCCAACCGGTTCTATCCCGCCGCGCTCGCGTCGTACGAAACCGGTGTCCCGGCGCCGTCGCTGCCCGAGTTCTACGCCGTCGGCGAGTTCATCACCCGTCGCATCCTGCAGGCCGTCACCGGCGAGATGGCGGTGAAGCAGGCGCTGGATGCGGCGGCGACAGAGACCACGGACTTCCTCAAGGGCCACGGCTATTACAAGTGACGTCCGGCGACGCCGTCGCGGCGCCTTCTCCGGACCCGAGGGAAACTGGTGGCCGTTCCTGGTGCCGAGTGCGCTCGTGCTCGCCACGGTCATGCTGTACCCGCTGGGCTACGCGATCTGGCTGAGCCTGTTCAACTACGACCTCGGCAGCGGCGCACGTGACTTCATCGGGCTGGGCAACTACGCCGCGTTGCTGGCCGACGAACGCCTGTGGGACACGCTGAACCGCACGGTGCTGATCGTCCTCGCAGCGGTCGGGCTGGAATTCTGTCTCGGGCTGCTGGTGGCATACGGGCTGTACCGTCTCACCTTCGGCGTGCGCACGCTGAACCTGCTGATGTTCCTGCCGAACATCGTCACGCCGGTGGTGGCCGCGCTGTTCCTGCGCTGGATCTTCATCGGCCGCTGGGGATTGCTGAGCGCGTCGCTGATCGCCCTAGGCATCTTCCCGCCCGACTTCCTGGGCAACCCCGCGTGGGCGCGCGCCACCGTCGTCCTGGCGGACTCGTGGCAGTTCACGCCGTTCATGATCCTGGTGCTGTACGCCGGCCTGAACACGGTGGACCAAAGCCAGATCGAGGCGGCACAGATCGACGGCGCCGGTGTCTGGATGCTGTTGATCCGCATCATGTTGCCGGCGATCCGCCCGCTGATCGTGTTCGTTCTGGCGATCCGCCTGATGGACGCGTTCCGCTTCTTCGATACCATCTATGTGTTGACGTCCGGCGGTCCCGGCACGGCGACCGAGACCATCACGCTCTACACCTACGCGCTCGCCTTCCGCCTGTTGCAGATCGGCAAGGCCTCGGCACTCGGCGTGCTCACGCTGCTGTTCGTCGCGGCGCTGGTCGCGGCGATGATCCGCCTGGTGTACCGCCAGGAGCGGGGCGCGTTCTGATGCGGCCAGCCCTGCGCACCCAGCTTCCGCTGTTTCTGCTGCTGTGCGGCTTCACCGCCGTGAACCTGACGCCGGTGATCTGGGGCGTGCTGACCTCGATCAAGCGGCCGGTCGATGCGTTCTCGGTGCCGCCCAGGCTGGTGTTCACGCCGACATTCGAGTTCCACCGGCAGGTCTGGATCGAGAAGGCGTTCTGGCATTTCCTGATCAACAGCGCGGTGATCTCGGTCTGCACGGTCGTCGCGTCGGTCTCGGTGGGAACGATGGCCGCCTATGGACTTTCACGCATGCGCAACCAGGCTTCCCGCGGGCTGCTGTTCGGTCTGCTGGCGATGCGCATGTTCCCGCACATCCTGCTGGCGATCCCGTTCTTCGTGCTGGCGAAGTCGCTCGGTCTGATCAACACCTATCCGGCGATGATCCTCGCGCTGGTGGCGATCAATCAGCCGTTCACCATCTGGCTGATGCGCAGCTTCTTCGTCGATGTGCCGCACGAGCTGTACGAGGCGGCGGCGATCGACGGTTGCAACGCCTGGCAGGTGTTCGCCCGCGTTGCCCTGCCGGTGGTGCGGCCAGGACTATGGGTAACCGCACTGTTCAGCCTGCTGCTTGCCTACAACGAGTTCCTGTTCGCGCTGGTCCTCACCGGCCCGGACACCAAGACGCTGCCGGTGGCGATCGCCGAGTACGGCGGCGAGGACATCAACTACTGGTCGCTGTCCGCCGCCGCCGCGGTCGGCATCATGCTCCCGATCGTCGCCTTCATGATGGCGCTGCAACGGCATCTGGTACGCGGTCTCGCGCTGGGTGCGATCAAAGGATGATTGTCACGCGGCGATTTTCTCCGCGCGGTCTCGGAAATGCCGGTTGACGACGCTGCGAGGGCGCGTGCCGAGACGTTCGTTTGCGAGCGACAGGGCAACGTCGCGCGAACCGCCGCGAACCGCCGCCTCGGTCAGCGTCCAGTCGACCACGTCGCGCTGTGCATTGCTGCCGCCGATCCGCCAGAGATCGATGCGCACCGGCAGCAGCAGGCTGAGCGCCTGCTGGTACGTACCGCGGTGGAACGCCATCATGCCCTCGATCAACGGAATGCCGACCTCGCGGTAGCAGGACGCCGCTTCGGCATTGCTCGCGGCCATTTCACGCATCCAGGCCAGGCGCCGTTCCACCAGGGACGCCTGGCCGGAGCCCAACTCGGCCATTGCCGCGTGCAGGTCGTTGAACATCAACGTCCTGCCGTCGGCGTGCCCTTCCCACCGCGTCACCAGGTCGCGCCATCGATCAGATACATCGAAGCCGAGCGTGTCGAGCCGCCACAGCAATGCCGAGGCGTTGCACAGATTGAGCGCCAGCGGTCGCAGCGTGTCGAGCAGCGGTCCGTCGTACAGTGCCAGCGCCGCCTCGTACTGTCCCAGTTCGAGGTGGAACAGCGACTTGTGCCACCAGATGTGAACCTGGGTGATGTTCTCCGGCGCCGACCAGAACGGTTCGCGCGCGACCATCCAGCCGAGACCGTCTTCCGGGCGGCCGGTCATCTCCATCACATGCGCGACCGTGTGATGTGGCCAGAAGCTGTGCGGTTCCAGCTCGGCCGCCGCGCGCGACTCGTCTTCGGCGCGGGCGTAGTCGCCTGCTTCCTCGAGGCCAAAGCCGTGGAACGCCAGGATGGTGCCGTAGCCGGGCTGGTCCTTCGACCAGAACGGCAGCGCCCGCGCTGTCCTGTCCCGTACCCAGCGGAACCGCCCGAGATAGCCATCGAGCAACGTCGCGGCCTGATGCGCGACCAGATCGAACGGGTACCGCATCAGGTGCCCGTCGAGCACCGCGACGGCAGCACTCCGCGCGCCCGCCAACACCTGTTCCAGCGCCGCGAAGTGGCCGCGTTCGCGCTCATTCATGGTCAGGCTGCCCGCGGCCTGCAGCAATGTCCGGGCTCGACCCAACATGCTGGGATCGTTGGCGAGCGCGAACAGCCAGGCCTTCGCCAGATGCGCCATGACGAAGTCCGGTGCCGCCTCGCGGGCCGCATCGAACTCGCCCGGCGCGTCGCCGTAGCCCAGATTGAACGCACGCACCGCCCGATCGTAGATCGCCACGGCCTCGGCGGTCGCGCCGGTCATGGTCTGTCCCTGGGCATCCTTGAGCATGGTCCGCTCCGTCGGTGGATCAGGAAGGCGTCGGGGCTTCCGGGTGCAGCAACTGCCTGTCGCGCAGCTCTGCCCATAGCGCCGAAGGTATCGGCAGAGCGAGCAATTTCACGTTCGCGTCAAACTCTGCTGCCGAACGCGGGCCGGGGATGATCGCTGCCACCGCCGGATGCGCCAGCGGGAACTGCAACGCGGCCGCCGGCAGCGGCACCTTGTGCGCATCGCACACCGCACCGATCGCATTCACCCGCGCCACGATCTCCGCCGGCGCGGCGGCGTAGTTCCACGTGTCGCGCCCCGCCAGGATGCCGGAGTTCAACGGGCCGCCCACCACGATCGAGGTGCCGTGCGTCACGCATAGCGGCAGCAGATCGTCGAGCGGATCCTGCTCGAGCAACGTATAGCGTCCTGCTAGCAGGAACGCGTCCCACTCGCCCCAGCCGAGCACCTCGATCAGCACCGCCTTCTCGTTCACGCCGAGGCCGATCGCGCTGACCACGCCGGCGCGGCGCAACTCCTCCAGCGCGCGATAGCCGCTGTCCCGCAGCACCTTCATGTGCGCGGCGTTCGCCTCGCCGCCGTGCGTATAGACGCCGATGTCGTGCACGAACAGGATGTCGATCTTCGCGAGGCCAAGCCGCTGATAGCTGTCCTCCATCGAGCGCATGATGCCGTCGTACGAGTAGTCGTACTTCACCTCGAACGGCAGCGGCGCCAGGCGGCCATCGGTCGCGCCCTCGCCGCCGCCGCGGGGGCGGAGCAGGCGGCCGACCTTGGTGGACAGCACCCACTCATCGCGCGGCTTGTCGCGCAGCGCATCGCCGGTCGCCCGTTCCGCGGCTCCGACACCATAGAACGGCGCGGTATCGACATAGCGCACACCTGCGTTCCATGCGGCGTCCACCAGCT
>Ga0318562_10001549_pt1 | contig 10422 bp, 8 predicted proteins | sample GRESIP066b5f18_FD_203688 | JGI IMG/M metagenome (GOLD analysis project Ga0318562, IMG submission 203688) | Tropical soil microbial communities from Luquillo Experimental Forest, Puerto Rico - GRE.SIPMG.066b5f18 | ecosystem: Environmental > Terrestrial > Soil > Tropical forest > Bulk soil...
ACCCGCTGCTGGCGCAGGACACCGACGGCGTGCTGGTCAACAAGATGAACACCACGCCGGACGGGCAGTTCCAGACCTACGCGGTGGAATCCGGCGAGTACATCAGGGAGAACTTCTTCGGCAGCGACCCGCGGCTGCGCGCCATGGTCGCGCACCTGTCCGACGACCAGCTGCGCAACCTGTCCCGCGGCGGGCACGACTACCGCAAGGTCTACGCCGCGTTCAAGGCGGCGGTGGAGCACGTCGGCCAGCCGACCGTGATCCTGGCGCACACCATCAAGGGGTGGACGCTCGGCCCGGATTTCGAGGCGCGCAACGCCACCCACCAGATGAAGAAGCTCACCGTCGCCGAGCTCAAGGAGTTCCGGGACCGGCTGTACCTGCCGATCCCGGACGCGGCACTGGAGGCGGAGCTGCCGCCGTACTACCACCCGGGCGAGAACTCCGACGAGATCGCCTACATGCGGGAGCGGCGCGCCGCGCTCGGCGGGTACCTGCCCAGGCGGGTGGTCCGTGGCAAGCCGCTCACGCTGCCCGGCGAGAAGGTCTACGAGGAGCTGAAGCAGGGTTCGGGCAAGCAGGCGGTCGCCACCACGATGGCGTTCGTCCGGCTGCTGAAGGACCTGATGAAGGACCGGGGCATCGGGAACAGGTTCGTCCCGATCATCCCGGACGAGGCGCGCACGTTCGGCATGGACTCGCTGTTCCCCAGCGCCAAGATCTACTCGCCGCACGGGCAGACGTACGAGGCCGTGGACCGGGCGCTGCTGCTGTCCTACAAGGAGTCCGAGCGCGGGCAGATCCTGCACGAGGGGATCAGCGAGGCCGGTGCGATGGGCTCGGTGGTCGCGGCGGGCACCGCGTACGCGACGCACGCGGCGCCGATGATCCCGGTGTACGTGTTCTACTCGATGTTCGGCTGGCAGCGCACCGGCGACCAGATGTGGGCGTTCGGCGACCAGCTCGGGCGCGGCTTCCTGCTCGGCGCCACCGCCGGCCGCACCACCCTCACCGGCGAGGGACTCCAGCACAACGACGGCCACTCGCAGCTGCTCGCCTCGGTGAGCCCGGCCTGCGTGGCCTACGATCCGGCTTGGGCCTACGAGGTGTCGGTCATCGTCGCCGACGGCCTGCGCCGCATGTACGGGGAGAGCCCGGACCACCCGCACGGCGAGGACATCTTCTACTACCTGACCGTCTACAACGAGCCGTACCAGCAGCCCCCGATGCCGGCGGACACGCCGGAGGCCCGCGCCGCGCTGGAGCAGGAGATCGTCCGCGGGCTGTACCGGTACGCGCCCGCGGCCGCCGGGCCGGACGCCGAGCAGCCCCGGGCGCAGATCCTGGCCTCCGGGGTGGCGGTGCGCTGGGCGGTGGAGGCGCAGCGGCTGCTCGCCGAGGACTGGGGGGTGGCCGCGGACGTGTGGTCGGCGACGTCCTGGACCGAGCTGCGCCGTGACGCGCTGCGCTGCGAGGAGTGGAACCAGCTAAACCCGGACGCGCAGCCGCAGGTGCCCCACGTGACCCAGGCGCTGGAGGGCCAGCCGGGGCCGGTGGTCGCGGTGAGCGACTGGATCCGGGCGGTGCCCGACCAGATCGCCCGCTGGGTGCCGGCGCCGTTCACGTCCCTGGGCACCGACGGCTGGGGCTTCTCCGACACCCGGCCCGCCGCCCGCCGGTTCTTCCGCGTGGACGCGGCGTCGATCACCTTGGCCGTGCTCAGCCAGCTCGCCCGGCGCGGCGAGGTCAAGCACGAGACGCTGTCCCAGGCGATCGAGAAATACCGGCTGGACCAGCCGGTCAGCGCCCTGGAGGCCGGCCGGTAGCCCAAGGCGCGACGACGTCCTGGCCGCTGGCTAAGGCGCGGGCGCGGCCGGGCCCGCGCCGTCACCGGCGGCTACCGGCAGGGTGACCAGGATCCGCAGGCCACCGGCCGGGAGGCCGCGCGCTTCGACCGAGGCACCGTGCGCCGTGCCGATGGAGCGGACGATAGCCAGGCCCAGCCCGCTGCCGTCACGCACGCTGGTGCGCTCCTCCACCCGGCGGAACGGCTCGAACAGCGCCGGCACCAGCTCCTCGGGGATCACCGGCCCGCTGTTGGCGATCTCGAACTGGGCCCGCTGCTCGCCGGTCCCGGTGCGGATGAGTATCCAGCCGCCGCGGATGTTGTGCCGCACCGCGTTGTCGACGAGGTTGCCGACCATGCGTTCCAGCAGCAGCCGGTTCCCGCAGACCGGCGCGGCCGCCAGGTCGGTATCCACGCGCAGGCCAAGCTCACGGGCCCCGGCAGCGGCGGACTCCGCCGCGTCCTCCGCGGCCGTGGCGAGGTCCACCAGCTCCGGGCCGGCCGGCGCCTGCTCGCTGGCGGCCAGCGTGAGCAGCGCCTCGATCAGCGCCTCGGCCTGCGCGGCGGACCGGGCCACCTTGGCAGCCATGGCCTCCAGCTGCTCCGGGGTGCGGGCCGGCTTGGCCATGGTCACCTCGATCGCGGTCCGCATCACGGTCAGCGGCGTGCGCAGCTCGTGCGAGGCGTCGGCGACGAACCGGCGCTGGCTGGCGAACGCGGCGTCCAGGCGTTCCAGCATCTGATCGAAGGTATCCGCGAGTTCCCGCAGCTCATCGTGCGGCCCCGTAAGCGCGAGCCGCTCCCCCAGGTGCTGCTCGGACGCCCGGCGCGCCGCCGCGGTGATCGAGCTGACCGGTCGCAGCACCCGCCCGGCCAGCACCCAGCCCACCGCGCCGGATACGGCGGTCATGATCCCGAGGGCGGCCAGGGAGTACGCCAGCAGGTGCCCGAGCATCTGGTCGCGCTGTTCGATGGCGGCCTGCTGAGCGCCCACAGCAGACAACGCGTGCGCGCACCTGCTGCTGAGGACGGGCTCCGGCTGCTTGCCGCCGGGGCCCAGCTTGCAGGCAAACGCGAGGCTGGCCTGGGCCTTGGTGACCGGGGGCACCTTGACCGGGATGTTGGCCACCAGGGCGTAGGTGATCCCGAGCAGCGCGGCACCCGCCGCCAGGAACAGCGCGGCGAACAGCAGCGCGAGCCGGACCCGGAAAGTCTGCGGCGGCCATCGGCCCGGCCCGCGGGGGGGCCGCGAATCGCTCACGGCAGCCGGTATCCCGAGCCGATAACCGTTTCGATCAGGTCCGGGTTGCCCAGTTTCCGGCGCAGGCGGGCCAGCGTGACCGTGACGGTGTGCGTGAACGGGTCAGCGTTCTCGTCCCACACCCGTTCCAGCAGTTCCTCGGCGCTGACCACGCCCCCGTCGGCGGCCAGCAGCACCTCCAGGATGCCCATCTCCTTGCGGGTCAGCGTGACCGGCCGACCGCCCCGGCTGACCCGCCGCCGCGCCCGGTCGAACACGAGGTCGTGCTTGACGACGACCGGCGGACTGGCGGGGCTGCGCCGGGCCAGCGCCCGCAGCCGGGCGACGAGCTCCGCGAACGCGAATGGCTTCGGCAGGTAGTCGTCAGCGCCGAGGTTCAGCCCCTCGACCCGGTCTCCGATCGTGCCCGCCGCGGTCAGCATGAGGATGCGCGCCGGCGAGCGGGCGCCGACCAGCGCGGCGCAGACCGCGTCGCCGTGGATCTTGGGCAGGTCCCGATCCACGATCACCACGTCGTATTGGTTCATCAGCGCCTTGTCCAGCCCGCTGGCCCCGTCGTAGGCGACGTCGGCCGCCATGCCCTGATCGCGTAGGCCGTCGGCGATGTCGTCGGCCAGTGTGGGTTGGTCTTCCACGATGAGCACCCGCACACCCCCATCCTGGCCCGCCGGGGATCACATTCGCATTACACGCCGGCTCCCGCGCCGCCCGGCGGCACCGCCCTGGCCTGCGCCCCGGCTCGCGCCGGCGGCCGGAAAGGGGCTGATCGTGTTCGGCCGGTGTAACCCCGCGCCCGGTAAGCCTGCGGCTGGAAGGCATCTCAACCGCGAAACATGGAGGCCCACGATGAAACGCCACAGGTCACCTGCCGGCGTAGCTGCAACCCTGGTGGCGGCGGCCACGCTCGCCGCCTGTTCCTCGTCCGCGGCGGGGCCGCAGGTCGCGAGCCTGGGCGGGCATCACCGCGGTGCCGCGGGCCTGCCCGGGCTCACCATGGCCCAGTCGGACCAGGACATGCTGAGCTACACCCGCTGCATGCGCGCCCACGGGGTGCCCATGCCCGACCCCGTGCACAGGCCCGGTCACGCAGGCCTGAGCCTGGTGTTCCCCAGCCCAGCGCCCGACACCCGGACCGCGCATGCCGCCTGCACGCACTGGATCGGCCCGATCATCCAGGCGAAGCAGGCCGGTGCGGCGGCGGCGATGTCAGCGGCGCGGCTCGCCAGGCTGGCCGACTATGCCCGGTGCATGCGCGCGCATGACATCGCCATGCTCGACCCGACCTCGTTCGGCGCGCTGGACCTGGGCACAGTGCCGGGCATCTCCAGCGACTTCGGCCGGAACTCGCCGCAGTTCCGCGCCGCGGACACCGCCTGCCGCCACTGGCTCCCCGCGGGCGTCGCCGACAACGGGACCGGGCCATGATCCAGCCACCGCCCCGGCGGCGCGGCTGGCTGGCCACCTCCGGCGGGCTGGCCGGGGCGGCGGCCGCGGGCGCGGTCGCCATGGTGGCCGCCACCGGCGGGGCCCCGGCCCCGGCCGCCGCGGCGGCGCCCCTGGTGACCACCGCGCGCGTCGCCCGCACCAACCTGGTGACCACCGTGCTGACCGAGGGCACCCTCGGGTACGCGGCCAGCAGGCCGGTGGTAAATCAGCTCACAGGCACCTACACGCAGCTCCCCCGCCCGGGCCGGCGGATCGGCGCCGGCGGGACCCTGTACGCCGTCGATGACCTGCCCGTCGTGCTGATGACCGGCCGCATCCCGGCCTGGCGTCCGATGCTGCCCGGCATCAGCAACGGCCCGGACGTGGCCGAGCTCGAACGCAACCTCATCGCCCTCGGGTACGCCGGGGGGCTGCTGGCCGGCCCGGGCGACGTGTGGACCGCGGCGACCACGACCGCGGTGGAGCGCTGGCAGCAGGCGGCCGGGCTGCCGGTGACCGGCCAGGTCGACCTCGGGCGGGTGCTGTTCCTGCCCGGCCCGGTGCGCGCCGGGGCGCCGGCGGTCGCGCCCGGCGACCCGGCCGCCCCCGGGCAGGCGCCCTACCAGGTGACGACGGCCACCCGGGTGATCACGGTCCCGCTGAACCCGGTCAGCTCACCCCCGGTCACGCTCGGCGAACGGGTCGCGGTCATCCTGCCCTCTGGCGTTTCTTCCCCCGGTGAGGTCACCGGCATCGGCCCGCCCGCCCCTTCGGGCACCGGGACCGGCGGCACAGCGGCGCCTGCGCCCGGCGGTTCCGGGGCCGCAACGACCGTGCTGACGGTCCGGCCGGCCCACCCGCGGCGCACCGGGACCGCGTCGGGCGTCCCGGTGCAGGTCTCGCTGACCACCCACTCGGCGGACGGGGTGCTCGCCGTCCCGGTCTCCGCCCTGCTCGCGCTGTCCGGCGGCGGTTACGGCCTGGAGGTGGTGGAGCCATCGGGCGCGCACCGGCTGGTCGGGGTGCGCACCGGCGTGTTCGCCGGGTCGCAGGTCCAGGTGTCCGGGCCGCAGATCGCCGCCGGGACGACCGTGGTGGTGGCCCAGTGACAGCGCTGGAGCTGGCCGCGGCGGGCAAGGAGCACCCGGGGTCGCCGCCGGTCACCGCGCTGCGCTCGGTGACGCTCGCCATCGGGGACGGGGAGTTCGCCGCGGTCGTGGGGCCGTCCGGGTCCGGCAAGTCCACGCTGCTCGCGCTGGCCGGCACGCTGGACCGGCCCACCAGCGGGGAGGTCCGCATCGGCGGCACCGCCGTCGGGCACCTCACCGACCGCGAGCTCGCGGCCGTCCGCGCCTACCGGATCGGTTTCGTGTTCCAGCAGTTCTTCCTGGTCCCCACGCTGCCCGCGGTCGACAACGTGGCCAGCGGGCTGCTCTACCGCGGAATCCCCGCCGCGCGGCGGCGCGCGGAGGCGGCCGCGGCGCTGGCCGCGGTCGGCCTGGCACACCGGATATGGCACCGGCCGGGAGAGCTGTCCGGCGGCGAGCGGCAGCGGACGGCGATCGCAAGGGCGCTGATCGGCCGGCCCGCGATCATCCTGGCTGACGAGCCCACCGGCAGCCTGGACACCGCCACCGGCCGGGGCATCCTCGCGCTGCTCGCGGAGCTGAACGCCGCGGGCAGCACGATCCTGGTCGCCACGCACAACCCGGAGATCGCCCGCGCCGTACCCCGGGTGATCCGGCTCCGCGACGGCGCCGTTGAATCCGACACCGGGCGGGCGGCATGAGCGCCCGCAGCCGGCTGCGCCCTGCGGACGTGGCGAGCCTGGCCCGCCTCGGCCTGACCGGGCGCCCGGTGCGCGCCCTGCTGTCCGCCGTGGGCATCGCCCTGGGGGTCGCCACCCTGGTGGCGGTCACCGGGATCTCGGGTTCCAGCCGCGCCCAGCTCATCGCGGAGATCGACGCGCTGGGCACCAACATGCTCACGGTGACGCCCGGCCAGGCGCTGGGCGGCGGCCAGGCCGTCCTGCCCGCCACGGCGCCGGCGATGGTGGCGCGGATCGGCCCGGTCCAGTCCGCAGCGGCCATCGGGGACGTGGCCGCGAGCGTGTACCGCAACGACCGGATCCCGGCGGCGAACACCGACGCGATCACGGTCTACTCGGCCACCACCAACCTGTTGCGGACGGTGCAGGGGCACCTCGCCCGGGGCGCCTTCCTCAACCAGGCGACGGCCCGGTTCCCCGCCGCGGTGCTCGGCGCCAGCGCCGCGAGCGCGCTGGGCATCGACCAGGCCGGCGGCCGGGTGCAGGTCTGGCTCGGCGGGCACTGGTTCGCCGTGGCCGGCATCCTCGAGCCGGTGTCGCTCGCGCCGGAGCTGGACCGCGCCGTTCTCATCGGGCTGCCCATCGCCCGCAGCCTGCTGCACGCGCGCAGCGCACCGGCCGAGATCTACGTCAGGGCCGCCCCGGCGAGCGTCGCGGCGGTCGAGGGCGTCCTCGCGGCGACCGCCGACCCGCCCGCGCCGCAGGACGTCACGATCAGCAACCCGGCCGACGCGCTGACCGTCCGGGCCGACGCCACCGCCGCCTTTAGCGGCCTGCTCCTCGCCCTGGGCGCGGTCGCGCTGCTTGTCGGCGGCGTGGGGATCGCCAACGTGATGGTCATCGCCGTGCTGGAGCGGCGCGGCGAGATCGGGCTGCGCCGCGCCCTGGGCGCGACCCGGACGCACATCGCCGCCCAGTTCATCGCCGAGTCGACGCTGCTCGCGCTGCTCGGCGGGATCGCCGGTGCGCTGCTCGGCGGCTTCGCCACCACCGCTTACGCGCACCTGCGGAGCTGGACCGCCGTGGTACCGGGCAGTGCGCTCGCCGCGACGGTGGCCGTCGCACTCGCAGTGGGTGCCGTCGCCGGGGTCTACCCGGCGCTGCGCGCGGCCCGCCTGTCCCCGGCCGAGGCCCTCCGCACCACCTAACCGGGCGGGCCGTGACAGGCTGGGGTGGTGACAACGTCCGCGCAGGTGCCCGGGCACGCGCCCGAGCCGGGGGTCCCGGCACCGGCAGGCGCGGCCGGGGTCCGGGCGGGACCGGTCCACGCCCAGCCGGTCCGGGCCGAGACGGTCCGGCGGCTGGAGCAGGCCATGGGCGCGCTCGGCACCGCCGCCATGGCCTCGATGGAAGAGCGGCTGCCCTGGTTCCGCGCCCTGCCCGCGGAGAACCGCTCCTGGATCGGCCTGGTCGCCCAGGCCGGCATCGCCGCCTTCGTGGACTGGGTGAAGCACCCGCAGCGCCGCCCGGCCGTGGCGGGCGAGGTGTTCGGCACGGCGCCACGGGAGCTGGCCAGGGCGGTGAGCCTGCAGCAAACGGTCGAGATGGTCCGCATCACGATCGACGTGGTCGAGGCCCAGGTGGACCAGCTTGCCGCGCCCGGCGGCGAGGCGGAGCTGCGCGAGGCGGTGCTCCGCTATACCCGGGAGATCGCGTTCGGGGCCGCCCAGGTCTACGCCCGCACCGCGGAGGCGCGGGGCGCCTGGGACGCCCGGCTGGAGGCCCTGGTGGTGGACTCGCTGGTCCGCGGCGAGGGCGGGGATGGCCTGCATTCCTGGGCGGCGGCGCTGAACTGGTCCTCCGCCCCGGTGGCGGTGATCGCGGGCATCGCGGACGACGGCGAGCCGGAGGGGATCATCGAGGACCTCCGGGCGATCGCCCGCCGCTCCCGCCTGGACCTGCTGGCCGGGGTCCAGGGCAGCCGGCTGGTCGTGGTGCTCGGCGGCAGCGCCGACGGGCTCGCCGCGGCGCGGCAGCTCGCCGGCCGGTTCGGGCCGGGGCCCGTGGTGGTCGGGCATGCCGTCCCCGACCTGCAGACCGCCGGGCCGTCCGCGGCCGCCGCCCTGGCCGGGCTGCGGGTGGCACCGGCCTGGCCGGACGCGCCGCGCCCGGTGCTGGCCGCCGACCTGCTGCCCGAGCGCGCCCTGGACGGCGACGAGGCGGCCCGCGCCGAACTACTCGCCGACGTCTACGAGCCCATGCTGCGCGGCGGCACGGCGCTGGTCGAAACCGTCACGACCTACCTGGAGCAGGGGTTCTCGCTGGAGGCGGCATCCCGGCTGCTGTTCGTGCATCCCAACACCGTCCGTTACCGGCTGCGCCGGGTCACCGACCTGACCGGGCTGTCCGCCGCCACCGGGCGCAGCGGATTCACCCTGTGGGTGGCCATCATCCTCGGCCGGCTCGTTCACAAGCGAACGTGACCTGTCGGAAACCTACAACGCCGCCCGGCAGAAGTTCGTCATCTTCCTCATCCCCCTGGCGGACTTCTACAGTGCAGGGTAGAGGGATGCTCGTTATCGCTGCCCCAGGGCAGGGCGCGCAGGCCCCCGGCTTTCTGACGCCCTGGCTGGACCTGCCCGGCGTCGCCGACCGCCTGGCCGCCTGGTCCGACCTCGCCGGATGTGACCTGATCTCCTGCGGCACGACGGCGGGCGCCGAGGAGATCACCGACACCGCGATAGCCCAGCCGCTGCTGGTCGCCGCCGCACTCGCGACCGCGGAAGCCCTGTTCGGCGGTCTGGGCCACGCGAGCAACCAGGCCGCCATCGCGGCCGGGCACAGCGTGGGGGAACTCGCCGCCGGCGCCATCGCCGGCGTGCTGTCCGCCGAGGACGCGATGCGCCTGGTCGGCGTGCGCGGCCGGGCGATGGCCAAGGCGGCGGCCGCCGAGGCGACCGGTATGACCGCCGTCCTCGGCGGCGACCAGGACCAGGTGCTCGCCGTGCTCGCCGCGCACGGGCTCACCCCGGCGAACGTGAACGGCGCGGGCCAGATCGTGGCCGCGGGGACCATGGCGCAGCTCGAGGCGCTCGCCGCCGACCCGCCGGCCGGGGCCCGGCTGCGCCCGCTGGCCGTGGCCGGCGCGTTCCACACCGCACACATGGCGCCCGCCGTCGACGCGCTGCGGGAGGCGGCAGCCTCGGTCACCGTGCGCGACCCGCGCATGGTGCTGCTCTCCAACGCCGACGGCGCCCCGGTTTCCACCGGGCGCGACTGGCTGGAGCGGATCGTCACCCAGGTCAGCACCCCGGTGCGGTGGGACGAATGCATGCGCACGATGTCCGGCATGGGCGCGAGCGCGCTCATCGAACTACCGCCGGGCGGCACCCTGACCGGCCTGGCCCGGCGGGCCCTGCCGCAACTCGCCCGGGCCGCGCTGAAAACCCCCGACGACCTGGCGGCGGCGCGCGCGCTGCTGGCCGAGCACGGCACGCCGGAACACCATTACGCCGGCCACACCCCGGAATGGCGGTTGCTTGTCGCCCCGGCGGCCGGCACGTTCCGGGCCGGCGCGGGCCAGGACGCCCCGCCCGGCAGCCGTGTCGGCGCCGGTGCGCCGCTGGGCCGCATCGAGGTCAGGAGCGGCGAGGAGCCGGTCGCCCCGGGCTTCCCCGCGACCGTCCTGGAGTGGCTGGTGGAGGACGGGGACCCGGTGACCGTCGGCCAGCCGCTGGTCAGGCTGCAGCCGGAGACGACGTAGGGAAGGTGGGCCACCGATGCAACTGACTGAAGGCTCCCCGGGCTCGCGGATCCTCGCGTTCGGCGGCTACCAGCCGGCGAACGTGCTCACCAACGAGGCCCTCGCGGCGACCGTCGACACCACCGACGAGTGGATCCGCAGCCGGGTCGGCATCGCCAGCAGGCGGCTGGCCGGCCCGGACGAGACGGTCACGGACATGGCCGTGGCCGCGGGCGGGAAGGCGCTGGCCGCCAGCGGGCTGTCCGCCGGCGACATAGACCTGGTGATCGTGGCCACCTGCACCCCGGAGGTCATGATCCCCAACTGCGCCGCCAGCGTGGCCACCCGGCTCGGCATCGTCGCGCCGGGCGCCTACGACC
>Ga0318562_10001550_pt1 | contig 10422 bp, 10 predicted proteins | sample GRESIP066b5f18_FD_203688 | JGI IMG/M metagenome (GOLD analysis project Ga0318562, IMG submission 203688) | Tropical soil microbial communities from Luquillo Experimental Forest, Puerto Rico - GRE.SIPMG.066b5f18 | ecosystem: Environmental > Terrestrial > Soil > Tropical forest > Bulk soil...
GCGCACCATCTGCTCGGTGTTCTGGTCAACCTCGTGCACGGCACCTCTCCTCTATTCGATCGGCACCACCACAGGTGGTGAGTTGTATCCGGCGACGCGCACCCAATTCGCGGCCGTCTTGCCGTTGGGCACGACGCCGTGTATCTCGACGGTGTCGCCAGGGAACACCGTCACGTAGTTGTCGCTGTATTCGATGGGCAGGATCTCGTCGTCGTCTGGGCCCGTGCTGATCTCGGCGCGCTCGAAGAACGCGACATGCTGCGTCGGGTTCTGCAGGCGGATCGTCACACCGTTGCGCCCCTCGGCGTCGTCGTGCCGGGCGCTCACCTGTAGCGGAACCTTCGGCATCCAGTTCAGCGCGGTCATGTCCGCCCAACTCACCTGCTTCAATTGAAACGCCCAGTCGTTCGTCGGATCACCAAGATCGTCTCGCTGCTGGCTCTGCCAGTAGACGTTTTCGGCAAGAACGCTTCCGGCTTTGTCGACCACTTCGCATCGCACGAAGTAGACGCCCGAGTCGCGGGCCACCCTCGGCAGCGTCATGGCATCGACGCTGTCACCGGACGCCACGTTGAGGTCGTCGGTGATCCGGTCCTCGCGCGTCCGGCCCTGCAGGTCGTAGACGCGGACACGCACCCGCAGGTCCGACCGGTTGTCCGGGGATTGATTGACGAGCGTGATGTGGGCCTGCGTGTGGTCCCCCGTCGCATACGAGTCGAACACCGCCGACAGCGGCTGAAGCCCCTTCTTGGCGCCGTAGTACGCGCCACCCGGACGCAGGTAGTAGTCGAAGATGTTGCCGAAGAACGACGGCCAGTGGCTGTTGAGCATCCAGTAGATGGTCATCTTGTGGCTCGCCCAACCGCTGGCGGCGAACGCCTCGAACTGTGCGCGCGTCGATTCGTAGTGCGCCAGTTGCGCTTTGCGCGCGAACTCTTCCGCATCATCCGAAGGGCCGTAACGGCGGTCGACCGCTTTCTGGATGCTGTCCAGCGTCTCGTTGTTCGGGTTGGAGCCCGCGTGGAAGTACCACGTGTCATTGATCGGCCAGAGCTTGTCGGGCGGGATGAACTTCTTCAGGGTCGCGAACGGCGGGATGTGTTCGTTGTCGCCCTGCTCCGCGGTCGACCCACGGGTGGCGACGTAGCGGCCGCTGAACCAGTACCCGGGCGGGCGCCAGCTGTAGGGCCCCTCCATGTGGATACCGTCCCATTCCGTATCGCCGTTGGCGTCGTGTGCCAACGACGATACGGTGTCGACCGTCGCGTTCTGCCAATGCGAATCATCAAGTATCGCATGATATTTGGCGAGGATGTCCGCCGGTGGCCTGCCGTCGCTGCCGTTGGCCCAGATGAACGCCGACGCGTGCGAGCGCAGCATCAGAATCTGGGAACGCAGGCTGTCCTGGGCGACCCGAAGGTCTTCGTCATCCCACTGCGACCACTTCTCCCACTGGTTGCAGCACATCCACCCGTACATCAGCGGGATGCCGAGTTCGTCGGCCTTCTCCACGAGGTGCTCGCCGGGGAACTTCCCCTCCAACCGCAGCATGTTGAGACCAAGATCCTTGACGTAGCCCAGGATCGCGTCCTCACGGGCGGGGTCAAAGTCGTACAGCAGGTCAGGCGTGTAGGCCGCGCCCCTGACGAGGAAGTCCTTGCCGTTGACCGTCAGGTAGAAGTTGCCGCCCGTACCGAGGTCGGGAGAGTCGCCGTCCAGATCGCGGTGCTGGGTGACGGTCCGGATCCCGAACTTCAGGTCCTTTGTGTCCGATACCTGACCGAACTGCCGGAACTCCAGCTTCAGGTCATACAGGTCCGGCTGACCCATGGTGTAGGGCCACCACAGGTCGGGTTTGGCGACCGTCAGCGGGCTGAACTGGTCCGGGCTGAAGGTGACCTCGCGGTCCTGACCGGGCAGCAGGGTCACCGGCTGCTCGACGTCGACGCTCGGCTTGCCCTTACGAGTAATCGTGGCGTGCAGGACGCCCCGGACCTGGTCGGTCGAATAATTGTGAACTGTGCTGTGAATCGTCAGACGCGCGGAATCGGTTCGCGGCAAGGGCAGTTCGGTGTTGACGACGGCCGGCCCCAGTCCGACGTCACCTGCGACCTTCAGATACACGGGCTTCCAGATGCCTGCGTTGCGGTCGGCGACGAACGAAGTGCCCCGGTCGGGGTTCTTACCGGGTCCCTGATAGCCGAGGTAGTTCCAGTTGATCCAGTCCCACCAGCTGTCGGCGAGTTCCACCCCGTCGATGTCCTGGAGCTTCCGCTCCGGCGTGATCTTGATGGCCAGCGTGTTGGACTCGCCAGGGTTGATCCAACGCGCCACGTCGAGTTCATGGGCGGCGTGCATGCCAACGACTTGCCGGTTGTTCGCGACCTGATGGCCATTGAGCCACACCTCGGCGCGGTAGTTGATGCCGGGCAGCTCCAGCAGGTAGGTGGAGTGGCCAGCGGGCGCGGTGAACGACGTCCGGTACCACCAGTCCTGCTTGTACAGATCCTGCGGCACCTCGTTGAGCAGGTTCATGCCGTAGTAGAGGTTGGGGTACGTGCCGTCGTCTTGCAGCGCTTCCAGCACGGTGCTCGGCATGCGTTTGACGGTGTGCCAGCCCTTGCCCGCGTAGTCGGCACGTGACACGGCTGCGCCGTCTGCGCTGGTGTCCTTGGCCGAGGCGAGCTGCCAGCCTTGGGCCAATTCGATCTGTTCAGGTGGCGACTGGGGCCGAGCGAAGCTCGGAATGGACCCCGCGCAGGTCAACAGCGATAGGACGATGAGAATCCTGAGGAGAATGTTGCGACGCTTGGTCGATATGGCACTCTCCTCTCTCATCGCAGGCGCGGCATCGTCGAGACTACGGTCGGCGGCGCAATCCGGCTGATTATGACCAGAGAACCGTAGTCTCGGGTGATGGGCGTCGAGCCATCGGGTCGGGTCGCGGAGATCGCGGCGAGCCAGCGGGGGCCCCAGGTCGGCGCGTTCTTCGATCTCGACGGGACGCTGGTGTCCGGGTTCACCGCGACGGCGCACGCCGGCGACCGGATCAGGCGTCGCCAAGCACGGATCGGAGAGGTCCTCGGCGTGTTGGAGGCGTCGATCCGCTACCGGCTCGGCCGCATGCAGTTCGAGCGGCTCATCGTTCGGGCCGCGGGATATCTGAAGGGTGAGTCGCTGCACGAGCTCGACGAGCTTGGCGAGCGGCTTTTTGTGCGGCACATCGCATCTCGGGTGTTCCCGGATATGCGCGAGATCGTCGCCGCGCACCAGCAGCGCGGTCACACCGTCGCGCTGTGCTCATCGGCGCTGACCATCCACGCTGAACCCGTCGCCCGCGCCCTTGGCATCACTCAGCTCATGTGCAACCACTTCGAGGTCGACCAGAACGGCCTGCTGACCGGAGGTATCGAGCGGCCGATCATCTGGGGTGCGCGTAAAGCCGATGCGGCACAGAAGTTCTGCGCCGACAACGGGGTGGACCTGAAGACCAGTTACTTCTACGCCGACGGTGACGAAGACGTGGCATTGATGTCGGTGGTCGGCCACCCCCGGCCGGTCAATCCGCGTTCGGGGCTCGCCGCAGCGGCCGCGGCGAACGGCTGGCCGGTTCTCCGGGTCGCCGTCGGCCGCAAGGGTTCATGACCGTCGAGGTCGGCGTGATGTTCGCCTGCAGCGGTTTTCTGCTGGCGGTGCTCTGGATGGATCTGATATTCGACATCCAGGTTCGCGCCTCGCACGACCCAGAAGTTCCCGAGCGCGTGCTTGCGTCCATCGCGGGCTACTACCACCGCGCGACGACAACGTCGCGGCCGATGAGCAGGCTCATCGCCGCTGTGATGGTGATTCTGTTGGCGGCGTTGATCATTCGCGGCGTCCGTGGCGTCGACCCGGTGTGGCTCCTTGCATCGTCTGCCGTGCTCGTCGGGGCGCCCATCCTGCTGGCCGGGATCCGGACGGTGCCGAACGCTGTCCGGCTCGGCCATCGGCGCGACGCCGCAGCCGAACAGTCGCGGCTGGCCCGATCGATCTACCGCGACCATCTGCTGTGCTTCGGCGGCGTTGTCGCATTCCTCGTGCTCTGGCTGTCGCGAGTTTGGTGAAGACGTCTGCGGGCAATCCCTGAGCGGATTCACCGACGCTGAGAAAGAGGAACATGAACGCGCGACGCCTGATCCTGATTGTGGGTGCGGTGGTACTGATCGCCGGAGTGATCGCCCTGTTGGTTCCAGTGTCGATCACCGGCAACGGCTCGTCGATCGGCTGCGGTAACGCCGTGGCGGCCGATACGTCGCAAGCCGAGTCCGCCAACGGGCAGACCGTCGCGAATGCTCCGATACTGAACCAGATCGTCCCGCACACCGATTTCGTCGCCGAGTGCAACCACGCGGTGTCGAGCCGTCGCTCGTGGTCCATCCCGTTGGCCGTGGTGGGGGCGCTGGTGATGGTCGGCTCGCTCGTGGTTCCGCGAACTCGCGCTGTTTCGTAACCCCCGCTTCCGGGCAGTCCTAATGCACGTCGGGACTACCCATCCACAGAGGGGGCGCGCATCGTGGCGAACGACCAGCAAGAGCGACAACGGACAGACACCGGGCCGCGGGACGACCGTGAGATGACCCAGAAGCCCGAGGTCACAGATGAGCACAAGAAGGTCGCCAAAGAGATGATGAAGGAGTACGACGAAGACCGTCCCACCGTGAAAATGCCTGGCAGCGAGGGAACGGTGGCCGGCACCGCCGTCGCCGACTGGCTGGACGAAGACGGCAACCCGAAGTTCGCCGACGAGTCGGAGGGCGGCTCCGACGAGTCGAGGGGCGGCTCCGACGAAAAGGTCGCCGAGGAGAAAAAGATCGCGGCCGAGAAAAAGGCCGCGTTCAAAAAAGAGGCCAACTCCGATAAATCGGACACCTAGGCCCGACTCCGACTCGTAAAAAACTTTGGCAACCCAGGTGCGGGTCTAGGGCCGGTAGGTACTAAACTAGAACACGTTTCAGTTCGCCTATCGCGTCCAAGGAGCAGGCATGCACACGGCCATCTGCGACGACCTCAATATCGAATTCCCGATCTTCGCCTTCACGCACTGCCGCGATGTCGTGGTGGCGGTGAGCAAGGCCGGTGGTTTCGGCGTGCTCGGCGCCGTCGGCTTCACCCCCGAACAGCTCGAGATCGAGCTGAAGTGGATCGATGACAACATCGGCGACCACCCGTACGGCGTCGACATCGTCATCCCCAACAAGTACGAGGGCATGGACGCCACCGATCTGTCGCCCGAAGTACTCAAGAAGCAGCTCAACGCGCTCGTGCCCGAGGAGCACATCGAGTTCGCCAAGAAGATCCTCGCCGACCACGGTGTGCCGGTCGAACACAGCGACGACGACACGCTGCAACTTCTGGGCTGGACGGAGGCGACGGCGACACCGCAGGTCGAGGTGGCGCTGCGGCATCCGAAGGTGACGTTGATTGCGAATGCCCTCGGCACCCCGCCCGCCGACATGATCAAGCACATCCACGACGAAGGCCGCAAGGTCGCCGCGTTGTGCGGCTCGCCATCACAGGCGCGCAAGCACGCCGACGCGGGCGTCGACATCATCATCGCCCAGGGCGCTGAAGCGGGCGGACACTGCGGCGATATCGGGTCCATCGTGTTGTGGCCGCAGGTCGTCAAGGAGGTCGCCCCGGTTCCCGTGCTCGCCGCGGGCGGCATCGGCAGCGGGCAGCAGATCGCAGCGGCCCTCGCGCTCGGCGCCCAGGGTGCCTGGACCGGCTCGCAGTGGGTGATGGTCGAGGAGTCCGAGCACACCGACGTGCAGCACGCTGCCTATGCGAAGGCCAGCAGCAAGGACACCGTCCGCAGCCGGTCGTTCACCGGCAAGCCGGCCCGGATGCTGCGCAACGACTGGACAGAGGCCTGGGAGAACCCGGACAACCCGAAGCCGCTCGGAATGCCGCTGCAGTACATGGTTTCCGGCATGGCAGTGGCAGCCACCCACAAATACCCCAACGAGAGTGTCGACGTCGCATTCAACCCGATCGGTCAGGTCGTGGGTCAATTCACCAAGGTCGAGAAGTCGTCCGCGGTGATCGAGCGCTGGGTGCAGGAATACCTCGAGGCGACGAATCGGCTCGACGAGCTCAACGAGGCCGCCAGCGTCTGATTCCTATGACGTTGGCGGCGGCAGTCCGGGGAGTAACGGCGCGGGCGGCGCTGCGTCGGCGGGCGGCGCCAGCCCGGGTAGCACCGGCCCCGGTGGCGGTGCGTCAGCCGGCGGTGGCCCGTCGGGTGCGGGTGCGCCGAGTGGCGGAGGTGTTCCTGGGGGCGCCTGGGGTCCTGTCGGCATGCCGTTGGTCGGCATGGCATTGGGGTCGAGGGGGCGCTGCGTCAGCAGCAGAAGCGCGTCCTTGCCGCTGATTTCCTGGGTCTGATAGGCGTGGAACAGGTCGCGCAGGTACGACCCCGTCCTGCTCTGCCCAGGGTCGAGCGGGACGTCTGTGGTCCCCGGCGGAAGGTTCGTCGGGCTGGACAGGTGCTGCACCTCGGTCGGTGGCGCGGGCGGCACGGCGGGATCCGCAGGCGGCGCGGTGGGATCGCCCGCGGCGGCCTGGGTGGTGATGGATTGATCCGTAGGCCCCGGCAGCGTGGGTCCCGGTAACACGGGTCCCGGCGGCGGCGGTACGTCGGGATCGGCCTGCGCGGACGGCGCCCCCAGCGTCAACGCCGCGAATGCCCCGAGCGCGCCTGCGGTCACGGACAGCCCCGCCTTTTCGAGCTTTCTCACCGATCCCCCTTCGCTTGAGTCAAACGATGCTATTGGGTGCTTCAGCCTTGGTACTCCGATTGTTACACCTGTGCAATGTGTGACCAAGGGGTCAGTTCTGAAAAAGACCGCCGGAACACGTTTCACTTGAGACTTCGTGGGACTTTTCCACAACCCCTTCACCACGTCCCATCTGTGGTGTAGCAATGCCATACGGGTACTAGACAACGTCGTATGAGGAGTCCCTTAATGCCAACTCCGAACCTTCCACCCGGGTTCGACTTCACAGATCCCGATATGTATGCCGAGCGACTGCCGATCGACGAGCTCGCCCACATGCGCAAGGTGGCCCCGATCTGGTGGCAGGAACAGGAGAAGGGGAATCTCGCATTCAACGACAGCGGCTACTGGGTGGTGACCAAGCACAAGGACGTCAAGGAGGTGTCCCGCCGCAGCGACGTCTTCTCCAGCAACAGAAAGACCGCGTTGCCGCGGTATCGCGACGAGGCCGATCCTGCGTCGCTGGAGGCGGGCAAGGTCGTGTTGCTCAACCAGGACGCCCCGCATCACACCCACCTGCGCAAGATCATTTCGCGGGCGTTCACCCCGCGGGCGATCGAGTCGCTGCGCGATGAGCTTCGCGAGCGCGCGCACAACATCGTCAAGGAGGCTGCCGCGGAGGGCTCAGGCGACTTCGTCGAGCAGGTCTCGTGCGAACTTCCGCTACAGGCGATCGCCGGTCTGATGGGGGTGCCCCAGGAGGACCGCAAGAAGCTGTTCGACTGGTCGAACCAGATGGTCGGCGACCAGGACCCGGAGTATGCCAGGAACGATCCGACGGCCGCTTCGGTCGAACTCATCATGTACGGGATGCAGATGGCCGCAGAGCGCGGCAAGAACCCGGTCGACGACCTTGTCACCAAGCTGGTGCAGGCAGACGTCGAAGGGCACAAGCTCACCGACGACGAGTTCGGCTTCTTCGTCATCCTGCTCGCGGTAGCCGGAAACGAGACCACCCGCAACTCCATTACGCAGGGCATGATGGCGTTCACCGAATTCCCGGATCAGTGGGAGTTGTTCAAGCGCGAACGGCCGGCGACCGCGGCGGACGAAATCGTCCGCTGGGCAACGCCTGTCACGTCATTCCAGCGCACCGCACTGGAGGACACCGAACTGGGTGGCGTGGAGATCAAGAAGGACCAGCGGGTGGTGATCTTCTATCGGTCGGCGAATTTCGACGAGGAAGTCTTCGACGACCCGTACTCGTTCAACATCTTGCGAGATCCCAACCCGCATGTGGGATTTGGCGGAACCGGTGCGCACTATTGTATCGGCGCGAATCTGGCGAGGATGACGATCGACCTGATCTTCAACGCGATCGCCGACGAAATGCCCAACCTCACACCGATTTCCAAACCTGAGCGGCTGCGGTCGGGTTGGCTCAACGGCATCAAGCACTGGCAGGTCGACTACACCGGGAAGTCGGCTGTCGCGACGTAGAACTCGGGTAGTCGATGATCGAGCGCCAGTAATCCTCGGGAATCTCCTGTCCTGACCGCAACACGATCGCCAACCCGGTGGCCATCGCGATGCCCAGTAGGCCGAGCCACAACCCGGCGATGGCGATCGCCGCCCACAGCACAGCGGTCACCGTCGGCCATGGCGAGAACGCGGCGAGCACGGGCGCGAAGAAGAAGCCGGTGCCGATGTACCAGGATGACCCGGCGCGGTCGGATTTGAGTACGAACCGAAGCCATCGCGGTATCGCTGGCTGGATCGTCTGACCTTTCGGCATGTCGTTCTCCTCGCAGAGGACACCTTCACGATGCGCCGCCCAGGTAGCGCACGCAATTACCTCCGAGGTAGCCGTGTGTTCACGCACTACTTGACCTGGGAATATGACTTCAAAAGAGCACCCAGTTCTCGGCGGTAAGTTTGGGTCGGCAAACGCGCTCCGGCGATCAAGATCGTCGTGTGCCCGCTTCAGCAGGTCCTCGAACGACGGCAGCGTTGACGGACGCGGTTCAGTGATCAGCACGATGTTCGCCTCGTTGAAGAGCCGGAACGCCTTGGCGAGCTTCTTGTCCGATGCGGACGTTCCGCTGTCGGGGTGCAGGCACGACCGGATCAGGTCGTAGTCCGCACGGCTGAAGACGCCGCGCCTCTGGGCGTACAGGACACGCTGGGCGTCGTCGTGCATCTTGCGGACAAGCCTGCTGGCCTGATGGCTGGCCGGGAGTTACGGCACGCTACGATCACAAATCCGAGTTCATCGTAGCCTCGACTAGATCGCACACGTTGGAGTTGACGGCACCGGCTTGCGAGCGCGGAGATGTCGCCGGGTCCAGCTTTTCCTTCAACTGCTACGAGGATGATTGGGATTACCGCGACGGCGTGCCGCAGCGAACGCTGCTGAGCGGCAAGCTATTAGACGTTGGCCCGACCTCGACGCCAGCCTACGAGGATAGCTCGGTCGCGGTGCTGCGCAGCCTCGAAACGCACGTCAACGCTGACCTTGACGAGGTGACCGCCGACTACCGAAACGGCACGCTGTCAAGGTATTTCACCCGCATCGACAATCGTGACCCGGTGCCGACGTCGCTGGCGGTCACGCAGCGTAGCCAGCGGCCCGAGGCTGGCGGCGCGTCGGTTGACCTGCTGCGCAGGCGATTAGAGCTACTCGCGAAGCGTCATGATGACCCGGTGTGCCCGCAGAAAACACCCCAGCAGTTACTCATCGATCTCTGACCGGCGCAGGGCTGGAATGGACCGCCCGGTCGAAGCACATTCGGTGGATTCCGAACCGGCTCTGCGTGCTCCTGACGGCTCCTACATCGATTGGCACCCCGGTGTGTGGCCGTTCTCTTCGATGTACTCAAGAAGTCAGCTGAAGCCCTCTTCCCATTGATCGGCAGAGGCGTCCATGCCCAGCCTGACACTGACAATCCTTCAAGTCGGCTAATGCGGTCGGCCTCAAGGGTGCCTCTGGGGTAGTTCTGCCGCTGCAGCGCGATCCAACTCTTGAGCCTGTTGGGGAACGAACCGTAACCGTATCTGTAGATCAGGCATCCGTTCACGAAGACCTTGTACGTAATTTGTGAGAACACTGGTCTGACGCCGACCGCACAACTAAAATTGTTTGCTGAATTTTAAACTTGAGCGAGGCGCCAATGGGGCTCAAGAAGTAGAGATTGCTGCCGCGCGGTCCGGATTGCCAGCGACCGCCCGTTTCGTCTGGTCTGGCTTCGTGCCACCCCTCCTCGACCCCAATCAATTTCGGCAATAGCCGGAAAACCGCCCGGAGAAAGGAACGCCAATGATGGTGAGCAGTTTTCGAACACGCGCCGCGATATCGGCGGGCGCCGCCGTGGTGGCCGCGCTGACCCTCGTCGCGGCCCCCACCACACACGCCCAGACCCTATATGGCGGAATCGCCACCGGACCAGGCGCCAGGTGGTCCATTTGGTATGACAAACCGACCGTCAATGATGCCCCGTCCTTGGCCGCGTGTGGCTCCGACTGCACGACGGTGCTCGGCTTCGTCCACTGCGGTGCGCTCGCCTATGACGGCAACGCCTTCTTTACGGGGCAGGGCAACACGCAGGACGAGGCGGAAGTCGAGGCCACGCTTCTTTTGGGCAGGCGGATCATCGCGTCGGGGTGCAAC
>Ga0318562_10001554_pt1 | contig 10408 bp, 10 predicted proteins | sample GRESIP066b5f18_FD_203688 | JGI IMG/M metagenome (GOLD analysis project Ga0318562, IMG submission 203688) | Tropical soil microbial communities from Luquillo Experimental Forest, Puerto Rico - GRE.SIPMG.066b5f18 | ecosystem: Environmental > Terrestrial > Soil > Tropical forest > Bulk soil...
GGAGAGGCCGGACTGAACGTGCTGTCGGAGCCGCAGAAAACCGCCGCCGAGACGGCGATGAAGGAGTGGGAAGGCCCCGGCGCCAGGGCGTTCTCCAACGCCCAGACCACGATGGGGCTGCTGAACGAGATGGACCGGGATTTTGACACTATGCGGGATGCAGGAGGCATGCTGGTGCCCGGCGCCGCCGCTCGCTTCCGCACCACGCTGGCGTCTTACGCCAACATGATTGCTCAGGCAACTGACTCCAAGTCCCTCCCCTTCGACCCCAAGGCGATCGCCTCGATCGAGTCGTTGACCAAGGACACCAAACGGTTGGGGCTTAGCGTCCTCACTACCATGCTGGGCAACCAGCGGGAAGCCGCGGAGACGATTAATAATATTACTGGTGCTGTCCCCAACATTGAAAATACCTACCTCGGTGGGAAGCTCTTGATCGCCTCCATCCGTGCGGCGACCGAGCGGGCGATCAATCAGCGGGAATTTGAAAATGCCTGGCAGGCGGACCCGCAGAACCAGGGGAATCTCACCGGAAGTGACATCGCTTTTAACAAAAAGTACCCAGCGACGGAGTACGCGGATAGGGTGCTCAACAGCTTTGGCCTTGATAAGACCGGATTCAAAGATAGTGGCGCGGTTATCAGTGCCTACAACAAGGGCTGGTTGACCAAGCAGCAAGCTCACGACATTATCGTAGATGAGGGGTTTGACACCCCGAGGAAGAAGTAAATGGGCGCGCTAGACGACCTTGCCGCTGCACCGGGGCATAAGGTGCCCCCGCCTGGGGGCGCGCAAAGTGCGCTTGATCAGCTCGACGCGGCGCCCGGCTACGCCGCCTTGGCGACCAGTGCTCCGCAGGAGGGGGGAGGGGCGACGCCCCTCCCTTGGTACACCCGTATGCCGCTGGAAGCTGGCAGTGACATTGTCAGCGGCGCTGAAGGAATGCTCGCCCTTCCATCTCTGATCCAGCGCGGAGCTAACTGGGGGCTGACCTCGGCGGCCGATTGGGCGCTGGGGGTAACCCCCCAGCAGCGGGCACAGATCGAGGCTCGAACGCCAGCGTGGGGGCGAACGCTGGGGGATCCAGGGAGCTGGCTGCCCACTGCCACCGACGCCCTTGGCGTGACCAACAACTCGGCGCTTGCCCCCCAGTCCCCTTGGGAGCGCTTCGCTGGGGCCGGGCTGAAGGCCGCTCCCGCCATCGCCGCGGCGATCGCCTCGGGGCAGGTGGAGACCTTGCCAGCAATTGCCTCTGGCCTCACCGCCGCCGGAGGCGCGGAGCTGGCGGGGCCGAAGCACCCTTATCTGGGGCTGGCCGCCAGTGTCCTTGGCGGCATGGGCGCTCAGGGGCTCACCCAGAGCCTCTCTGGCGGCCGCCTGGAGGCAATTGCCTCCAAGCTGGGGGACTCCAAGACCTGGGAGGACGCCGGGCTGGCGCTGCAGGAAGCTGCGAGGGACTGGAGCAAGGCGCTGCCGGCGAAGCTGACCGCGCTCGCGGCGCCGCTGAAGGCAAAAGTGCCCGATGCCGCGCCGGTGGACCTGGACCCCATTCTGGGCGCTATGAACGGGATAGTGGGCAAAGGTGGGATGCTCGCGGGGGCGATCCAGACCATGGCGGGGAAGGCTCCGCAGCATTTGCAAAAATTCTTCCAGAATCTGAAGGATCTGGCGGACCTCACTGGGGGGCCGAACTCCGCGGGATGGAAGGATGTCAGGGAGTTCCGGACTTACCTCGGAAATGCCTTGGCAAACCCCAAGCTCGCTGGCGACTTGGACAACGATGCGCTTGAGCATCTCTACGCTGTGACCACCAAGACACTGGGCGACACGGCGGCGAGCCATGGGGCGACAGATGAGTGGAACACCTTCAACACCGAGTCCACCCGGTTGCACCAGTTCCAGCGCGGCCCCTTGGCCAAGATAATCACCACGGAGAACCCTGGGCGGGAAGGCATCCAGCCGGCGGCCGCCGCCCAGTCGGTGTTCTCGGCGGCGAAGAAAGGGAATATTGATCAGGTGCGGCGGGAACTCCCGGATGCAACCGATGAGGTCGCGGCGACCGTGCTCCGGCAGGGGAAGTGGGACTCCCTCTCCCCGGAAGGGAAGACAGGGTTGGTGCCTGATGTTGGCACCCAGAAGACCTTGCGTCTGATGGACACGGCACCGCCGAGTCCCATCGGCCGCCTCGCTCATGTAGGGGAAAGCGGCTTCGGGGGCTATGCCGGAGGAATTATCGGGGAGATGGCCGCTCACGGCCTCGGCATCCACCCGTCCACCGGGAAGCTTGTTGGTGAAGGCATCGGCCTTGTCGTGCCCTATGCCGCGCACGCTGGGCGCCTCATGCTCCGGGACCCAAACACCCGAGTGACCCTCCCGATGAACACAGCTGTGGGGCTCGGCGTCACTGGGTTGGGACCCACTGGCGGGCAGTAGGGCGTGGAGAGGCCCGCCCTTGCGGGCCGGTGGGATCGTACCGGCGGACCCCCCGAGGGTGTTGTAAGGCCATGATAAGGCCATGGTACACCCTTCTCCACACCCTAGCTACTGCCTTTCCCCGCCCTCCGCGCCCAACCCTTTGGCCATCATTGCCTATCAATGCCCGGTGTCTTCCACCTCAAACCACCGCCCCTAACACGTCAAAGCGGAGCAGGTGGGCGTCCCTTGCGATGTCGTATAAAATCACCCCTCTCACCGTGACCCCGTCGAAGGTCTCAACTGCCGAGCCCCAAGCCCCTGGTGGCAGCGGAAGTGCCTCGGTGCTCAGCACCATCCCTTTCCTCTCCAGTGAGCCGGCGAGCATCGCGGCGGAAGGACGCAAGAACACTCGGGAGAAGTCGTCCAAGGACAAGTCAAATGTGGCGTACGCCACAAAGAACTCAACATGGAGTTGCTCCCGTGGCAGCGGGGTGGAGGAGTGCGCGCGGAAGGGGGCGTGCAGGACCAGCAGCCGGACGAACTCTCTGGTGAGCATCCCGCAGGTCAGCCTGACTTTCTTCTTTCCCACAGCAGTTCTCCGAAGGCGGAAGATGGTGAAGGCGGTGGTGGCTATGGAATAGCCGAAGACGAGGAAGAGGATGAAGAAGGCGATGTAGCCGGTACTGTTCATTCCGGTGCTCCCGGCTTCCGCCCTGGACGGGGGATCCACAAGTCAAGGTTATCCGCCACCTTAGCAATAACCCCGCTGCGCTCGGCCACTTCCAACACCCGGGCAACCTTCTCGCTGGGAACCCGCTCCCGGAGGAAGTTGTACAGGACACTGGTGGGCTGTGACTCCCGTTTCTTACTGTACTCCACCGTCATCATGTAGTGCAGCTCATCTATGACTTGTGTGTCCGACTTCCCGATCATCTCCCGGAAGACATCCGGCATGAGCTTCTCTGCTTCCAGCAACCAGGCGAGGCCACGTTTCACGTCCTGCAGCCGGATGACCAACTCGCCGGTGGCCGCAAGGGCGGCGACGATCGCCAGCTTGATGACCAACATGGTCCTGGAGTTGCAGTAGTGCACCAGCTTGCTATGCACCGGGCGCGGGACGCCGCCTCCTCGGTGCCAACTGGCAAGCAGCTGCGCCGCTTCCGGCTCCCACTGGCAGTTGCCATGCAGTTGTGACAACCGGCTTAGCTGGCGCAGCAGTTGCTGCCGCAGGCCTTCCGGCAGCTCGCTTTCCTCAAAAAGTTCCTTGAATGGAGTCTCTGCTGCGTACACCATGACGATCCGTCTGGCGAACCCGGTGGTCCAGGCCTCCTCTGGAAAGGTGGAGACGAAGTAGCTGGGCTGCACCCCGGCGAGGATATTCAGTTGTGGCAGCTCAATCGAGAGTTCTTTCACCGTCCCCGTCCGTCGCACCTCCGTGTACGGGTGATCTGGGTTGTTGTACACCTGATTGAGCGTGGCGATGTACTCCTGGTCGTAGTTGGGAAGTAAGACTTGGAACTCCTCCGCCGCCACAAGCAGACTGTGATAGGTCATGTTCCCCCCGCTGCCATTCAGCATCTTAAACTGCTTCGCCTTTGCCAGTGAGTCCACTAGCGCCGCCTTGGTCATCTGGTGGGGTGCAACCCGGAAGGCCTTTACCGTGGTCCCTGGCTCGGTCGCCTCCACCCACAGGCCCCTCGCAAGGTCTATAACTTGCTTCCCCACCCCGGGAGCGCCGACCAACATAATGTACTGGTTCGCAAAAGTCCGCTGCGCGGTCGCCTTGGCCCAGACGCGACGCTCCAACGCCCCGGCGACGAGTGCAATTCCCGCCCACAGCCGGAACTGTGGTGGGCTCGTCACTCCGTCGGTCAGTTCCATCCAAGTCTCTATAAAGTCAGTCCAGTCTCCAGACACCAACTCGCTCGACAGCTATGTGGGGGTTCTTGTTTTCACCGAGGGACTGTAAGTTGTCAAGTGAGTGAGTCAGGCCGTCGTAGCGCTTTCTCCGCGGCGACGCTTATCTTTTCCTGCCCGCCATTTGACAAGACCATCTGGATTAAACCGGTTGCCTTTGCCAAACGCCTTACCGTCCTGATGTCGAGATGCCCAGTTCCATCCAACCTTCGCCTCGCCTGGGACAATATATCTTCTGCCATTGCGAGCAACAAGCTCAACTCTAATGAGCTCAAGGGCTCTTTGCACAATTGCAGCTTCGTCAGCATCTTCTCTAAACTGAAAGGTGATCGAGTCATAGGTTTGTCCCAACAGTTGCACCTCTGGCATTTTCTTCCACACCCGCCAGAGGCCAAGGTTCATCCTGTCCGCGGTGGTGCTTTGCGGGAGGAAGGCAATTCCCTCCCGGAGGGTCGTGTCATCCCCTGCTCGGCCGAAGAAGTGCCGCTCACGGCCGAACGGTGTCACCAGACGGTGACTTGTCTGGAGCTCTTGGGCAACCCAGGCCCAATAGCGAGGGATCGCCGGATAGGCGGGCGAAGGGCCCTTCGCATACCGATCTTGGAAGTCCTCTGCGAGGCGCAAGGGGATCTTCAGATGCCTCGCCATCGTCCATGGGGTGCCGAAGTAATTGGTGAGGTGGCCCCCACGCTTTGACATATCGCGGTAGGAGAACTCCCGATAGAACAGCTCGTCGGCCAGTGTCCTGTCTTTCTTCAGGTCCCCTGTCCAGTGTCTCTCTGGCCAGATGAGTCGGCAGTTCGCCGTGTGGAGGTCCCCGGACTCGCAGGCGTTGAGGAACTTCCAGTCGTCAAAGAGACAACCGCAGAAGAATCCCACATCCCGCGCCTCAACCTGCTCAAGGTCAATGACACAGAGCTTCCAGCCCGGGTCAGCAATAAAGACGTATCGGAGTCCGGCGGCAATGTTTTGAGCGTTTCCGCCAGTACCAAAAGCATTACTGCTGCTTGAAGGTCTTCCGGTTTCAGTTCCAGCAATGTTATAGCTGGTTCTGTATCTTCCGTCAGGATCAATTTCAGTGTTAAAGACATCAAGTTGCTTCTTAAGCTCTCTAATAGAGAGGATGATTGAGACGAAGGGGCGGGCATAGAGGTAGGTCTCCAGTTTTTCCAGGGCTTCACGATTGCAGCTGAGCTTCCGCTCCCCCTTTTGGGAAAGCCAGACTTCCGGGAGCCGCATCTTCGCGTAGAAGAAGTCTTTCAGCTGAGCCGGCGAGTTCGGATTCAACGGCCGGCCCCAAGCGGCCATCGCAAATTCATCCAGCTGGATCTGCAACCCGTCTATCCGCTCCTGCAGCGAGCGTGCGGCGGACGCCCGCGCTAGCTGATCCACTGCAAAGCCGCGTTGCATTATTTCCAGGTAAGGCCCCTGCAAGGCCCGCTCGAAGGAATAGATTGCTGGCAACCGGGGTCGCATCTCCCGCAGCGCGTGGAACACCTCCAAGGTGACCATGGTATCCAGCCCGCAGTACACCTGGTGCTGCTGCTCGTAAGGCAGTGAGTTGGGCGCGAGCGTCTCTGTAGCGATCAAGGGCAAGGCAGTGGGCCTTTCTGGCGGTGGTGCCACCAGTTGAAGGCGCGGCGCCAGAGGTACGAGCGTACTACACTAATGGCGGTGTAGAAGCTTACCGCCGCCAGATTTTGCTCCGGGGTCACTTGCCACCCTAAGGTGGGGAAGATGAAGAAGCCAGCGGCGTAGCTGATTGCAAATCCCGAGGCGGTGTTCATCACCGCCTCTGCGGCGGAGTGTCTTTTGAGCTGGCGGGTCACGGCAGTCTCTCCAGATTCCCTTGGTCAAAGACCATCATTCCCACCTGAATGTAAATCTGCCTATAATGCTGCCGCTGCTTCAGCAGCGCCTCGAATGCCATCAAGGCGCGGTCACGGCTGTCGGTGATGAACAGATTGCTGTCTGTTGTCTTTAGCAGCGCTACTACCCTGTATTCGTGCCTTAGTTCTTCCGGCGGAAGCCGGTAGGCCGCTTGGCTTGAGTCCATATCCAAATACCTCCAGACAGTTTTCCAAGAAAGTCACGTTAGGACTGGTCCCCCGGCGGCGTCCCGCCCACCACCCCTTCAGGGTGCTCTCCGCTACCCCGCTCAGTCGCGCCAGCGTGTTCCTGTCCATGTTGTGCAGCACCAGCTGTTGGTGCAGGAAGTGGATCAGGTGGTGCGCCCCGGGCGACGGGTCGGCGCAGTGGACTCCTCGTGTGCGTCGGGCGCCGCGCCTGCCATTCCGCGTCGAGGGGTTCCCAGCGGAAGCACTTGCAGTTCCCACAGTAGCGGCAAGAGCCCCAGGCGGAGACTCCTCGCACTGTCTGGTAGTGGTGACTATACCGGAAGCACCCGCAGGTGCAGGCATCGTGGCTGTGGGGTGGGAGGTCAAGGGGTGCTCGCTCATTCCTACTCATCTTTCTTCTCTGTATCTGCCTTTCGGCGGCGTAGCAGTTTCCAGCTCTGCTCATTCGTGTACACGCTGCCGAGGAACCCCAGCCCCTTTTGCATTTCAGGAAATAGGGAGTGGTGCAGCAGCATGGTGTCGTGGAGACAGTTCCTGGGGCGGATGCCCATTCGGGTGATGTACTGCAAGTCGTAGATGAAGTTCTGCCCCAGCTTGGGGATAGGGCTTTGCAGCAGCAGTGCTACTGCGTCCCACGCCTGCCGTTCTTCCCCTGGGGACTTCCAGTAAGACCAGTCGGCGGCGCGTTTGTCCACAAAGGGCACCACCAGTGCCTCGCTGATGCTGCGGGCGAAGCCGATGCAAGTGATCTGTCCAAAGGCCGTCTCGATGTCTGGCGATAGCCAGTGGTAGCGCCCCGGTTCCAGGGTGCTGCGCACCCACGCCTGTACTTCCACCAGGGTGGGATCTACCAATACCCGTCGGGAAGGGCGCCGCAGCTCGGGGAACTTGGACTCTCTTGCGGCCTTGAGCAGGTCGGTGACAACGATTGGTCTCCAAGCCCACTGGCGTAGCACTGCGGCAGGGTGGTAAGTTGGCAGTATCTTAGTGCCTGGAGCAACACCAACCTCTGCGCCGAGGGTGACAGACCCTCGCACCATACCGATATTTGTACATCCAGCAAGCGCCCATAGCGCCGTGTTGCCCAATCCAACGATAACCTTGGGATTACAAGACGAAAGCTCATCTCTAAGTCGAGTAATCTCGGGAGCGTAGTCTGGTGAAAGGTACTTTCCTCTAACCACTGGGAGTGCAAGTACACCAGTTCCTGTGGACTCTTTCTTAGAAACACAGAGGGCCTCCAAATTGTTTCCCGGTGGCCGCAAGGTCAACACATTGGTGAGCAGGATGGATGCCGCGGCGAGCCACTTGCCGCGGCAGCTGACCCAGGAGTCCCCAAATCGCATCTGGTCGCAGACCTGCTGGTGCAACCCGGGCTCGGTGTCTGGTAGGGCCTCCCCAAGCATCCGGAAGAGCTCCTTCCCGGACTCGCCAGCGAATGGCTGGCCCCCAAGGGCCTCCTCCCGCTCCCCCCACGCCTCGCCCACCAGGACGATCCGAGCGTCCCGCGGTCCCGCGGTGTGGGCAAAGGGCGGGGCACACAGATAGCTCACGGTTTCACCTTACCAGTGTCTACCCCGCCGAGCAGGGCTCGCGAAATGGTGAACTCCCCGCCGCGAGGGAATCTTACCAGATAGGTCCCTTCCCCGTAGTTCCCACGGAGCACCTCCACCGCCAGTCCCGAGGGGATGTGAAACACCCGGTCACCGGACATCAGTACTTCCGGCAGGGCCTCCGCGCTTATCTTCGATTCGGTCATCTCAGACTCCACCACATTGCCCCAAGCATGACTGCCAACACCGCTGCTGTAAGCAGTGGATGGGGGATCATCTCCGGTGCTCCCGCATTGAGTTGCAAAAGATACACATGTCGGTGTACCTGTCGTACCGCCTCCACTCATGTTGGCACACCTTCTCCAGCGGCAGCGAGGTCTCCAAGGGGCTTTCCCCTGGTGTCTTCGGTTCCCGCACCTCTACCATCGCTTTCAGCAAAATCAAGTAAACAATAAGGTCATCGCAGCGCCCCGCGACGGACTCCATCCTCGGGCGGGTCTTCCCTTCGCTGGTGTCCTTAACCCACTGGGTGATCGCATCCCAGTGCTTCCCGGCATACACCCGCCAGACCTGCTCGGGCTCGAGCCCCAGCTCTGCTCCGTTCCGGCGGAAGTTGGCAAGCCGGTCGGCGTCGCCGGCATACTCCCCGCCCTTTTGCGCGGCAAGCTGCCGGATGGCGTCTGTTGTCTGGGAGAGTAGTCGCTCCCAGCGCTCGTGCGTGTAGGGGAACTGGTGCACTGTGGTGTTCATTTCTGTGGCCTCCCGGGTGGCAGCAGCGCTTGCAACATGAGTTGGGTCTTAAAGAGCTCCAGCTGGGCGATGCCGTTGGCAAGTGTGATCGCACCGGCGGAGTTGGAGGCGGCGGAGCCATCTCTGGAGTACAAGATGACCATGAGGCCAATCGCCTTGCCCTGTGCAATGTCTTGGGCGACCCGCTCCAACAGTGCCTCCACGTCCGGCTGCTGGGTGGAAACCCCCGCGGCGCTGGGCCTGTTGGGGAAGAGGGGGGCGACCTTGTCGCTGTCAGGGGTGTCTGGCGTGTCGGTCATGGTAGCACCTTTGCACTTAACGCCCGCTTCATTCTGAACTGCTTCAGCGCGGTACGGGCAGGGTCGAGATACTGCTCGTCGGCTTCCAGCCCCAACACCCGCGCTGCGCCCAGCGACTCCGCCGCCCTCAGGCTGCTGGCGCTGCCGCAGGTGGGATCGAGGAAGGTAGTGGTTTCATCCACCAGCATAGTCATAAAGTGCCTCAGCATCGGCTCCGGCTTGCAACTCGGGTGCAAGGTCCTATCTATCTGTGAAACATGGGCGTCCGCCTTGATCTGCACAATCTGCCTCCCACCACGACTGGCAAGTAGGCACATCTCATAGGTGTGCCGGGGCCAGTGGCGGGGGTCGCTCGCGATCCCGGTGTTGTCGCTTTTCTGCCAGATGAGGGGGAATTTGTGAAAATGCAGCGAGGGTGCGTTGCGACTGAAGTAGTCCAGTGTCTTCTGCACTGTCTGGAAGTCGGCGGAGAGCCAGAACATCAAGTGTGCACTTATAGACATGAAACGATCAAGGTTGTGGCAGAAGCAAGCAAGGAGATTAGCGTAAGTCCCCTCAGTGTCTTGATAACCACCCGTGGGTTCCGCCCCCCGGCCTTGAGGTCCTGAAAACAGATCAATACCGTAAGGAAAGTCGCAATGCACGAAATTGAACTTAGCACCACGGTAGTTGGGTGCCCAGTCAAGGAAGTTGGCATGGAGGATGGCCTCTGGTTGGGCCAGGACCACAGGGGTCACCGGCGGGACTACAATTCTGGTTCCATGGGGTTGTGCCAAGTCGGCTAGTGCCGCCAGGCCCCCGGCCCCGTTCGGGGCCGCCTCCGCCTCGCCGGTGTCTGTCAGGTCGGGCGCGTCCAACAGTTCCTGTAGGGCGGCGCCCGCCGCCCGCTGATCCCGTCGGGAGATAATGTTGTACGCCTCTCGCACCGTGGTGGCGGTGGCCACCCGCTCTTCCCCCATCCGCGCTTCCACAAGTAAGTACAAGCTGGCGGTCCCTTGCGTAATGCAGCACTCCTCTCCCGTCTTTGTGATCGTCCAGTCGGGATCAAGGTCTACAAAGAGCCGGTGTATCCGCCCAATTGCTTTTGCAAGATCTTGCCACTCGAGATCCGTCCGTTTGATGTTTTCTTCCAGCTCGATGATCTGCGCCTCGGTAGGGGACAGGTCAGAGGCAAACCGGGTGAGGATGTCGGTGTACCCGAGGTTCTTGCAGGCGGTGAGGCGGCGCTCCCCGGTTTGCAAGGTGAAGTCATCGGAGATGATAATCGGGTTGAGAAGGCCGCGGCGGCGGATGGAGGCCTCCAGGTCCTTCGTATCAATCTGCCGCCTTTGGCGTTCATCCCGGTTCACCTTAATCTGTCCAATCGGCACCAACAGTGCCCCCGCTTGCAGTCGCA
>Ga0318562_10001555_pt1 | contig 10406 bp, 10 predicted proteins | sample GRESIP066b5f18_FD_203688 | JGI IMG/M metagenome (GOLD analysis project Ga0318562, IMG submission 203688) | Tropical soil microbial communities from Luquillo Experimental Forest, Puerto Rico - GRE.SIPMG.066b5f18 | ecosystem: Environmental > Terrestrial > Soil > Tropical forest > Bulk soil...
CACCGGCGAGGACAACTACATCACCACCGCCGACGCCTACGACTCGGCCCACACCGTCATTGCCAGCCAGTTCATCAACGAGTCCTTCGCCAAGCGGGCCGGGCTTCGAGACTGGCAGCTGGGCATTGGGCACAGCTACGAGATCGACCCCGCCCGGCCGGAGACCCTCCTTCTCGAGCTGAGCCAGGCGATGCTCATCCGGCGCTGCTTCCCCGATGCGCCGCTGAAGTACATGCCGCCCACCAAGCACAAGGAGACCGACATCTTCTTCAGCCATGCCTACGACGTCATGGCCGACCTGGTGGCGGTGTGGACCCGGCAGGGCATCCAGCTGCTGGGGATGATGACCGAGGCGATGCACACCCCGCTGCTCGCCGATCGCTACGTGGCCCTGAAGTCGGCGGCCTACGTGCACCGGGCGGCGCGGGGGATCGACGAGGAGTTCACCGTCCGGGAGGACGGGAAGATCGCCAACCGCGCCCGCTTCGTCTTCGACAAGGCGATGGAGCTGCTCGAGGAGTGCCGGACCGACGGGCTGGTGGAGGCCATCGGCCGGGGCCACTTCGGCGACGTGAAGCGGAGCGAGACCGGAGGGAAGGGGCTGGAGGGCGTGCTGGAGAAGGCTCCCGACTACTTCAACCCCTTCCTCGACATCCTGGAGGGGCGCTGATGGCCGGCGATCCTCAGCCGCTCCGCGCCTACGGCGACCGCCGTGACGACGGGGTGATCCAGCTCTCCTTCACCTTGCCGGTCCCGCTCTCGGACAAGGCCAAGGAGGCGGCTCGCCAGTTCTGCGCCAAGCTGGGGCTGGTGGACGTGAAGGTCGCCGCCGCCGAGCCAGCCGCCGACCACTACACCTTCTTCATCGTCTACGCCCGGGCGGACGTCTCCCTCGACTACGCGGAGATCGAGGTCCCGGAGATGGTCTTCAAGAAGCTCGACTTCGACGAGCTGAACAAGCTGATCGAGGAGAAGATCGCCCGGCGGGTGGTGGTCTTCGGCGCCTGCACCGGAACCGACACCCACACCGTGGGAATCGACGCGATCCTCAACATGAAGGGCTACGCCGGCGACTACGGGCTGGAGCGCTATCCGTGGTTCGAGGCCTTCAACCTCGGAAGCCAGGTGCCCAACGAGGAGCTGATCCGCCGCGCCACCGAGCGGAAGGCCGACGCGATCCTGGTCTCCCAGGTGGTCACCCAGCGCGACGTGCACAAGGACAACAGCCGGCAGTTCATCGACGTGGCCCGGGCCAGCGGGGTGAAGGGTAAGTCGCTGCTCCTTCTCGGCGGCCCGCGGGTGGACCACAAGCTGGCGATGGATCTGGGGTTCGACGCTGGCTTCGGCCCGGGGACCAAACCCTCCGACGTGGCCAACTTCATCGTCCACGCGCTCCTCCGCAAGATGGGGAAGGAGCCGCAGGACCTTCACTACGAGGGGGAGCCCCGGTGAGCGTCATCTCCCAGCTGCGGGTGCGGATGTCGAACCACGACGCCCACTACGGCGGCCATCTGGTCGACGGGGCGAGGATCCTCGGCCTCTTCGGCGACGTGGCCACCGAGCTGTGCATCGCCCACGATGGCGACGAGGGCCTTTTCCGGGCCTACGACTCGGTGGAGTTCCTCGCCCCGGTGTTCGCCGGCGACTTCATCGAGGCCGAGGGAGAGATCACCGAGGTGGGGAAGACCAGCCGGAAGATGCGCTTCGAGGCACGGAAGGTGATCCGCCCCTTGCCCGAGGTGTCGGACTCGGCGGCGGAGCTGCTCGGCCAGCCGGTGGTGGTCTGCCGGGCCACCGGGACCTGCGTGGTGCCGCTGAACAAGCAGCGGGTGAAGCGATGAGCGTCCCCTACGTCATCACCGCGGCGATGGTCGGGGCGGAGACCAGCCGGGAGCAGACCCCGTACCTCCCGATCACCGCGGAGGAGATCGCCGAGGACGCTGCTCGGTGTCGCGAGGCGGGCGCCTCGATGATCCACCTCCACGTCCGCACCGCCGACGGCAAGCCCTCGCAATCGGCGGAGCTGTTCCGCGCCGCGATCCGCGCCGTCCGCAGCAAGTGCGACATCCTGATCCAGACCTCCACCGGAGGTGCGGTGGGGATGAGCGTCGACGAGCGCTGCGGCCCGCTGACCCTCACCGGCGCCGACCGGCCGGACATGGCCACCCTCACCACCGGGACGGTCAACTTCGGCAACGAGGTCTTCGAGAATCCGCGACCGATGGTGAAGGAGATCGCCCGCCGCATCCGCGCCCTCGGCATCCGGCCGGAGATCGAATGCTTCGACACCGGGATGATCGAGCAGGCGGAGTGGCTGGCCAAGGAGGGGCTGGTCGACCTCCCGGCCCACTACGACTTCGTGCTCGGCGTGCCGGGAGCGCTGGGGGCCAGCGAGCGCGCGCTGGACTTCATGATCGGCTCGCTGCCGCCGGGGAGCTCGTGGACGGTGGCCGGCATCGGCCGGCACCAGCTGCCGTTCGCCGAGCTGGGCGCGCTCAGGGGCGGACACGGACGGGTGGGCCTGGAGGACAACGTCTTCGTGAGCAAGGGCGTGCTGGCCCGGGGGAACTGGGAGCTGGTGGCCGAGGCGGCGAAGCGGGCCCGGGCCCAGGGGCGGGAGATCGCCACCCCGGCGAAGGCCCGCGAGCTGCTCCGGCTCGGATAGCGCGCTCAGGTCCAGGGGCTGCTCTGCCGCTCCAGGATCTGGCGGCGGCGGACGTCGCCCAGCCAGGCGATCCCGAGTGCTCCGAGCGCGGCGGCGGCGGCGATGAGCAGCGAGAGCCAGGCGACCGGCCGGTATCCGCCCGGTCCGCCGGGGTCGAGGAACGGATAGGGATACCAGCCGACCACTGCCCCCCGGACGAGCGTGTAGCCGAGGTAGAGCAGGGGATAGCCAAGGGCGGGGAGCATCCTCCGCCAGCCCAGCGGTCGCTGCGGAGGGACGAGCACCCAGTCTCCCAGGGCAGCCAGCGGCATGACCTGGTGAAGCACGGTGTTCACCCACGGGACCTGGATGCGCACGATGGCGTCCACCCCGCTGAGCAGCAGCGCGTACACCGCGCCGGTGATGCAGAGGTAGAGCGTCACCGCAGCGCGGGTGCGATCGGAATCGAGGAGCAGCCACACCGCCGCCAGCATCATGTTCGACTGGATGGTGAAGAAGCTGAAGAAGTTCAGCGGGTCGACGCCGAACGTCCGGCGGCTGAACTGGTACTGGGTCGCCACCGCAGCGACGATGACCAGGCCGAGGACGTGCCGGTAGGCCCAGACCCATCTCGGCTGCACGCCCATCATCGGCCGGGTCTCCACGGCAAGTCGGCGACCGCCTCCGCTCCCAGTGCCCGCTCGACCGCGGATTCCAGCGCCCGCCGCGCCGGCTCCGGGCGACGACGCCCGCCGAGGCGGTGATCCTTGCGGAACGACTGCCAGGTCTGGAGCTCGGTGGCGTGGGCGCCGCGCTCGGTGTGCACCTGTGCCGCGTGGATCAGGAGCTTGCGGGCGAGGGACTTCGCCGCGGCACCGGAGGCGCGGAGCCGTCCCGCTCCATCGACCTCGGAGAGGAGCGCCCGCGCGGCTCGGTCGAGCCCCTCGAGCTGCCAGGGCTCCCGGGCCTCGCCCACCGCTGCCAGATCGGCCCAGAGCGGGCGATGTATCAGGGTCACCTTGCCGCCGATCAACGGGACGAAGGCGATGTCGCCCGCATCCTCGAGCTCCGATGCGACGCGGAAGATCTCCTGGCCGGAGGGGTGACCCCACCACGAGCCGCGGATGGGAGCGCCGGCCACCAGTGCGGTGAGGCTCGGACGCCGGGCGTCGTGGAGCATCAACAGGCCGCCGCGCTCGAGTGCCGCGCGCACCTCCGCGAGCGTCGAGGCAGTGGGACCGGTCCCCATGACCGAACCGTACACCCGGCCCGAAGCGCGGGGTCCGTTCACACGCCTCGGACGTCAGCCCGAATCCCCGGCCGAGCGGGTGTGGCCCGGACGAGCACCGTCGCTCCTCCCGGGCAGAGGGTGCCGAGCCGGTGGGATCAGGGAAGGAAAAAGGAATGGCGCGGGAAGGTCTTCCGGCGGTCGCCAGTCCATGCTCCGTGGACGTGAGGACCGGAGCACCTGCCCTCGTACCCCCCGCGCCCCGGGCCATCCGCGAGGTTTTCACCCGGCTGGGCAGTCGACCGCCGGCCAACGGCGACGAGGACGACTCCACCGGGCCTCGAACGCCGGGCCGGTGGCGTGTGCTGGAGTGCTTCGATCTCGACGGACACCGCTATGCCGTGGTGCGTCTCGTCGACCCACGAGCCCGACCGCTCTCCCCGCGCGAGGCCGAGGTGTTGGCTCGCTCCAGCGCGGGGGAGAGCAACAAGGAGATCTCCTACGAGCTCGGGCTGGCCTGGTCGACGGTGCGGGTCCTGCTCCACCGGGCCCGGCGGAAGCTCGCGCTCAGGGCCTTGCAGGAGGCGCGGCAGGAGGAGGCCCGGACGGGGAACCGAGGGGATGTGCCGACGACCGGAAGCGCTCCGGGACCTTGAACCCGACGCCTTGCTCGAGGGCCTGGAACCGCTGCGTGCCCCGGAGCGGGTCGAGCCGCGGGTCGACCCCCAGGTAGGCCAGCCATCCGGAGCGACGTGCGCGGGCACGCTCCAGCCAGTCCAGCGCCGTCTCTGGCTCGCCGAGGCCGAGGTAGACCAGGGCGATCTCGTAGGCAAAGTTGTCCGAGGCGCCGCCGTCGCGCTCCAGCTTGGCGACGATTCGCAGCGCTTCATCGCGGTCGCCCACAGCCGCCCGGGCGCGTCCGACCAGGGCGGTCATCATGTTGGCGCTCGGTGCGAACCGCTCACCCTTGCCGGCCGCCTCCAGGGCACGGTCGCGTTCCCCGAGCGCCTCCAGTCCCCAGGACAGGAAGTACTGGGCAACGTGGTAGTTCGGATCCATCGCCACGACCCGTTCGGCGGCCTCCACCGTGTCGCCTGGCTGGCGGACCATGAAGTAGTGCCACGCCAGGTGGGCGCTGATGATCAGGTTCATCGGATCGAGCTGCAGCGCACGCCGGCTCGCCTCCAGCGACTCCTCGACCCGTCCCTGGGCCGCCAGGGTGTGCGAGTACCAATGGTGGGCGGTCACGCACTGCGGGCCATGACGGAGCGCCGCGGTGAGGCTTGCTTCCGACGCCTCGGCGTCCCACCCGAAGTGAAGCGCCGCGTACCCGAGCGCGGCGTGAGCATCGGGGAGGGTGGGGTCGAGGGCCAGCGCCCGGCTGGCGTGCGCAATTCCCTTCGACTGTCCCTCAGCGTGGGGGAGCACCCCGGCCTCCCAGGACCCGAGCGTGACGTACGTCTCGGCCAGCCCCGCCCAGGCCTCGGCGTTGTTGGGATCGAGGGCCAGCGCCTCCTCGTAGCAGCGGATGGCGTGGTTCACGACTTCCCCCGGCCGGCGGTTCCAGAAATACCGGGCCTGCATCACCTTCTCCAGCGACTGTGCCGGGGAGCTGCTGGCGGGGAGGATGGGGAGCGTCAGGCCGAGGGCCTCGCTCACTGCCCGGGCGACGATCTCGTCGAGGAGCAGGACCTCGGCGGCGGCTCGTTCGAAGCCGGCGCTCCACAGCGTGGTCTGCCGAGCGACGTCGTGCAGCCAGGTCGTGACCCGGAAGCCCCCCGGAGTGCGCTCCAGGCGCCCATCGACGAGGAGGTCGACGCCCAGCGCGCCGCCGATCTCCGCCAGGTCGTGGGTGCCCAGGCCGAAGCGGAACGACGAGGCCCGGGCGAGCACCGACAGGCCCGGTGTCCGGACCAGCTGGTTCAGTACCCGTTCGGCGATACCCTCTGCGAGGTGATGATCCGCTGGGAAAGCGCCGGAGCAGGGGAGGACGGCGATGGTCCTCACCTCGCGGTCGGCCCGCCGGTGCGGTGGGGACTCGATCGCCCCCACCGGTCCGTTCCACCGGTACCCGCGCTTGGGCACGGTCTCCACGGCCTGTGCCCACTCCGGGGCGACGGCCAGCGTCTGCCGGAGATGGAAGGCGACCTTGGAGAGGTTCCCCTCCTCGACCACCACGTCGGGCCAGAGCTCCGACTGGAGCCGTTCACGGCTGACGACCTCCCCGCCACCGGCGAGGAGCAGGTGGAGCAGTTCCAGGGCCTTCGGGGGTGCCGGGACCCGGTCGTGCCCGCGGTAGAGGACGACCGCCGGAAGCTCGAGCCGGAACGGGCCGAAGGCATAGCCCCTCGACGGCTCTGAGCGGTTCGTCATCGCACCCCCAAGGACGACGGGCAGAGATTTGCACCTCCGGGTGCCGTTTACGAGTTGAGCGTCCGCTAGAGTCGCGGAACGGGAGGGCAGCGGGTGGACGACTTCCAGCGGTTCCGGGTGACACCCGGAGAGAAGGTGAAGCTCCACCGGTACGATCCGGGTGAGACCCCCCAGGGGGTGGACAAGGACGAGGGGGACGGGCTCCTCGCCTCGGTCCTCCAGGACCTGGGCAAGCTCCAGTACCGGCTCTACGCCGAGCGTCGCCAGGGGCTCCTGGTGGTCCTCCAGGGGATCGACGGATCGGGGAAGGACGGCACCATCCGCCACGTGATGACCGGGATGAACCCCGCCGGCTGCGTGGTCACCAGCTTCAAGGAGCCCACCAAGCTGGAGCTGGACCACGACTTCCTCTGGCGGGTCCACCCCCACGCCCCGGCGAAGGGCGACGTGGCGGTCTTCAATCGCTCGCACTACGAGGACGTGCTGGTGGTCCGGGTACACCGGCTGGTGCCGAAGGACATGTGGTCCAAGCGCTACGCGTTGATCCGTGAGTTCGAGCACCTGCTCCGGACCGCCGGTGGAACGACGGTGGTGAAGTTCTTCCTCCACATCTCCAAGGAGGAGCAGCTGAAGCGCTTCGAGCAGCGGCTGGAGGATCCGGAGCGGCAGTGGAAGATCGCCGAGTCGGATTACACCGAGCGCGACCGCTGGGACGACTACGTCGGGGCCTACGAGGATGCGCTGACCGAGACCTCGACCGAGCACGCGCCCTGGTACGTGGTCCCTGCGGACAAGAAGTGGGTCCGGAACCTCATGGTGGCCAAGGTCCTGGTCGACACGCTGAAGTCGATGAACATCCGTCCGCCGGAGCCCACCGTCGATCTCCACCGGATCCGCGCCGCATTTCACAAGGCGAGCAACGCCGGATCGAAGCCCGGCAAGGGCAAGCCCAGGCGGAAGGGGAGGAAGGCCTAGAAGGGCGGGACCTCGCGCCGCCTCCAGGGCCGCTCCACCACCTTGCCCTGGGTGCGGGCCAGCGCCAGGGCCAGTGCCCGACGGGTGTCGCGAGGGTCGATCACGTCGTCCACCATCGCCAGCGCCGCGGTGCGCTCCACCCGGACATGCGGCTTGAGCCCGGCGGCGAGCTGCTCTTTGAGCGCCTTCGCTGCCTCGGGGCTCTCCGCCGATTCCAGCGCCTTCCGGGCAGCGATGGCCACCAATCCCTCCGCGCCCATGATCCCGATCTCCGCCCCGGGCCAGGCCAGCAGCAGATCCGGCTCGAAGGCCCGGCCGTTCATCACGTAGTAGCCGGCGCCGAATCCCTTCCGGACCACCACCGTGAGCTTGGGGACGGTGGCGCTGGCCACCAGCTGCATCATCCGTGCTCCATGGCGAACCAGCCCCGACTGCTCGGCCCTGGTTCCCACCAGGAAGCCGGGGACGTCCTGGAGGAAGAGGAGGGGGATCCGGAAGGCATCGCAGAGGGCGACGAAGCGCGCCCCCTTGTCGGACGCAGCCACATCGAGCACTCCGCCGAGGTGCATCGAATTGCTGGCGACGATGCCCACGCTCCAGCCGTCGATCCGGCACAGCCCGGTGAGGAGGTTCTTCGCGAAGCGTGGCTTGAGCTCGAAGAACTTCCCCTCGTCCACCAGGGCGGTGATCACCCGGTGCATGTCGAAGGCCTGCCGGGGATTCTCCGGCACCACGGTGAGGAGTGATTCCTCGCGCCGGTCGGGGGAATCGCCGCTCGTCCGCCGCGGCGGTCGCTCCTGACAGTGGGCGGGGAAGAAGCCGAGATAGGTCCGGACCGCGGCGATGCACGCCGCATCGTCGGGGAACTCCCCGTCGGCCACCCCCGAGACCTCGTTGTGCAGCTTGCTCCCGCCGAGCTCCTGCTCGGTGACCTGCTCCCCCACGGTGCTCTCCACCAGCGCCGGGCCGCCCACGGCGATGCTGCCCACCCCCGCCACCATCGGGACGTAGTCGGCCAGCCCGGGGATGTAGGCGGTCCCCGCCGCGCCCGGACCGAGCATCGCCGCCACCTGGGGGACGACGCCGCTGAGCACCGACTGCTCGCGGAAGAGGTAGCCGGTGTCGGCGAAGCCGGCGAGGCGACGGGGATCGACGTCGCCCCCGGCCTCCAGCCGCGCGCCTCCCGAGTCCACCAGCCACACCAGCGGGGTGCGGGCCCGCAGCGCCAGCTCGCGGAGCCGGCTGACCTTCCGTTCCCCGACCTCGCCGATGCTGCCCCCCAGCACGGTGAAGTCGTACACCGCCGCCGCCACCGGCCGTCCGTCCACTGTCCCGAAGGCGGTGAGCACCCCGTCGGCGGCGGAGGGCCTCGCCGGGTCCTCCTCCTCGGGAAGGCGCCCCTCGGCCGCGGCGAGCATCCCCAGCTCCTGGACCGATCCCGGGTCGAAGAGCAGCTCCAGGCGGGCCCGGGCATCGAGCTTTCCCCGGCTTCGCTGCCGGGCCACACGCTCCGTCCCACCCATGCGGGCCTTCTCCGCCTTCAGCGCCGCCAGGCGCTCGACCGAGTCCTTCCTTGGCATGGGCCGAAGGCTAGCGGACCGCGCTATTTTGTGGGTGCCGCCATGTCCGAGCGCCCGCTGCGCGTCGTGAGCTACAACGTCCGGTACTTCGGCCACGCCCTCCGCGGGCTGGCCACCACCCGGGCCTCCATGGAGGGGATCGCCTCCCGGCTGGTCTCGCTTTCCCCGCTGGCGGACGTGATCTGCCTCCAGGAGGTGGAGACCCGCTCGCTGCGCTCCACCGTGGCCTTCAAGGGGCTCCCCACCCAGCTGGAGTCCTTCATGGCCGCCCTGGAGGCGGCGTTCGCCCGGCGCAAGCAGGCATCGCCGTACGACGCCTTCCACTTCCGGGCCCACAGCTATCGCTTCCGTTCCACCACCCTCTACACCACCGGCCTGGCGGTGGTGGTGAACCGCCAGCGGCTCCACGTCTCGGACCACAACGTCCTCAGCCCCCACGCCATCACCCACCACCACGTGGAGCGGCTGCGGGACACCAAGCAGAGCCGGATCTGCGCCCACGTGAAGCTCACCCTCGACCGCCAGCCGCTCCACGTCTTCAACACCCACCTCAGCCTGCCCACCCCCTTCACCCGCGAGTTCTGGAGCGAGAAGGAGAAGATGGGCTTCGGCTTCAACCAGGTGGTGGAGGCGCGAAAGCTGGCCAGCTTCGTCGGGGCCCATGCCGACGGCGAGCCGTTCGTGGTGTGCGGGGATTTCAACTCCCCGCCTGCTTCACCGGTGTATCGCTACCTGTCGGAAGAGGTGGGATGGGTCGGCGCCCAGGAAGCGCTGCGGCAGATCGATCCGGCGAGCATCCGCGGCTTCCCCACTGCTGGATTCTTCCGCCTCCGGATGCACCTCGACCATCTCTTCGCCGGCAACGGGGTGCGGTGGGTGGATCTCGCCGGAACGACTCCATTCGGGCAGGGGCCCTTCCACGGGCTGTCGGACCACGTGCCGCTCATCGCCCGGTTCGAGCCCCGCGGCGCCGAGCGCAGCAGCAGCGAGGCGGTTTGACGGTACACTCCGTGGCGTCCCCCACAGGAGCAGGAATCCGAACGTGGCTCGGCTGGATCCGATCTTCGAGCGACTCATCAAGGAGCAGGGCAGCGAGCTGGTCTTCGACGCCGGCGCCGCAGCGGTGATGCGCGGCCCGGGCGGAGAGGTGCCGGTGCTCCGCCAGCAGCTCACCGCCCAGCAGATCGCCGGGGTCTTCGCCGAGCTGGTGCCGGAGGACCTCCGCCCCAATTTCCCCGCCCCAGGGGTGACCAAGTTCCAATACAGCTTCGCCGCGGGCAAGGTGGCGATCGCCTTCGAGCGCGTCGAGGGCCGGGTGAAGGCAGTGGTCCGGCCCGTCACCGACGAGCTCGACGAGGACGTCCCCTCCAAGCTGGAGCTGGCCTCGGCGGCGGAGATCCTCCAGGACTACATGCACGGAGGTCCAGCCTCCGCCTCGATCCCCGCGCCGCCGAAGCCGGCGGCCACCGTCCACACCCGGGGGGTGGTGAAGGACGTCTCCTTTCGGGGGGACCTCCCGCCCCCGGGCACCCAGCCCGGGTACCGCCGGGAGTCCGGCACCCAGCCCGGGTACCGCCGGGAGTCCGGCACCCAGCCCGGGTACCGT
>Ga0318562_10001556_pt1 | contig 10401 bp, 8 predicted proteins | sample GRESIP066b5f18_FD_203688 | JGI IMG/M metagenome (GOLD analysis project Ga0318562, IMG submission 203688) | Tropical soil microbial communities from Luquillo Experimental Forest, Puerto Rico - GRE.SIPMG.066b5f18 | ecosystem: Environmental > Terrestrial > Soil > Tropical forest > Bulk soil...
GACCTGGACCCGATGCACCGCAGGGACGGGGCCGGGCTCGCCTTCCTCGGCGCGGCCCTGGTGGTCGCCGCCACCACCTGGTTCCACCTGGGCAGCGCCGCCGGAAAGGTGGGGACCGACGTGGTCCGCGGCGGGTTCGGCTCCATGGCCTGGGCGCTGCCGGTGCTGCTCGTCCTGCTGGCCTGGCGGTACCTGCGGCATCCCGACCGGAACGCGGAGACCGCGCGGATCGTCATCGGCGGGCTGGCGCTGACCGTGGGCGTGCTTGGGCTCGTGCATATCGCGCATGGCACCCCGTCCCCGGCCAGCGGCACGGGCGCGATCCAGGCCGCCGGGGGCTTTATCGGCTATTTCGCCTCGGCGCCGCTCGTCGCGGCCGTCACGCCCTGGGTCGCGGCCCCGCTGCTCGCGCTGGTCTGCGGGTTCGGGCTGCTGGTGATCACCGGCACTCCGCTGCACCGGGTGCCGGCACCGGGGCGGAGGACGACGCCGCGGAGGGGGACACGACGCCGGCGGCGGGCCGCGGCGGTCGCAAGAAGCTCACGGCCATTGAGGCGGGCGAGCATAACAAGCCTTACGACACCCCGCTCCTGGGTGGCCCCGGCGGCGCATCGAATGCCGGCAGGCCCAGGGGGAAGGGGCCGGTTCTGGAAGAGCCGTCCCGCCTCGCGGGCGCGGCCGCCGCCGAGCTGGAGGGCTCCGGGGACACCGAGGGCCTGCTGGACGTCCTGGGCTTCGGGGCACCGGGGGCCGCGCGCAAGCCCGGGCAGCCGCTGGAGCATCTGGGGCCGCCCAAGGGCGAGCAGCTCACGCTCACCGGGGCCAGCGACGCGAGCTACACGCTGCCGCCCGCCGCGCTGCTGAAGCCGGGGACCGCGGCCAAGGAGCGGACCGGGGCCAACGACGTGGTGGTGCGCGCTCTGACCGAGGTGCTCGATCAGTTCGATGTGGATGCCGGGGTCACCGGGTTCACCCGCGGGCCGACGGTCACCAGGTACGAGATCACCCTGGGCCCGGCGGTCAAGGTGGAACGGGTCACCCAGCTCACCAGGAACATCGCCTACGCGGTGAAGAGCGCGGACGTGCGGATCGTGTCGCCGATCCCGGGCAAGTCCGCGATCGGGGTGGAGATTCCCAACGCCGACCGCGAGATCGTGAGCCTGGGCGACGTGCTGCGGTCATCCGCCGCGCTGTCCGACCACCATCCGATGGTGGTGGGCCTGGGCAAGGACGTCGAGGGCGCCACGGTCATCGCCAACCTGGCGAAGATGCCTCACCTGCTCATCGGGGGCAGTACCGGATCGGGCAAGTCCACGTGCGTGAACGGGCTGATCTCGTCGATTCTGCTGCGGGCCACGCCGGACGATGTGCGGATGATCCTGATCGACCCCAAGCGGGTGGAGCTGTCGCACTACCAGGGCATCCCGCACCTGATCACGCCGATCATCACCAGCCCGAAGAGGGCCGCCGAGGCGCTGGGCTGGGTGGTCGGGGAGATGGACCGGCGCTATGACGACCTGGCCGCGTCGGGGTTCCGGCACATCGACGACTTCAACAAGGCGGTCCGCGCGGGCAAGCTGGTCCCGCCGCCGGGCAGCGAGCGCACCTACCTGCCGTATCCGTACCTGCTGGTGATCGTGGACGAGCTGGCCGACCTGATGATGATCGCGCCCAGGGACGTGGAAGACGCCGTGGTCCGGATCACCCAGCTCGCCCGGGCGGCCGGCATCCACCTGGTGCTCGCCACCCAGCGCCCGTCGGTGGACGTGGTCACGGGGCTGATCAAGGCCAACGTGCCGTCCCGGCTGGCCTTCGCCGCCGCCTCGGCCACCGACTCGCGGGTCATCCTGGACCAGACCGGCGCGGAGAAGCTCATCGGCCAGGGCGACTCGCTGTTCCTGCCGATGGGGGCGAGCAAGCCGCTGCGGCTGCAGAACGCGTTCGTCTCCGAGAAGGAGATCAGGGAGATCGTCGCGCACTGCCGCAAGCAGGCGCAGCCGGACTACCGCGAGGACGTCGCTGTGCCCGAGGGCAAGGCGCGTGAGATCGATCCCGACATCGGCGACGACCTCGACGACCTCGTCCGGGCCGCGGAACTCGTGGTCAGCACCCAGTTCGGCTCAACCTCGATGCTGCAGCGCAAGATGCGGGTCGGCTTCGCCAAGGCGGGCAGGCTCATGGACCTGCTGGAGAGCCGGGGCATCGTCGGGCCCAGCGAGGGCTCCAAGGCGCGCGACGTTTTGGTGCTTCCGGACGATCTGCCCGGTTTGCTGGCATCTCTTCGGGGTGCCGGGGACGACTGAGGCGGCCCGGTGTCCGCGCCCCTGATCGTGGGCATGTCTACACTTGGTGACTGCTCCCGTACTGCAGGAGCGGCAGTATTTGGGCCACTGCGCCGCGTCCCCGGGCGGCCCGCAGTGCTAGCGATCAAGTTGGAGGCGCCGCGTGAGCGTTGGTGATGCCCTGGCGCAGGCGCGCAGCCAGGCCGGTCTCACCGTTGCGCAGGTCAGTCAGCTGACCTGTATCAGGGAGACGATCATTCGGGGAATCGAGCGCGGCGACTTCTCGGCCTGCGGTGGTGATTTCTACGCTCGGGGACACATCCGCAGCATCGCGCGGGTCGTCGGGCTCGATCCCGAGGAACTGGTTCGCGAGTACGACGCGATCCACGGCGCGCCGACCGCGATCACCGCTGCTGACGTCTTTGAACCCTCGACCCCGATCCGGCTGAAAGAACGGCGCTCCGCGAACTGGAGCGTGGTGATGGTCATCGTCCTGGCCGTGCTGCTCGGCTACGGCGTGTTCCGGCTGGTCGACCACGGAACCTCACCGCCCCGGCCGGTCGCGGCAGGCGGGCACCCCAATGCGTCCAAGTCGCCGACCCCTAGGCCGTCACCGACGTCGTCCACGGCGCAGCACCACCGCCTGATCATCCGGCTCACCGCCGTGCAGGACTGCTGGGTGCAGTTCGCCAAGCCGAACGGGCACGTCCTGCTCCAGGCCTACGTGCTGAGCGGCAGCACCCGCACCTGGCACTTCAAGCACGCGGTGTCCATGCAGATCGGCAACCCGGGCGGGATCATACTCACGGTCAACGGCAAGGACCTGGGCCGTCCCGGCGCATACGGCCAGCCGGTGACGCTCAACTTCGGCCCCGGCAAGAAGCTGCCCCACACCGCCACGGGCTAGCGAGCCCGCCGCGAGAGCCGGCGGACGGTGGTCCCGGCCTGCGCACGGGGGCGGTTACCGTAGTCTGCCGGTGTGCCTTCGAGTCATGCATCCGTTCCCGGGCGGCGCACCGTCAGCCTGGTCACCTTGGGCTGCGCGCGCAACGAGGTGGACTCCGAGGAACTCGCAGGCAGGCTCGAAGCCGCTGGCTGGACCCTGACCGGCCGGGACGAGGCCGCCGTGGTGCTCGTCAACACCTGTGGCTTCATCGAGGCCGCCAAGCAGGAGTCCATCGCGGAACTGCTGGACGCGAGCGGCTCGGAGGCGAAGGTGGTGGCCGCGGGCTGCCTGGCCGAGCGGTACGGCTCCGAACTCGCCGGTGCCCTGCCGGAGGCGCAGGTTCTGAGCTTCGACGACTACGGTGACATCGGCGCCCGGCTGGACGCGGTCCTGGCGGGCGAGCGGCGGCCCGCTCACGAGCCGAGGGACCGGCGCACGCTTCTTCCCATATCCCCGGTAGGCCGGGGTGACGCGGCCACGGGGCACGTCCCCGGGCACGGCATCCCCGGCTCTGCGTTCCCGGACCTGCCCCCAGGCGTCGCACCGGCGTCCGGGCCCCGGGTGCTGCGCCGCCGCCTGGACGGCGGGCCGGTGGCTCCGCTCAAGATCGCCTCGGGCTGTGACCGCCGCTGCTCCTTTTGCGCTATCCCGGCCTTCCGCGGCGCGTTCCTGTCCCGCCCGCCCGCCGACGTGATCGCCGAGGCGGAGTGGCTGGCCAGCCAGGGGGTCCGAGAGCTGTTCCTGGTCAGCGAGAACTCCACCTCCTACGGCAAGGACCTGGGGAACCTGCGGCTGCTCGACGAACTGCTCCCCGGCCTGGCGGCGGTTCCTGGCATCTCCCGGATCCGGGTCAGCTACCTGCAGCCCGCGGAACTGCGGCCGGGCCTGGTCGACGTGATGACCTCAACCCCCGGCGTCGCGCCCTACTTCGACCTGTCGTTCCAGCACGCCAGCGGGCGGGTGCTGCGGGCGATGCGCAGGTTCGGGGACGGCCCGCGGTTCTGCGCGCTGCTCGACCAGATCAGGGAGCGGTGCCCGGAAGCCGGCGTCCGGTCCAACTTCATCGTCGGGTTCCCCGGCGAGACCCCCGAGGATGTCGCGGAACTCGAACGGTTCCTCTCAGACGCCCGCCTGGACGCGATCGGCATCTTCGGCTACTCCGACGAGGACGGCACCGAGGCCGCGTCCCTGGACGGGCACGTGGATCCGGCAGAGATTGCGCGCCGTGCCGACGACCTGTCCGACCTCGCCGAGGAACTCATGGCCCAGCGTGCCGCCGACCGGTGCGGCGAAACCATCGATGTGCTCATCGAGGAGCCCCTGGGCCCCGGCCACTATCAGGGCCGCGCCGCGCACCAGGCGCCCGAGGTGGACGGGGTGACGACCGTGCGGTCGCCGGTCCCGTTGGCCGTCGGAGACATCGTCAGCGCCGTGGTGGTCGGGTCCGAGGGGGTGGACTTGCAAGCCGAGGCCCGCCTCAGCGCCCCAGCCGGGGTGCCGGCCCGGGCGGGGATGCGTTGACCCGGCAGGGCCACGGTGGCCGCCGACGCTGAGCCTCCGGCCCGCGGGGCCGCGCCAGCGGCCCGTGGGGCCGCCGGCCCGGCGGTGCCGCCTCAGCCGGGGCTCGTCAACCTGGCCAACATACTGACCGTGTTCCGCCTGGTGCTCGTCCCCGTGGTGGTGGCCTGCCTGCTGGCCGGCGGCACGGCCTGGCGGGTGGCGGCGTTCGTCGCGTTCGGCACCGCCTCGGTCACCGACCTGCTGGATGGCCGCATCGCCCGGAGCAGGGGACTGATCACGGATTTCGGCAAGATCGCAGACCCGATCGCGGACAAGGCCCTCACCGGCGCGGCCCTGGTGACGCTGTCCTACCTCGGCTGGCTCCCGTGGTGGGTGACGATCGTGATCCTCGCCAGAGAGGTCGCCGTGACCGCGCTGCGGTTCTGGGTCATCAGGTACGGCGTGATCGCCGCGAGCCGGGGCGGGAAGCTCAAGACCCTTCTGCAGGTGCTGGCGATCTCGCTTTACATGCTGCCCGGGATTCCGCAGTGGCTGCGAGCCGTGGTGATGGCCGCCGCGGTACTGGTCACCTTGATCACCGGCGCCGACTACGCGATAAGGGCCGCACGGCTGCGCCGCCGGCCGGCCTCCGGCCAGGTCCGCCAGGCACCTTGACGCAACCCACGGCGCCTTGGCGCAACCCCGCGACGCCTTGACGCACCTCCGCGCAGGAGGCGCCCCGGGGAGGCCATGATGGTGCCGTGGACTCACGCGGCGACCTGGCGGCCCGGATCGTGAGCGCGCTGGGGGAGCGGGGCCAGACCCTCGCCACCGCCGAGTCGCTCACCGGTGGCATGCTCGGCGCGGCCATCACCGCCATCCCCGGCGCCTCCGTGGTGTACCGCGGCGGCGTCATCGCCTACGCCACCGAACTCAAAACGGTGCTCCTCGGTGTCCCCGCCGACCTGCTGGCCAGGCACGGCCCCGTCCATCCCGGCGTGGCCGCGGCCATGGCAGCGGGCGTCCGCGACCGGCTCGGCGCTACCTGGGGCCTGGCCACGACCGGCGTGGCGGGGCCGGATCCCGTGGATGGGCTTCCTCCCGGCACGGTGCATATCGGAGCCAGTGCGGGGGTGCCGGCCACCCGGGCCCTGGCCCTGGCCGGTGGCCGGAACGACATCCGGCGGGACACCGTCGGGGAAGCCCTGAAACTCCTGTGGGAGCAGCTAAGGGAAGATGATCCCTGATTACAGCGTTACGTCATCAGCGAACACGGCCGCGCCTGCACTCCCCGAGTGTCGGTGAGGCCAGGTACCGTGGTGACTGCCAGACTCACTTCGCGAAGGGAGCGCGACATGGTCCTGCTTCGTCACTTGCTCGGTGACGCGCTGCGGCGGCTGCGCCAGCGCCAGGGTCGTACCCTCCGTGAGGTGTCCGCCGCGGCCCGGGTGTCACTGGGCTACCTGTCCGAAGTCGAGCGCGGTCAGAAGGAGGCCTCCTCGGAGCTTCTCGCGGCAATCTGCGGCGCGCTGGAAACCCCGCTGTCCCAGGTCTTCCGCGAGGTGTCGGACAACTTCGCCCTGGCGGAACTGCAGAGCGAGCCGGTTCTTTCCGGTACCAGGGAGCCGTCGCTGCGGGCGGCCGAGGATGCCGCGCTCACCCCGCAGGTGGTGCGCCCCTTCGGTGGTGCCGTGCCGGCGGCGCTCAACCTGGCCACCGCGCCCGAACTGGGCGACGCCGCCAAGCTGGGCGAGGGCGCGAAGCTGGGCGAGGGTGCCGAGCCCGTTATCAGCACCATCAAGCTGCCCAGCGGTCACCAGGCCGGATACGACGACGTGGCCCGCCGGATCCGCGACATCACCGACATGGTGCCGGTGTAGCCGCGACGAGCTAGGTGTGCTCATAGGCCTTCGGCCGATTTCGCCGTGGGTCGCGCCTCCGTACTAATCCGGGGGCCGAGCCCCCCGGAACCTCCGCGATTGACGGTTGCCGTTGGGCTGTCCCGGTTGCGGGGTCGTCCAGCCGAAGTAACGGACGCCGCCTCCGTGGTTCTCTTCGTTGGATCGCGATTCGCTGTCCCCGGTCTCTGCAGATCCTCGCTAGGGGCCACAGACGCCCGCCCCCGCAGCCCCTGGCCCTCGTGGCCGCGCACCTCCATGATCACGTGAGTCTGTTCATAGCATCTATGAACAGACTCACGTGATCATGCAGATCAGGAAGCTGAGCGTCGGCGGCCGGGAGCCCTTGCCGCTCTTTCGTCGGTGCGAAAGCCCCTTCTGCCTAGCCCGGCCCGCACAACCCGCAGCCCAGCCCTTGCGGCGCGCCCGTGAGACGGCCGACGGCGGTGCGGCCGCCTTACGCCCAGGCGCGGGGATCGGTGGTGAGTTCGCGGACCCGCTCGGGCAGTTCGCCGGTGACGATGTGGTCGAGGGTGACCTCATCGAGGATGGCCCGTTCGTTGGCGCGCAGCGCGATCCAGACGGTCTGCAGCGGCTCCGCCGCGCCGATGTAGCCGAGGTTTTCCGGGCGCTCACCGCGCACCCCGACAAGCTGCCCGTCCACGGCGCGGATGATGTCCGCGAGCGAGATCTCGCTGGCGGGCTTCGCCAGCCAGAACCCTCCCTCCGGGCCGCGCTGGCTGCGCACAAGCCCAGCCCGGCGCAACTGGGTGAGAATCGCCTCAAGGAACTTCGCCGGAATGTTCTGCGCCCGCGCCAGCTGTTCGGCCGTGGTGTGATCACCACTGGAGGCCGCCAGTTCCACGGCTGCACGCAGAGCGTAGTCAGCACGGGCAGACAATCTCATGCCCAGCATTATGACTCTTATGACGGGCTGGATGCTGCACCGGCCGGCGCGGCAAGCCGTCGGCTGGCCCCTGCCATGGGTCGGATAACGTGGTCAAAGTGACCTTCCGTGACCAGAATGGAGGCGCTCGTCCCGCTTCCGGCCCGGGCGCGTTCCCCCTGGGGGCGGCCATCACCCTGGCGGATCTTGACCACGACCCGCACCCCTGGCTGGCCGGTTTGCGGGACACCGAACCGGTTTCCTGGCTGCCTGCCTTGCACGGCTGGCTGGTCACCAGGCACGACCTCGCTGTTGCGGTCATGCGGGACAGCGCCGCCTTCACGGTGGACGACCCGAGGTTCTCCACGGCCCGCGTCGTCGGCCCGAGCATGCTCTCCCTGGACGGTGCCGCGCACGGGCGCCACCGCACCCCGTTCACCAAGGGCTTCGGCCGCGCCGAAATCCACTCGAGGCTGGCCGCGTTCGTGGTGGCGGAAACCGATCGCCTGGTGGCGGCGATGCGGCCCGACGGTACCGCGGACCTGCGGCGCGCCCTGGCAGGCCCGCTGGCCGTGGCGGTCGTTGCCGAGGCCCTCGGCCTGAGCGACGCCGACCCCGCGACCGTGCTCGGCTGGTACGCGGCGATCGTCGGCTCGGTGTCCGCCCTGACCGGTGAACCTGGCCCCGGACCGGGCGGCGAAGCTGCTCGCCAGGATCAGGCCCGCCGGGACAAGGCCCGCGTGGCCGGGGCCGAGGCCTTCGGCTCGCTGAGTGGGCGGCTCACCGCCGTGATCGAATCGGCCAGCGAGCCGCCGTCGCTCCTTGCCGCCGCGGCCGGTGCCCGGGGGGATGCCGCGACCGGGCCTGCCGGGGACGCCGCAGCGGAAACCGGCGCCGACGACCGGAACCAGCTACCGATGCTGACCACCGCCGAGGTCATTTCCAACGCGGCAGTGATCATGTTCGGTGGCATCGAGACCACCGAGGGCATGATCGGCAACGTCATCCTTCACCTGCTCAAGAACCCCGGCCAGCTAGCCCAGGTCCGCGAGGATCCGGACCTGGTGCCGGGCGCGGTGGAGGAGTCCCTGCGGCTGGAGCCCGCGGCGGCCGTGGTGGACCGCTACGCCAGCCGCGACATCGCCCTCGGCGGGGCTCAGATCCGCGCGGGCGACCTGGTCACGGTCTCGCTCGCCGGGGCAGGCCGGGACCCTGCCGTGTTTCCGGACCCGGACACGTTCGACGTGCGCAGGCCCAACGCCAGGCTGAACCTTGCCTTTGCCCACGGCCCGCACTTCTGCCTGGGGGCCCACCTGGCCCGGCTGGAGGCACAGGCCGCCGTCCGCGCCGTGCTCACCCTGCCGGGACTGCGCCTCGATCCCGCGCACCCGGCCGCGCCGCGCGGGCTGGTGTTCCGCAAGCCGCCATCACTGCGCGTCCGGTGGATCGCCTGACCGGACACCGCCCGACCGGTAAGTCCGTCACCAGGGCCTGCAACCGGGAAACCGGAGGCAGCCAACGCCAACTGTCAATCGCGGGGTCCGAGGGCTCGGCCGTGGGTAGATCGCTAGCCCATGCCGCGGCCGTGGGGGTCCGGGGGCTCGGGCCTCCGGGTAGATACTGCGGGAGCGGGGGAAGCCGAGCGAAGCTCGGCGAACATGGTGAACTGCCTCGGCCCCGCCGTCCAGGACACGCTCAGCCGCGCAGGCGCAGGCCACGCGGGGTCGGCCGGAACCCCGCGTCGGCGAGGGCCTGGGCCAGCGGTGTGTCGTAGACGCCGGTGCCATCGGCCCGCTCCACGGTGAGCCGGCCCAGCGCGCCGCCCCGGACCGCCTCGGCGAGCCCCATCGCCGCCGGGACGAGTACCTCCGGGTCACTCGTCCAGGAGAGCAGGGTCTTGCCGCCGCGCTCCACGTAGAGCACGAGCGTCCCATTGGACAGCACCACGAGCGCGCCCGCCTTGCGGCCGGGCCGGTGCGCCCCCGGCACCTCGCCGGGCCGTGGCGGCCAGGGCAGCGCCGCGCCGAACGCGTTCGCCGGGTCCGCCGCCGCGAGCACCGTGATCGGCGGGCCGGTCTCCGCGGTTGCGGTGCCGCCCGAAAGCCCGGGGCCCGCCACAGCGGCCCCGGGGCCCGCGCCGCCCCAGGCCGTCGGCTCTCCCGCCGAGGCAGTCCCGCTCCGGGCCCGGTTCCCCGGGCCAAGGCTCGCCGGAGCCCCTGCCGTGGCGCTTCCGCTCGCGGGCCCGTAGCCCCCACGGGCCAAGGTCGCAGCGCCACCCGCACCGGCACTCGCCGGCGCACCGGTCCCGGCATCCTCATCGGCCCAGACAGCACCCTCCGGCCACGAGACTCCCTCAGGCAGGGCCGGGCCATCCGGCCGTCCAGCACGCTCCGGCTGGCCAGCACCCGGGCGCGAGGCACCACCAGTTCGCGGCGGGCCAGCCGGCGGTGGCTGCCCGGGCCAGCGCGGGTGCCCTGTATCGGCGGGCGGGCCAGCCGCGGCGGCCTCCTGTGCTGAGGCGACGGCCCGCATCCGGTCCACCGCGCCGGGCAGGGCGAACTGCGCCGCGCCGAGCCCTTCCACGAAGTACCCGCGCCGGCACTGCCCGGCCTCCTCCATGGCCCGCAGCACCGGGTACAGCACGCCGAACCCGCCGGGCACGCGCTCGGCCACCACCGAGCCCCGGGTCACGATGCCGTGCCGGTCCAGCAGTGCCTGGGCGATGGCGTGCGAGCGCCGGGTGGGGTCGGGGTCCCGGTCGGGCAGCAGCGACCACCGCCCGGTCACGGTCGGTGGCCCGGTCCGCGTCGGCACTACCGGCCGCCCGTAGCCGCGCCTTCGGGCCCCGATCCGGCCCGAACGGCCCGCCATCCGCATGCTCCCCGAGGC
>Ga0318562_10001560_pt1 | contig 10390 bp, 7 predicted proteins | sample GRESIP066b5f18_FD_203688 | JGI IMG/M metagenome (GOLD analysis project Ga0318562, IMG submission 203688) | Tropical soil microbial communities from Luquillo Experimental Forest, Puerto Rico - GRE.SIPMG.066b5f18 | ecosystem: Environmental > Terrestrial > Soil > Tropical forest > Bulk soil...
GTTGGTGGCCGCGTGGTGCAGCGCCAGCCCCAGGGCCGGGTGGCCAAGGGCTGCGATCTTGCCGGCGGCCGCGTACGCCGCGCCGACGGACTGGTGCGCGATCGCCGCCACCGAGCCCGGCACGGCCGCGGGCAGGGTGGCCGACAACCGTGCTCCGTAGACCGAGGCGTACACGCTGCCGATCACAGCTACGCCGAGGGTGCCGCCGATGAGCCGGGTGGAGTCGTTGATGGCCGATCCAACGCCGGCCTTGGCCCGGGAGATCGCGCCCATGATCGACTCGGTGGCCGGCGCCGACGTCAGGCCCATGCCGAGCCCGTAGACCACCATCTGGACCGCGATGACGCCGTAACTGAGCGAGACCAGCCCGGCGGTGACTACCAGCTTGGTCCCGGCCCGCACCGCCAGCTGGGTCCCGGCAACCGACCCGGCGCCGACCGCCACCGCCACCGGCAGCAGCCGCACACCGGCTGTGAGCGGATCGTAGCCCCGGACGAACTGGAAGTACTGGGTCATCAGGAAGATGAACCCGAACAGGGTGAAGAACGACACCGTGACCGCGCCGCTGGCGGCGCTGAACCGCATGTTGCGGAACATGCCCACGTCCAGCATCGGGTGCGCGGCACGCCGCTCCCACGCGATGAAGGCGGCCAGCAGGGCCGCCGAGGCGGCAAACCCCGCCACGCTGCGCGCCGCAGTCCATCCGTAGGTGGGTGCCTCGATGATGGTGAACACCAGCAGCGCCATGGTTGCCGAAGAAAGCAACAGGCCCGGGATGTCCATCGCGGTCACGCCCGGGTTCCTGGAGGCGGGAACGGCGAGCGCCACCAAGACCGCAGCCACGGCCGCGACCGGCGCCATGGCGATGAAGATGGCGGCCCAGCTGTAGTGCTCCAGCAGCCAGCCGCCCACGATCGGGCCCATCGCGATGGCCACGCCCCCGACCGCGCCCCACAGGCCGATGGCGCGGGCCCGTTCCCGCCTTTCGGTGAAGACGTTGGAGATCAGCGAGAGCGTCGCCGGGAACGTCATGGCGGCGCCCAGCCCCATTACGGCCCGGGCCGCGATGAGCTGGTCCGGGCTGGTGGTGAAGCCGCCGGCCAGGCTGGCGGTCCCGACCACGGCCAGGCCCGCCAGCAGCATGCCCTTGCGGCCGAACCGGTCGGACAGGCTGCCGAAGGTGAGCAGCAGCGCGGCGAAGACCAGGTTGTAGGCGTCGACGACCCATTGCAGCTGGGTGGTGGAGGCGTGCAGCTCGCGCACCATGGCGGGCAGCGCCACGTTCACCAGGGTCGTGTCCAGGTTGACCAGGAACGCCGCGAGCAATAGCGCGACGAGGATCATCGGTTTGGATCGCATAGCTCAGGCACTCCGATCGCTAGTTGCCGCTGGCGGCTAGCTGAGGCCACCGGGCGTCAACCGCGGTGGTGACGCGCCCGGTGGCGATGTCGTACACGTGGCCGGAGACGCTCACCTTCGGGGAGAGCAGCGGTGCGGTGAGCAGGCGCTCGACGTCGGCCTTGACGGTGATGTGCGGGTCGGTGACCGCGGAAGCTTCCAGCGCCGCCTCGGGCAGGCCGGTCGCCGCGGCGGCCTGCTGCCGGAAGCCGGGGTCGGCGAGCAAGCCGGTGCCGCACTGGGTGTGGTGGACGACCGCGACTTCGAAAAGGCTGTCAAGCGCGCCCTGCCCGCCGAACAGCTGCTCGGCGAGGAAGGCCAGGTAGTTGATGTCGTCGATGACGGCCTGGGTGACGCGGCCCCCCGCGTTGCGGATGACGGGAGCCTCGCCGAGCTGGAGTCCCAGCACGATCGCGGGATCGACGCGGTGGTCGAGACAGGTCACGACGATCGCTTGCGCCGTGGGCTGGCGCAGTGCCACAGGGGTGTAGGTGCGGGCGAACTGCTCGTTGCGCTCGAGCAGGGGGGTGAGCCTGGTCATGCCGGTGCCTCTCTCGTTGCTAGTGGACGCTGTCCACTATTTAGTGGACAGCGTCCACCTTAGTTGAGCTAGTGGACGCTGTCCACTAATATGTTTCGCGTGACAGCGGACCGATCAGCGGTTGAGATGACCGATGCGCGGCGGCGGCGGCCGCGCGGCGCCGTCCGCGAGGGCCTGATCGCCGCGGGGCTCGAGCTGGCCCGGGCCGGTGGCCCGGACGCCGTGGTGCTCCGTGAAGCGACACAGATGGTCGGCGTGGTGCCCAACGCCGCCTACCGGCACTTCGCCGACCGCGACGAACTCCTCGCCGCGGTCTGCGTAGCGGCGATGCGCGAGCTCGCCAGCCGCATGGCCGCTGGCGTCGCCCGGGTGCGCGGCAAATATGGCGATCCCGCCGCGGCCCGCCGGCGGCTGCGTGCGATCGGCCGGGCGTACCAGGAGTTCGCTCGCGAGGAACCGGGGCTGTTTGCCACCGCTTTTGCCCTGCCGCAACGGCACGCCTACGACGCCCCAGACGGCGCGCCCGGGCAGGAGCGCATGCCCCTAGATCATCTCCGCGCTGCGCTCGATGAACTTGTGGACGCCGGGGTCCTCGCGCAGCGCCGCCGCGACGGCATCGAATTTCCCATCTGGTCCGCGGTGCACGGGCTGGCCGTGCTCACCGGGCAAGGGCCCCTGCGGGACATCCCCGATGCCACCCGCCGTCACCTCGAGAAACTCCTTGGCGCCTTCATCGAGGGGAACCTGGTGTGAGCCAGCCGGTCAGCTGGTCATGCTGGCAAACATGCCGGGCTCGTAGGAACCCCCCTGCTGGCGCACGATCACGCCGAGCCGGTTGGCCGCGTTGATCATGGCGATTAGGGGGACCAGCGCGGCGATCTGGTCGTCGTCGTAGTGCTTGCGCACCTGGGCCCAGGTCTCGTCGGACACGCCGTGGTTGGCGTCGGCGAGCCGGGTGCCCTCCTCGGCGAGCGCCAGCGCGGCCCGCTCGGCCTCGGTGAACACGGTGGCCTCGCGCCAGGCGGCGACCAGGTGGAGGCGGACCGCGGTTTCACCCGCCGCTGCGGCCTCCTTCGTATGGAGGTCGATGCACCAACCGCAGCCGTTGATCTGGCTGGCGCGCAGCGCCACCAGTTCCTGGGTGGACCTCGGCAGCGGCGACTGAGCGATCACCATGCTGGCGTTGGCGAACCGCTTGCTGAACTTGGCGCCGATCTCGTTGTCGAACATATTGAACCGCGGTTCCATGACTTCGTCCTCACTCGTGCTGCGTGCGGCTGGACCGGACGAACACCAGATGCCGGCGACACGAGCCCTGTGACGACGCTGGCGACGTGACGTGCGCCACAAGCAGGTTCGCTACCGCCCCGGTGTCACGGGACGGCGAGTCGCGGTGTCTGGTGGGTAACGCAGCCGACAGTGAACAGGAGCCACCCATGGCCGGCAGTCCGCAGGCCAAGCCCGATGACCGCGCCGGGGGCATGCGCCGCGACGGCCGCCCGGACCCCGCCACCGAGGCGTTCCTCGCCCACCGCAACCTGCTGTTCACCGTCGCCTACGAGATGCTTGGCTCGGCCGCCGACGCGGAGGACGTCCTGCAGGAGACCTGGCTGCGGTGGGCGGGCGTCGACCTCGGCATCGTGCGTGACCAGCGTGCGTACCTGGTCCGGATCACCACCCGGCAGGCGCTCGTCCGGCTGCGCACGCTCGGTCGCCGCAGGGAGTCCTACGTCGGCCCCTGGCTGCCCGAGCCGCTGCTCACCGCGCCCGACGTGGCCGAGGACGTCGAGCTGGCCGACAGCGTCTCGATGGCGATGCTGCTGGTGCTGGAGACCCTCGCGCCGACCGAGCGGGCGGTGTTCGTGCTGCGCGAGGTGTTCGATGTGGCCTACGACGAGATCGCCGAAGCCGTCGGCAAGAGCCCGGCCGCGGTCCGCCAGATCGCGCACCGGGCGCGGGCACACGTCGCGGCGCGCCGGCCGCGCGGGGTCGTTTCCGCGGCTGAGACCCGAGCCGCGCTCGAGGCATTCCAGCGGGCGGCCGACACGGGCGATCTGCAGCGCCTGCTCGACATCCTCGCGCCGGACGTCGTCTTCCTCAGCGACGGTGGCGGAGTCGTGCAGGCCGTGCTGAAGCCGGTCGTGGGGGCCGGCCGGGTGGCCCGCCTGCTGGCCGTCGGGCTACGCAGGATCGCCGCCGCGGCCGCGCTGCAGCCGGCCCAGATCAACGGCTACCCGGCGCTGATCCTCCGCCTCAACGGCGAGATCGGCGCCGTCATCTCGGTCCGCCTCGACGACGGCCTCATCACCGGGCTGTACACCGTGAGCAATCCAGCGAAGCTATCGCACTTGGAGCAGGAGACCACCCTGCGCCGCTGACCCGGGAGGCGCGGCCGGCGCGGGAATTGAGTAGCCGCTACTCAGGTGCCCGCCGGCGACCGGGGCTTACAACGGTGCTTGAGCGGGCTGGTCTGCGGCCCGGGTGACGCAGGGAAGTGAGCGATGTCTGCAGTACAGGATCAGCAAGACCGGCAGACGGCGGGCCGCGGCCGGAGCGCCAGCCCTGCCCGGGTCATCGGCGGCATTGCGCTGATATTTCTGGGTGTGGCGCTGATGAGTTATGGAACGCATTTCATCGCGAAGACCGGTGACTGCTCCGGCACCGGCTATGTCTCCTACGGCCCGGTGCCCAGGTGCGGCGGGAGCGAGGCGCTGTACATCACCTCGGCGTTTTTCGTCGGCCCCGTGATCGCGATCGCCGGCTGGCTGATCGCGCAGGCCTGGGGATGGCTGTGGCCCACCTTCTGCGTCGGCATTGGCGTGGCCCTGATTACGATCCGCAACGAGGCCACCGTGAGCACGGGCGCCAAGGCGTTCAGCCTCCTCGCCGGCATCTGCCTGCTCGGACTCGCCGTGCTCTCCGTTGTCGTCAGCCTGCGCAAGCGGCGCGGGCAGCACAGGCAGCCCAACCTGTCTCAGGCGGCCGGACCCGCGGCGTACCCGCCCGGCGGGTAAACCGCGGAACGCCGGCGCCAACCGCGAGCGGGGCGCGCCGGCGCCGCCGTTATGCGTGGATGGTGCCTCGGTGAGGGCACGAAGGTGCCGGTCGTCCCCTCTAGGTAGCCTGGGCGAGGCGCGTTCGCCTGGGATGGGAGGCAGCCATGACTGCCGCGACCGAGGAACTGGTGCCGCCGAAGCACATTCTGGTGAACGGCAGGCGGATCAGGCTCCGCTGGCTGCAGCAGATCATCTGGTCGTTCCTGGCCGCGAACATCGGTGCCCTGATCATCTCCGCGCTCTACTACATCTTCGTGGAGCTGAGATGGCAGGCGGGCGGGCACACCATCCTGGATCTCAAGCCCAAATGGGACAACCTGTTCAGCTTCCAGGGCTGGAAGACCGACCGGCACGACCTGCGCAACGTGTATGAGGCGCTGCTGGCCACCCTGTTCGTCAGGTCGCTGCTGGCGAACTGGCGCAAGCACGACCGGCGCGCCCCGGCCTGGTACGTGCTGCTGTCGCCCCTCGTCATCGTGGTGGTCGCGTTCCCGATCGTGGCCGCGGGCATCTGGCTGATCAACTACGCCCTGCCGTACCTGTGGCACGCCGTGTTCGGGCATCACGTGCTGCACAACCCGGTGCACTTCTCATACCACCTGGCCTGGCTGGGCAGCTACCTGTCGAGCTGGCGGTGGCAACCGCTGGTGATCGGCATCGTGGCCGGCCTGGTGGTGCACCGCGTGTACGCCCCGGCGGGCAACACCGTCCAGCTGTATTTCATCGACCGGTCGGTGGACCGGACCAGGGACGCGGCCGCCGCGGGCGAGGAGGATCCGTCCCGGCACCTGCCCCGCTGGCCGTGGCCGCCGGTGATCCGCGAGCGCGCCGCCTGGATCATGCAGAACGACCTGCCGGTGCCTGACCGGACCCACAGCATCAAGTGGGCGGTGCGCGTCATGCTGGTGGTCTTCACCGGCCTGGCAATCTACGGCGGCTACGTCCGCTACTGGGTGGCGAGGGGACACTGAGGCGGCGGACCGCGGTCTTCACCTGATCGTGTCAGGGTGCGAACGAGGCCGCGTCGAGCGAGGTGAAGCTTCCGGGGAGATCCCTAGTCCCGATCCCGGCGGCGTGACTTCGCACCGGGTGCCTCCGGCCGCCCGGCGCCGGCCGCCCGGCGCCGGCACCGGCGCAACGAGGCGCTAACGCTTGAGTAACCATTCAGGTCGGGCCCGCGCTCCTGCCCGGGATTTCCCCGTAATCTGCCAGTCAGGGCGGCAGGTCAGCGCGGACGGGGCCAGGGAGGTTGATAATCCGCGGGTCATTCCTGGTGCGCCGCGTAAGGTTTTCACGCCTGCTGCTCGCCACGGTCATGCTGACGGTGCTGGCCACGGCCGCGCTCGGCGCCGCGCTGGCCAGCTTCGCCGCGCAGAGCCTGCCGCAGGCCGTGCGCGGCCAGCTGGCTCGGTCCCCGGCCCTGTCGATCGCGGTCCGCGGGGCGATGACCGCGCCGCAGGTCGGCCCCGCCGGGCAGATCGTCCGCGCCGGCATTGCCCGCGCCCTGGCCGGGGTGCCCTACCGGCTGGATCAGGGGCTCTGGTCTGACCCGCTCGGCCTGCCTCGCGCCCCGGGCAGCCGGACCATCCCGCTGGTCGAGGTCGCCGCGCTCGGCCAGATCCAGGCCCGCGCGGTGCTCACCGCCGGATCCTGGCCCGCCCCGCCGCGCCGCGGCCAGCCGCTCGGCATCGCGCTGCCGGCCGCGGCCGCCCTGCAGCTGCGCGCCCGGCCCGGCACGATACTGCGGTCCAGGGACCGTAATACCGGTGCCCGGATCTCGCTGCGGGTCACCGGCCTCTACCGGCGCGCCGACCCGGCCGCCCCGTACTGGGGCATCGACCTCATCGGGCCGTCCGGGATCAGCAGCCAGGCGCCCTTCGTCAGCTACGGCCCCGCGGTGGCGAGCCCGGGCGCCTTCGGCCCCCGCGGCCTCGCCGTTTCCCAGGTCTCCTGGATCGCCCTGCCGAGCGCGGCCGCGATCCACGCCGCGGACCTCACCGGCCTGGCCGGGCAGATCAGCCAGGCGACCGCGGCCCTGCAGGGCACGAACAGCCTCGGCGGGGCGCAGGTCACCACCGGCCTGCCGCAGCTGCTCGGCGGGCTGGCCAGCAACCTGGTGGTGGCCAGGTCGCTGCTGGTCATCGGCGCCCTGGAGCTGGCGCTGCTGGCGACGGCGGCGCTCGCGCTCGCCGCCCGCCTGCTCGCCGGCCACCGCACGGATGAAACCGCGCTGCTCACCGCCCGGGGCGCGACGCGGTGGCAGCTGGCGGCGCCGACGCTGGCGGAAACGCTGCTGTTCGGCGGCCTGGCCGCGGCGGCCGGGGTGCTAGCCGGCACGCTCTTGGCCGCCGCGCTGGTCAGGATCACCGAGCCGGCCACGAGGATCAGCCTCTCCCACATCCCGGCGTCGGCCTGGTGGGCGGCGCTGGCCGTGCTCGCCCTCGCCGTCGCGGTCGTGCTCTGGCCGGCGGTGCGTCCCGCGGCGCTGGGCACGGGGAACGTCCGCCACGGCAGGCAGGCCGCCCTGGCCGGCGCCGCCCGCGCCGGGGCCGACCTGGCGCTGCTGGCCCTCGCGGTGCTCGCGGTGTGGCAGCTGCATACCTACTCGGCCGTCGCGACATCCGCGGCCGGCGGGCTCGGCATCGACCCGGTCATCGCCGTGGCCCCCGCGCTCGCGCTGGCCGCGGTGACCGTGATCCCGCTGCGCCTGATCCCGGTCGGAGCGCGGGTGATCGAGCGGGTCGCGGCGCGCGGCAGGCGGCTGGCCGCCGCGCTGGCCGGCTGGCAGGTCTCCCGGCGCCCGATCCGGCAGAGCGGGCCGATCCTCCTGGTGATCCTGGCCACCGCCGCGACCACCCTGGCGCTCGCCCAGTACCAGACATCGCGCCGCTCAGCCGCCGACCAGGCGGCCTTCGCGGCCGGCGCTGATCTGCGCGCCGGCATTCCGCAGCCGCTGTCGCTCGCCGCCGCGGGCACGATCCCCCGGTCGCCTGGGGTCCGCACCGCGATGCCGGTGGCCCGGGTCAGCGCGGCGCCGGCGGGGTCAACGGGGTCAGCGGGCGAGCTGCTCGCCGTGGACGCCCGCAGCGCCGCGACCACGGTGCTGCTGCGCAGCGATCTTTCCCCGTATCCGGCCCGGCAGCTATGGTCACGGCTCGTCCCGCCACGCTCCGCGCCCGGCCTGGCCATTCCCGGCCGGCCCGCCCGGTTGGAGATCATGGCCCGCCTGACCCCGGGGTCGGCGTCCGCCTCGCCTGGCCGGGCTTTGGTCACCGTGTCGGTCCAGGACGCCGACGGCATCGTCTACCTGGCCGAAGCGGGCAGCCTCCCGGCCGACGGGCGGGTGCACACGCTGACCGCCGAGCTTTCCCCGGCCCGGCAGGCGGTCTACCCGCTGCGGCTGCTCGGGCTCTCGCTCAGCTACACACTGCCGCGGTACCACCGGTCGAGCGGCGCCTTCCGGCCGACCGGAGCCGCCGGACAGGCGCGGCTCGTGATCAGCGGGCTCGCCGCCCGGCCGGGTCGCGGGCCGTTCGCCGCAGGCCGTGCCCTGGCGTCCTGGTCCGCCGGGTTGTCCTCGCCCGGGCTCTCCGGCGCCGGGACGCCGCCCAACGCGGCGGTGGCGGCGTCCTCCGGGATGCGGCCCGCGCTGGTCGGCTGGCAGCGGGCGGGGAGCTCGCAGCGGCTCAGGTTCTTGGTCGGCTTCAGCCCGTCCGTGGCGGCGCTGACGGCGTTCTCCGCCCCGCTCACGGGGTTCCTCGGGGAGGTGACCCTCACCGCCCCAGCCCCGGCCGGACCGGTGCCGGGCATCGCGACGGCGTCGTTCTTGCGGGCCGCCAGCTCCGAGGTCGGCGGAATCCTGCCGGTGTCCATCGATGGCATAACGGTGCCGGTGCGGATCGTTGCCGCCGTGCGCGCGTTTCCCACCGTCGCCAGCGGGGGCGCGCTCGTCGTGGATCAGTCGTCGGTGCAAGCCGTCCTGGCCAGCCACTCGGCCCCGCCGCTGCCCGTCACCGAATGGTGGCTCGCGACCTCGACCGGCGAGGTTCCCGCGGTGTTGCGTGGTGCCTCGGTGACCGACCGGGCCGCCCTGACCGCCGCCCTGCTCGGCAACACGCTGTCCGTGCCGCCCCGCCAGGCCGCGCTGGCCGTCGGCCTGGCCGCGGTGCTGCTCGCCGCGATCGGATTCTCGGCCAGCATCGCGGCGAGCGTGCGGGACCGGCGCACGGAGAGCGCGGTACTGTCCGCGCTCGGCGTGACCAGGGCGGCCCAGACCGGCCAGTTCTGCCTGGAGCAGTTGTTGCTGAGCGTCCCCGCGGCCGCCGCCGGGCTGCTGATCGGCGTGGCTCTCGCCCGGCTCGTGGTGCCCGCCCTCACCCTAACCGCGGCCGGCACCCGCCCGGTGCCGCCGGTGCTGGTGCAGATCCCGGCGGGCTGGGCGGTACTGCTGGCGGGCGCCGTGGCCACGTTCCCGGTCCTGGCCGCGGCGGCCAGCGCCTTCCGGCGGCCCGACCCGGTCGCGGACCTGCGCACCGCGGAGGCGTCATGACTGCCGGACCGCCGCCGGGCGGTCCGCCTGGCCGGCTCCGGCGGCTCCCGCGCCGGGGCTGGATCGCGATCTCGGGCACCGCCGGCGCGGCCAGCCTGGGACTGGCCCTGCTGGTCTTCACGGCCGTGTTCATCTCGGTGGCCATTCCCAGGGCCAGCCTGGGCCAGCGCACCCACGCGCTGCACCGGGTCCTCGCCGCGGTGCCCCCCGCGTCCACGGCGGTGCTCGGCAATGTCTCCTACGCCTCGTTCGATGTGGATTTCGCCGAGCGCCCCTTCGCAGCCGGCCAGTTGGCCGTGACGCGGGCCGAGCTGAGCGCCGACCTGGCCCGCCGGGGCCTGCCTCTGGGGACGGCACCGGCCTGGGCCGGCCTGGCCTCCGGGTATGCCGCCGTCACCGGCGCGCCGCGGGCGACGACCGCGCTCCCGCCGCTGATGGAGATCCTCTACCGGGACCGCCTGAGCAGCTACAGCCGCCTGACGGCCGGGCGCCTTCCGCAGCAAGGCCGGGTCAGCCACGGCCGGGTGATCCTGCAGGTCGCGGTGACCGGCGCCACCGCGGCCAGGTTCGGGCTGCGGCCGGGCTCGCGGCTCGGGTACCCCCCGGACACCGTTCTGGACGTCACCGGGATCGTGACCCCGTCCGCCCGGCGGTCCGCGTTCTGGGGAGCGGATCCGGTCGCGGCCGCGGCCGAGCTGACCGCCACGCCGCCACCGACGGCCATACCGTATTGGCTCGGCGCCGTCTTCGTCGGCCCGGCCGAGCTTCCGCTGCTGCAAGCCAGCGTGCCCACCGACCGGATACAGGTCGTCTGGGCCGTGCCGCTGGCCACCGCGCACCTGGCCG
>Ga0318562_10001564_pt1 | contig 10380 bp, 4 predicted proteins | sample GRESIP066b5f18_FD_203688 | JGI IMG/M metagenome (GOLD analysis project Ga0318562, IMG submission 203688) | Tropical soil microbial communities from Luquillo Experimental Forest, Puerto Rico - GRE.SIPMG.066b5f18 | ecosystem: Environmental > Terrestrial > Soil > Tropical forest > Bulk soil...
CACCGGAGTTGTGGAGACTTCCCTGTTTTATAATATGGCGGGCAGGGCGATCATCGCAGGAAAGGAGGGGGTAAGGACAATAATAAAACCCTGAGGGGAATGTAGCCATGGCGCTCTGTTTTTAACGGAAGGGAAAGGTTTGATGGAGGACAGCTAAGGCTGACCATAGAAACAGTTTTCATTTTTCAAAACCCTTTGTTCACATGCATCATTTCTTTGGCTGCCGGATTCCGCGATTTGCCGCCGCTTCCCTGTTGCTCTATATTATACCCTCTCAGGCACAGGTGGTCAGCCAGGTCAGGCTGACGGATTTTGCCTTACAATCATCGGCAGTTGTCCGAACGACGGGTGATTCCCTGTCCGATCCGGAGTATTTCCCACGGGACTATTGGTACCCGGTGAAGGTTCCTTCAACGGTTCTTACGGGACTGGTCGCAAACCGGATCTACCCCGATCCCTATACAGGAATGAACAATATGCTTATCCCCGATGCTTCGGATTCCTTTAACAACAAATACCAGCTGGGCAAATACAGCTATCTTCCCGGTGAACCCAACCCCTGGAAAAAACCCTACTGGTACAGAACATCCTTCATGGTACCTGCTTCGGATGCCGGGCGCTATTTTCAACTGATTTTTAAAGGCATCAATTACCGCGCAGAAGTGTGGCTGAATGGCCACCGGATGGCGGATTCTTCACAGATGGCCGGCATGTTTGCAGAATACAGCCTCGATGCAAGCGCTGCCGTCCGTGCCGGAACGCTGAACTCACTCGCCGTTAAGATATTTCCTTTGGACTATCCCGGCCTTCCGGCGCATCCGCAGCTGGAGGCACTCGGAGATTTTTATGAAAATGGAGGCCCAACCGGTGACATCGGTAAAAACGTAACCATGCTCAGTTCAGTGGGGTGGGACTGGATACCGGAGGTCAGGGACAGAAACATGGGCATCTGGCAGCCGGTCCTGTTGCGCACATCGGGTCAGATAGTCATCGGAAGGCCACAGATCATCACCACACTTCCCTCCCTGCCTGATACGAGCATGGCAAATATTTCCCTGAACCTGGAATTATTCAATCACGCCGGCCGCCCCGTGAAAGGTCAGCTGAAGATCTCGATCAGCCCAGAAAATTTTTCAGGGACCGGATTCGCCTTTAACAGGGATATTGGCATGGAAGGATCACAGGTGATAAAGCTCTCCTTTTCACCGGCTGAGGTAAGAGAGCTGCAGATCACCCATCCCAAGCTCTGGTGGCCTAACGGGTATGGAGACCCGAACCTGTACCGCATCCGTATTGAGTACCTGGAAGGGGGCAAAATATCGGATGATACCTCTTTTGTCTTCGGGATTCGAACGGTCGGCTCTAAAACGGTCGAAGTGAACGGATGGGTCAGGAGGGATTTTTATGTAAACGGGAAAAGGGTGCACCTGGTAGGGGGAGCCTGGGTGCCCGACATGATGCTTAACCGCGATTCCACCAGGTATGACGATGAACTCCGGCTATGCCGCAATGCCAATGTCAACCTCGTCCGGATATGGGGCGGGGGTCTTGGTGAAACCGATGATTTTTATGAACTGGCTGACCGTTATGGCTTGCTGGTCTGGCAGGATTTCTGGATTACCGGGGACACCAATGGAGGATTCAAAGGATCCTCCGAATGGCCCCTGGAAACCCGCGTTTTTATTTCCAACCTGGTCAGTACCATTTACCGGATCCGGAACCACCCGAGTCTGCTCGTATGGACAGGAGGCAATGAAGGACATGCCCGGGAAGAATTGTATAACGCAATGCGCGACCAGGTAGCCATGCTGGATGGCACCAGACCATTCATACCCTGCTCTTCGGGGTTTTCACAGGCACCCAAGGAATGGAAGGGTTCCTGGCCCGATGATAAACCGGCCGGGGTGTATAGCGGGGGACCCTATACCTGGGAGGACGAGGCAGAATATTACCGGCTGGTCAACCGGGGAAGGGACTGGGTATTTAAGGATGAAACGGGGCTGCCTTCGCAACCTCCTTTTAATACTCTTCCCCGCATCATTCCCGACCTGGAACCTGATACTGCCCTGCCTTACCCTCTCAACAATACATGGGGATATCACGACGCCTGTACAGGCAACGGAAAATACAACCTTTATTACAAGGCTATGGTTGACCGTTATGGAGCTCCTTCCGGGCTCAGGGACTTTTCGGACAAGATGCAACTGCTCAATGCAGCCGGTTACCGCGGAATTTTTGAGGCCGCGGGGCATAAACTCAACGAGACCGGTGGTGTCATGCTCTGGAAGCTCAATGCTGCTTTTCCAAGCGTTGTCTGGCAGATCTATGACTGGTATTTGGAACCCAACGCCGGCTATTATTTTATGAAAAGGGCATGCGAACCCCAACACGTTCAACTTAACCTGGATGATTCTTCTGTAGCGGTCATCAACAGGAGCTACAGGCCCATGCACGGCCTTACGGTGAAGGCCGAAGTGCTGGGCATGGGAGGCAACCCGGTGTATCAACAACAGGCGCCGGTTAGCCTGGATACAACTGATGTAAAATTAGTCCTTCCGCTCAGGGACATCCTGAGAAGCACGCCTGGAATTTCCTTTGTCATTCTTCAGCTGAATGATCCAAAAGGAACGAAGCTCTCCCGGAATTTTTACTGGATGTCCCCGCATCACGATTTTACCTCCCTGAAGAAAATGCCCCCGGGCAGGCTGAATCTGAAGGCGGTCTCCGGATCAATTGATAAGACCAGCAGGAACTGGATCCTGGAAATTTCCAATCCATCGGACCACCTGGCATTTTTTATCAATCCCCAACTGATGTCGGGAACCGAAGAAGTCCTTCCTTCCTACTGGTCAGACAACTATTTTTCCCTGGAAGCCCATGAGAAAATCACGGTGACGGTTAGTTGCCCGCTGACCAGGATCCGGTCCGGCGAACCCTGGTTCAGGGTGGGTGCCTGGAATGTTCCTGAGATCAATGGGAAAGCGGCGGATTTTATTGCCGGCAAAAATTGAGAATTATCTAAATACCATGTCAATTAAAACGATTCATATGAAATTTATATTCTTCCTGATCCAGTTTTTTGTTGTCTCTGTCTGTCTTGGCCAGCACCCGATCGGGATTTTTGAGAACCATGCCGATATTGGAAACCCGAAGATCGCTGGGTCGGCCGGGTATGATGAAGCAACCCAGACTTATGATATTTCAGGAGCTGGTTATAATATCTGGTTTAACCGGGATGAGTTTCACTACGTTTATAAAAGAATCAGCGGAGATTTTATCCTGACTGCCGACTTCCAATTTACTGGCGATACTGCCCGGGCGGAAGGCCACCGTAAGATCGGGTGGATGATCCGGGAATCAGCCGACGATGATGCGATGAGTATGAATGCCTGTAACCACCTTGACGGACTTACTGTCCTGCAGTGGAGGGCTCTCAAAGGTGCTTTTATGCGTGATCCGGAAGACGAACTGTTCCTTCCCAAGAAAGGAGGACAGACGATCCAGCTGGAGCGTATCGGAAAGAAAATTACGATGCGCATTGCCCACCCGGGCGAACCACTCCAGACTGCAGTTTCCTTCAATATGACCGATCTGAGGGATTCGGTGTTGGTTGGGCTTTATATCTGTTCGCATGATTCAAATGCACTTGCCCGGGCGCGGGTCTGGAACGTGAGGATTGACCGGCCTCTGTTCACCGAGTACAGTTCCAACCCCCATGTCGTCAACCATGAGGTCCGCGATGTGCTGGGCTGCAGACTGGAGATAATGGATGCAGCTACCGGAGTCCGAAAGGTAATCCGGGAATCGCCTGGCCGCTTTGAGGCGCCGAACTGGACGCCGGACGGTAAGAAACTTCTCTTTAACGAAAATGGCTCCTTGTATACGATACCTATCGAAGGGGGCACACCGGAGAAGCTGAATACAGGTGCCGAAAGCAGCAACAACAACGACCATGTCATTTCCTTTGATGGCAAAATGCTTGGCATCAGCAGTCATCGGGAAGGCCTGCCGGGTGGGGGTTCCACGGTGTATACCCTGCCTCTCGGAGGAGGGGAACCCGCCCTCGTCACAGAAAACACACCTTCTTATCTTCATGGATGGAGCCCTGACGGGAAAGACATCCTGATCGTTGCCCAGCGTGGAGGCAGCAGGATCTTCAACCTCTACCGGGTTTCCCTGAAAGACCACAAGGAAACAGCCCTGACCACCAACACTTCCGGCCATGTGGATGGACCGGAATATTCTCCGGACGGAAAATATATTTATTACAATGCCAATGCGACAGGTACGATGCAGATCTGGAGAATGAAGCCGGACGGCTCGGAAAAAGAGCAAATCACCTTTGACCAGTACAACAACTGGTTTCCGCACCTGTCACCGAATGGGAAATGGATTGCGTTTATTTCTTTCCTGCCGGATATTGACCCCAATGGGCATCCATCCTACAAACGGGTCATGCTGAGGCTGATGCCAGCAGCAGGTGGCGCTCCCCGCGTCATCGCCAGTCTCTATGGCGGCCAGGGAACCATCAATGTCCCTTCCTGGTCACCCGACAGTAAATACCTGGCCTTTGTGAGCAACTCTGGAAAGACCAATTGACAGAACCAGAAAAAAGTTCAACCATACCAGGAAGCGGGCCGGCGGCCCGCTTTTTTTTGTTACCGCTTACCAGAGGACTTCCGGATGTAGTACTTCGCGGCCACTCGATACAGAAATTCCCCAGGTTCATCCCCGGTTGTTTGGCCTTTTCCTGCTGATCAGGAACAGTGCAGCTCATACATACGGAGAGTGAAGATGTGTGATGTAGCGAAGATGTGGCAGAAAAGGCCTTTTTAGGCGCTTTTTGAAAAGCTGATGTAGTATTGATGTAGTGTAAAAATATACATGGGTACAATTGGCATTTAGATTTGTCAGACTTTCTTTAATGATATAAAATCCAGTGCTTATCGGGACAAATAAATTTCTATCCATTAAATAAAACGACTGCTTATGCCAAACAAGACCGGCCTATTTGCCAAGCGAAGCTGCATCGTATGCTTACTTTTTTTACTACTGACATATGGTGTCAGAGCACAGAATACAATCACGGGCAAGGTTCTCGGCAGGACCGATAACCAGCCCATTGCAGGAGCAACAGTTCAAATCAAAGGCACCAAATCTGCCACCCAGACTATTGCGGACGGTAGCTTCTCCCTGGATGTTCCAGGCGGGAAGGGTGTGGTTGTGATTTCCTTTGTCGGGTTTGAAAATGCCGAGATCACCCTGACAGGTGCTTCCAACCTGGGAACCATTTTACTCACTACCTCCACGGCTACCCTGAACCAGGTATTTGTAACGGGATACACGGCCCAGAGAAAGAAGGATATAACGGGGGCTGTTTCAGTTGTCAACGTGGATGATTTGAAATCCATGCCGTCGGGAAGTACGGAGTCGTTGCTCCAGGGGCAGGCATCGGGGGTTACCGTGTTTACCACGGGCGCACCGGGGGGCGCTTCCGTCGTACAGATCCGGGGCATCACTTCCACGGGTAATTCTGCCCCGCTGGTGATCATCGACGGTGTACCTGCCAGCCTGCATGACATCAATGTCAACGATATTCAGTCGGTGCAGGTACTCAAGGACGCAGGCGCGGCTTCGATTTATGGTGTTCGCGGATCCAACGGGGTCATCATTGTAACTTCTAAAAAAGGCGGTGGAAAATTCCGGATATCCTATGATGCCATGGTGGGTACGCAACAGCCCCTGGCACATGGCTGGAAACTCGCAAATCCCACGCAGACCGGTCAGGCCAAATGGTTGCAATATGAAAATGATGGTCTGGTGCCATCGGACAAGCAGTACGGCAGTGGTGCGCAACCGGTAGTACCGGACTATATCACTCCCACCGGATCGATGGCGGGAGCGCCAGGTACTGACCCTTCAACCTATGCACTTTACACAAACCAGATCACCCTCGCCGATAAGGGAGGAAACGACTGGTTCCATGACATCTTCAAGCCCGCTTCCATGACCGATCAGAACATATCGGTGAGCGGGGGAACCGAAAAATCCTCCTTTCTTTTTGCATTTAATTATTTCAGTCAGGACGGCACCCTGATAGATACAAAACTTCAGCGTTACTCTGCGCGGGTGAATTCGGTCTTCAGTCTGTTTAACGATCACGTAAGGATTGGAGAAAACTTGTTTGCCTTTTACAAAAGCAACCCGGGATACCTCAATGCACCCGGGGTAAACAATGCAAACTCTATTTCTGCGGCTTACCAGATCCCCAACATCATTCCTGTATATGACATCATGGGAAATTATGCAGGTACCGGATCAGCAGGACTCGGCAACTCCCCGCAGCCGGTGGCCATCCAGAACCGCCAGGCCAATAACAAGAACCAGGACTATGAGATCTACGGAAATGCCTTCGCCGAACTGGATTTTCTTCGCCATTTTACGGTCCGTACCAGCATAGGGGGAACCGTGAATTACTTCTTCAACAATGCCTTCATCTATACTGCCTACGAGAATGCGGAGAACAACACCAATGCCAATTCCTACCAGGAGCAATACGGCTGGAACAGCAGTACAATATGGACGAACAGCTTGAAGTACAACAACGTTTGGGACAAACACAATCTGACCGTCCTGGGGGGCACCGAATACATCACCAACAGCGGAAGAGCTGTGGGGACCACCAGGGGCAACTATTATATAACTGATTCCAGCAACCTTACGGTCAGCCCCAACCTGTGGACACTCAATTTTGGTAATGCATCCACGCAAACAAACCAGAACCTGATAGTCACCTACAACGGTTTGACCGCCCAAACACCTTACCAGTTTGCCCTTTTCTCCCTGTTTGGAAGACTTGACTACCAGTATAATGATAAGTACCTTTTCAGTACAACCATTCGCCGCGACGGGTCCTCCGTTTTTTCCCCCTCCCAGCGTTATGGTATATTCCCCTCCTTTACCGCAGGGTGGCGCATTTCCCGCGAGTCCTTCCTGCAGAATGTCAGCTGGCTCGACGAATTGAAGATCAGGGGCGGCTGGGGAAAGCTCGGATCCATCAGCAATATAAATCCCACCAATGCCTATACGCTGTTTGGACAGGTGGCCAACCAGTCCTATTACGATATCAACGGGACGAGTACAAGTCCGGCAGCCGGACTCTACACTCAGCAGTACGGCAACCCCAATACATCCTGGGAAAAAGACATCACGACCAATATCGGCATCGATGCAACCATCCTGCATAACCGGATTGACCTGAGCATCGAGTGGTATAAAAAACTCATCAGCGGCCTGCTCTTTGTGCCACAGGTTCCGGGAACCAATGGAGGGGCGTCAGATCCCTTCCTCAATTCAGGGGATATTTCCAATACAGGAATTGATTTTGCCATTACCTATCACGGCAATGTCCACAATGTAGGCCAGCATGATCTTCACTTTGACATAACCGGTACACTGACTTCCTACAAGAATAAGGTTGTCAGTCTTCCTCCGGGAACACAATATATTGACATCATTCCCACGGGAGGTGGTACTCCTTTTTCCAGGTTGCAGGTGGGACAGGCCGCCGGAGCATTTTTTGGATATAAGGTGATCGGGTTGTTCCAGAACTGGGCCGATGTGCAAAAATCTCCGAAACAGGACGCTGCCGCTCCGGGAAGATTCAAGTACGCTGATGTCAACCATGACAATGTCATTGACGCCAACGACAGGACCTTTTTTGGGAACCCCAATCCAAAATTTACAACCGGGCTAAATATCGGGGTCAGCTACCGGAATTTTGATTTCTACATGTTCCTCTACGCTTCGGTCGGGAATGACATTCTCAACGATGTAAAAAATTCCACCGATTTTCCGCAGGGTTTTGGTAACCAGATGAGCGAAAATGTGGCCGTGAGTGCTGCCAAAATCGTGAATTCATCCGGTCAGCCCACCAATGTCAACGATCCGACAGCGCAGGTAGCCAACCCGGGTACCAACGTTCCTGCCCTTGAAGTAAATGCCAATTTTTCCAACTCCACAGCCTTCAACTCCTACACACTGGAAAGTGGATCTTACCTGAGATGCCGGACTATAACCCTGGGGTACAACTTCATTTCGCCAGAGCTGAGAAAGCTTCATTTTGACAGGCTCAGGGTGTATTTCCAGGTGTTGAACCTGTTCACCGTGACAAAATACAGTGGACTTGATCCACAGGTGAATCCCGGGACCAATGTTTTATTTGGAATAGATGGCGGTGCGTATCCAAACAATCAAAAAAGTTACAACCTGGGAGTCAATGTAACTCTTCTCTAATTCATTAAATAAGGCATATGAAATCCAAAATAAAAATATTCATTCCTGTCGGTGTCCTACTGATTGCAGTCATCATATATGCCTGCGATAAAAAACTCAATATTCAACCACAGGGTGCGCTGCTGACCACCAATGTATACAACAATTCAGGGGTGCAGGGGCTATTGATCGGAGCCTACAAACTGCTGTCCGGAGAGGATGTACCCGCACCCGGCCTGGCATACGGGAGCGCCGGGTCCAATTACGTCTATGGCAGCAATGCGGCCGATGATTCCTACAAAGGATCCACACCCAGCGACCAGCCCGATGCCACAGCCATCGAATCCTGGGCGCTGAACCAGGCTACCACTCAATACGTGGAGGAAAAGTGGTCGGTGCTGTACACAGGGATTCAAAGGGCCAATGACGTCATCCGCGCAGTGAGGCTGGCAACAGGTATTTCCTCCGCGGACACGACCGAATATGTGGCAGAAGCAAGGTTCCTCAGAGGATTTTTTCACCTCGACGGGAAAAAAGTGTTCAACAATTTCCCCTATGTTGATGAAAATGTTTCCTATGCAAACAATAACCTGAATGTTCCCAATTATGAGAATGGTGCTTATGTCAATATATGGCCGAAGATTGAGGCGGACTTCACTTACGCGGTAACCAATCTACCCGGTACGCAGCCAAATATCGGGAGGGCGAACAAATGGGCAGCCATGGCGTTCCTGGCAAAATGCTACATGTTTGAACACCGGTATTCGGATGCCAAAACGCTGCTCGATCAGATCATTGCCGGAGGCACAACGGCCGGTGGAACACCTTATTCACTGGAGCCTGATTATGAAGCCAATTTCAACCCGCCACAGAAGAACGGGCCAGAAAGTGTGTTTGCGTGCCAAACCTCAGTCAATGACGGATCGTCCACAGCCAATGACGGGGGTAATGGGGATATGGGTGACGTCCTGAATTTCCCTTATGGGCAGGGTCCCATCGGATGTTGCGGATTCAACAATCCCTCCTGGAACCTGGTCCAGGCCTTCAAGACGGATGCTAACGGTCTTCCCTACCTGGACGGAAGTTATAACAACTCACCGCTGGTAAGCGATACGATCAATGCCTGGACAGGAACGGTGGATCCGCGCCTGGACTGGGTGGCTGCACGGCCCGGGAAGCCATTTTTTGATTGGGGTATGGAAGAGGACTCCTGGATCCGTGATCCAAACAGTGATGGCCGGTTCCTGCCAAAGAAAAATGCCTATTCAAAAAGCCAGCAGGGGACTTATTCTTCCACAGAGACCGTTTTCTGGGGAGCAACCCAGATTGATGCCAACAACATCAACCTTTGCAGGTACGCAGATGTACTGCTCTGGGATGCGGAGTGTGAGATAGAAGTGGGCAGCCTCGATCAGGCAGAGACCTATGTGAATATGATCCGGACCCGGGCTTCCAACTCCTCCGGATGGGTTTACCTCAATGCCGCGTACAACTCCAGTACCGGCACCTATTCACCGCAAACTACACCGGCGGATAATTACAATATCAAACCTTACCCTGCAGGGGCATTTGCTTCCAATGGCCAAGCCTATGCCCGAAAGGCGGTACAGATGGAAAGGAGACTTGAGCTGGCTATGGAAGGCCACCGGTTCTTTGATTTGCAGAGGTGGGACCAGGGGGGGCCAAACGGGGCCGGTTCTATGGCGGCCGTGCTGAACAATTATGTCAGTGTGGAGAAGAATAGGCATTCATTCTACTATGTGGTGAATACGGCGGTTTTCACGCCGGGGGTGAATGAGTATTTTGCCATTCCTCAGGTGGAGATTGATGCGGAAAATTCTACCGGGAAAGTATTCCTCAAACAAAATCCCGGGTATCAATAACCTAAGTTTGGCGGGCAGTCGGTGGTTAATGCAAGGCAGGGTCAAAAGACCCTGCCATTTTTTTTTGAATCCTTCAGATAATAGGTATTTTCTGTTCCGGGAATAAGGATGGGTCCTTAGTAAATTCCTTTTTCCATCCTGTCATTTTCTTTTGTAAATCGGATAGTAAAGTAGATCCCCATCCCCACAAGAGCCAGAATGGAAATGCATCCTGTTGCTAAGA
>Ga0318562_10001567_pt1 | contig 10375 bp, 9 predicted proteins | sample GRESIP066b5f18_FD_203688 | JGI IMG/M metagenome (GOLD analysis project Ga0318562, IMG submission 203688) | Tropical soil microbial communities from Luquillo Experimental Forest, Puerto Rico - GRE.SIPMG.066b5f18 | ecosystem: Environmental > Terrestrial > Soil > Tropical forest > Bulk soil...
GCGCGATCACGTCGAGGACGTCCGTTCGCGCCTCCTGCAAGTGCCGGATGTGTCCAAGATCGAGATCCTCGGCGCGCAGGACGAGCAGATCTTCGTCGAGTTCTCGACGCAAGTGCTCGCGGGCCTTGGCATCGATCGCGCGGCACTTGTCGCCGCGCTGCAGGCCCAGAACGCGGTCATTCCCGCCGGGGACCTGCAGACCGGAGACGAGAAGCTCTCCATCCGAGTGACCGGCGCCTTCCGGTCGGAGAACGATCTCCTCGACGTCAATTTTCTTTCCAACGGCCGGCTGATCCGGCTGCGCGACATCGCCGAAGTGCGCCGTGCGCTCGCCGATCCGCCCCAGCCGATGTTCCGCGTCAACGGAAAGCCGGCGATTGGGCTCGCTATCGCGATGCGCGAGGGCGGCGACATTCTGGCGCTCGGTCGGAACGTGAAAGCCGCGCTCGACGGCGCGATGGCGGACACGCCGCTCGGCATCGACGTTGCGCTCGTTTCAGATCAGCCCGTCGTCGTGAGCAACGCGATCGGCGAATTCATGGAGTCGCTCTGGCAGGCGATTGCGATCATCATGGCGGTGAGCATCGTCAGCCTGGGCTTCCGCCCGGGCGCAGTGGTCGCCCTCTCGATCCCGCTCACGATGGCGATCATCTTCCCCATCATGGAGTATTTGGGCATCGACCTTCAGCGCATCTCACTCGGCGCTCTGATCATCGCGCTGGGTCTGCTGGTCGACGACGCAATGACCACCGTGGACGTGATGACGTCGCAGATGGCGGCGGGGGAGAGCAAAGAGAAAGCGGCGACCTTTGCCTATCAGACGCTCGCCTTTCCGATGCTGACCGGTTCCTTTGTGACCGCGGCGGGATTTGTCCCGATCGGCTTTGCAAAGAGTGCGGCCGGCGAATACACATTCTCGATCTTCGCCGTCGTCACGATCGCGTTAATCGTGTCCTGGTTTGTCGCGGTGCTGTTTGCGCCCTTGCTCGGCGTTTGGCTCCTGAAGGCACCCGACAAGGCGGTGCCGCAGAAGCCGAGCCGCATCGTCGGAATGTTTCGTTCGATCCTGCTCGCCGCAATGCGCCATCGTTGGGTGACGGTCGCGCTCACTCTCGCCTGTTTTGTGCTCTCCCTGTTGGCTCTGCCCTATGTGCCGCGGCAATTCTTCCCCGCCTCGGACCGGCCGGAACTCGTCGTCGATCTGACACTGCCGCAGAACGCTTCGATCTACGCGAGCGACAAGGTTGCAGCAAGGTTCGACGCCATCCTGAAGGACAACCCGGACGTCGCGAGCTGGAGCACATATGTCGGACGCGGGGCGATCCGGTTCTACCTGCCGCTGAACGTCCAGCTCAACAACGACTTCTTCGCGCAGGTGGTCGTCATCGCCAAGGACGTGGCGGCGCGCGAGCGCCTCCATGCGACCCTCGAGAATAGGCTCGCCGAGGAATTTCCGAGCGTCGTCTCGCGGGTATCGCCGCTCGAGCTCGGGCCGCCCGTCGGCTGGCCCGTCCAGTACCGGGTGAGCGGTCCCGACCTCACGAAGGTGAGAGCGATCGCCTTGCAGCTCGGACAGATAATGGGTGGTGACGCCGCTCTGAGGCGCATCAACTACGACTGGATGGAGCCTTCTAGAAAAGTCCGCGTCGAAATCGACCAGGACCAGGCGCGTCTTCTCGGCCTCAGCTCGCAGGCCCTTTCGGCGTTCCTCAACACCGTCATGACGGGGGCGCCGATCACGCAGGTTCGCGACGACATCTATCTGGTGGACGTCATCGCCCGCGCTCAAGATGAGCAACGCGTGTCGCTGTCGACCTTGCGCGCCCTGCAGGTTCCGCTGCCGAACGGACGTACGGTCCCGCTGAGCCAGATCGCGAGCTTCGATTTCGATCAGGAGTATCCACTGGTCTGGCGACGCGACCGGACGCCCACCCTGACGGTTCAGGCCGACGTTGCGGACAACGCGACCCCGGAGGGGGCGGTCGAGTCCCTTGCTCCGGCCATAGAGAAACTGAGGGCCGGGCTTCCGAAAGGATACAGTATCAACGTCGGCGGAACCGTCGAGGAGAGCGCTGCGTCGCAGGCGTCGGTCTTCGCGAAGTTGCCGCTGATGGTGTTCCTGATGCTTCTCTTTCTCATGGCGCAACTGCACAGCTTCAGCCGGCTGGCTCTGGTGCTCAGCATCGTGCCGATGGGCTTGATCGGGATCGTCGGCGCTCTGCTCATCGCAGGACGTCCGCTCGGTTTTGTCGCCATTCTGGGTATCCTTGCGCTGATGGGCATGATCGCCCGCAACGCGGTCATTCTCATCGAGCAAATAGAGGCGGTGAGGGCACAGGGGAGCAACGCCTGGGACGCCGTGGTCGAGGGATCGCTCTCCCGGTTCCGACCGATCATGCTGACCGCGATCTCGACGGTGCTCGGCTTCATCCCGATTGCTCCGACGGTTTTCTGGGGCCCGATGGCGTTCGCGATCATGGGTGGCCTGTTCGTCGCCACTGTTCTGACGCTCATCGTTTTACCGGCGCAGTACGTGATCTTTTTCCGGGTGCGGGAGGACGGGAAAGACCGCGGTTCCAGTTCGGAATACGCATTGGGGTGACGATTGCCTTGGTGGAGGGAGACATGCGATGAACGCGATGCTTGGCCGCGCGCTCGCCTTCCTGCTGCTCTGGCTCGCGGTCGCCGGCCGCGAGCCCTCGGACCTGCCCGTTGGGGTGGCCGTCGCTGTGGCGGCGGCGTGCGCGAGCATCGGTCTTGCGCCGTCATCCGGTGCGCTCCCAAATTTTCGCGCCGCCCTCGTCTTCACTCTCGATTTCCTGCGCCTGTCGCTCTGGTCCGGCCTCGACGTCGCGCGGCGCGCGTTGCTCGCAACGCCCGATCTTCGGCCGGGCGTGGTCGAGGCGCGGCTCAGTCTCCGGCCCGGCTTCTCCCGCGACATCTTCTGCATGATCGCGAGCCTCCTGCCCGGGACGCTCCTGACCGGTTTCGACCCCGACGACGACCATAAGGTTTTTGTTCACGGGCTCGACATCGACCAACCGATCGCGGCCGAACTCGCGGACGAGGAGGCATCTTTCATACGGATGATCGGCATACGGATGATTGGCCATGAATGACGTGCTGCTCACAGCCGCCGGAATCATCCTCGTGACGGTTGGCGCGGGGCTCGCGCGCGTCCTCTACGGCCCGCGCGAAGTCGACCGCATGATGGCCGTCCAGCTCCTCGGCACTGGCGGCATCGCCGCGCTGCTCCTCGCCGCTTCGGCGACCGGGGTCGCCGGCGTCGAGAACGTGGCGCTCGGGCTCGCCCTCCTCTCGAGCTTCGCGTCCGTCGCGTTTGTCAATGCATCACCCGCGCAAGGCGCCTCGGACCGGGGCGAGAACCGATGAGCATCGTTCTCGACCTCTTCACTGTGGTTGCGGTCGGCGCCGGCGTGTTCTTCTTCCTCGCCGGAACGGTCGCCCTTATCCGGTTCCCCGACTCGCTGTCCCGCCTGCACGGGCTGACCAAAGCGGACAACCTTGGCCTCGGGCTTGTCGTGCTCGGGCTCATTCCGCGCGCCGCCTCTCCTCTGCCAGCCCTGAAGCTGATCGTGCTCTGGGCGCTCGTGCAGCTTGGGAGCGCGACCATCGCACAAATGATCGGCGGCGCGCTTCGCCGACGGGAACCGATCGAATGATCCTGTTCGAGGCGCTCGATCTCGGCCTCGCGGCCCTCGTTCTGGGCGTCGCCACCTGGACCATCGCCGCCCGCCGGGTTTTCGGCGCGGTCGTCGGTTACGTCGCTTATGGGCTTTTGCTCGCAATCGTCTGGGTGCGCCTCTACGCGCCCGACGTCGCCCTGACGGAAGCGGCGATCGGCGGCGGGGTCACCGGAGTTCTGCTTATCTCGGCCTCGACGCGGCTCGGGCGGCTGCCAGCGGTGGACGCGCCCCCAGGCGCTGCGTTGAAATTCGGAGCCGCCGTTATCTCCGCCCTCGTCGCGAGCGTCCTCGCAGCGGCCGTGATCTACCTGCCCGATCCTGCCCCCTCGCTCGCTCCCGAGGCCGACGCCCATCTCTCCGCAACCGGTCTTGGCAACGCCGTCACGGCCGTCCTCATCGCCTATCGTTCGTTTGACACGATGCTCGAAAAAGTCGTGCTCGTGCTGGCAGTCGCGGGCGTGTGGTCGGTTGCGCCGGACCGGTTCTGGGGCGGCGCGCCGGCACCGCTCGGCCGGGCCGTTCCCGACGCGGCGCTCGTCTTCCTCGCCCGCATCCTGGCGCCGGTCGGTGCCGTGATCGGGGTCCAGATGTTCTGGGTCGGCGCGGACGAGCCGGGCGGCGCTTTCCAGGGCGGAGCGATCCTGGCCGCGATGTGGATGCTCGTAATGATGGCCCGCCTGACCGACCCGCCGCGAATCAGCTCACGCTGGCTTCGGCTTGGGCTGATCGCGGGGCCCGCGGTGTTCCTGCTCCTGGGCCTGGCGGGGCCGGTCATGGCCGGTAGTTTCTTCGCTTTCCCGGAGGGCTTCGCGAAGCCCGTCATCCTGTTCATCGAAGCCTTTATGGTGCTGTCGATCGCCGTCACGCTCCCATTGCTGGTCTTAGGGCCGCCGAATGGGGAGGCCGGACGATGAGCGCGTCGACCATCGCCGGGTTCGTCGGCGCCGGCCTGGTCGGGCTCGGGCTCTACGCCCTGATCGTCAACACAGAGCCGCTTAAGAAGCTCCTCGCCTTCAATGTGATCGGCAATGGGGTGTTTCTCGTGTTCGGCATCGTCGCGCGGCGCGGCGCAGTCGGCGCTTTTCCTTTTGATCCCGTCCCGCAGGCGATGGTGATCACCGGCATCGTCGTCGCCTTCGCGGCGAGTGCGTTCGCGGTCGCGCTCATGCTACGCCTCGCAGAGGAGTCGGGCAGCGTCAGTTTCGATCCTGAGGGCGGGATGGGCGTGGATCAGGGAGACGAGGACGCATGACTGCGGCCGACGCGACGACGCAGGGCGGCGCTCTGCTGGTGTTCGCGATCCTGCTGCCCGCGGCCGGAATTCTTGCGTCTCTTGCGCTCGGCGGTCGCGCCGCAGAGCGGGTTGCGCTCGGCTCCGCGCCGATCGCCCTCGTCATCGCACTTGCAGTCCTCGTCGAGGTCTGGCGCGCAGGGCGCCCGGTAGTCTACGTGATCGCGGGCCTCTCCCCCCCGCTTGGCATCGCCTTGAGGGCCGACGGCATATCGACGGTGTTTCTGTTGACGTCGGCGCTGATCGTTCCAGCCGCTGGGCTCTTCGCCCGCGCGGGCTTTGCGACGCCGCCCGGCGCCGAGGACTCGCGCAAAGCGTTCGCTTTCTGGATTATGCTCCAGGCGATTTCTGCTGCGCTTGCGATCATCTTCGTCAGCGGCGACCTCTTCAACCTCTACGTTGCCCTCGAGCTTCTGACCTTCGCCGCCGTGCCGCTCGCTTGCGTGGAAGGTCGGGCCGAGACGTTCGCGGCTGCTCTACGCTATCTTCTTTTCGCCCTGTTTGGCTCGATCTTCTACCTGCTCGGCGCGGCGCTCCTTTACGGTGCATTCGGGACGCTCGATATCGCGCTTCTGGCCGAAAGGATGCGCCCCTTGCCGGCTGTCACGGCGGCGGCGGCGCTGATGACGGCGGGACTCCTCGCCAAGACTGCACTCTTTCCGCTACACCTTTGGTTGCCGCCTGCGCACGCCAACGCCCCGGCGCCAGCGAGCGCCGTGCTCTCGGGCCTCGTCGTCAAAGGCTCGTTCTTTCTGACCGTTCGGCTGTGGTTCTATGTTTTGCCGGCGTTGCCCGCATTCGGCTTTGACGCGCTTCTCGGCGCACTCGGGTCGGGCGCGGTCGTGTTCGGCAGCGTGCTCGCGCTGCGGCAGCCGCGGCTCAAGCTTCTCATCGCCTACTCGACCATCGCCCAGATCGGCTATCTCTTCCTGATTTTCCCGCTCGGCTCCGGTCTGCACGCGTGGACCTCGGACGGCTGGAACGGCGGCCTGATGCAGGTTCTGGCCCACGCTTTCGCCAAGGCCGCGATGTTTCTTGCCGCCGGCCTCCTCTACGAGTCGCTCGGGCATGACCGGATCGCCAAGTTTTCAGGCGCGGCGCGCGTCATGCCATTGACGTTCTTGACGCTCGGCCTCGGCGGCCTGTCGCTGATGGGCCTGCCGCCCAGCGGGGGTTTCGCCGCGAAATGGTTGCTGCTGCGCGCTTCGGTCGCCTCCGGCCAGTGGCTTTGGGCAATCGTGGTGCTCCTGGGTGGCCTGCTTGCGGCGGGCTACGTCTACAGAATTCTTGCGCCCGCTCTGTCGAGCGATCCCGTCGCCTTGAAAGCCCCGCCGCGGCGGGCCGGTGAGGCGATCGCGCTGACGCTCGCCCTTGTCGCGGTCGCGCTGGGCTTCGCGCCAGACTCATTCTTCCAGCTCCTGAACATCGGCCGGCCTCCGCTGGCGACGGCGGGTCTGCCTTGACGGCCGTTGGCCCCATTCTTCTGGCGGTGAGCCTCGCCGCGCCGACGGCGCTTTTTGTCGCGTGTTTCTTCCGGCGCCTGCGTCCCGCCGCGCTGGCGCTACAATGGCTAGCGCCGCTTCCCGCGCTCCTTGCCGCAAACTTTGCCCTCGCGGGCGGCCCGTTCGATCTCGAGGCGCCGGCGCTGAAGCTCACCCTGCGGCTGGACCTGCCGGCCGCCCTGATGCTCGCGGCCTCGGCTCTTCTGTGGATCGCGGTCGGCGCCGGGGCCTTTCTCGACCGGAGCGAGCGGCCCGAATCCCGCGCGGCCGTCTCCTGGCTCCTCACCATGATCGGGAGCCTCGGTGTGTTCGTGGCCGACGACCTGCTGTCCTTCTATCTGGTCTACGCGCTGGTCAGTATCCCGGCCTATGGCATGTTCGCGTTCGATCAGTCCTCGGTGACGCAGCGGGCCGGTCGCATCTACATGGCCTTCGCCATTCTGGGCGAGGCCTTTCTCCTGTTTGCCTTCGGCATGCTCGCCGTGGGCGAGCCGCACGGCAGTCTCAGAATTCCCGACGTGGTCGCCGCCTTGCCCAGTTCCCCTTGGCGCGATGCGGCGCTCGCGCTCCTTGTCGCAGGCTTCGGCGCGAAGATTGGCCTCGTACCGCTCAACGGCTGGATGCCGCTGTCATATGCGGCGACGCCAATTCCGGCCGCGGCCGTGCTCAGTGGCGCGGGCGTCAATGCGGGCGTGATCGGCCTCGTCCGCTTCCTGCCGTTCGGAACCGCGCTTGGAAGCTGGGGCGAGGCGCTCGCAGTCATTGGCTTCGTGACTGCCTTCTACGGCGTGGCGATCGGCTTCACGCAGCGGAACCCCAAGGCCATTCTCGCCTATTCGAGCGTCAGCCAGATGGGGAGCATCGCCGCGGCGCTGGGCATGGCGCTTGCGACGGGCGATGCGCGCGCGCCGTCGCTCGTCGCCTTCTATGCGGCCAACCACGGGCTCGTGAAGGGCGCACTATTTCTGACGGTCGGCGCCTTCGCGGCGCGTGTGATCCGTTCGACCACCTGGATTCTGCTGGCCGCCGCACTCGCGCTGAGCCTCGCGGGCATCCCTTTCACCGGTGGCGCGCTTGCCAAGGCGGCGTGGAAGCCGCTCTTCGGGAGCGGCCTCGCCGGAAGCCTCACGGTGGCCTCTTCTGCGGCCAGCGCGCTCCTCATGCTGTGCTTCGTCTCCCGTCTCCCCCAGGTAGCGGAATACGACGCGACTGCGAGTCCTTCCCGCCTTGTCAGCTCATGGCCGTGGTCCGCCGCCGGTGCGCTTCTTCTGCCTTATCTCCTCTTCCCGTTCATCGGCGATCTAGAAGACGCGCTCTCGCTCTCGAAACTCTGGGACGGCCTCTGGCCTATCCTCGTCGGCGGCGTCCTCGCGCTCGGGCTCTCCCGCGTCGCAGATTATGTCCCACGCGTTCCGATCGGCGACACGATCGTCATTGGCGAGGCGGCGCTCGACAGGTCGCTCGCCTCGGGCGTGCTTTTCGACCGGGTCGACGCCGTGTTCCGCCGCTGGCCGGCGGCGGGGCTTGCGTTGCTCACGATCGCGCTCGCACTCGCTTATGCAACGGCCTACGCCCGGTAGTTCGGAAGGCTCTGTCGCAAACCTGGAAAGAGATCGCCGGCCTTGCGATCGCAGCTGGCGGTGCCGATGGTCGGGCCGATTCCGGCAGCGACCCCGCCGCTTGTCGGTGGGCCAGATAGGCGGGACCTACCACTTCAAATCAAGTAGCACGGCGCCATTCAACACCGCGATCAACACTGGCGCGATGTCACCGTCGTTCCGTCCGAGTAGCAGTTCATCGGCGAAACTCGTTGCCACGAAAATCAAAGTCAGTGTCGTGACGTAGCGCAATGCCAACTCGGCCGCGCAATGTCTGACTCTTGTCCACAGGGGGAAGTTACCTCGCGACGGACCCCGCCGGCTTAAGATGGCGGTTAGGCCATCGGCGTCAATCGGGTAGTTCCCCTATGACGGCCCATGACATGTGGGCCTCGCGGACCAGGCATTCCGGAACCGGCTGTCGGGCGACACGGCAAACTGACCCCCTGACGCCATGAGGAACTGACCCCTCTTGAGCGAGGAGGTCGGCATGAAGAAGCAAGACGGTCAGAGTTCTCCGCGGATTGATTCGCCGTGGAGGAACGAGATGAAGACGAGGACGACGTGTCGGCGATGGTGCGTCTGAAGGATCTTGGCTGGCGTGCGAAGCGAATCGCGGGGGAGCTCGGCTGCTCGAAGAACACGGTGAAGCGCTGGCTGCGATATGGCGACTGGCGGCCCTGTCTGACGCCGTCGCGATCGAAGAAGCTTGACGGGTTGTCGGATTGGCTGGCGGAGCGCTTCCGGCGTCATCGCGGCAATGCCGATGTGATCCGCCAGGAGCTGGGACAAGAGAAGAACATCCATGTGAGCCTGCGAACCGTCGAACGGGCTGTGGCGCCGCTGCGACGAGAGCTTGTGGCCGAAGCGCGGGCGACGGTGCGCTTCGAGACGCGGCCGGGCGATCAATTGCAGATCGATTTCGGCGAGCGGCGCGTCGAGATTGGCGGGGTGGTGAGCAAGGTCTTCTTCTTCGTGGCGACGCTCGGCTATTCGCGCCGCTTGCACGTTCGCGCCTTCGGGCACGAGAAGCAGGAGAGCTGGTTCGCCGGCCTGGAGAGCAGCTTCCAGGCCTTTGGCTGCATCCCGCGCGAGGTGCTGCTCGACAATGCGCGGGCGCTGGTGCTGCACCATGATGCGTCGAGCCGTGAGGTGGTGTTGCATCCGCGGCTCCACGCATTCGCCAAGCATTGGAGCTTCCGCATGCGAGCCTGCGCGCCATATCGGGCCCGAACCAAGGGCAAGGACGAACGCGGGGTCGGCTATGTGAAGCAGAACGCGATCGCCGACCGGCGCTTTGCGAACTGGGCCGAGATGGAAGCGCATCTGGACGCCTGGACCCGCGACATCGCCGATCTGCGTCTTCATGGCACGACCGGCGAGCCTCCCAAGGACCGCTTCATGCGCGACGAGGCGCAAGCCCTGAGACCGCTGAGCGGCATCCCGCCGTTCACGACCTTGCGCGATCTCACGCGCTGCGTCGGAGCCGACTGCGCGGTCGCGGTCGACGGCAATGCCTATTCGGCGCCATGGCGCCTGATCGGCGAACGAGTGCGGGTGACGGTCGGGAACGACACCATCCGCATTTATCACGGCGGCAGACAGGTGGCCGTCCATGCCGAGTTGAAGGGGCGGCACGGACGCGTCGTCGATGACGCGCATCTAGCCGGCTTGGTCGGCAGCCGCGAGCGACCGGCGCATCTCGTTGCGATCCCGCCGAGATCGATATCGGCGCCATTGCCATCGACCCTGCTGCGTCCTCTGGCCGAGTATGTGGCCGTAGCCGGGGGAGGCTTCTGATGAACGATCATGATCATCTCACGGCTTTGCTCGGCCGCCTGAAGCTGACTGCGCTGCGCGATCAGCTCGACACCCTCATCGACGAGGCGGGCCGCCGCGACCTCACTATCCGCGCGGCGCTGACGATGTTCTGCGAGCGCGAGCTCGCCCGCCGGGTTCAGCGCCGGATCGATATGTCCTTCGGCCTGGCGCGCTTCCCCTTCGTGCGCGATCTGACCGGCTTTGACTTCAGCGCCCAGCCTTCTCTCGACAAGACCCAGATCCGGGAGATCGCGACAGGACGCTTCATCGCCAACGGCGAAGCCGTATTGATTTTGGGGCCGCCGGGAAGGGCGGCTCGAGGAACGGCTTACTCATTACACCAAGCCCAAGCTGCTGATCGTCGATGAGCTCGGCTATCTGCCCTTTGAACCAGATGCCGCGCATCTGTTCTTCCAGCTCGTCAGCCGGCGCTACGAGCGCGGCGCTATTGCTAGT
>Ga0318562_10001569_pt1 | contig 10363 bp, 9 predicted proteins | sample GRESIP066b5f18_FD_203688 | JGI IMG/M metagenome (GOLD analysis project Ga0318562, IMG submission 203688) | Tropical soil microbial communities from Luquillo Experimental Forest, Puerto Rico - GRE.SIPMG.066b5f18 | ecosystem: Environmental > Terrestrial > Soil > Tropical forest > Bulk soil...
CGCGTCGGGCGCGAAGAAGCCGATGGTGTTGTAGCCCCAGTAGTTGGACAGTCCCTTGTCGATCAGCGTCGAGTCGTTGGCGAAGTGGTGCACGGGCATCAGCTCGATCGCCGTCACGCCGAGAGCCTTCAGGTGTTCGATGATCACCGGGTGGGCGGCCGCGGCGTAGGTGCCACGGATGTTCTCCGGAATGTCGGGGTGGGTTTGGGTCAGACCCTTGACGTGCGCCTCGTAGATCACCAGGTCGGCGTATTCGTGGCTGGGCGGGCGATCGACCCCCCAGTCGAAGTACGGGTTGATCACCACACACTTGGCCATGCTCTTGGCGGAGTCGTCGTCGTTGCGGCTGTCCGGATCGCCGAAGTTGTAGCCGAACACCGATTGGTCCCAGTCGATCGTCCCGTCGATGGCCTTGGCGTACGGATCGATCAGCAGCTTGTTCGGATTGCACCGATGCCCGGCGTGCGGGTCGTACGGGCCGTGCACGCGGTACCCGTAGCGCTGCCCCGGCTCGATGTTGGGGATGAAGCCGTGCCAGACGAAGCCGTCGACCTCGGGCAGGGTGAGCCGCGTCTCGTTGCCTTCCGCATCGAACAGGCATAGTTCGACGGACTCGGCGATCTCGCTGAACAACGCGAAGTTCGTGCCGGAACCGTCGTATGTCGCACCGAGCGGATAGGCCTTGCCCGGCCAGATCTCGTAGGAGTTTGCGGCCGTCGTGCTGGCTGGTTGAACCACCCCCGAGACGATACGGGCACCCCCGATGGGGCAGCATCACATCACCCGGTCAACGGGGTCCCGCAGCGGAGGTGTAATCGTGTCCGACCCCGGCGACCTGCCCACTTACCGAACGCTGGCTTTAAACGTCGAACGTGGTGTGGCAACTATCACGCTGAACCGGCCTCAGCAGCGCAACGCCGTCGGCGATGGCATGCGGGAGGAACTGGCAGAGGCCTACCTGCGGTGCGACCGCGACAAGGCGGTCCGCGTCGTCGTGCTGACCGGCACCCCGCCCGCGTTCTGCGCAGGGGCCGATCTGAGCGCGGGCGAGCGCACCTTCACCGAGCCCGGGCCGACGTTCAGCGCGGCGGGCATCGACGTGGCGGCGTGGACGCTCTCCAAACCGGTGATCGCCGCGATCAACGGCCACGCGATCGGGTTGGGCCTGACGCTGGCTCTGCAGTGCGACATCCGGTACTTCGCGGCCGACGCGCGGTATGGCGTGGTTCAGGTCCGACGCGGGATGGTCGGCGACGCGTATTCGCACTGGGTGCTTCCTCGCCTGGTGGGGCTGTCGAATGCGGCCGAGATCCTGTTGAGCGGGGGCACCTTTGACGGATATCGCGCAGTGGCGCTCGGGCTCGGCAGTCGTGTGCTCGACGCAGACGACGTGCTGCCCGCGGCGCTGGAAACGGCCAACGACATCGCCGAGAACGCGGCGCCGGCGTCGGTCGCGGCCAGCAAGCGGCTGTTGTGGGATTCGTTCGACCTCGACCGCGCCGCCGTCGGTGAGCGCGAGACGGAGATACACCTCGAGCTCATGGGTCTGGACGACGCAAGGGAAGGGGTGCGTGCGTTCCAGGAAGGGCGCCCCCCGAAGTGGACGGGTGACTAGGTCAGGCCGCGGCCGTGGAGTCCGTCACCTCGACGCCCGCCGCCCGCATGTCGGCGACTGCCCTTGTGCTTGACTCCTCGGCAACGCCAGCGGTCAGATCCAGCAGTACTCGCACGGAGAACCCGGCCTCGACGGCATCGGTGGCGGTCGCTACGACGCAGTAGTCCGTGGCGATGCCCACGATGTCCACCTCGTCGACCTTGCGTTGCCGGAGCCAGTCGGACAGCGGCGTTCCCGCCTCGTCGGTGCCCTCGAAGCCGCTGTAGGCGGCCGAATAACGGCCCTTGGTGAACACCGCTTCGACGAGGCCGGGGTCGAACTCCGGATGGAAGTCCGCGCCCGCGGTGCCGACCACACAGTGCGGCGGCCAGGACGCCGCGAAGTCAGGATGGTGGGAGAAGTGATCGCCGGGGTCGATGTGGAAGTCCTTTGTCGCGACGATGTGCACGTAGGGGCGGGGAACAGCGAGGAACTTGCTGATCGCGCGGGCGACAGATTGGCCGCCAACCACTTCCAGGGATCCGCCCTCGCAGAAGTCGTTCTGCACGTCGACGATGAGGAGCGCACGCATGCGCCAAGCCTATGACGCGGTTTTGGTGGCGGTGTCTATCCGCAAGTGTGCGGTCAGCAGCAGGTGGTCGAACGTGGCCCGCGGCGGCAGGGTCTCCTCGTAGGTCAGCTCACCGAAGTCGGCGATGACCTGGTCGGCCAGCACGCGAAGCTTGACGTTGGTTTCCTGCGAGCGCCACTTCAGCAGTTCGAACGCCGACTCGTCGGTGATCCGGTAGATCAGCATCAGCATGCCCTTGGCCTGCTCGATCGTCGCGCGGTTTTCGGCGATCTCGGCGACCGCGGCGCTGACGAGCTCGTCACGCATCCGGCCCGTCTCGCTGACGTCGACGTAGAAGCCGTGGGTGCCGATCACCTCGCCGTCGTTGTCGTACAGCTGGTCGCCGATCACGATGACGTCGTGCACGACCTGCTTGGTGTCGATGATCCGGTGACGTGTGCTGAACGTGCGGTGAGTGCGCCGGATGTCCTCGAGGGTCGCGGCGACCTGTACGTAATCATCGGGATGCTTGTGCGACAGCACCAACTCGGTCGTCGGCATGACAGTGCCAGGCTCGTATCCGTGCAGCCGCTGCACCCACTCCGACCACTCCCACCGCTCGTCGGCGAAATAGAAGCGGAACCACCCGACCCGTTGCGGCGAACCTCCGGCTAGAGCTTGTTCAATGGTGTCGTCGCCCGGCACCACGTCAATGTACGGGACAAATCGAAAAGTTATGGGGCGATTAAGAGTTTCGTCATCCGCCGAAAAGCAGATAAAGCCCTGTGAATGTGTAACCCACCATCACCAGCATCGTCGCCAGTTGACCGGTCAGTTGATACCCCGAGGGCAGCACCCGCAGGGCCCGGTCGTGAGCGGCGATCACACCGGCCACGTGGCCGCCGACCACACAGCAGACCTTGATGGTGGCTAACACCGAAGGATGAAGGGACAGAACGTAATTCACCTGCGCGCCGCCCAGGCCCAGCAAATTCCAGCCATGGCCGAGCGGGTCGGCGAGGCCGATGATCGTCTGCTGCCCCCGCTCCACCAAATAGGACAGGTAATGCGCGAACATATAGCCGAGCACTATCGGAATGAGTGAATGCGCCATCAGACCTGGCAGCTTTCGCTTGGTCGCGCGGTCGACACCGCCGGTCGCCCTCGCCGCAAGCGAGAATGTCGTCACCACAACGGCGCCGAATACCAACAGCCCGACGGTGCGCATTGCGCTTTGAGCGGCTACCGAATGCGCATAGTGGTCGACGAAGTTTCGCCAGTCGGGCGACGCCGAAAAGCTGTCGAAAGCCGTGGACCCGAGCAGCACCGCGAGCATGGTCACGGTTCCCGGCCGGACCGGAAGCGACAGCAGGTGGTCGAACGGGTTGCCGATTTCGATGCGGCCGCTGTTCGGGTTGCGACGGAACAGCGAGAACCGTGATGCCACGACGCTGTACGCCTCGAACGGGTCGGCGCGGCCGAACCACCGGTCGCCGCAGACGATCGCGCCCGTCAGGGTGATGACGATGTAGGCGCACAGCCAGAGCTTGATCGCGCCGAGCGATCCAGGGTCGGGGCTCGCGAGTTCCAGCCACACGAAGGCGAACAAGCCGAACACCGCGGGCCAGTACCCGAGTCGCCTCGGATATCCAAGACCGGCAGGCATCCGAGCCATGCGCAGCAGGCGGTACACCGAGCGGACCGGAGAGACCGCTCGCCATATCGGTCCGATCGCCAGCGACGCAGCCACCAGGCCGATCCACATCAGCACGTAGAAGACGCCTGCCACCGGGTTGTTCTCCGGCTTGCCGAACATCGCGGCCATCGCCACCCAGCCCGCGAACAGCAGACCCGCCAAAGCCAGTGCCCACCGCACGGCGGTGGCGTCCACCACCGACGTCACCCACTGCGGCAATGCACGGCCGTCCTTGCCGGGGTCGAATCGCGGCTTCTTCCACGCGAATGCGACGACTGCGAAGGTGAACGTCAGGGCCCACGCGGCACCGATGAGGGCATACGCGTAGGGAATCGGGAGATCCGTCGACCCGCCGAGGCCATGGGCCAGCACCGCGGCGGGTCGATCACTCACGGTTGCACTGAGACCGTTGCGACGACCTTGTTCAGTTGGTGCAGCTCGATGTCGACGTTGCCCGGCACATCGATCGAGAACTGGAATTGCATGGCCTTGTTCGGCTCGATCTTGAAGGTGTGGTCGGGAGTCGAGTGCACGTGAAGCTCGTCGGCGACATCGCTGGTGACTCGTACGACGATCGGCTCCTTGACCTTCGCCTGCAGTTGGGCGTTGGTCGGATCGACATTGCCGCCCTTGATCGTGACTTCAATGTTCAGCCGATTCGGCGGCGCCTGCTGGTTCTGCATGTCCGAGGGGTTGATGGTGGACGGCGCAGACGACGAGGCCGAACCCGGTGCGGAGGTGTTGGATCCGCCTCCACAGCCCGCAGTGAGCAGCACCGCGGCGGTGAGCACGGCGAGAATGCTTCTATCGAGATGAGTTGAAGTCACGGTGAACCATCTTGGTTGTTGGAACCTGTCTGCTCACTGTGAGGCTCGTCTCTGTTTCGCCGGTCCTTGATCGCGATGTAGGCGATGACTCCCGCGACGCCGAACGCAGGGACGAACGCCGGAATCGCCAGCAGCAGGCCGTGGTGGGCCAGAATCACGATGTCCGGCTGAGCGGTTATGCCTGTGCCGATGGTTGCAGCTCCGTTTTGGTTTCGGTGGGTTGAGCCCTGTTGATGCGGCCCGCGCCCCAGGTGAGTCCGCCGATCATGAGCAGCGTGCAGACCAGCACCACAATGCAGCCGATGGTCCACAGCGACATCGGGGTGTCCGGGTTGCGTTCGCGCTGCAGGATGGTGATCTCGGCGACGAACGGTCGCGTCATGTTCGCCTGTGCGGGCACCTCGGGGGCGCCGATGCCGGGGTCGCCGGCCAGGAAGATCGGCACGGCGGTCAGGATCCGACCGTCATGCAGCCGCAGCAGTGTCTTCCACTTCCCGTAGACCGGCATGGGTTGCGTGGAGCGGTAGTGGCCGGGACCGAGCTTCTGCAGGTGGTCGATGAAGATGCCGCGGTCGTTGGCCAGACCGCCCTGCCAGCCCAGCACCGACACCCAGTTCGGGTCCTCGCTGATCAGGTTCGGCGGATTGATACGCACGTCGGCGGTGACCATGCGCTTATCCGGCGTGCCCGCATCCGTCAGCGTCATCGTGGCTGTGGCGTCGTGCGGCACCTCGTAGCGCAGCCCGTTGGCGGTCGCCCCGCCGATGACCAGAATGGCCAGCACGACCAACCCGATGCTGATACCGCGGGCAGGTAGCCGTTGGTCGGTGAGCACCATGCCGAGCATGGCGCCGCACGCGCCGGTGAGAACCGCGACCGGCACGGCCATCATCAACGCCTCGGGCCACATGCTGGACGGCCATGGGTAGTGGTAGACGGCGTCGATCCAGAACGACTCCAACCACAGCCCGACCGTGCCGACCATAAGGCCGCTGAAAAGTCCGAAAAGGATGGGGCGCTTGAAGATTGGCGTTAATGCGACGATCTCGACAACGACGGCGCCGCCGAGGTAGAGCGCGAACCAGTTGATCGGCGAGCCGAGTATCGGGCCGACCACCAGGGCGACGAGCCCACGCAGGACGAGCGCGAAAATCGCCGCCAGTATCGCGGCGCCGCGGCCGAGCATCATCCTTGCCGCGACGAGACCGAACGCGCCTGCCGCAGCGATCAGCATCGGCTCGAACACCTGGCGGAACTGGGGGACACCGAAGTCGAACTCGATCTGGAACACCGAAAGACCGATGATGATGCCGCCGAAGCCGAGGTACTTGATGCCTTTGAGAAAGATGCCTTCCTTGGGTGCGTCCTCGCCCATCGCCCGCTGACCCTCGTATTCGAGGAGGAGTGCCGAAATGGTCGAGAAGCCTGCGCCGCCGATCATCATCAGGTGCGTCGGCCCCCACAGCGTCACGTCCTGGCCGAAGATGCGGTGCCAGATGTCGTCGAGCGGGAAGCCGGTCAGCGCGTAGAGCCCGCAGCCTGCCATCAGCAAGCCGCCGACAGGGGCGTACCAGTCCTTGGTGATCCGCACGGCGAACGGCCCCGGCTTGTCGTAGGGCAGGATGATCGCCGCGCAGCCTGCGACGAACAGAAGAAACAGTCCGACGAGGATGAAGTAGTGCGCCGGGTTGGCCAGCGGCCCTGGGTCGCGGCCTTTGCCGATGTGCAGACTGACGTCCCAGATGAAGCCGAACAGCGCGCAGATCAGCGTCGCGATGAATAGCGCGATGGGCACCGCCACCCACGGCGGCCGCTTGAATTTGCGACCGGCGTACTCGGCGACACTGTTGACCCAGGTGATCTTGCGCTGCCGGTGCAGGTAGCCGAGCCAGCACAGCGCCACGCCGATGATCACCGCGACCACTGTCATGCCGATCACCTGGCCGAGGGCGGCGCCGCCTCCCTCAGTTCCCGCGGCAAGTAATGAGATCTCCGTCGAACCCGTCATCTGCCCCACCTGGTGAGTCTCGAAGGGAAGTTCTTACTCGTCGGTAATGTTGCCAGAACCGCGCGATCCGAAACCAGGGGTACCGGGAACTTCCCCGCTATGACGAGGGGATACCCGGAAGGGGTTGCTTCAACCGCGTCACGGGGTCAAGACGACCTTGCGGCTAGTTCTTGGGCGGCTTGAGCACCTTCATCGCCAGCGACATAACAGGCTGCGGGATGTAGTCCTTGGCGTTGAGGGCGGCGTTCGACACCTGCGTGCGGACGGGCGTGCCGCGCCCGAACATCCGGTTCAGCGGTCCGCCGGACGGTTCGAGATCGACGTGCAGCGGCGGCTTACCGTCGGCCGCGCCGAGCGCATTGGAGATGACGACCCGCTGGATTTCACTGGTGCCTTCAAAGATCGTGTACAGCTTGGCATCCCGATACCACTTCTCCACCGGGTGATCCTTGACATACCCCCAGCCGCCCATCGTTTGGATGGCGCGTTCGGTGGTGCGGACCGCGACTTCGCTGGCGGCCAGCTTCGACATCGAGCCCTCGCCACGCTCCATCGGCACACCGGTGGCTGCCATCCACGACGCGCGCCAAGTCAACAGCCGCGCCGCGTCGATCGCGGTCGCGAGGTCGGCCAGTGGGAAGGCCACACCCTGATTGTCGATGATCGGCGCACCGAATGCTTCGCGGCGATTCGCGTACTCGGTCGCGTATTCCATTGCGGCCCTGGCGATGCCAAGCGCCTGCGCGGCCACCATCGGCCGCGTCTGCTCGAATGTGCCAAGGGTTGCCGACCCGGAATGCCTGCCACCCTCGATGGCCTCGCGGGCGCGGGCCAGCTTGTGTTCGAGCTTCTCCTGCCCGCCGAGCAGATTGGCGCCGGGCACCCGAACCGCGTTGAACTTGAGCTCCGCGGTGTGCGACGCACGGCAGCCGAGCTTGTCCAGCTTGCGCACCATCTCCAGCCCGGGAGTGCCGCCGGGCACGATGAACAGGGCCTGGCCGCGATGGCCGAGGTCCTCGTCGACCACGGCGTTGACCACATGCACGTTCGCGATGCCGCCGTTGCCGATCCACATCTTGTGGCCGTCGATGATCCAGTCGTCACCATCTTGCTTGGCACGCGTGCGCAGGTTTCGGACGTCGCTGCCGCCTTCGGGCTCGGAGATCGCAAGGGCGGCGAGCTTGAGGTCGCCGGGGCTGCCGAAGCACTCCGGTCCCCACTGCAGCATCTGTTCGGGCGAAGCCGCCTGGCCGATCGCCGATAATGCGAGCGCAGGCATCACGATGGACAACCCGATGCCTGCGCAGCCCCAGAACAGTTCCTCCATGAACATCGGCAATGACAGCCCAGTGGGATCACCGATGAGATCGCGGTAGAACAGCGGGCTGTAGAAGCCCCGTTCAGCTGCCTCTTCCAGCACCGGCCATGGGAACTCCTGGCGGGCGTCGTAATCCGCCGCCACCGGGCGGATCACCGACTCGGAGAACTCGTGTGTGCGCCTGGCGAGATCGTGTTGCGCCCCCGTCGGCGTCAGATCGAAGCTCACGGCCGCACTCTCACCACTATTGACATTTCCCCACCGCCGCCTTCCTGGTCCGATCTACGGTGTCGGGGTACCCCGCGATGGCACAAAATCCACGGTGAAGGAGCCGCCGCGAATGTTGTCCTACGACTCCGGTGCGACCAGCCCGCCGCTCCTCGACGAGACGATCGGCGGGAACCTGGCGAGAACGACCGCGACATTCCCCGACAGGGAGGCGCTGGTCGAATGTGCGACGGGCCGCCGGTGGACCTACTCCGAGTTCTACGAAGCGACGCGGCGGATCGCGACGGCGCTGATCGAGCGCGGCACCAGGCCCGGCGACCGGATCGGCATCTGGTCGCCGAACTGTGCCGAGTGGACGATGATCCAGTACGCCACCGCGCAGGTCGGCGCGATCCTGGTCAACATCAACCCGGCCTATCGATCCAACGAGTTGGAGTATGTACTCAACCAGTCGTCGATGTGCACGGTCATCGCGGCGTCGTCGTTCAAGGACTCCGACTACGCGTCGATGCTCGACAATGTGCGCGGCCACTGCCCGGCGCTCAGCGACGTGGTGGTCATCGGGTGGGAACCGTGGCAGCAGATGGCCGACACTGCGGCCGACGCCGAGGCGCTGTCGCGGGTGCAGGCCGGGCTGCGCCCGAGTGACCCGATCAATATTCAATACACCTCGGGCACAACCGGTTTCCCCAAGGGCGCCACGCTGACCCACACCAACATCCTTAACAACGGCTATCTCGTCGGCGAGGGTGTGCAGTACACCGAGCAGGACCGGGTCTGCATCCCGGTGCCCTTCTACCACTGCTTCGGCATGGTGATGGGCAACCTCGCATGCACGTCGCACGGTGCGGCGATGATCATTCCGGCGCCGGGCTTCGATCCGCAGGCGACGCTGGAAGCCGTTGCGGCCGAACGCGCTACGTCACTTTATGGAGTGCCGACGATGTTCATTGCCGAGCTCGAGCTGCCGATCTTCGATACCTTTGACCTGAGTTCGTTGCGGACGGGCATCATGGCCGGCTCGACGTGTCCCGAGCAGGTGATGCGCAAGGTGATGGACCGGATGCACATGAGGGAAGTCGCGATCTGCTACGGCATGACGGAGACGTCGCCCGTCTCGACGCAGACACTGCCGACAGACAGCCTGACCCGTCGGGTGACCACGGTGGGCCGGGCGTTGGCGCACACCGAGATTCAGATCATCGACCCGGATACCGGTGCGCAGGTCGACCGCGGGTCAGCGGGTGAACTGTGCACCCGCGGCTACTGCGTGATGGCCGGCTATTGGAACGACCCCGAGAAGACCGCCGAGGCGATCGACGGCGACGGCTGGATGCACACCGGCGATCTGGGCGTCATGGACGACGACGGCTACGTCGCGATCACCGGCCGGATCAAGGACATGGTCATCCGCGGTGGCGAGAACATCTATCCGCGCGAGATCGAGGAGTTCCTGTACAGCCACCCCGATATCGTCGACGCGCAGGTGGTCGGCGTGTCCGACGAGAAGTACGGCGAGGAACTGATGGTTTGGGTCCGAATCAGGGACGGCGCTGATGCTCCGACCACGGAGAGCCTGCGGGCGTTTTGTGCAGGCCGGATCGCACACCACAAGATCCCGCGGTACGTCCAGGTCATCGACGAGTTCCCGATGACCGTCACGGGCAAGATCAGAAAAGTCGAGCTGCGCAAGCGCGGGGAGGAGCTGCTCGGGGGCTAATCCACCCCGATCATCACCTCGGTCGACTTGATCAACACGGTCGCCGGCTTACCCGTCTCCAGGCCGAGTTCCTCGGCGGCATCTTTGGTGATCGATGCGGTGACGATCTGGTCGCCTCCGTCGAGGCGCACCTTGACGGTTGCCATGACGGCGCCCAGGTCGACCTCGGTGATGGTTCCGCTGAGTTGATTTCGCGTTGATAAGCGCATACCGCACCCTAGCCTGGAGTCGAGATGAAGCTCGGGGATTTGCGCCTTCGGCAGCGCGACTCGACCACCTGCGGCCCCAGCGTCGCGGTGGTGGCGGGGGCGCTGGTGGATCCGGCGTATCGCCAGGGGCTCACGGGCTCTGCGCCATCTTGGTTCGACGACGAGCAGCTGCGCGTACACACCGAGGTGAAT
>Ga0318562_10001571_pt1 | contig 10361 bp, 11 predicted proteins | sample GRESIP066b5f18_FD_203688 | JGI IMG/M metagenome (GOLD analysis project Ga0318562, IMG submission 203688) | Tropical soil microbial communities from Luquillo Experimental Forest, Puerto Rico - GRE.SIPMG.066b5f18 | ecosystem: Environmental > Terrestrial > Soil > Tropical forest > Bulk soil...
GTATTATCATCGTCAGTGCAAGCAACTATATTAACATAATCTTTAAGCCCTCTTTTATATAATAATACGTTTTTAAAACCAGCAATATCTCTATTACCATAAGTATCTGTGGGCTCACCGTCGGTCGCTAAAATAACCAGCCTTTTGCCGTCGACCTTTTGCGCAAAAATATTTTCAAGCCTAGGAGCTATAGGCGTATAGCCGCTTGGTTTTTGAGCAAAAAAAGGATCTATTTGTTCGCGAACACTAACATTAGTTAAACCATTCCTATTTAAAAAATAAATATCAACGCCTTCCTGGCCTAAAACCGAAGCTATATCGATAATTACTTCAACAGTCCCCTTAAGTTCATCCCATCGTGTGCCTTGAGGAGTAGTTTCTAAATCGGAGCCACTTTTTACTTTACTCGACATTGATCCAGAATCGTCACAGACCAAGACAATTTTGAAGCCTTCGAGCATCTGTAATTTGTTGGCAAAAAACATGTTTATTTCATGCTTTTGACAAATTTCTTCGAATTTTTGAGAACGCCATTGTTCATAAAAATTGCTTGTATGAGCAAAAAACGCAATGAGAAAACTAAAGCTAAACGCCATAAATCTAATTTTAGCACACAACATGGGTACCTCTATTTTGGCACAGACTTGATCAGGTACACCTAAAACAAAAAAAACAAAAAAAACATCCAGTGTTATTTCTATTTTCTAGGGAATTTTTCATGTTGCATATTTTTCGACGCTATAAACTATCGCGAGTATGCTTACTGATCTAGGCGATATACCAGATGTCCCCATTCCCTTACCATTCGATTCTTTTATTATTCAGCAAATTTTTGATATTATTGCTGGGCAATACATATCTATCGAAAAATTACCTCTTGATAAAGTTATTTCGATGGTTAATTATATAAATCACTTAGAAATATCTAGCCTTGATGACCTGCAAATGAAATGCAACAAAAAAAATAAGTAAATTACGCAAATAAATACCATTTAAATATTATATAACTCAGCTGGAATATATGCACTTCTGAGCAGCGACGAAACACAGATTTTAGATCGCATCAAACATCTCAAGCCGGATCAGATTTTATTAATAGATAAAATGATCGATGGAGCCACTGAATTGCCTGCACTAGAAACTTCGCCAGATATTGTGCTATTGTTGAAAAAATTAAATATAAATTAAATTTAACTAAATGGGCCCGCACATGAGGCCTGTTTAATATTTACGTACTAATTATAAGAACAAGCGTAGCGAAGCCAACTAGCAAAAATTAAAAATACCCTATAAGTTTTAACGCAATACCCTCATAGGAAATAAAAATGAGAAAAGTTAATATCGCTGCCCTTTGGTTCGTAAGTCTCACTTTCATAGCCTGTTTTGCCCTGCAGAGCGCAGAAAGAACTCATAAAAAATTTGTCGTTGTGCAATTTAATATTGGAACTTACGGAGACTATCAGGGACTGAGGGATCCTGGCTTTAAGATTAAGAATAAAGATTTGATACATAACGAAAGAAACAAACTTTTAAAAGATTTTTTCAAAACAATAAAAAAACAAATAAAACCTGATATTATCACCCTTCAAGAAGTTTATGGATTCGATCCAGAGATAGAAAATAAAGCTGGTGCTATTAAAGATATCATTGCAAAATTTAATAAAAAATACGGCTATGTGCTGATCGAAGATAAAGCCTCTTCTTTTCAACGCAATGGAGATGCGATTATTCTTTATAAAGAAAAAAGATTTGATTTTTTGGAAAGTATTTCGCTGAATAAGAGAAGCTTAGTATTATTACAAGTAAAGAAAGAAAAAACGAGAATTTTGGTGAGCTCGGCACATCTTGCTGGTTTTGAGATAACGGGCAAAGATAGCGAGTCTATGTCCGGAGATGGTCGGCAGCAGTTGGTGGAATTATTAGGATTTATGGAGCAAAAAGAATATGACGATTGCCTCAAAATTGTTGGGCTTGATGCCAATACACCGCCTGAAGGCATGGTTTTTCCCTTCAAAGATAGCGAGAACGAAAAATTTACTATTATCTCAGATCGTTTGTCGCTGTTTTTAAAGTGTGGCTATGAAACCGGCTGCCCAATAACGCCCGGGTTTAATATCCCCTCACCGACGGCTATAAATCATAATGTCACTGGCGGCATCAGACTCGATTATGTTTGGGCCAAGGCGCCTATAAAACAGTCTATTATTCTTATCGAAGATGATAGGCAACAAAAAGAAGTGGCTCCCTATGCGCTCTTTCCTCTGCTAGCTAACGAAAAAACTATAGGAAAAAAAGCTAAAAATATTTCAGAAAATATTCCTATCAGCGATCATCTGCCGCTCGTCTATGAAATTTCTCTCCAATAGACGCTTAATATGCTTTCATAAGAATTTTATATGAAGTAAGAAAGCGATATGAGCACAATCGAGCCCCTTGATATTCTTAAACGCACCTTTGGCTACCAAGCCTTTCGTGGCCATCAACGTGAGGTCATCGATACCCTCATAGCGGGCCACGATGCGCTGGTGCTCATGCCCACGGGTGGGGGTAAATCGCTGTGCTATCAAATTCCTTCTTTAATTCGTGAAGGTGTAGGCGTTGTCATTTCGCCTTTGATAGCACTGATGCAAGATCAAGTGCATGCATTGAGACAAGCGGGCGTTGCTGCGGCTTTTTTAAACTCCTCGCTTACGGGCAAACAAGGACGAGAAGTCGAACAAAGGCTTCAAGCCGCTCAACTTGATCTGCTCTATGTTGCGCCTGAGCGGCTCACTATGCCTCATTTTATAGAACAGCTCAAAAAAATACCGCTCGCGCTCTTCGCCATAGACGAGGCTCATTGTGTTTCCCAATGGGGTCATGATTTTAGACCTGAATATCTTAAATTAGATATTTTATCCGAGCACTTTCCTACTATTCCACGCATAGCTTTGACAGCGACTGCCGATCGCACGACACGTGATGAAATTCAGGAGCGCCTAAAGCTTGGCAATGCTCGTGTTTTTGTAGCAGGCTTTGACCGCCCCAATATTCAGTATAGAATTGTCGAAAAACAAAGCCCCAAAAAACAACTTCTTAGTTTTTTACGAAGAGAAACTCATAACGAATCAGGCATCGTATATTGCCTTAGTCGCAAATCAGTTGACGAAATAGCGCTATGGCTAAAAAACGAAGGTTTTTGTGCTTTGCCTTACCATGCGGGTCTAAGCAACGAAGTTAGACAAAAAAATCAAGATTTTTTTATAAAAAATGACGGCATAATCATGGTGGCGACTATTGCTTTTGGCATGGGCATCGATAAACCTAACGTCCGTTTTGTCGCACATCTTGATCTACCCAAGAGCTTGGAAGCCTATTATCAAGAGACAGGCCGCGCTGGCCGCGATGGCCTTCCCGCTATCGCTTGGCTTGCTTATGGACTTCAAGATGTTGTTATTCACCGTCAAATGCTTTCTCAAGGACAAGCAAGTACAGAGCAAAAACGCATTGAGCAACGAAAGCTCGATGCTATGCTTGGACTTTGTGAAACCAGCAGTTGTCGTAGACAAGCTTTATTGCGCTATTTTGGCGATCTTCATGACGGCCATTGCCAAAATTGTGATACCTGCCTTGAGCCCATCGAGACGTGGGATGCAACGGTAGCAGCCCAAAAAGCGCTCTCATGTGTCGCGCGTACCAAAGAAATTTTTGGCGCAGGACATCTCATCGATATTTTGATAGGCAAAGAAACAGAGAAAGTCTCACGTTTTTTTCACCATAAACTTTCGGTCTTCGGCATAGGTAAAGAACTAGCGGCTCCCGCATGGCGATCCGTGTATAACCAACTCGTAGCTATGGGCTTGCTTAATATAGATATCTCCAATTATGGCTCCCTACGCCTTGGTCCTGATAGTATTTTAGTTATGAAGGGACAACAACGCGTCAGTCTTCGACATATGCGTAAAAGCAACCCGAAAAATCTTACTAAAGCACGCGCTATCACGACGCTGAGCACTTCAGAAGCTAGTTCAAGTGCTCATCCACAGCTACTGCAGAATATGAAAGCTCTGCGCCTTAAGCTTTCCCGCGAACTGGGCGTGCCGCCCTATGTTATTTTTCATGACCGTACTTTATTGGAAATCGCCCAAGCACCACCCAAAAGCCTGCAAGAACTTACAGGATTTTATGGTGTCGGTGAGCATAAACTTAATAAGTTTGGACAAGCTTTATTTGAAGTAATAGAAAATACTCCTGTTTAGATACCCAATTCTTTCATAACAGCCTGTAAATCTTCCCAGACAAATTTCTTCGCAGGCGGATTTCTTAAAAGATAGGCCGGATGAAAAGTCGGCATAAACTTAATGCCCTGGTATTCATGCCAGGCGCCGCGAATTTTAGCGATAGGAATATTTTGCTGCAATAAAGTCTGGCAGGCATAACGCCCCAAGCCAACTATTACTTGTGGCTTAATCAAATCGAGCTGCTCTTTTAAAAAAGGCTCACAAGCCGCTATTTCATCAGGCTCGGGATTACGATTTTCTGGAGGCCGACATTTGACGACATTGCAAATATAAACCTGCTCCCGGGAAAGTCCCATGGCGTTTATCATCTTAGTCAAAAGCTGTCCGGCTCGGCCAACAAAAGGCTCACCACTTGCATCTTCATCCGCCCCAGGCCCTTCTCCAACAAAGACTACACGAGCCTTAGCATTACCAGAGCCAAAGACTATGTTGGTCCTATGCTCACAGAGTTTGCAGCGTTTACAATCTATCAAAGTTGTCTTCAAAGCACTAAGATCCGCATGCTTATTATCGTGGGTAATTACCCCTTTTTTTGGAATATAAGTAATACCGCTTTCTTTAAGCATTTCAAGACGAACTTTTAGCATACCAGCAACTTTATTAAGCTCAACTTCCCAATCTTCCATGTCTTTTACCATTTTTTATATTTTTCTTACACGCACATAACGCCATTTTACGCCATTTTAACTATTTTAAACGAATGCAGTTTGACCATATTCTTTTAGCTAAGTTATTATTTATTAGAGAGTTAAACCAAATACACAGGATTATTTTTCAATAAAAAATAATCTTTGCTTTAGGAGATTTTCTTTGCATACATCAAACATAGAAACCGCACAAAAGAATAGTACTCCACGCAAAATTAGCATTCGTAAACGCAATCTACAATCGCAACCCAAAAAACGCTCACAAACTTTATCAACCCGACGTATGGCTCGTGAACATAGGAAAATGCGTGCTCGCGGTGAGATGGCTCCCTCAAATGGCTTAAAGCACCCTACTTCAAGATCCCAGTGCGTCAATATGCCTAGGCCTTGCCTTTATGTCTCCTGCCGGCATCATCTCTACTTAGACGTCAATGAAGAAACCGGTAGCGTAAAATTTAACTTCCCCGATAAAGAAGTCTGGGAGCTTGAAGAAACCTGCGCACTCGATGTAGCAGATCGAGGAGGTATAACGCTTGAAGAAGTGGGTTTAATCATGAATCTTACACGCGAACGTATTCGCCAATTAGAGCTCTCTGGACTTGAAAAATTACGTCTTAACACCAAGGGAGAGGATAACTTAGAAAGCTATGCCAAATGGGATCCAAGTTTTGATGAAACGAGTTCCTGTAATTAAGCTCTCTCATGATCTATTTTGTTTACAAACAACGTGCACAACTACATGAATAAATAATATCTCTCCTCTTAGATAATTCGGAGGTGAGGTGTGAATAATGGCCTAATCGTAGGCTTATTAACGACAATAGCCACGGTCTTTTTGCTGAGTTCCTGCTCGCAGTCTTTTGATTTAATTAATTTAGACGAACATGCGCAAGATTTTTTTGCTCCTCTGAGCGAAGAGCATGCGCCAAGCATCACTAAACTCTCTCTAGGCGGCAGCCATGTATGCTCTCTCAACACACATGGAGAAGCTCTTTGTGAAGGGTCCAATTTATATAAACAACTTGAGCTTCCTTCTGAATATCGCTACAGCGACATAAGCGCAGGTGGCCTTCATACCTGCGCACTTACGCTCACACACAAGCTTATCTGCGTTGGCGAAAACGCGGCCGGTCAAGCACCGAGCGATCTTGATGAAGATTTTGTACACATCAGCGCAGGCGCTTTTCACACCTGTGGAATTAATCAAGCTGGTAAAATCATTTGTTTTGGTTCAAATATGTATAATCAAAGCCGGCCTCCACAGGGAGATAACTACAAAGCTATTAGTAGCGGTGGTTTTCATAGCTGTGCTTTAAAAGAATCAGGTGAACTCATATGCTTTGGCGATGATAGCCATGGCCAAAGCTCACCACCTGCAGGTATGCTATTTAGCTCGGTTTCGGCCGGTTTCGATCATACCTGTGCTCTGAGCCTCGACAAAAAATTAGTATGCTTTGGTGCTTCGTCACAGGAGCGCTTTGGCTCAAGCGATGAGCTATTCTTAAGCGTAAGCGCCGGAGGCTTTCATACCTGTGCTCTTGATGCTCATAATAAAGCACATTGTTTTGGCCGCACATCTGCGTCTTTAATCCCTTCCGATCAAAGTTGGCTCTTAGTAAGCAGTGGCATGCAAAAATCTTGTGGGCTTACTTTCTCAGGGCAAATCAGGTGCTTTGACTAAGAAGCATGTTTGCGGTAGAGATTTTTATTAACATAAGACTAAAGCCTACAGAGTAGCGATGATGATTAAATATATTTATTTTATGATTGCCCTCTCAATATTTCTAGAGGGTTGCGCTTTAAACGATGAAATAGACAAAATTAAGCATGCTATAAAGCATGACTCAATCGAGGAAATTCGTGCGATTTTTAATCTGGAAGCAACGAGCGATGCAAGGCGCGCTCTTAAGTATATTTTGAAAAACAATAAAAATACTGATGAAAAAGCTCTAGAGCTTGCAATCCGTTTTGGCAGTGAAAATCTTGTGTCAGAAATAATAAAAAGATCAGACTCTGATTTGAACTTAAATAATTATACTACTCTTGTAGCTAAGCGTAATAATGAAAAAATAATTGAGCTTTTTATTGCCAATAAAGCGCAATTCAAATATTTGCACCAACTTGAAAAAGTTCTGAGTAATACTCAAGCAGTAAAGTTACTTATTGAAAAAAACGGCCTTGATATCAACATTAACGACAAAGGGACCACTGCATTGCATATGGCGACGCGGCAGAAGGGTTATAATATTGAGACACTAAAATATCTCCTTATGGCAGGTGCAGATGTTAACGCTCAGGACCATTTTGGTGCGACGCCTCTCATGTGGGCTGCAGATGTTGGTAATTTGTCGGCAATTAAAGTCCTCTTAGATGCCAAGGCTGATAAAAATATTACCGATATCCGTAATCATACTGCTTTTACCAGAGCTTGGGGCGATAAGAATATCCAGAATTTTATTCAAAATTATATCTAAGTTAGATTTTTTAAGTTTTTTGCATGGCCTGCATTGATAGCCAACTTGTCATTGAAAATTATTTCGCTAAGATTTCGCGATTATTTTGCAGCCCAAAAAAAGAGATAAACCATGATGATCGCGAGATTGTGCGTAGCATTCTTCTTAGTTATGACAGCTCATAATATTATCGCGGCTGATCATAATGCGATTCCTATAAAATCAGTCTTGATCCCATTTTTAGCAAACCCAAAATACTTATCTAAAAATAAACTAAATACAAAAAAAATATCCGCGCTTCTTGAAAAAAAAATAGTCCGCAAAAATTTAATCCCTCAAGATATTTTAGCCTCCCAGCATCTAACATTTATTTCTTCGAATGGCTCTTGCCTCATAGCAAACCCAGAAAATATGGCAAAACATGACATGGTAGCTGTGATTAAATCCGCCATTTTTGCCGATATAATAAACCAGAGAAAAAATACTTTGCTCTTAGAAAAATTTGCTCATGAAAAAGCATGTTCAGAATTATATGATTTTATTAAATTATGGGTTTTAAACAAAAATAAGATAGAAATAGAATATAATATCTACAAAACAAGATTATCTCAATCAAGCCAGAACACCCCATTAATAACTTTACTAAAAAGCTTTTTACCAAATAAAGACAACACGCTCTTTACCAATACTGCCGATCACCATACGCTTAATATTGAAAACACCAAATCCCATGCTGATCTTATAAACTGCTTGGAAATAAATGCTGATTGGATAATATTTTCTCAAGCTATTGAGAATATCATTAGCGATATTTCTTTTTTGTTCTATAACGCTGCTGTTGGGGAATATTTAAATTTAATATTTACTCCAAAAGAAAAAAAGAAAAAAATCACCAAAAGTTAGTCAAAACTTCTACTTAAATAAGCGTTGGTAAGACTAAGCTCTCTAACTCTAAGAGGAATTGCCATGAGATTATTTATAGTAGTTGCCCTTATTTTTTCTCCTATGTGCTTGAGTAATACCACCTATAATTGCGTCGTTAAAAAGGCGCGCGCCTTTGATAACCCACGCGATTTTGGGCCCTTTAGGCTCGAAATTTTAGGAAGAAATACTATTCATATACTTAAAAAGATTGACATCATGGGTCAAAAGATAACTATGGATGAGCAATTCCTAAACGTTAAGCCCGTAAATTGTCCTATACCGGGAAAGGCTGGAAAAAAATTCGCCTCCGCCGGTTTAGAAGAGAGCGCCAATGGCTATAGGCTCGATTACGCGCTCTTTCTTAGTAAGCCTCCGTATTTGACAAAAGTTGGCTTTGTTTTGGATATCGATCGAAGTGGTCTTATTTGTAAACCAGCTATCTATGAGTGTACAAAAATATAACTATTACTCATACTGGATCGGGAATAACCTCTAAGAGAGCCGTTAACTTTTGTCTGAGCTCGCGAAGCTCAGTTTCAAGGTTCCTGCGACAAAGTTTAAGCTCTTCTATCTTTTTTTCGCGCTCTTCATTGGGGATATCATAGCTTATATCTTGTATTATTTTCTCCCGAGGAGATTCTAGCCAAACGACCGCTTTCCACGTTGCATCTGGCAAAGTGTCGTCCCCTAAGACAGGAATCATATCAGGAATAATAGTTAGTTTTATTTCATCTTTAGTAACCATGTCTATTTTTATATCACAGTTATATTTTTCCCATTGCCTATAAGGTATATTCGCCGGTGCATGAGGTCGAAGAACTATGCTTTTCTCTCTTAATATAAACCAATCATGGCCCAAAATAGTTTGTTCACAAGTGCGTTTGATTTGAGGATTTTCTATTTTTCTCTCGAGCGATATATTTTTTAGAAGATCTTTAATTATTTGTATATTATTTCGATATTCCCTTGCCAGACCCACAAGAGCTCTTTGGCCCGTAATATTTTTTTGCCTCTTATATTCTATTAAATCATCATCGTATAATCTCGATACCGATTTTTCTCGTGCCGTCATCCCCCAGCACCAAGCAGCAAAAAAATATAAACATAGGCACAATAAAATACGAGAACTCATAGCAACGCCTCCAGCAAAAGCACTAAGAAGCTCGTGAGCCTAAAAACTATTCCTGCTAGCTTTTAACTAATTCTAATCTTAAGCGCACAAAAATTTGTTTAACCAAATTTTTTCTTTGCTTCTCAAGTTCGACCAAAGAATAATAACTTTCCCCTAAAATAGGAGCTAGAAAGTAACTCGGAAACTCAAAATGAGCGCCGCTCAAAATGGCAACGCCGTCTTTGACCTGACATTCAATAATTGCTGCTTGCTCTGGTTTTAACGCTGAATAAGATGCAAGAACAGCTGTATTAGAAGTATTTGATGCATTTTTGAAATAACCACCGCCATTATAATATAATACACACTCTTGTGTCACTTCGTTGACTGTTAATTCATGTAAATTAAGTGCGGCAGCCCTCGCGCCGCTGTCAGAATAATAATCATAAGAAGCCAAGGCTGGGCCTACTACTGTACCTGCAAATAAAGCCAGTTCTCGAGCGCCGACGACTTCTATAGTAGTATTTTTGGCAAATTCGACAAAAGAGCCCGCATAATATGCCCCAGCACATATGCCCAAAAAAGCTCCGCCCTGCTCAACATAGCTTTTGATAATTCGATTGCCTTCTCCATTGAGGCGCTGAGCATAAGGACCTGCCCTTCCTCCGGGTATTACCAAAAGCGCGGTATCTAGTATCCAATCAGCCTGAATTATGCCTCTATGATTAATGCGCTGAATATTATATTTATCAGAAATATGCTCCTTCAACGTATTAATTACTTCTCGTACGCATTCTTCACAACTACCTAAGTCGTCATATATATAAATATTAGTTGCGTGGAGCTCAAAAATAAAAAAAATAATACTAAAAAAAAATGTCAAAAATTGCTTCATTAAAATTCCTCAAAAATTCTCTCAAGAACCGATTTAAGCACGGGCCTCGCT
>Ga0318562_10001572_pt1 | contig 10361 bp, 8 predicted proteins | sample GRESIP066b5f18_FD_203688 | JGI IMG/M metagenome (GOLD analysis project Ga0318562, IMG submission 203688) | Tropical soil microbial communities from Luquillo Experimental Forest, Puerto Rico - GRE.SIPMG.066b5f18 | ecosystem: Environmental > Terrestrial > Soil > Tropical forest > Bulk soil...
GATCTTTCGAGCCTCACGGCGCACGTCCGGCAGATCAACCTGCCACCCCCGGTAAGCACCGTGCTGCCGTTCGACACGGAGGCGAGCGGACACGTCCGTTCGACGGTCTGGACGTTGGTTGGCGGTTACACCGTCATAAAAACCCCGTCGGCCTCGCTCGACGTCATCGGCGGTTTCCGCTATGCCGACCTGAAGCTTTCGGCCGACTGGTCGGCGACCGGGCCCGTTGGAGGGATCACGCTCTCCGGCGGCGCATCGACAAGCGTCCGGCCGTGGGACGGGATCATCGGCGTCAAGGGCGCGGTCGGCCTCGCCGACGATAACCGGTTGTTCATGCCATACGAGGCCGACATCGGCTGGGGCTCGAAGCAACGGACGTGGAATGGCTTCATCGGACTCGGATATCGCTTTGACTGGGGCGATCTCCTGTTCGCCTATCGGAATCTATCGTACATCCCGAACGGCGAGCCGACGCTGGACAAATTCCGTATGGGCGGACTGCTGCTGGGGGCGACGTTCCGCTGGTAGGTTTGGTATCGTGCGGCGGCGCAGGCCCATGCGTTGCGAGCGCCGGCGCAAGAGTCCCCCGAACGCCGCGCAGGAATCAGCTGCCGGCGGCTTTCGCTTTAACCTGATTCATCACGTCGAGCGCCATATTCGAATGCGCATAGGCACCGCCGGCGCGCATCTCGGCCGCGACCCAGATCGCTTCCATGATCTCCTGTTCCGTCGCACCTTTCCTTAACGCGAGCATCGTGTGGCCGCGGATGCAGTAGGGGCATTGCGTCGTGTGCGCCACTGCGACGGCAATCAGCTCTTTCGTCTTCGACGGTAGCGCGCCGTCGGCGAACGCCTTCTTGCTGAAGGTGCGGAATGCCTCTTCGATCTCGGGGGCCAGTGCGCGCCGCTGTTCCGCGAGCTCTCTCGACGCGGGCGGGTACATGTCGTGTTCCATCGCAGATCCTCCATTCGAGGTGATCCCCGAAGTCTCCGCGAAGACGATCGCGATCGCAACGGCCGAGGCGATCAGCGCTGAAACTCGACGTGCCGCGCGCCCGACGCCCATAGCGTAACGGGTTGTCCCGTGGCGCTCGCAACCGACCGCGGAACGAGCAGCGTCCAGGTCGCAGCGGGCGGCGCCCTCAGCGTCGGAAAGCGGCAATCCAACGCGACGCCTCGCGCCACAGCGCAGCGCTCCGATTGCACAGTCGCGCCGTCGTCGAGTCGAACGCCCATCCGGGTCCCGTTCGGCGGAATTCGCAGCGGCGTCGAAAACGCGACTTCGAGGTGCACCGATCCTGCGTTCGTCCGCCAGATCGCTTTCATCACCCGCGGTCGCTCGTCGCCGCGATGCAGATAATCGGGACCCTCGACGAGAGCGTCTCCCTGATAGACGCCGATGTCCGGCGCGGGTCCCGTTACTGATTCCGTGCATGTGAGCGAATCGTCGGCCGCACGGATCACCGTGCAACCCTTGCCTCGCGCGAGGCTGTCGGGACGCAACCGGAAGTCACCCGTCGGGCCGTTGACGAAGCCGGGGTCGCCATGGATGCCGCTCACCGGGTAACCCAACTCGGCGAGGGTGTCCGGAAAATCGGGATGATTGCTGATGCTGTGACTCGCCTGGGCACCCGGACCCGCAGCAGCGCAATCGATGAACGGCACGCGATCGAGACCCAGGGGAAAGCGGTTCGGAACGCCCTCGGTCGCGCCGGCCGCCGCCTGAACGCACTCTGTTTCTGTCTCGTATTCGGCGACGCACATTCCAGGCGCAAGGACATTGGGGTCGCAGAAGAGCGTCGCGTTGTTCCATGCCCGAAACTTTGCCGTACCCCCGGCGACGACGGGCGCCCGGACATACCAGCTGTTGTTGAAGACGTAGATCGGCTCCTCGAGCTCGGTTGCGCCGGGGCCGAGCTTGATCACCTTTCCCGTGCGGCTGCGGCTGCATTCATGCTCGGGAGTCGGCGCATAGCTCCCGTCCGCCTGGAGCGTGCGGTCGGCGGCCCATTCGGCCGGGATGCAGCGCCGCCCCGGCTTGTCGTCGAACCAGCCGACGTTTCCCCAAATATAGACAGGGCCTCCGCCAACGCCGTCGAGAGAAAACCAGCCGTGCGCGTTGTATATGCGGTTGTGGTGGATCCACCAGTTGATCGCCTGACCCTCGGGTTCGACGGGATTGTCGCGGTTGAACTGGAAGTCGTTGTCGTAGATCTCGACGTCCACATTGCACTGCGGGTGCTTGCAATTCTTCGCGCTGATCCGGACGCCGTTGTACGCGTTGCGGATGATGTTGTGGCGAACGATGATGTCACCGCGCGTGCCGAAGCTTGTGATCAGGCTACCGTTGAGATATGCGCGCGAGCCGTGATGGGAGACCCCCCACGGAACCGTGTCCCACATCCGGCCGGGTTTCGGTCGGGGATCGTAACGGCCCGAGTAGCCCGATTCGTCCGGCGCGTAGCCCGAGTCATCCTGGGTCCACACGCTGTCCTCGACGACGAAATGGTCGGATTGGTGATCGAGGTAGAAGACGTACGTCGACCCGATGATCGTGTTGGCGCGCAGCGTGATGTGATGGCTCGACAGGAAGACGACGGACGTCGGCCAACAATTCCGGATGGTGAACTCCTCGATCTCGAGATACGCGGCGTCCTCGAGGACGAGGCAGTTGATCGCCGCTCGCGTCCGGTATTGATTCTGCTGGATCAGTTCGTCGAGCTCGGGTGAGCGCCCGCCCGGTTGCCGAAAGCGCTCGATCATTCCCAGCGTGGCGTCGAGGCTCCGGCCGCCGTCGATGATCGTCGGCCGCGATCCCTCGGGCCCGCGCGTCCCCTGGATGACGATCGGATTGTCGGGTGCCCCCTGAAGCCCTTTGATCCTGACGATCGGATCGTCGGCCGTCATAGAAAAAATGCCTGGAGCGACGCGAATCACGCTGCCGGGTGTCGCTCGTTCCGCGGCTGCCCTGAACTCCTGCATCGACGACACTTCGACGGTGATCGGTGGTCCGTCGCGCACGACTGCTGCCGCGGGTGTGGCAGCGGCGACAAGAAGTGCCACGACGATTCCGAGCGCGAGCGTGCGCGTGTTCGTGCGATACGTCACGCTTCCTCCTTGCTGCCCAACGGCGGCGATCGCCGAATCCGCTGCCGCCCGCACGGATGATCTGCCCCCGACCGGATTCTAAGGCGTCTGGACCCCGGCGTGCGCTTGGTCGCGCCAGTCGTGTTGCGTGGCCCGGAGACGCCATGGCATGATCGCCGCGCTCGCGCCGGACCTGTCGCGACCCTTGCGGAGGAAAGTCGAATGGCGCAGATCCTGTTCAAGAACGCCAGCCTGCTCGATCCCCGCACTGACGGGCTTCAGGGCGGATTCTCGGTGCTCGTGGAAGGCGAGACGATCCGTGAAGTCTCCGCGAAGCCGGTCAAGTCGGCGAAGGCCGACGTCGTCGACTGCAAGGGCCGTACGCTGATGCCCGGCCTCATCGACTGCCATGTGCACGCGATGCTCTCGGAGGTTAACCTCCGCTATCTCGAAGCGATCCCGCTGACGATGATGACGGTCCGCGCCGCGAGTCTCGCGCGGGCGATGCTCGATCGCGGATTCACCACGGTGCGCGATACCGGCGGCGCCGACTGGGGCCTTCGCGACGGCATCGCGCAAGGTCTCCTGCCGGGTCCGCGGATGTTCATCGCGGGACGGGCGATGGGTCCCACCGGCGGACATTCGGATGCGCGCCGCCGCACCGATCACGAGCACGGCGAATGCCACTGCTGCAATGCGATGCGCTTCTGCCTGGAAGTTGTCGACGGCGCCGATGCCGTTCGCGCCGCCGCGCGCGAGCAACTCCGCCAGGGCGCCGATCAGATCAAGATCATGGTCTCGGGGGGCGTCGCGAGTCCCTATGATCCGCTCGACAGCCGCCAGTTCGCGCTCGAGGAGATCGGCGCCGCCGTCGAGGAGGCCGAAGCGTTCGGTCGCTATGCGCAGGCTCACGCATACACGCCGGATGCGATCACGCGCGCGGTGACCAAAGGCGTGCGCACGATCGAGCACGGCAACCTGATCGACGAGGCGTCGGCGAAGCTGATGAAGCAGAAGGGCGCGTACCTGGTCGCGAATCTCGTCGCCTATTACGCGATGAAGGAGCGCGCGCGGGAATTCGGGATGACGGCGGAGATGCTCGCGAAGAACGAGCTCGTGATCGACGGGGGCTTGAAGTCGCTCGAGATCTGCAAGCGCCATGGCATCAAGGTCGGTTACGGCAGCGATCTCCTTGGGGCGCTGCAGGTGGATCAGAGCCGCGAGTTCCTCCTGCGCCGCGAGGTGCTGTCGCCGATCGAAATCATTCGCCAGGCGACGCTCGTGGGTGCCGAGATCGTCAGAATGCAAGGGCGGCTCGGCGAGCTGACGCCGGGCGCGTTCGCCGATCTTCTCGTCGTCGATGGCGATCCCGTCAAGAAGCTCGAACTGCTGACCGGCCAGGGGGAAAACCTCTCGGTCATCATGAAGGGCGGCCGGTTCCACAAGAACAGGTTAGCGCTGTGAGCGGCGAGGCCCGAAGGGCGGCGAGCAATCGGCATGGGGGCGCCCGGTGATGGAAGAGCCGGCGTTGCAGGCTCCTGCAGCGCCCGGCGCGAGCCACGCTGCGTTCGCGGGCTCGGGCGTCGGCGGCCGGATCGCGCTGCTGGGCGCCGCCGGATTAGGCTACGCGGTGATCCTCATGCCGATCGTGTTCGTGTGCTGGCTCGCCTTCTTCGCGAACGAGATCGTGACGTTTCCGCCGAGCGGCTACACGCTGCGCTGGTTTGCTCACATCTTCGACCAGAACAACTTCGTCAGCGGCTTTCTCACGAGCCTCCAGGTTGGCATCGCCGCGATGATCGGCGGGCTCCTGCTCGGCGTGCCGGCGAGCCTGGTTCTCGCGCGCCGCAACTTCGCGGGTCGCGAGGCGTTGAACACGCTGCTCGTGCTCCCGCTCGTCGTACCCGGAATCGTCGCCGGCACCGCGATCTACGTGTTCCAGATCGAGGTCGAGATCGCGACGCAATGGCCGCTGCTGGGTTCGCTCGCCGGGCTCGTGTTCGCCCATGTGATGATCACGATTCCGTGGACAGTGCGGCTGTTGACGGCGAGTCTCGTCGGATTCGACGCTTCAGTCGAGGAGGCGGCGCTCAATCTCGGCGCAACGCCGCTGCAGGCCTTTGTCAAGGTCACGCTTCCGGTCATCAAGCCGGGAATCGTCGCCGCGGCGCTCTTCAGCTTCATCATCTCGTTCGGCAACCTCGAGATGACGCTCTTCTTGGTCGCGCCCGGCCAGACGACGCTTCCGATCGCGATCCTCCAGTACCTCGAGTGGCGGATCGATCCGACGATCGCTGCAGTGTCGCTGCTGCAGATCGTGGTGATCGGTGCCGGCATGCTGATCGCCGACCGCTACGTGAAGCTCACACGCGTACTTTGACCGGTCGGCTCCGATGGCGCGTCTGCAGCTCACCGGCCTCAGCAAGACCTTCGGCGACGTTCATGCGGTGGCCGGCGTCGATCTCGACATCGCGCAGGGCGAGCTCGTGGTTCTGCTGGGTCCATCGGGCTGCGGGAAAACGACGACGCTACGTATGATCGCCGGGTTCGTCGCGCCCACCGCCGGCGAGATTCGTCTGGGCGGTCGCGACATCACCCGGAAACCGCCGTGGAAGCGCAACACGGGGCTTGTCTTCCAGAGCTACGCCCTCTTTCCGCACTTGAACGCCGCGGAGAACATCGCGTTCGGGCTCCGGATGCGTCGCCTCGCGGAGGCGCAGGTCGCTTCGCGGCTCGGAGAAGTCTTGCGTCTCGTCCGGCTCGAGGGGCTCGCCGAGCGGCTCCCGCGCGAATTGTCGGGCGGCCAGCAGCAGCGCGTCGCGCTTGCGCGCGCTCTCGTGATCGAGCCCGATATCCTGCTGCTCGACGAGCCGCTGTCGAATCTCGATGCGAAGCTCCGCGCGGAGGTGCGCGTCGAAATTCGCGAGCTGCAACGCAAGCTCGGGCTCACGACCGTCATGGTCACGCACGATCAGGAAGAGGCGCTGACGATGGCCGACCGTCTCGTCGTCATGGCGAACGGGAAAGTGCAGCAGGTGGGCTCGCAGCGCGAGCTCTACGAGCATCCTGTCAACGCGTTCGTCGCGGGTTTTGTCGGACGCACGAACTTCCTGCGCGGTCATGTCGAGGGGCCGGGCCTTTTCCGCAGCGAGAGCGGGCTGGCGATCCGCTGCAGCGAATCCACGGAAGCGAACGGGCGCACGCTCGCGCTGCGCCCCGAACGCCTGTCGCTTGCCGCCGATCGCGTGCCTGGCGTCGACAACTCGTTCGAGGGAACTGTCGAGTTCGCGTCGTATCTCGGCGGCATCCTGGAATACTATGTGCGCCTGACGCCGCAGGAGCGCCTGATGGTCCAGGCGCCGAACAAGCTTGCCGATCCAGCGTACGCGGTCGGCGATCGGGTCCATCTGCACTGGCCGGCACAGGCCAGTCTCGTGCTCGCCGATGATGGCGGCGGCGCGAGCCGATAACAGACGCCATCACGAACGGAGGCTACCGGTATGGAAGAGCGAGTCTCAGACCTCACACGGCGCAGGCTGATCAAGGCGGCGGGCGCGTTCGCCGGCGTCACGGCGCTCGGCGCGTGGTCGCCCGTTCGTGCGCAATCCGGCGGCCGAATCGTCCTCGGTACCTGGGGCGGCGACTATTCAAAGCTCCTCGCGAAGAACATCGATACGCCGCTGATGGTGCCGAAGAAGTACGAGGTCGTTCACGACATCGGCGGCGACCCCGAGCGGCGCGCGAAGATGCGCGCCGAGGCGAGGCTCCCGCGCGGCACCGATGACCTGCAGGGCCTCTCGGCCGCGCAGATGTTCGAGATGAACGACGCGGGCCTCTGCTTGCCGATCGACTACGCGAAGATCGCGAACGCGCAGTACCTGCTGCCGCAAATGAAGTATCCGTACGGCGTCGGACACATCTATTCGGGCAAAGTGATTCTCTACAACCCGAAGCTCATCACGACGCCCCCGACGAGCTTTGCCGATGCGCTCGACCCGAAGCATGGCGCGAAGCTCGGCATCATCGACATTCAGTACCAGTTCACGATGATGGCGGCAGCGATCGCCTCGGGAGGCTCGATGACCGACTACGACCCGGGCAAAGCGCGGCTGATGGCGTGTCGCAAGGCCGGCGCGAAGATCCTGCCGACCAACGAGGCGATGGCGCAGGCGCTGCAGAACGAGGAAGTCGGGATATGCATCATGTGGAAGGCGCGTGCCGTGCAATGGCAGAAGGCCGGCGCGAAAGTCGAGACCGTTGCGCCGAAGGAAGGTATTCCGCTCTACATCTCTGGATTCGTCGTCCCGAAGAACGCGCCGAACAAGGATGGCGCCCACGTATGGTTGAACGAGATGCTGCAACCCGCCGCGCAGGAGGCGTTCGCCGAGGACATGGGCTACAACGCATCGGTCAGCAACGCGAAAATCCCGCCGGAGACGGAGAAGCGGATCGGATTCAACGCCGAGGAGCGGAAGAGGCTCATCGATCTCGACTACGGCTATCTCGCGAAGAACGACGCGGCGTTCAAGGAGTGGTGGGACAAGACGTTCAAGGGCTGAGCGCGGCGCTCACGCCTTGGCGCAAGCGATGACGGCGGCGGCGCAAGCGCTCGCGCGAGACCGCGGGCCTGCCTGGTCGGCCGCAGCGATGGTCACGCCCGCGTCGATCGTGGTGTCGATCGGCATCGTTCTGCCGATCGTCATCCTGTTCCGCTACAGCCTCAATCAGTACACGCCGGCCAAGATCATGGTCGACGCGTTCACCATCGAGAACTACGTCAAGTTCTTCGCCGATCCGTTCTATCTCGCGGTTCTTTTACGGACGATCCGGGTCGCGGCGCTGTGCACGGCGATTTGCGTTGTCCTCGCCTTTCCAATGGCCTACTGCCTCGCTCGGACGCGATCGCGATTCAAGAATCTGCTGTTGATGGCGGTGATCCTGCCGCTGTTCGTCGGCAACGCCGTGCGTGCGGCGGGCTGGATGGTTCTGTTCGGAAATCGCGGATTCGTCAATGCGCTGCTGACGGGAATCGGCGTGACTCGCGAGCCGCTGCAGATCATGTACACCGAGCTTGCGGTCGTGATCGGGATCATTGCCGTCAACCTTCCCTTCGTCGTGCTGACGTTGCAGGCGGTGCTCGAAGGGATCGACCGCCCGATCGAGGAAGCCGCGCTCGGCCTGGGCGCAGGCCCGTGGCGCACGTTTCGCCACGTCATCCTGCCGCTCGCGATGCCAGGCGTGATTGCCGGAACGATCCTGTCGTTCATCCTGGCGATGAACGCCTACGCGACCCCAGTGCTCCTCGGCGGACCCACTTTCCAGATGATGGGGCCGACGGTCTACAACCAGTTCGCCGGCCTCTCCAACTGGCCGTTCGGTGCGGCTCTCGCGTTCGTGCTGATGACTGCCACGCTCACGCTGACCGTTACGTCGAATTGGCTCGCCCACCGCGGGTATCGACGCTGACGATGACGCTCACGGGTACGGGTCAGCGCGTGCTGATCACCGGCGCGGCCGGCTTCGTGGGATCGGCGCTGGTTCGCGCGTTTCTCTCTGCCGGCTACGCGGTTCGCGCGCTCGTACGCGCGACGAGCCGCCGCGACAACCTCGCCGGACTCGAGGTCGAGACTATCGAAGGCGACGTCTGCGATGCTTCGTCGGTCGCCCGTGCGATGACAGGTGCCTCGTCTCTGATCCACGCAGCGGCCGACTACCGCTTGTGGACGCGCGACCCGGACGTGCTGGTGCGGACCAACGTCGAGGGCACACGGACCGTGATGCGCGCGGCCTTGGCCGCCGGGGTCGAGCGCGTCGTCTACACGAGCAGCGTTGCGACCCTGGCGCCGCGCGTCGATGGCGAGCCCGCCGACGAAACGCTCCGTCTGCCGGAGCACGCGGCGACGGGCGCATACAAGCGCAGCAAGGTCATGGCCGAGCGCGTCGTCGAGACGATGCTCGACAGCGATGCGCTTCCGGCGGTCATCGTGCATCCATCGGCGCCGATCGGTCCGCGCGACATTCGACCCACGCCAACCGGACGAATGATCGTCGCGGCTGCCTCGGGCCGCATGCCTGCGTTCGTCGATACCGGACTCAATCTCGTGCACGTCGACGACGTCGCCCTCGGGCACGTTGCGGCGCTCGAACGCGGTGACGTCGGCGAACACTACATCCTGGGCGGTGACAACGCGTTGCTCGCGGATATTCTCGGTGAAATCGCGAAGCTCGTCGGGCGGCCCTCTCCGCGACTCAAGCTGCCGCGCGCTCCGCTCTACCCGCTCGCGGCTGCGGCGGAAACGATCGCATGGGCAACGGGCCGGGAGCCCCTCCTCACGCTCGACGGCTTGCGCATGTCCAGGCGGCGGATGTTCTTCACAAGCGCGAAGGCGCAGCGCGAGCTTGGCTATCGCGCTCGTCCGCATGTCGAGGGCCTGCGTGATGCGATCGATTGGTTTCGGAAGGGGGGATATCTGCGATGACGGCGCTGGTGATCGGAGTGCTCGCCTGCGCCGTCTGGTGCTACCTGCTTGGCGCGCGCGGGGGCTTCTGGCGTGGCACCCAACGCGACGATACCGGCGCCGAGACGAGCGCCCAGGATCTCGCGTGGCCAGACGTCGTTGCGATCGTCCCTGCACGCGATGAGGCGGACGTCATCGCCGAGAGCCTCCGTTCGTTGCTCCGGCAGGATTATCGAGGCAGCTTCACCGCGATCGTCGTCGACGATCGCAGCAGCGACGATACCGCTTCGATTGCGCGCAGCATTGCCGCGGCGGAGAGCGGCGGCCGGCAGGTCACTATAATCACGGCGCCAAGCCTCCCTACCGGTTGGACGGGAAAGCTATGGGCCGTCCATTGCGGTATCCGACACGTACAGAGTCTTCCTGTGCTCCCCGAATATGTATTGCTTACCGACGCCGACATACGCCATGCTGACGACTCCCTGACGAATCTGGTCGGGCGGGCGCTGCGCGACCATTTGGTGTTAACCTCGCTTATGGCCCGGCTGCGATGTGTTAGCTTTGCCGAGCATGCGCTGGTTCCAGCATTCGTCTTCTTCTTCCAGATGCTCTACCCGTTCGCGTGGGTGAATCGCGCCGATCGAACGACCGCTGCTGCGGCCGGCGGGTGCATGCTCGTCGAGCGCCGGGCACTGTTCGCGGCCGGCGGCATCGAGGCGATCCGCGGCGAGCTGATCGATGATTGCGCGTTGGCGCGGCTGCTAAAGCGCCGCGAGGGATCGATCTGGCTGGGGCTCGCCACACGAGTGGCGAGCG
>Ga0318562_10001573_pt1 | contig 10359 bp, 7 predicted proteins | sample GRESIP066b5f18_FD_203688 | JGI IMG/M metagenome (GOLD analysis project Ga0318562, IMG submission 203688) | Tropical soil microbial communities from Luquillo Experimental Forest, Puerto Rico - GRE.SIPMG.066b5f18 | ecosystem: Environmental > Terrestrial > Soil > Tropical forest > Bulk soil...
GTCCCCGGCGGCTGGCGTGGGGCGCGGCCGCGGCGGGTTTCTCGGTCCTGATGGCGCTGTCCCGCGCCTACCTCGGGGCGCACTGGCTGTCCGACGCCCTCGCCGGGGTCCTGCTCGGGACCTCGTGCGCGCTGCTGGCCGCGCTCGCGGTGAGCGTGCTCCAGCGCCGCTGGAGTGCGGATCGCCCAGATCGTTCGGCCCATCCGCCCGTCCCTGATACCGCCCGCCCGGCTGACCGGCGATGAGCAGCCCTCCGGTCGCGGTCACGGCGGGACCCCTCCCGCCGTCCTCCCGCTACCGTCACCCGGGAGACGTGATCCGGCTGATCTCGGCGGGTCTCCTGCTGGCCGGGGCGCTCATTGCCTCGGCGATCGCGTTCCGCTGGCTCCTCGGCCCGGCCGCGTCCGTGCCCGGTGGCCTCGGCGTGGCGGGCCAGGTCATCACCGGCCTGGTGCAGGTGGCCTGCCTGGCCGCGGCGGCCGTGGTGATCGTGGCCACGCTCCGCAGGCGCCGGTTCCGGCTGCTGGCCGGGCTGGCCGCCGGGGCGGTGGCCGCGGCCGGCCTCGCGTACGGGATCTTCGCCCTGCTGGGCGGCGAGCGCCCGGCCGTGCTCATGACCAACCAGGCGCGCGGCGCCTGGCTGGCCAGTGCCGCGTTCCCCGCCCCCGCGCTGTTCGCGTCCGCGGCGGCCGTGGTGGTGGCCGCCGCGCCCTGGCTGAGCCGGCCGTGGCGCCGGGCCGCGTGGCTCACCCTGCTGCTGGCCGCCGCCGCACGGCTCCTGGCCGGTGCGGTGCTGCCGATGGAGGTGATCCTGGCCCTCGCCGCCGGGGTGACGGTGGGCGCCGCGGTCCTGGTGACGTTCGGCGTCCCGGACCGGCGGATAGGGCCCGCCGGGATCGTGGCCGCGCTGCGGGACGCGGGCCTGCCTGTGCAGTCGGTCCGCCCGGCCGAGGCCGAGAGCAAGGGCTCGAAGAAGTTCGCGGCGGTCTTGGCGGACGGGCGCCGGTTGTTCGTCAAGGCGCTGGGGTCGGACCAGCGCGACGCCGACCTGCTGTACCGGGGGTACCGGGCGGTGCGGCTGCGGAACGTCGGCGACACCCGGCCCGCCGCCTCGCTGTTCCAGGCGGTCGAGCGACAGGCCCTCGTCGCTGTCATGGCCGAACGGGCCGGGGTATCCGCACCCTCCGTCGACCGGATCGTCCGGGCGGGGGACACCGCGCTGCTCGTCATGGAATGGGTCGACGGCTGCTCGCTGGACCGGCGGCCGGCTGGCCAGGTCGGCGACGACCTGCTCGCGCGGCTGTGGGCGGAGGTGGGCAAGCTGCACCGGGCCGGAATCGCCCACCGCTCGCTGCGGGCCGCCAACGTGATGGTCAGCCCGGCCGGCCAGCCCAGGATCGTCGACTTCAGCTTCTCGGAGCTCGCTGCCACCCAGCGGCAGCAGGACCTGGACGTGGCCGAACTCCTCGCCTCGCTGGCCGTCCTGGTCGGCCAGGACCGGGCCGCGGCGGCCGCCGCGGCGGGGCTCGGCGGCCCAGAGGTGGCGCGGTCGCTGCCGCTGCTGCAGCCGCTGGCGCTGTCCGCCGCCACCCGCCGCGCGGTCAAGGGGCAGGACGGCCTGCTGACCCGGACCCGGGCCGCGGCCGCCGCCGCCAGCGGCCAGGAGGCGCCGGACCTGGCCCGGGTGCAGCGGGTGCGGCCGCGGACCCTGCTCACCATCGCCGCGCTGGCGGGGGCGTTCTACTACCTGCTGCCCAAGCTGGCCCAGGTCGGCAGCAGCTGGCATGCGTTGCAGTCGGCGCACTGGATCTGGCTCCCCGTGGTCATCGCCTTCTCCGCGCTGACCTACCTGGCCGGCGCCGTCTCGCTGCTCGGCAGCATCCCGGTCCGGCTGCCGTTCTGGCCCACTGTGCTGACCCAGGGCGCCTCCTCATTCATCAACCGGGTGTCGCCCGCCAACGTCGGCGGCATGGCGCTGAACGTCCGCTATCTGCAGAAATGCGGTGTTGAGCCGTCTGCGGGCGTGACCGCGGTCGGGGTGAACGCGCTGGCCGGGGCCATCGTCCACGCGATCCTGCTGGTGATCTTCTTCGTCTGGGCGGGCCGGGGCGTAGGCCATGCGTTCAAGCTGCCCTCCAGCAGCAAGCTGCTGGTGATCCTGGCGCTCCTGGCCGCCATCGTGGGCCTGATCATGATCACCCGCCAGGGACGCAGGTTCACGGCCAGGAAGCTGCTGCCCCCGCTGAAGTCATCCCTGGTCAGCCTGGGCCGGGTGGCGCGGAGCCCGGTCAGGCTGGCGTTGCTGTTCGGCGGTTCGGCCCTGGTCACCCTGGCCTACATCGCCGGCCTGGTGGCCTCCGTGAAGGCCTTCGGGGTGAGCGCGAGCATCGCCCAGATCGGCGCGGTCTACTTGGTCGGCTCCCTCATCGCCGCGGCCTCGCCCACCCCCGGCGGCATAGGCGCCATCGAGGCGGCGCTCGCCGCGGGCCTGACCGGCATCGGCATCCCCAGCGGGCCGGCCGTGTCCGCGGTGCTCCTGTACCGGCTGGCTACCTACTGGCTGCCCGTGCCGCCCGGCTGGCTCTCCTGGCGCCTGCTCCAGCGCATGGACTATCTGTAACCGCCTCACTCGGTGACGATGGCGCGCAGCACGTTCAGCTTGGCGGCCCGGCGGCTGGGCAGGATGGCCGCCACCACCCCGGCCAGGCCGGCCAGCAGGACGATGATGACCAGCGTCAGCCACGGCACGCTGAACACGGAGATGCCGTTGCTCTTCTGCGCCCGGACCAGCGCCCAGCCGAAGAACACGCCGACCAGCAGGCCGAGGAACGTGCCCTGCAGGGCGATGATCACCGACTCCCAGCGGATCGTGCCGCGGAGCTGACGGCGCGTCATCCCCACCGCGCGCATCACGCCGAGCTCGCGGGTGCGCTCGAAGATCGACAGCGCCAGCGTGTTGCCGATGCCGAGCAGCGCGATGACGATCGCGAGCGCGAGCAGCGTGTAGATGAGCGCCAGTATCTGGTCGATCCCCTTGGTCTGCTCCGTCTTGTAGGCGGCCTGGTCCTGGACGGTGGTGCCGGGCGCGTACCTGGCCGCCACCGTCTTGACCGCGGCGAGCGCGGCCGCGGTGCTCACGCCGGGCGCCTTCTTCACGAACACCTGGGTGTCGAAGTGGGGGGCAGCGAAGTTGGCGTCGTAGCCGGGCGTGCCCAGGAAATAACTGGTCTTGCTGCCTGGGTTGGCCGACGGCGCCGCTTGGTTGTCACCGTAGATGAGGGCGACCCGCAGCGTCTTGGGCCCGGTGTCGCGGAACACGACCGATACGGGGCTACCGAGCTTCAGGTGGTGCTTGGTGGCGTCATCCTTATAGACGGCGATGCCGTCCGCGCCGAGGGCGCCGATCGACCCCTGCGCTGGGCTGACGTTGAAGATCTGGCCGGCCGTCCGGGGATCGACCGCCGCGATCATGACCGGCTGGCCGAGGATCAGCATGGACCCGGAGCGTTCCCCGGTGGCCGCGGCCACCTGCGGGAGCGCGTTCAGCCGCTGGGCCAGCGCGGGGTCGACGCCGCCGCCCGACTGGCCGGCGCCGGAGTTGATCACGAAGTCCCCGGCGAATGACCGGTCGACGACCGCGTTGATCGACGCCTTGGCCGAGGTGGCGAAGATCGAGATGAACGCGATCAGGCCGACCCCGATCATCAGCGCGGACGCGCTGGCCGCGGTGCGCTTGGGGTTGCGCATGGTGTTCTCCCGGGCCAGGGTGCCGGTCACGCCCTTGAGGCGGGGAAGCGGAGCGCCGATCGCCCGGCTCAGCGGCAGCGCGATCGTCCGGCCCAGCACCGACACGCCGAGGAAGACCAGCAGCACGCCGAGGCCGACGACCAGGAGGGCGCTGGAGACGTGGCCGAACAGCCCGGCGAACAGCGCGGCGACGCCGAGCGCCAAGATGGTGAGGCCGACCACGATGCGCTGCTTGGAGCCGTAGCCGGTGCTGCCGACCGTGGCCTCCTGCATGGCCGCGATGGGCGGCACCTTGGCCGCCTTGCGCGCGGGCGAGATCGCCGCGATCAGCGTGACGCCGATCCCGAGCACCAGCGAGACCACGACGGTCCTGGCGTTGAGGACCAGGCTCCCGCCGGGGAGGCTGAGCCCGAACGCGGACAGCAGCGCCTTGAGACCCGCGGCCACCGCGACCCCCGCAGCCAGCCCGACCAGCGCGGCGATGACACCGACGGCCAAGGCCTCGATGAGCACCGAGGCGAGGACCTGGCGCCTGCTCGCACCCAGCGCCCGCAACAGGCCGTTCTCCCGGGTGCGCTGGGCCACGGTGATGGCGAACGTGTTCAGGATGATGTAGGCGCCGACGAGCAGGGCTACGGCCGCGAAGATCAGGAAGAACGCGCTGAAAAACGACAGGCCCTTCTGGAATGAGTCCTGCGTTTCCTTGATGATCGCCGTCCCGGTCAGCGCCTCGGTACCGGGCGGTAGCGCGCGCTGCAGGTTGCTGACCAGTTGCTGCTGGGATACACCCCGGTCGGCGACGAAGCCGATCGTGTTGAACTTGCCGGGTTCCGCGACCAGCCGCTGCGCGACCGGCGTGGTGAACAGCACCACGGACGCGCCGGCCGGGCTGTCGGCGGTGCCGAAGCCCACGATCCCCGCGATGCGCACCCGCTGCGGCGGCCCGTTCGCGATCACCGTCGTCGTGTCACCCACCGTCAGATGGCCCGTGGTGGCGCTCTGCTTGTCGATCACCACCTCATCGGGGGCCTGCGGGGCGTGCCCGGACACCAGATGGAAAGGGTTCAGGGCCGGGACGGTACCCCAGTTGCCGCCCAGGGTGGGCGCGCCGCTGCCCGGGTTGCCGATCGGCTTGCCGTCCTGGCCGATCAGCCGCGTGTACCCCAGCACGCTGCCCTCGGCGGCGGCGACGCCGGGCACGTGGCTCAGCGCCGGGACCAGGGACGCGTCGATATTCGGCCGCTGTTCGCCCATTTGATTCGGCCCGTTGAAGATCGCCTTGGCGCGGACGATGGCATCGGTGTTCTTGTAGACCCCGGCCGACAGGTCGTTGAAGATGCTTTTCATGGTGTCGGTGAGCACCAGCGTGCCCGCGGTGAACGCCACGCCGATGATCACCGCCAGGGCCGTGGTGACCAGCCGCCGCTTGCGGGCGAGCAGGCTTTGCAGGGCGATCTTGAACATCGTGGCTCACTCCCCGAACCGGCTCATCCGCTCCAGCACCCGTTCGGCGGTCGGCTCGAGCATCTCGTCCACGATCCGCCCGTCGGCCAGGAACACGATCCGGTCGGCGTAGCTGGCCGCCATCGGGTCGTGGGTGACCATCACGATGGTCTGGCCCATCTCGTCCACCGCCCGGCGCAGGAAGGTGAGCACCTCGGTGCCCGCCCGGGAATCCAGGTTGCCGGTCGGCTCGTCGGCGAAGATGATCTCGGGCCGGCTGGCCAGCGCCCGGGCCACCGCGACCCGCTGCTGCTGGCCGCCGGACAGCTCGCTGGGCCGGTGCTCCAGCCGGTCGCCGATGCCGGTGATCTCGATGACCTGGCTGATCCATGCCTGGTCGCCCTGGCGCCCGGCCAGCAGCAGCGGCAGGGTGATGTTCTTCGCGGCGCTGAGCGTCGGCACCAGGTTGAAGGCCTGGAACACGAAGCCCACCCGGTCCCGGCGCAGGATCGTCAGCTTCTGGTCACCCAGCGTGCTCAGGTCCACGTCGCCGATGAAGGCCCGGCCGGACGTGAGGCTGTCCAGGCCGGCCACGCAGTGCAGCAGGGTGGACTTCCCCGAGCCCGAGGGCCCCATCACGGCGGTGTAGCGGCCGGCGGCGAACTCGACCGTGACGCCGTCCAGCGCCCGCACCTCGGTCTGGCCCTTTCCGTATACCTTGACCGCATCCTCGGTCCGGGCCGCTACCTTCTGGGCGGTCATCACTTCGGCCATGACAGCCTCCTTCGGTCAGGACTCCAGGATGCGAGCAGGCGCGCGGCCCGGCATCCGGGAAATCCCCGATGCCGGCACGTATTCAGCGGGCTTTACCCGGGTTTCCTGAGGGTCCGGACCGTCCGGGCCAGGACCAGCCCAGCAGCCGCGTCGGCGGCGAGTCCCAGCGCCGCTCCGCCCGCGATGTCGAGCGGGAGATGGGCGCCCACGTAGAGACGGGTCAGCCCGACCAGGGGGATGGCGGTCAGGGTGAGGGCGCGGCCCGCGGGGCCGAGCCGGGGCAGGGCGGCAGCGCCCAGGGCGGCGGCCACGGCCGCGTGCCCGGACAGGTACCCGAGCCCGGCGGCGTCCCGGCCGCGGCCGCGGATCCCGGGCAGCAGGTCCGCCGGCCTGGGTCGGCGCACCACCTGCTTGACCAGCTTGGCTGCCGCCCAGGCGCCGGTGCCCCCGAGGAGGAGCCGGGCGGCCAGCTCACCGTCCCCGGCCCGCCAGGCCGCGGTCGCGGACGCGGGCACGGCGCCGAAGGCACCCATCTGCATGACGACCCAGGCGGGCGGGTACAGCGCATCGGGCAGGCCGTTGACGGCCCGGAAGGTCCTGGCCTCGCAGGCGCCCACCCGGTCGCGGTGTACGGCCCCGGCCGTGCCCAGTAGCCCCGCGACGCCCAGGCCGAGCCGGGCCCGGGGATCGGACAGCGCCGCACGAAGGTCCACAGGGCTGACCCTAGCCGCCGGAAATCCGTACCGGTATCGAGGATTCCCCGGATGTCCTACGGGCCGCGAAGCGCCATTGTCGGTACCACGCGGACCGAGTCGGAGGAGACCTTGGCTGATGACACAGACCGGCGTCTCTTCCTAGTCGAGCATGACCTGCGGGGCCTGCAGTCGTGGCAGCTGGCCACGGTGCACCGGGTCCTGGGCGAGGCCGTCCGCCGGGAGAACCAGCGCGGCGGCCGGATCCGCTACGTGCAGTGCATCTACGCGCCGGACGAGCAGCGCTGCCTGTGCCTGTTCGAGGCCGCGGGCCCCGAGCTGGTCCGCAGCGTCAACGACATGGCCCAGTTCCCGCTGGCCCGCGTCATGGCCGTGCTGAGCTCGGTACCGGACGATGGCGCGACGTAGCGCCATCGGCGCCGCCGTCCTGGTGCTCGCCTTCGCCTGCACGGCCTGCACGGCGGGATCTGCGGGGTCTTCGGGTTCTGCGGGGGGGCACCCGCCCGGACCGGCATCGCAGGGCAATGCCGGTCCGGGCGTGATCACGGTCGGATCGTTCGACTTCCCGGAGAGCGTCCTGCTGGCCTACCTGTATGCCGGAGCGCTCTCCGCCCGGGGCTACCCGGTTCGCGTCCTGCCCGATCTCGGCTCCAGGGAGCTAGTCGAGCCGGCCCTCATGACCGGCCTGGTCCAGCTGGTCCCCGAGTACACCGGGTCGGCCCTGGGGTTCGTCAGCCTCGGCCGGGCGCACGCCACCGCCGACGTCACGGCCACCGCCGCGGCCCTGGCGAACGCGATGGCGGCGCGCGGCATCGTCACCGCCCGGTCGGCCGAGGCCCAGGACGCCAACGCCATCGTGGTGACCCGCGCTACCGCGTCCCGTTACCGGCTGCGCACGATTTCGGACCTCGCCCGGGCGGCGCCGGGGCTCGTGTTCGGCGGGCCGCCCGAGTGCCCCGAGCGCCCGGACTGCCTGCCGGGCCTGCGGCGGACCTACGGGCTGCGGTTCCGGGCGTTCGCCGCCCTGGACGCCGGAGGCCCGCTGACCAGGCAGGCGCTCGAGGCGGGAGACATCGGCGCGGCGCTGCTCTTCACCACCGATCCGGCCATCCGGGCCGGGCATCTGGTGGAACTGACCGACAACCGGGACCTGCAGCCGGCCGAGAACGTTATCCCGGTCCTCCGGCGGGCCACGGCCGACCGGTACGGCCCCGGGCTGCTCGCCGCGCTGGACGCGGTGTCCGCCCGGCTGTCCACGGCCGCCCTCACCGCGCTGAACGCCCAGGTCCAGATGAACGGCCGCGACCCGCATGCGGTGGCCGGGAGCTGGCTGCGGGATCAGGGGCTTGGGCGAGGGACGTCGTGAGCGACGCCAGGGCGACGCCCGCTGTTCGGCGGAACAGGCGCCAGCGCCGCCCGACCGGCGCGCCGCCGCCGCTGCCCCGCCAGATCGGCCTGAGCACCACGGCCTGGCTGGCGCTCGCGGCCATCCTGGTGAGCGGCGCGTTCCTGGTCTCGGAGCGCACGCCCTGGCTGAGGACCGGCGACCAGGCCAGCACCTGGCTGCTGCGGCAGCTGGCGGCCGTCCGGACGCCCGGTCTGACCGGCCTGGCCGACTGGATCAACGCGACCGGGGTGACCTGGCACCCGGCGATCGGCGTAGCCGTCGTGCTGCTGCTCATCGTGTTCCGGCGCTGGCGGCGCCTGCTGGTGTTCACCCTCTGCCTGTTCTTTACCGAGATCGTCGCCGGCCTGATCTACGACGCCCTGGCCCGGCCGCGGCCCTACGGGGTGACGATCATCGGCCGGTGGGATGGCTACTCCGCCCCTTCCCCGGCCGTGCTGGCGGGCACGTTCCTCCTCGTATCCGCCGTCTACTGCCTGGCCGGGCCCGGCCGGCCGCGGTCGGTGGCGAAAGTCGCGGTGGCGGTGGTGGTCGCCCTCTTCGGCCTGTCCCGGCTCTACCTGGCCGTCGATCATCCGGACGACGTGCTGTCCGGCGTCGTCCTGGGCGTGGCCATACCGGTCGCGGCGTTCCGCTACTTCACCCCGGACGAGGTCTTCCCGGTCGTCTACCGGCGCGGCCGGACCGCGCACGTCGACGTGACCGGCAGCCGCGCCGCGGCTATCCGGCGGGCCGTCCGCGACCAGCTCGGGCTGACCGTCCTGGACATCGTGCCGGTCGGCCTGGAGTCATCGGCCGGGTCGACGCCACTGCGGCTGACCGTGGAAGGCGACCCTGGCGAGCACCTGTTCGGCAAGCTCTACACCCTGGGCCACGTCCGCGCGGACCGGTGGTACAAGCTGTGGCGCACCATCTTGTACGGCACGCTGGAAGACGAGCACCCGTTCGGTTCGGTGCGGCAGCTGACCCAGTACGAGGACTACGTGCTGCGGCTGCTGCGGGACGCCGGGGTCCGCAGCGCCACCCCGTACGGGATCGTGGAGATCACGCCGGAACGCGAGTACATGCTCGTCACCGAGTTCCTCTTCGGCGCCGTCGAGCTGGGCGAAGCCGAGGTCGACGACGGCCTCATCGACCAGGGGCTGCTGCTGATCAGGAGGCTGTGGGACGCCGGCCTCGCGCACCGGGACATCAAGCCGGGCAACCTCATGGTCCGCGACGGAGAACTGCTGCTGATCGACGCCGCCTTCGCCCAGGTCCGCCCGTCGCCCTGGCGGCAGGCGGTCGACCTGGGCAACATGATGCTGGTGCTGGCGGTGCGTACCGACGCCGAGCGGGTGTACCGCCGCGCGCTCGGTTACTTCACGCCCGATGAGCTGGCGGAGGCCTTCGCCGCCACCCGGGGGGTAGCCAGCCCGTCCCAGCTGCGCGCGTTCATGAAACGGGATCCGCGCGACCTGCTCGGCGAGTTCCGGGCGCTGGCGCCGCCGCGGCAGCCGATCGGGCTGCAGCGCTGGGGAGTCCGGCGGGTGGTCGTTGCGGCGGCCATGATCGCCGCGGCCCTGGTGACGGCCGGCCTGGCGGTCGGCGCCTTTCAGTCGGCGGCGGTGAATATCGACACCCCCGCCCCGTACTGCGGCACCGGTCACTCCATGATCTTGTCCGCGCAGGCGGTGCCGTCGTCGCGGCTGCTGCCGTGCATCGCGGCCCTGCCCTCGGGCTGGACCGCCGAACGTGCCGACATCACCAGCGGCCGGTCGGTGTTCTGGCTGGACTCCGACCAGGCCGGGACGCAGGCGGTCACCGTCAGCCTGACCGCCGCGTGCGACACCTCAGGCGCCGTGCGGATCCCGTCCGACCAGGCCGGAGCGCAGCGTTTCGAGCGCCCGCTGAGCCTGCAGCCGCGGTTCACGCTGACCCGGATGTACACGTTCGACGGCGGATGCGTCACCTACCAGTTCAGCTTCGTCCCGGGTGCGGCGCCCCTGCTGGCCATCCCGGTCGACACCGCGGTCGCGTTCGAGCCGAGAGCCGATCTGGTCCGCCACCTCCGGCAGACCGAAGGGCTGGCGCTCTGCGGGCGAGGGGCGGCGTGCTAGATCGCGGACAGTTGTGTCCATTGCCGACCACGACTTCCAGGCCTAGCGTGGGGTGCAGGGAACTTGCATGGGTGCTGCGAGGTCGGCTGGGGGGCTGCGCGATGAGCTGACCGAGTTCGTCGGGCGGCGAGCTGAGCTTGCCCAGGTTCGTGACGCGCTGGCGGGCGCACGACTGGTC
>Ga0318562_10001576_pt1 | contig 10341 bp, 10 predicted proteins | sample GRESIP066b5f18_FD_203688 | JGI IMG/M metagenome (GOLD analysis project Ga0318562, IMG submission 203688) | Tropical soil microbial communities from Luquillo Experimental Forest, Puerto Rico - GRE.SIPMG.066b5f18 | ecosystem: Environmental > Terrestrial > Soil > Tropical forest > Bulk soil...
CAACACGACCGTCCGCGCTCCGACCTTCTTGGTACGGATGCGTCCCGTCTTGATGAGTTCGTAGAGTTTAGTTCTGCCGACGCCTGTGCCCTCGCACGCTTCCAGGATTGTTACAGAGAATCTCTGGCGGAATGGAATGCTAGCCATAAGTGATGCCTATGTTCGACCGAACGCGCCCCAATGCGCGACCGTGCAGGCACCACCGATATGAGTCCGTAATCTCGCCGAAAATCTCGCCGAAATCTCGCCACCAACTTTTTGGCGAGATTACCCACGCGTCCCTTTGCGTGTGCCGGGCGCGCTCCACTCTTTTGGTGCGTGCTTACGCCGAAGTGCTTCTACTCGGCTCCGGGTAATTGATGCGCCAGGAAATTGCTTGTGCATCGCCGCTCTGTCATCGGACAAACTCGAATGCCCAGCAGGCGTTATCTGATTCACATGCTCGAGGTAGGCCGATAGCAAGTCACGTGGCGAGACAGGTCTGGTCCTATTCGACGAGACTATTTTCGCTAGCCATTTTTTGAACTGCTTGCTTGCGAGATACACTATGAATCCATGTCGAAGAGCGGGCTCAGGTACGGGACGGCCATTGGAATCAACATAGTTGGTTAAGCCGAAGCCAGGAACGGCCGAGGCGTGCCGCGCAAATACGTCGCGATCAACGCACAGCATCGGCGAACCGGTTTTCGGATCTGTGTAATAAACGTCGAGCTCAGAATCTACGATGGCTTGGCCCATTGTGTCGGCGACACGATCTCGTGCGTCGTCATAGGCCGTCAGGGCTAACTGGTCGGCGTGGGATTTGGGAGAATCAGAGGCCAACTGCCATTTGTCAGGCGCGATCGCGGCGGCGAGCTCATCGGCACGCTCGAGTTGCCGGAATACCTTTTCATAGGCGTCGCCCAATCCGATATAGCCGCCGGGGACGCCGGAGTTATGCATATTCATCGCGCGCACCACGCTCCGCACCCCTGTGGCACGCGGGGAAACCGACGGTGCGTGTCGGCTTGTCGGCTGGCCGGCCTATCCCCGCGTGTTCCTGGCTCGATCAGGCTTTCGCCTTCGCGAGCAAACTAAGGTTGGTCCGTTCAACGATGCCCAGGCTCGGCAGCGATGCGCGAATCGTTTGGGAGACATAACTCGGCGTGAGATGCGCGTAGTGCCTTTCGGTCATCCTGGTATCCGCATGGCCGAGTTGAGCGGCGATCACGCCCATCGGGACGCCGCGCACCGCCAGTGCTGAGGCGTGGGTATGCCGCAGCACGTGGAATGTCGCAGGAGGATCGATCTTTGCTCTCTTCGAGGCTTCGATCAGAGGGCGCTGCTGATGCGAGGCCTTCCAGGGCGTACCGTCTGGACGGCGAAAGATCAATTCACGGGGCTTCCTGCCACCGGTCAGCGAAGTGAATAGCAGCGCCCCCTCCTCCGTCAGCGTGACATGACGAGGCTTGCCCGCCTTCGACAGCCGCACCGTGACGGTTTCGGCCTCGGCATTGAAATCTGAGGCGACCATCCGAGTAAGCTCCCCGTAACGGCATCCGGTGAGCAGAGCGCCGCGCACCAGATCTCGAAAGCCGGCCCCGCACGCGTTGACGATGCGCTTGATCTCGGATTCCGTGAGATGCCTCACAACGGCGGCATCGGCCTCCCGGAACGGCCTCACCTTGCGCCAAGCCTCGTCGGTGCTCGCACGCCCTTCGTGGAAGGAATGGTTCAGCGCCGCCTTCAATATGGTCAGCACGCGGTTGGCGGTCGCTCGGCGGGCGCGTGTCGCGTCAATGTCGTTCTCGGCGACGGCCTTGGTCTTAGGCTGCTCGGCGGATTTGGCCGTTCTCACCAGTTTCGGGGCCTTGCTCAGTTTGGAAAGCCAATCCCGGATCCGGCTCGCCGACAGCTTGTTGACTTCCACTTCTCCGAGATCGGGTGCGATCCTGGCCTCGGCGACGTAACGGTCGGCTCGCACCCCTTTCGAGCCGCGAGCCTCCCGCGCGTCGAAATACAGCTTCAGTTCGCCAGCGACCGTCCTCTTCTCATTCGCCTCTTCCACGCCGGCTGATCGCCGCGCCGCACGATCAAAAAATTCACGGGCTCGCTCCTGCGCCTGGGAATACGACAAGACAGCCGGGCTTCCCGGCTCAAGAGCATCATCTGCAGCACCCAAGGCCTCATAGAGCTGCTTCCCATCGTCGGACCGATAACGGGCGATCCAGGTTCCGCCCTTCGAGCCCGCGCGATAACCGATGGCGCAGCCACGGGATACCACCGTCCAATATGGCTCCCGCCGCTTGGGGAGCTTCAACCTCGCGGATCGCGTGTCGATCTTGTCATTGCGAACAGTGCGCGCCACCGGTAATCTCCGCTTAAATTCGTTCATACGGAATTTATACGGAAATGATGTGGGCGAACAGGGGTGAACAGGGTCGAACATGGTATCTAGTGATTACAAGAGTTTACGCGTCCGCACCCGTCCGCCGAGGTTCTCGAAAGAGCCCGTTATCCCTCTTTCACGGCGAAAACAGGGGTTCGAGTCCCCTTGGGCGCGCCACTCGGCGCCCCCTTACTCCCGCAAGGCGGGAGTAAGGTGCCCGAACGCAGTGAGGGCGGATGAGGGGCGCAGGGTCTTTGCTTCAAGATCTGGCGCTTCCCCGGCGCCCCTCATCCGCATCGGCTTCGCCTCGGCACCTTCTCCCGCAGGCGGGAAAAGGAGACGCTCGTCCGCGCCTGCGCCGCTAGGGAGACGACCATGAGCTTTGTCCTGCCGCCCCCGCCGCTGCCTTCGGTGGCGCTCGCCAAGGGCACGGAGCGCTTTGCGGTGCGGCGCATCTTCTGCGTCGGGCGCAATTATGCGGCCCATGCCCGCGAAATGGGCAAGGATCCGGACCGCGAGCCTCCCTTCTTCTTCATGAAGCCGGCCGATGCTCTCGTCGACAGCGGATCGACCATTCCCTACCCGCCGCAGACCAAGGAGCTCCATTACGAGATGGAGATGGTGGTGGCGCTCGGCAAAGGTGGTTTCAACGTGCTGCGCGAGAAGGCGCTCGACCTCGTCTTCGGCTATGGCTGCGGCATCGACTTCACGCGCCGCGACCTGCAGCAGCAGGCGAAGGATATGGGCCGTCCGTGGGATTTCGGCAAAGGCTTCGACCGTTCGGCGCCCTGCGCGCCGCTCTCCCGGGTGGCCGAGGTCGGGCACCCGGATAAGGGCCGCATCTGGCTCTCGGTCAACGGCGTCGTGAAGCAGGATGCCGACCTCGCCGAGCTCATCTGGCCGATCCCCGACGTCATCTCGATTCTCTCGCAATCGATGCGGCTCGCGCCTGGCGACCTCATCTATAGCGGCACGCCGGCGGGTGTCGGCGCCGTGAAGCCGGGCGACAAGATCGCTGGCGGGGTCATCGGCCTCACCGACATCGCGATCGAGATCGGGGCGCCCGAGAACAATTGACCGAGGGCGAATAGCCGTTAGCGGGATGGCATTGGCTTTTCGCGATCTCGGTATTTCGCCATTCGCTACTCCGCCACTTGCCACTTCAATGGAGCCGCGCCGTGCTGTCACCTGAGATCCGCGACCGCCTCACCGGCGTCTCGACCGCGACCATCACCACGGTCCTCCTGAAGAAGGGCATCCGCCGCACCTATATGCGCGGCCCGAAGCCGCTCGCGACCGCGCTCGGCAAGCGCGTGGTCGGCGAAGCCTTCACGATGCGCTTCGTGCCGATGCGCGAGGATCTTGCGACGCCCGAATCCTGGTCGTCCCCAATCTCGAGCCGGGCCGCGATCGAGGCGATGCCCGAGGGTTGCATCGCCGTCATCGACGCCATGGGCGTCACCGATGCCGGCATCTTCGGCGATATCCTCACCCTTCGCATGAGCAGGCGCGGTGTCGTGGCAGCCGTCACCGACGGGGTGATGCGCGATCTCGTCGGGGTGCTAGGCACCGGCCTTCCCATCTGGTGCCAGGGCGCTGCGGCCCCGGCTTCCGTCGGCGGGCTCACCTTCGTCAATTGGCAAGAGCCGATCGGCTGCGGCGGGGTCGCCGTGTTCCCGGGCGACGTCATCGTCGCCGATGATGACGGGGCCGTCGTTATCCCGGTAGCGCTCGCGGCGGATGTCGCGAATGCCGGAGCCGAGCAGGAGCGCCTCGAGGCCTGGATCATGGGCGAGGTGGAGAAGGGCGCGGCACTGCCCGGGCTCTACCCGATGAGTGCCGAGACCAAGGCGCGCTACGAGGCGCAGACGAAGACGCAACGATGAGCTCGACGCGCCAACGGCCTCGCCTGTCCTCGAAAACTTGGCTTGCTGCGCTGTGCACCGCCTTGGGCGCCATGTGGCTCGGCCTCGGGCGGCCGGCGGTCGCGGCGGCGGGGGCAGCCGCCTCGGGCGATGCCGACGCAGCGCTGATCGAGGCCTGCCTCAACGATGCGGCGATGAAGGGACATGATCTGCGCGATTGCGGTGAGCGCGTCATGCGCGCCTGCCTTGCCGAACCTGGAGCCGCGAACCAGCAAGCCGCAAACCAGCAGGCAGCGCTCGGTTGCGAGAAGCGCCGCGGCGTTGCCTGGGCTTATCTCGCGCGCGAGGCCTATCGCCAGATCGAGGCGCGGCTCGCCGATGCCGAAAAGCGGCAGTTGCGCACCTCGCAGGTGCAGTTCGAGCTCGAGCAGCGCGATCTCTGCGCCGCGACCCGCATGCTCGCAGGCGGCGATCCCGAGCTCGCTGCCGCGAGCTGCGCCTCCGATCTCGCAGCGGCTCGGGCGCTGATCTTGACGCGTCTCGCCGCCGGTCGCCAGGCGGCGCGCTGAGGGTCCGGCCGATGTTCCTGATCGGCAAGGCCATCTGGTTCCTCTTCACCCCATCCAACCTCTTCACCTTGCTCGTGCTCGGCGGGGTCGTCTTCGCGCTCGCGCGGCGCAAGTCGCGCAAGCCGCTCGTCGTGGCGCTGATCGGCGCGCTCGGCTTCGTGCTCTGCGGCTTTGGTCCTGTCGGCTTCTGGCTGGCGCGGCCGCTCGAGACGCGCTTTCCCCCCTTGCGGCCGCTGCCCACACAGATCGCAGGCTTCATCGTCCTCGGCGGCGGAGTTCGCCTCCATGACTCGAGCCGCACCAATACGATATCGGTCAATGACGCAGGCGATCGCATCCTCGCGCTTGGCGATCTCTCGCGGCGCTATCCGACCGCGAAGATCGTGGTGTCGGGCGGCTCCGGCAATCTCTTCGGCGAGAGCGATACCCAGGGCGAAGCCGAGCTGGTGCAGAGCCATGCCGGGATGCTCGGCGTCGATCCCGCCCGCATCATCGTCGAGAACCGCTCGCGCTCAACCTATGAGAATGCGCTCGACACGCGCCGCGTGGTGCAGCCGGCCGCGGGCGAGACCTGGCTGCTCGTGACCTCGGCCTGGCATATGCCGCGCGCCATCAGCGCCTTCAGGCAGGCGGGCTTCCCGGTCACTGCCTACCCGGTCGACTTCCACGCACCCGGGCGGAACTACGCTTGGCGCAGCTTCGGCGAGATGGCGCGCCGCCTGTACCTGACCGACCGCATGGCCAAGGAATGGGTGGGGCTTCTGGCCTATCGCCTGATGGGCAAGACGGATGCGCTCCTTCCGAGTGCTGAGCAGCGGTAGACATGGCATGCTACTTCGCGGATCCGGGACCATGAGACAAACCCGCTGACCGATCCCGGGTCTACGGCGCACCGCTTCGCGCTGCACCGCGCCCGGGATGACCCCGAACCACCAGGTGCAATTGCCCTGGGCCTCAGCCCTTGAGCCGCGCCAGCACCTTCGCGACCTCGCGCCGGCCGTCTTCGTCGAGCGGAGCCTGGGGCGGCAGCGGATCGCCGACCGCAAAGCCCTGGAGCTCGAGCGCGCCCTTGATGCAGGCGGCGAGGGCATATCTCGCGAAGGCCTCGTTCACGGACCAGAGCTCGCGCTGCAGCGCCATAGCCTTGTCCCATTCGCCGCGCTTGGCATGCTCGTAGAGGGCGACGCTCTGGCGCGGCACGATGCAGGCAGGCCCCGCCATCCAGCCGACGCCGCCGATCAGCATGACGCAAGCCGGGATATGGGCCGAGGCCGCGAAGACCTTCATTCGCCCCTGCGTCTCATTGAGGATCGAGAGCAGGCGCCCGGTATTGGTCGAGGCGTCCTTGATGTAGCCGATATTCTCGACATCCGAGAGGCGCTTGATGACCTTGAGGCTCAGATCCGAGCGCTGGAATTGCGGGTTGGTGTAGAGCACGACGGGGCAGACGACGGCATCCGCGATCGCCCGGAAATAAGCCTCGACGCCTGACTCGGGGATCGGGAAATAGGCTTCGAGGATGGCGAGCACGCCATCGGCGCCGAGCCGCACCATCTCACTGGCGAGCTCGACCGCGCCCTTCGTGGTGGTCGCGGCGACGCCCGCGACGACCGGCACGCGTTTTCGCGCTGCGCGCACCACGCAATCGACGATCTCGAGGCGCTGCTCAGTGTCGAGATAGGCGAATTCGCCGGTCGAGCCGAGCGGCGTTAGACCGTGCACGCCCGCCTCGATCAGGTGCTCGACGAGCGCCTCGAGCACCTTGGTCTTCACCTTGCCCGCCGCATCGACGGGCGAGACGAGATAGGGGAAGACACCCTTGAATTCGACGGCCATGCTTTTCAGCCTCCGCGCCATTTTGTCCTGCAAGCCGGAGGCTTATGCAACCCGCGCGCTGTTGCCACTGGAATGGAAGCCTCCTAGCATCGCGCCGACAGATGGCCTTGAGCCAACGAGCCATCGGGCGGGACACAAGGAGATTTCGGGCATGCCGCAAGACGTCATTTCGCGCCCCTCGCGCCGGCGCATCATCGGGACGGGCGCCGCGGCCCTGGCGCTCGGCGGGCTCGCGGCGCCGCCCTTCGTGCGCAAGGCCAATGCCCAGTCGCAATTCGACTGGAAGCGCGCCGCGGGGCAGAAGATCGACGTCATCCTCGCCAAGTCGCCGCGTGCCGACATCTACCAGCGCTACGAGAAGGAATTCACCGAGCTTACCGGCATCGAGGTCTCGTCCGAGCAGATCCCCGAGCAGCAGCAGCGCCAGAAGGTGATGATCGAGTTCACCTCGGGGGCCCCGAGCTTCGACGTCGTCAACCTCGCGCTGCATGTGCAAAAACGCATCGCCGCCAAGGGCAAATGGATGGAGGATCTGCGCCCGTACCTGGCTGACGCCTCGATCACTTCGCCCGATTACGATTTCGCCGATTTCGGCAAGGCCGGCCTCGCCTATGCGACCCAGAATGACGGCCGCCTCGACACCATCCCGATCTTCGTCGATTACTGGATGATCTACTACAACAAGGAGCTCTTCGCGCAGAAAGGCCTCGCCTATCCGAAGTCGCTCGACGAGATGAAGGAGACCGCAAAAGCGCTCACCGATCCCTCGAAGGGCATCTACGGCTTCGTGTCGCGCGGGCTGAAGAACGCCAATATCCCGGTCTGGACGAGCTGGCTCCTCGGCCAGGGGCTCGAGACCATCGATCCGTCGGGCAAGCTCCTGACCGACACGCCCGAAGCGATATGGGCGGCCGAATATTACCGCGACCTCAACAAGAATTACGCGCCGCCCGGCACTATCGGCTTCAACTGGAACGAGTGCCAGACGACCTTCATGCAAGGGCGCGCCGCGATGTGGCTCGACGGCATCGGCTTCACGGCCCCGGTCGAGGACCCGAAAGTGTCGCGCGTCGTCGGCAAGGTCGGCTATGGCGTCACCCCGCCCGGCCCCAAGGCGCACCATTCGGCGACCTTCGCGGACGGGCTCGGCATCGCCGCGACCTCGAAGAAGAAGCAGGCCGCCTGGCTATACATCCAATGGGCGACCAACAAGGTGAATCAGCTGCGCTTCCTGAAAGAAGGCGGTGGCGCGCCGGCGCGCAACTCCGTCTATAGCGATCGCGAGACGGTCACCTCGTCGAAATTCGGGCCGCAATGGTTCGACTGCATCCTCGAATCGGCGAAGATCGGGCGGCCGGGCCTGCCGGTCATCATCCCGGTCCAGGAATTCCGCGACGTCTTCGGCGTCGCCTTGACCAATACCTTGACGGGTGCGGATCCTGCGACCGAGCTGAAGAAGGCGACCGAGGCCTTCAAGCCGATTCTCGAGGCGAGCGAGAAGGGCTAACGAAGAGGCCTGAGGAGCCGCCGCATGAGCAGCACGCAGCCAGCGCCCCTCGATCTGCCGACGATCGGCCAGGGCGCCGGCCGGTCGACGCTTGCCGGCCCCGGCAAGCGTTACGACTTCTCGCGCAAATATTGGCTGTTCGCCGTGCCGGCGGTGGTGACGATTCTTGCCGTCATCGTCTTCCCCTGGCTGTTCACGCTCTACATGTCGACGCAGGATTGGAAGATCGGCGGCGGCGCGGCCTTCATCGGCCTGTCGAACTATGTGATCCTTTTCCAGGATGAGCGCTTCCTCGAGGCGGTCGGGCGCACCTTCTGGTTCACGGCGCTCGCCGTCATCATCCCGGTGATCCTGGGTGTCGCGGCGGCCGTTGTCTTCCACCGCGAATTCCCGCTGCGCGGCTTACTGCGCACCGTTTTCACCATGCCGATGATGGCGACGCCGGTCGCGGTCGCGCTCGTCTGGACCATGATGTTCCACCCGCAGCTCGGCGTGCTCAACTATCTCCTCTCGCTCGTTGGAATCCCGCCGCAATCCTGGGTCTACGATCCCTCGACCGTGATTCCGACGCTCGTGATGATCGAGGTCTGGCAATGGACGCCGCTCGTGATGCTGATCGTGCTCGGCGGGCTCGCGAGCCTGCCGAAGGAACCTTATGAATCGGCCATTATCGATGGGGCGAATAGCTGGCACCTCTTCCGCCACATCACCCTGCCGCTCGTCTGGCCTTACGTGATGATCGCCATCATGTTGCGCACCATCGATGCGCTGAAGGTCTTCGACAACATCTTCGTCATCACCCAAGGCGGACCGGGGACGGCGTCCGAGACGATCAACATCTTCCTCTATCTGCAGGCGTTCCAGTTCTACAAGCTGGGTTACGCGTCTGCGCTGGTGGTGGTGTTCTTCATTATCATCGTGCTCCTGTCGCTGCTCCTGCTGCATGCGCGCCAGCGCTCGAAATGGAACGCTTGAGCCATGCGCGGACGCCCCCTCCAACGTCTTGCGGCCAAAGCAGGCTTCGGGCTCTCGGTTCTGGCGCTCGTCTCGCCCGCGATCCTCGTCTTCTTGTGGATGCTGTCACTGTCGCTGAAGAACGACGCAGACAACACCGCCTTCCCGCCGGTCTTCATTCCGGACCCGCCGACCCTCGACAACTTCCGCGACGTCTTCGCCAGGAATAATTTCCTGCTCTATCTGTGGAACTCGATCCTGGTGACGGGCGGCGCGGTGCTCGTCGGCCTCATCGTCGGCGTGCCGGCGGGCTACGGCATCGCGCGCGCCAAATCCGCGAAATTCGCCTTCCTGATTCTGATCGCGCGCATCACGCCGGCGCTCTCCTATCTGATCCCGCTCTTCCTGGTGTTCCAGCTCATCGGCCTCAACGGCACAATCACAGCGCTGCTCGTGACCCATCTCGTGATCACCGTGCCGATCATCGTCTGGGTGATGATCGGCTATTTCGAAAATGTGCCGATGGAGCTCGAGGACGCGGCCCTCGTCGACGGCGCTTCGCCGTGGCAGGGTTTCCTGCATATCGCGTTGCCGCTTGCCAAGCCCGGTATCATCGTCGGCGCGATCTTGAGCTTCATCTTCTCCTGGAACAACTTCATCTTCTCGGTCGTGCTCGGCGGCAAGACGACGCGCACCTTGCCGTCCGCGATCTACAATGTGCTGACCTTCGAGCAGATCTCCTGGGGGCCGCTCGCGGCAGCAGCCCTTCTCGTGACCTTGCCGGTGCTGCTCCTCACCGTCGTCGCCCAACGCCAGATCGTCGCCGGCCTCTCGGCCGGCGGCCTCAAGGACGGGTAATCGCGCGCCTCTTCCCTCTCCCGCGCTCTTCGCGCGGGAGAGGGTGGCCTTCGCGTCAGCGAAGCTCGGGTGAGGGTGAGATCGCGGGAGCCTTTTGACCCGAGCGCTCCTGTCCCCAGGGACAGGATGTGGATGCAGCTTGACCGCCCCTCATCCGCCGATCGCTGACGCGATCGGCGCCTTCTCCCGCGAAAGGGCGACGCGAAAGGGCGGGAGAAGGAATTGCGCGCTGGGTCATTCATCCGCGACGCTTGGTGCCAAGCCGGCTGCGGCGGCCGGCTTGCATCGCGCCGCGGAACAAGAGACGATTACCGGCACGACCTGACATTGGAGCCGACCATGCCGACGCCCGAGCCTATCCTGTTCAAGAACCTCAATCTCCTC
>Ga0318562_10001578_pt1 | contig 10330 bp, 8 predicted proteins | sample GRESIP066b5f18_FD_203688 | JGI IMG/M metagenome (GOLD analysis project Ga0318562, IMG submission 203688) | Tropical soil microbial communities from Luquillo Experimental Forest, Puerto Rico - GRE.SIPMG.066b5f18 | ecosystem: Environmental > Terrestrial > Soil > Tropical forest > Bulk soil...
GCGACACAGCGAGGCCGCGCGCCCAGATCCAGGCAGCCAGCGTCACGATCAACGGATCTAGCCCGAGACGGCCAACGACCAGACCATTGACCGCATAGACTGAAAGGCAGGCAACGATGCCGGCGACAACGGCGAGCGGAACGCCGGCGCCACCGGCGAGCGCCAGCGCGGCGGCCACTGCGCCCAGCGCGACCACCGAGCCCGGCGAGATATCGACGGTGCGCGACACGATGCCGATCATGGCGCCGACCGCGACGATCGCCAGCGCCGCGTTCTGCTCGATGAGAGTGACGAGGTTGGGCAGCGTGGCGAAACGCGGGTTGATGACAGCGAACACGACAGCAAGGAGGAGCGCGGCAACGGCGATGGCGGCGCGCCCAACATTCCCCGCCAAGCCGCCGCTCTCGGCAAGCGCCGCAGCTTCGAGGCCGACCGCCGCCTCCTCGCCGCCGCCCTGCAGGAGCCGGCCGGCGACCATGGCGGCGAGAAGGAGAAGGCCGGTCGCCGTGGTCTGCCAGGTGCCGGGGATGCCGCGGATGGTCATATAGTTGAAGACCATCATCAGAATCAGTGCGCCGACCAGCGTTTCGGCGGTCTTGACCCGACCGGCGGGCAAGCCGCCGGCGCCGAGCGCGACGACGGCGATCGCGAAAAACTCGAGACCGACCCCGATCGACGGGCTGACGATGCCGGTGCGGGCGGCGAACAGGATTCCGCCGAGCCCGGCAAAAGCCCCACAGATCACGTAGGCGGCGGCGCGATAGAGGCGCACGGCAATGCCGGCGAGCCGCGCGGCGCGCTCATTGTCGCCGACCGCGTAGAGCCGGCGACCGTGAATGGTCCTTGCCAGGAAGAGCCAGGCAAGCGCCGTGAAGGCGAGAACGCTCAGTGCATCAAGAGGCAAGCCGAGAAGCCGGGCGCGGGCGAGAAGATCGAAGGCCGGCGCCTTGATCGTGATCCAGGAAGAGAACTCGCCGAGCGCCGACAGCGCCAGACCGCGCACGGCGATCATGCTGCCGAGGGTCACGATCACCGGGCTGATGCCGAGCGCCTCGATGAGGATCGCATTGACCAGGCCGACGCCGGCGCCGACCGCCACCGCGGCGACCATGGCGAACCACGCCGGCAGCCCGGAAACGAGGACGATGCCTGCGACGGTTGCCGACGCGATGACCACCGAGCCGACGGAAAGATCGATCCCGCCAACCAGCACCACCAAGGTCATGCCGAGGCCGAGGAGCAGCACCGGGGCGGTCTGGCGGAGGATGTTCTCGCCATTGCCGAGCGAGCCGAAGACCGGCGAGGTCGCGGCGAAGGCGAGGAACACGATGATCGCCGCGACGACCATCGGCTCGCGCCGCACGAACTCGCCGAGGAGCTTGAGAGGCGACATTGGCATCCTGGCCGGCTCGCTGATCTTTATCACGCCACCAAAGTCATCCATGCAGCGAACTCACGCCCCCTGGATGAGCAGGTTCAGATGTTCCTCGTCGGTCTCTGCCGGGGTCTTCTCCGCCACAATGCGGCCGGCGCGCAGGACGAGGATGCGGTCGGCGAGGGCGAGGAGCTCGGGTATCTCGGAGGAGATGATGATCAACGCCTTGCCCGCGGCGGCAAGCGTCTCGAGCCGTCGATAGATCTCGGCGCGCGCGGCGACGTCGACGCCGTGCGTTGGTTCGATCAGGACGAAGACGGCGGCGTCGGCGAGGTGCCAGCGAGCGATCAGCGCCTTCTGTTGATTGCCGCCGGAGAGCGTGCGCATCGGCACCTCGATCGAGCTTGCGACGACGCCGAATTGCCCCACCTCGTCGCCCACGGCCGCCGCCTCGGCGGCAACGTCGACGAAGATGCCGCCGCGGCGCCGCCGCACGAGCGATGGCAGGGCGATATTCTCCTTGAGGGCGAGATTGGCGAGAATACCCTCGCGCTTCCGCTCATCGGTGAGGAGAGAGACGCCGGCGCGCACCGCATCGGCGGGACGGCCGGGCGTCAGCTCTCTGCCGGCGACGCGCATCGCGCCGCGGTCGGGCGCAAGGTCGCCCCCCAGCATGCGGGCGATCTCGTTCTGGCCGGCGCCGAGGAGGCCGGTCAGGCCGACGACTTCGCCGGCTCGCACCGCGAAGCTGACTGCCTCGACGCGCTCGCGCCAGCCGAGCGCCGAGCACTCGAGGAGTACCGGCCCGAGCGGATGAGCTGCCGCCTTCCGCTCATAAACCTCCGTCCGCCCGCCGACCATTGCCTCGGTGAGATCGGCCTCGGTGAGGTCGGCGAGATCGGTGCAGGCGACAACCCGGCCGTTACGAAGCACGGTGGCGCGGTCGCAGAGATCGAGGATTTCGCCAAAGCGATGCGACACGTAGACGATCGCGATCGCTTGGCGGCGCAGCCCCTTGAGGATGGCAAAGAGACGGGTCGCCTCGCGCTGCGCCAGCGCGGCGGTCGGCTCATCGAGGACAAGCACGCTCGGATCGTGCGCGAGCGCCTTGGCGATCTCGCAGAGATGCCGTTCGGCGAGCGACAACGATCCTACCTTCTGATCGACAGCGAGGCCAAGCCCGACGCGGTCGAGCGCCGCTTTGGCGCGAAGCCGCATCGTGGCGCGGTCGAGCAATCCGAGGTGGCGTGGCTCGCGGCCAAGCGCGATGTTCTCGGCAATAGTCAGGTTAGGGAGAAGGCTGAGCTCCTGGTAGACGGTGGCGACGCCGAGCGCGATCGCCGCCCGGGTCGAATCGATCTCGACCGGTCGGCCGGCAATCCTGATCTCGCCGCTATCCGGCTTGAGCATCCCGGAGAGCACGTTGATCATCGTCGACTTGCCGGCGCCGTTCTGGCCGATCACGGCATGGATCTCACCGCGGCCGACAGCGAGCCAAGCCTCGTCGAGCGCCAGCACGCCGGGGAAGCGTTTGGTGATCGCCCGAAGCTCGAGCGCCGGGACGGTGCTATCGTCGGTCATCGGCGGCGCGGGTGAGAAGCGAGTAGAGAGGAGCGAGAATGCGCGTCCTCGTCTTTTTTTCTGCTCTCGTTTCTCGCTCCTCTTCACTCGCTTCTGGACCCGAGCGGTTGCACGGGCCCGCGGCCCTTACTTATAGGTCTCGACGATGTCCTTGAGCGGCTTCTCGAAGGGGAAGCTCTGCATCTTCTTCACCTGATCCTCGGCGAGCTTCATGGCCGGGCCGACATTGTCCTTGGTGACGAGGACGCCCTGGATGAGGATGTCGGTCTTGTCGTTTTTCTTGGTGGCTACAAGATAGGGGAAGTAGGCCTTCCAGAAGCCCGAGTACTGCGGGGCGAGGAGCACGGTGCTCTTCAAGACGCCGTCGCGCACCGCCTCGAGGCCCGGCTGAGTGCCGTCCACTGAGACCATCAGGATCTGGTCCTTCTTGCCGGCGCGCTCGACGACGGTCGCGGCCGGCACCGTCAGGCTGTCGCTGTTGCCGTAGATGAGGTCGAGGTTGGGATAGGCGGTCATCCAGTTCTCGGTGATCGACACCGCCTTGGTCGGATCCCAGCTGGTCGGCTCCTGCGCCACCACTTGGACGCCAGGATACTTCGCCATCACGTCGGTGAAGCCGCCGGAACGGTCGGTGTTGAGGCCCTGCCCGAGGAGGCCCTGCAGGTTGGCGACCTTGCCCTTCACCTCGCCCTTGTACTTCGCCTTGAGGAGCTCGACGGAATACTCACCGACGATCTTGCCGGTGTAGCGCTCGTCGAAGCCGAGGGTGGCGGCGCAGCCCTGCGGCTTGGAATGGAGACAAATGATCGGGACCCCGGCTGCCTTCGCCTTGGCCATCGTCGGACCGAAGGCACCCGCGTCGATGAAATTGACCGAGATGGCGTCGACGCCCTGATTGATCAGGTTCTCGACCGCCTGGATTTGCTTGTTGACGTCGCCCTCACCCGAGGTGACGATCAGCTGGAAGCCGGCCCGCCGCGCCGCCTCCTTGGCCCCCTCGACCTCGCCGAGATGGAACGGATTGCTGAGGTCGATCTGCACCAGCCCGATCTTCGGCGGATTGTTGGCGGCTTCAGCCGAAACGGCCAACCCGAGCGACAGCGCGGCAAGAGCCACGCCCGCGAGAATCTTGCGCATCGATTTTCCTCCCTGGCTTTGCCGAGGCCGGAGGCCAACGGCGCGTCGCTTCAAGGCGACGCTGACGAGGCGATGTTACCGGTAACGTCGGACAGGTCAATACCGGGGCGCAAAAGGAGAGGACGAAGGTTTGGGCATCCAACGTGCCGCGGCAAGGAGGCCGACATTGCCATCGGAGCCGGCGCTATCGTCCAGTCGAGCACGGACGACCCTTTTCGGGAAAGGCAGTGCGGGCGATGCTAAATTGCGCCAACCTGCCAGCGACGTTGCCCCGTGCCGGCCGTCCCAACGTCGGCAGAGGCACTTTCGAGTGGCACAACACCGCGCGATGCAAGAAAAACGGGGATGTCCAATGGCGGCGAAGCTGTTTCGCCTGCTTCGCGACCCAAGCCGGCTGCGTCGCGCCATCGCCTCCCGCGTGCGCGCGATGCCTTTCCGGCTCGGCCTCGCCAGCGCCTGGCCCGGCACCTATGTCAGCTATGTCCCTGACCGCTACGGTGTCAATTACTCGGCCTACCGCGCCCGCGGCGGCGTGATGCGACCGGCCTTCTTGAAGAAATTTCTTCAAGGGAACGGCGCCAATAACCGCGGCGATCTTCCACGCTTTTATTTTCTCGGCCTCGTGATCGACCAGATCGTGAAGGAGAAAATCAAGGGCGATATTGCGGAGGTCGGTGTCTATAAGGGCAATACCGCGTCCTTGCTGGCTGAGCTGGCGCGCTGGATGGGCTGCACCGCCTACTTGCTCGACACATTCCAAGGATTTTCGGAAAAGGATATCATCGGCGTCGACGCGCATGTGAACGCCAATGCGTTCAGAGATACCTCTCTGGCCGCGGTCCGCGCCTTGGTCGGCGACCAGAACGTGCGATTTCTACCCGGTTATTTTCCTGAAACCGCTGCGAGCATGCCGGGCGACGCGGTATTCAGCCTCGTCCATATCGATTGCGATCTCTATGCGCCGTTTCACGCGGCGCTCCACTATTTCTACCCCCGTCTGATGCCTGGCGGCTTCCTCATCATGCACGATTACTCGAGCCTTTCTTGGGATGGCGCGGAAAAAGCCGCCGACGAATTCTTTGCCGACAAGCCCGAGAAGCTCATACCGATTCCGGACAAATCAGGGACTGTCGTTGTTCGCAAGATGTGAGCGAGGCCCGCGGTCGCTTCATCATAGCCGTGGCAAGCACTTTCCCGGCCACATCCGCAATACTTTCCTGAGTGCTGTGGAAGCGTTTGTGGAGTGGGAGCCGGGCGACTTCGCTCGATCTCACTACGGTGCTCGCGTGCTCTCTCGGCGAATGATGCGGAACGGCAGCTCCTCGGCTGTGTCGGCGGCATCGCCGGCGAGGCGCGCTCGGATGATCTCACCGGCGCGGCGGCCGATCTCGAGCGCGGGGACGTGCACCGTGGTCAAGGTCGGCGACACCAGCCGGCCCATCTCGAGGTCGTGGAAGCCGGCGATGCCGAGCTCCTCGGGAACGCCGATGGCGAGCGTCCGGCATTCGAGTATCGCTCCGACGGCAAACACGTCGCTGGTGAAGAAGATCGCATCGGGCCGCAGTCTGTTCCGCAGGAGCTTGCGCACCACCTTGCCGCCGGTTTCGACGCGGATTGCACCGACGTCGTTGACCACCTCGATGGGGAGCGGCGGCAGCCGCGCCACCGCCAGCGCCGCGTGATACCCTTCGGCGCGGTGGCGGGCGCGCTCATTGGTCTCGCTCGGTCCGTTGACGAAGGCGATTCGGCGGTACCGAGCCGCGACCAGGGCTTCGGTCATGGCGGCGGCGGCATCGCGATTGGAGAAACCGACGGCGACGTCGACCGGCTCGTCGGTGCTCTCCCAGGTCTCGACGACGGGAATGCCGGCGCTCTTCAGGAGCTCCCGGGCTTCCGGCGTATGGGTGAGGCCGGTGAGGACGATGGCGTCCGGCCGCCGCTCGAGAAGCGTGCGGATCTGGCTCTCCTCGACGTCGGCGCGATAGCGGCTGTTGGCGACGATGAGATCGAGCCCGGCCCCGGCGAGCACGTCCGACATGCCCTCGATCGTGTCGGCAAAAAGCGAATGGCGGAGCGTCGGAACGATCGCCGCAACCAGCCCGGACCTTCCCGCAGTGAGACTGCCGGCAAGCCGGTTGGGCACGTAGCCAAGCTCGCCCATCACGCGAAGCACCCGCTCGCGTGTGTCAAGCCGCACCTGCTCGGGATGGCGGAGCACCCGCGACACCGTCATCTTGGTGACGCCGGCAATGGCGGCCACGTCTGCCATGGTTGCGCCCAACCCGGTGCGTGCCGCTGCCTGTGCCCTGTTTCCAGCGATTCGTGCCATGCCGTTGCCCGTTCAGTCGGGCGAGACTATTCCGATGTGCAGGGTGGGCAAAGCTTGGCCCGGCCAGGGTGGGGGCGGCCGCGGGCCCACGCGGCTGGCGCCACGCGTGGCACGCCGTGTGCGCTGCCCTTTTTGCGGGGAGAGGCATAGCCCATCCCTGCATGGGCTAGCACACTCAAGCAAATGGCGTCGCCCGAGCGGCGCCATTCTGTTTGTATTCCCTACGCCGGCCACGCTGCCCGGCAGTCCGGCGACCTCGATCGACCGTCATGCCCGACGCAGGACGAAAAACTCGGGTCCTAGTGGAACTGCGGATCGACGTTGCCGGCGCGCGACGCGTCGACGGTGTCGGCACCGCTGTCGACGTTGATCGGCTGGACGCCGTGCTCCTTGAGGAGCCACATCTGGTGGACGGCGAGGTAACCCCAGAGGAAGGGGTTCTGGCCGGTGGTGAACTGCAGGTCGCCGGATTTGATCGCGCTGATCGTCGCCGGCACCAGGTCGAAGCCGCCGCCCATGACCTTGCCCTTGAGGCCGTTCTTCTGGATGAAGCGACCGATGATCGAGGTCATCGCATCGGTGCCGAAAATGCCCTTGAGGTCGGAATTGGCCTGATAGAGCGACTCGATGGCGCCATAAGCCTGCGTTTCGTCGGTCGAGATGACGGTGGGGCCAACGATCTGGAACTTGCCGGTCGCCGTGACCGCGTCCATGGCGCCCTTTGCCCTGAGGCCGAGCGGCACGTTGCCGGCGCAGCAGGTGACGATGGCGATCTTGCCGCCGTCTGGCAGGTACTTGACGATCTGGTTCCCTTCGGATTTTCCCGCCGTGTAAAAATCCTGGCCGATCGAGCCGTATTTGGTCTTCGGATAGGCGGTCCCGATGAAATAGACGCCGACGTTCTTGGCATCTGCTTCGGCGGTGACCTTCTGCATGGCCTTCTCGTCGGGGATGTCCATGATGACGGCGTCGATGCCCGAGTTGATGGCGTTCTCGATCAGGTCGACCTCGGCCGGGATGTCCGAGCCGTTAGGCGGTCCGAGGAACTTGCACTCGGCGCCGATCTGGGCGCAGGCGATGTTCATGCCGTTGATCACCGGCGCGTAGAAGCTGGTCGAGCCGTCATGGACGATGACGTTAAACTTGTAGTGCTTGCTCTCGGCCGCGGCGGAGCCGCTCGCCGCCAAGCCCAGAGCGACAAGCGCTCCCGCCGCCACAAAGGCCTTCCTTGTCATGACATTCCTCCCACTTTCGTGCGCCCACCATTGGGCGTCATCGTACTCTGACTGGCGGAGCTCCGAGGCATACCGAGCGGGCTCCGCAAACTCCTCAATCGTTCCGCGGCCGTCGCGTGCTCAGCACGTCGACGGTGACGGCAATGACGATGACCATGCCGATGGTCGCCTGCTGCCAGTAGGCCGACACGCCGAGGAGCACGAGCCCGTTGCGGACGGTGGCCATGATGGCGGCGCCGAGAAACGTCCCGAGAATCGAGCCGGCGCCGCCGGCGAGCGCCGTTCCGCCGATGACCACGGCCGAAATGATGTCGAGCTCCAGCCCGGTCCCCGCCGTCGGCGGGGCGGTGTTGAGAAAGGCGATCGTGATGACGCCGCCGAATGCCGCCAAAAAGCCCGACAGCATGAAGTTGATGACCTTGACGCGGGCAGTGTTGATCCCGGTCAGGCGAGCGGCGCGCGGATTCCCGCCGGTCGCATAGACGTGGTAGCCGAACTTGGTCCGGCGGAGGACGAAGTCGCCGATGAGGAGGACCACGACCATCCAGATGGTCTGCGCCGGGACGACGCCGAAGGCCCGGCCGGCGAACACGTCGAAGAAGCTCGACGGCGGCAAGTCGCTGACCGGCCAGCCGTTCGACAGCACCAGCGCCGCGCCGCGGAGAACGGAGAGCGTGCCGAGCGTGATGATGAAGGAAGGGATGCCGACCGCGGTGACCATGAGGCCGTTGACCAGGCCGACCAGCAATCCGAGCACCAAAACGACCGGCAGGGCGAGCCAGACATCGACTCCCGTGCGGAGGACGAGGAGGCCGGCAACGATGCCGGACAAGCCGTATGTCGAGCCGACCGAGAGATCGAATTCGCGGCTGATAATGAGGTAGGTCATGCCGACGGCGATGATGGCGATCGTCGCCATCTGGCGGGAGATGTTGAGGAGGTTGGTCCCGGTGAGAAAATGCGGCGTGGCGAAGCTGAGGCAGACGCCGATCAGGATCAGCGCCGACAGAATGCCGATCTCGCGAATGCCTGACAGCCGCGCGCCGGCAGCCCGCGAGCGCTCGGCAAATGTCGCCGGCGCCGCTGCATGCCCGGCGGTCCGGTCGAGCTGAGCCGACCGGCCGAGCGGCAATCCCGCCATGGTGTTCTCCCCGACGTCTCTTTGTTGTTTGGTTCGCGCGGCTAGTGCAGCTGGGCCCCGACGATCATCCCAATGATTTCTTCGTTGTTGGTTCCGCTCTTCCGCCGCACGCCGACGCGGCGTCCGGCGCGCATGACGGTGATGCGGTCGGCGACCGCAAAAACGTGCGCGAGGTTGTGGCTGATGAGCACGATGGCGTGGCCAGCTGCCTTAAGCTGCATGACGAGCTCGAGCACGAACTGCTGCTGCTCGACGCCGAGGGCAGCGGTTGGCTCATCGAGGATCACGATGCGGCTGTTCTGCGCCATCGCTCTGCCGATCGCGACAGCCTGGCGCGCGGGTTGGGGAGATGAACCGCGTGGCCATCGATGCGGACTTCGCCGGCATCGGGCTGGTGGGCGCCGGCAATCACCTTGATGAGGGTCGACTTGCCGGCTCCGTTGTCGCCAACCAGCGCCATGATCTCGCCATGCAGCAAGGCGAAGTCGGCGTCGAGAAGCGCCTGCACATGCCCGAACTTCTTCGATACGCCGCGGAGCTCGAGGATCGGGCTCGACGCAGCCGCCGACGCCGCGGCTAAGGGCGAATCATCCATGATCGGTCCATCGGCGTGAGGTCGGACCTCGCCTTGCCATCGGGACCAGCAACCGACGGCCAAGGAAAACCTTTTCCCCAACGGGTGGTACTGTGACAATTCCTGGCGTCAACTTGTCGTTCACGACCGATCGCATAGGCGGACTTCACCACCGCGCGGACTTGGATTTCGCTCTTGCGGCCCTCGAAAGCGGCATTTCCGAAGTGGAATACCCAGCCTCACTACTCTTGCATACTTTCTGCATGCACGCCACTTGCCATTTTCGCGGGAATGGCTCAGGTTCAGGGAAAAGCTTTTCCGTAGCCAATCGCCCATGAAGGGCCGTCGGGGGACCGTTCGATGGACCTCAATCTTGCCGGCAAAACGGCCGTGGTCACGGGCTCGACGGCCGGAATCGGCTTCGCCATCGCCGAGGGCCTCGTGCGTCAGAACGCACATGTTTGGATCAACGGTCGCACGCAGGCTCGCGTCGATTCGGCGCTGGCCAGGATCAAGGGAAGCCAGCCGTCGGCCCAACTGAGCGGGATCGCCGCCGACCTCTCGACCGCAGATGGCGCCCGGCGGCTTACCCAGGCGGTCGCGGAGCTCGACATCCTGGTCAACAACTACGGCGGCGCCGAGCGCGTTGCGCCCTTCCTCGACCTCAGCGATGCCGATTGGCGCCAGGTCTTCGACGCCAATGTGATGAGCGGCATGCGCCTCGCCCGACACTACCTCCCGGGGCTACGCGCCAAGAACTGGGGGCGCATCGTCTTCATCTCCAGCGAAGCCGGCGTGCATATGCCGCCCGGCTTTCCGCACTACGGCGTCGCCAAGGCGGCCGAGATCGCACTGTCACGCGCCGTTGCCGAGACGCTGGGCGGGACCGGCGTCACGGCGAACTGCGTGCTGCCCGGTCCGACCTTCAGCGAAGGCGCGGAGAAATGGGCGGCATATG
>Ga0318562_10001582_pt1 | contig 10318 bp, 10 predicted proteins | sample GRESIP066b5f18_FD_203688 | JGI IMG/M metagenome (GOLD analysis project Ga0318562, IMG submission 203688) | Tropical soil microbial communities from Luquillo Experimental Forest, Puerto Rico - GRE.SIPMG.066b5f18 | ecosystem: Environmental > Terrestrial > Soil > Tropical forest > Bulk soil...
CAGTGCAAGTGGCCGCGCGATGCTCGCAGTGCGCTCCAACGAGCGCGCCGCCGCTGCTGCCGGGATCGACGTCGCCGCCACCAAGCTGCTCGCCTTCGGGTTCTCGGCCTTCCTGGCGGGGCTCGCCGGGACACTGATCGGCTACAGCCGTGGGCAGCTGTCGGCGGAGTCATTCACGGTCTTCGTCGGCCTGGCGTTTCTCGCCTTCGCGTACCTCGGCGGGATCACGAGCATCGGCGGCGCACTCGTCGCCGGCACGCTCGCGCCGCTGGGCATCGGTTACGTGGTGCTGAACCAGGTCGTCTCGCTCGGCCAGTACTACACGCTGGTCGCGGGGCTCAGCCTCGTGCTGGTCGCGATGCTCAACCCGGGCGGCATCGCGGCGCAGACACGCGCGAACGTCGCCGCGCTGAGAACACTCTCGGCTCGCCGTCGCACCGCGGCCATGGTCGCGCCTGCCCACGAGGTCGGCGGCCATGCCTGAACCGTCCGGCCTCGAGACGCGGTCACTCACCGTCCGGTACGGCGGCGTACTTGCCAACGACGAGGTCACGATCACCGTTCCGCCCGGTCAGGTTACGGGGTTGATCGGCCCCAATGGCGCCGGCAAAACGACGCTGCTCGACGCGGTCACCGGGTTTGCCCCGAGCACCGGCGAGGTCGTGCTCGGTGGCACGCCGCTGAGCGGACTGCCCCCACACCGACGGACTCGTCGTGGGCTGGCGCGGACATGGCAGTCGCTGGAGCTGTTCGACGAGCTGACCGTGCGCGAGAACGTCCAGGTGGCCGCCACCGCTTTGACCGTCCGCTCGATGCTGATCGATCTCGTCTGGCCCGGGCGCCGGAGGACGACGGCCGATCCGGCCGATGCGCTCGCGCTGCTCGGGCTGGAGTCCCTCGCCGACCGTAGGCCGGCGTCGCTGTCGCTCGGCCAGCAGAAGCTCGTCGGCGTCGCGCGGGCACTCGCGGGGTCACCCTCCTGCCTGCTCCTCGATGAGCCGGCAGCTGGCCTTGACACCGGTGAATCCGCGGAGCTCGGCCGGCGGCTTCACGCGATCGCCCGCCGCGGGACGGCAGTGTTGCTTGTCGACCATGACATGGACCTGGTGCTCGAGGTGTGCTGCCATATCTATGTGCTCGACTTCGGGCGCGTGATCGCGGCGGGATCGCCGTCCGCGATCCGGTGCGACGATCGCGTGATCGGCGCGTATCTGGGAAGCGCGGTAGCGGCATGACCGCGGTCCTCGAGATCGTCGAGCTGAACGCCGGGTACGGCGGCGTGCCCGTGGTCCGCGACGTGAGCCTGACCGTGCACTCCGGCGAAGTCGTAGCGTTGCTCGGCGCAAACGGGGCCGGCAAGACAACCATGCTGCTGACCGCGGCGGGCGTGCTCCGGCCGGCGGGCGGTGAGGTGCGCCTGCTCGGGCACAGCGTCGCCGGTCGGCGACCGCACCAGATCGCGCGCGAGGGCCTCATGCTGGTGCCCGATGACCGCGGCGTGTTCCACGCGCTGACCGTGCGCGAGAACCTGCGCCTCGGCGGAGCCCCGGATCTCGAGCCTGCGCTCGCGCTGTTCCCGGCGCTCCGGCCGCTCCAGGGCCGTCGCTGCGGCCTGCTGTCCGGCGGCGAGCAGCAGATGCTGGGCCTGGCCAAGGCCTTGCTGGCCCGACCGCGCGTGCTGCTCGTCGACGAGCTCTCGCTCGGCCTGGCCCCGGTGATCGTCCAACGCCTGCTGCCGACGCTTCGTCAGCTCGCGCTCGAGCGCGACATCGGAGTGCTGCTGGTCGAGCAGCACACGCAGATGGCCCTGAGCGTCGCGCACCGCGCGTACGTGATGCGACGCGGGAAGATTGTCCTCGAGGGCGAAGCGACCGAGCTCCGTGCCCGTCAAGACCTGCTCGAGGCGAGTTACCTGACTGAAGAGATCGGAGGCAGAGCATGAGCGTCCACGAAGTTGCAACCCGCGTGGAGGGAAGTTGCGATCCGCGCTTCGGCGAGCTCGCGAGGGAATTCGAGCTTAACTTCGCGGAGCGCGGCGAGCTGGGCGCGTCGGTGGCCGTCACGCTCGGTGGCGAACTCGTCGTCGACCTGTGGGGCGGATGGTGCGACGCCGACCGGACGCGGCCGTGGACCCGCGACACGATGACCGTGGCCATGTCCTGCACGAAGGGCGCGAGCGCCCTGTGCGCGCACATGCTGGCGGTGGAAGGCGAACTCGACTTCGACGCTCCGGTCACCCGCTACTGGCCCGAGTTCGCGTCGGGCGGCAAGGAGTCGGTGCTGGTGCGCCACCTGCTCACCCACCAGGCCGGAATTCCCTGCCTGCGCGAGCCGCTCCCACCCGGCGCGTTGCTCGACTGGGAGGAGATGGTCAAGCGGCTCGCGGGTGAGGCCCCGTGGTGGGCGCCCGGCACCGCGCACGGCTACCACGGCCTCACGTACGGCTGGCTCGTGGGCGAGGTGGTGCGCCGGATCACCGGCCAGACGATCGGCGAGTTCTTCCGCCGTGAGGTCGCCGAGCCGGCCGGGGCGGATTTCTGGATCGGGCTGCCCGAGGCCGAGCACAAGCGCTACGCGCCGGCGTTCCCGGCCGCCCCACCCGGTCCCGACGAGCCCGTGAGCAAGTACCTGATGGTGGCGATGACCCAGCCCGAGTCGATGCAGGCGCTGATGATGATGAACACCGGCGGGTACCTGGCGCCCGAGGGGTGGAACAGCCCCGCCGCCCTGTCGGCCGAGCTGCCCGCCGTGGGCGGCGTCGGGAACGCGCGAGGGCTGGCCACGATGTACGAGGCGATCGGCCACGACCGCCGCGTCGGCCGTGTCTCGTTCGAGCCCGAGGATCTGGTGCGCATGAGCGCTGTACAGACGGCGGGCGACGAGGACCTGATGCTGTTCACGCCGGGACGCTGGGCGATCGGCTTCAACAAGAGCACGGCTACGTCGAACGGCGTCGTTCCAGCGGCGAGCGTCGTGCTAAGCGAGGACGCCTTCGGCCACGTCGGGATGGGCGGATCGATCGGGTTCACCGACCCGGGCGCGGACATGTCGTTTGGGTACGTGATGAACCAGCACGGCCCCGACCTCGGCCTGGGCGTTCGCGGTCAGTCGCTGGTCGATTCGGTGTACCGAGCACTCGGGTATCGCGAGCCACGGTACGGTCGCTGGGTTCCGCCGGCGTCGGCTCGGAGTCGCGGCTGATGGACCTGTCCTACTCACCGGCCGAGCTCGCGCTTCGCGACGAGCTGCGGGCCTGGCTCGAGGCCCACCATCCTGGTCAGGCACCCGCCGGCGAAGACGGCGGATTCGCGTTCGCGCGCAACTGGCAGCGCCGGCTCGCGGACGGGGGCTGGGCCGGAGTGGATTGGCCGGTCGAGTACGGCGGGCGCGGCGCGACCGTGACTCAATCGGCGATCTTCTACGGTGAGCTGGCCCGGGCGCGGGCACCGCTGCCGGCGAACACGCTGGGCCTGCTCCTCGGCGGCCCGACGCTGATGGTGTGGGGGACCGAGGAGCAGAAGGAGCGTTACCTCCCTCCGATCCTGACCGCGGATGAGATCTGGTGCCAGGGGTTCTCGGAGCCCGGGGCCGGGTCGGACCTGGCCGGGCTGAAGACGCGGGCGGTGTTCGACGAGGATGCCGAGGAGTGGATCGTGACTGGCCAGAAGGTCTGGACGAGCGGCGCGCACGTCTCCAAGTGGTGCATGCTGCTGGCGCGCACCGACCCCGACACCGAGAAGCATCGCGGGCTCACCTACTTCCTGATGGACATGGAGCAGGACGCGGTGCAGGTGCGGCCGCTCGTGCAGATCACGGGCGAGGCGCCGTTCAACGAGCTGTTCATCGACGGCGCGCGCGTCCCGGCGGCGAACGCGGTCGGCGGGGTGGGCAACGGCTGGAAGGTCGCGCTGACCACGCTCATGAACGAACGGGCCGGGCTGGCGTTCTTCGTCCAGGTCCGCCTGCGCCAGATGCTGGACGAGCTGTTCGACGAGGCCGCGGCACGGGGTCTGCTCGACGACCCGCTCGTCGCCGACCGCCTCGGCGATCTGCACGTCCGGTGCGAGGTGCTGAGGCTGACCTCTTACCGGGGGCTGGCCGGGCTCGAGCGCCACGGCCAACCCGGGCCCGAGGGCTCGCTGGCCAAGCTGATGTGGTCGCAGTGCAGCCAGCAGGCGACCCAGCTGGCGATCGACCTGCTCGGCCCGGATGCGCTCACGACCGACTCGCGCTGGAGCTTCGAGCTGCTGCGCAGCCGTGGCAACTCGATCGAAGGCGGCACGAGCGAGATCCTCAAGAGCATCGTCGCCGAGCGGCTTCTCGGCCTGCCTCGCGGGAGGAACTCGTGAACTTCGGCTTGTCCGACGACCAGCGGCAGATCAAGGACACCGCTCGCTCGCTGCTGGCGCGCCGGCGGGCGTTCGAGGACGCCCCCGCCGGCTCCCACCTCGAGCTCTGGGCCGAGCTGCGCGAGCTGGGCTGGCCGGGCATTGCGATCGGCGCCGAGTACGGCGGTGGCGGCCTCGGCATTATTGAGCTGGCGATCCTCACTGAGGAGCTCGGGTATGCGCTGGCGGCGGTGCCGCTGCTGGCCAGCTCCGCGGCAGCGGCGGTGATCGAGCGGGCGGGATCGCCCGAACAACGAGCCCGCTGGCTGCCCGGCCTCGCCAATGGGTCGTTCCGCGCCGCGCTCGGGCTCTCCTCCGAGTCGCTCGTCGCCGACGCGCCCGGCGCCGATGTCGTCGTGGCCGTCGACGACGATGCAGCGTGGGTCATCGCCGAGCCGGTGGTCGAGGTCGTCGAGACGATCGACCCGACCCGCGGCTATGGCCGCGTGGCCGGTGAGCGGGTGCCGCTGCCAGGCGATCCGAGCCCAGGGACGGACATCGCCGCTGTGCTGCTAGCGGCCGAGCTCGTCGGAGTGTGCCAGCGCGCGCTCGACACGACGGTCGCGTACGTGAAAGAGCGCAAGCAGTTCGGCGCGCCGGTCGGATCGTTCCAGGCCGTCTCGCACCGGTGCGCCGAGATGCTGGTGCTCACCGAGGGCAGCCGCTCCGCGGCGTACGCCGCCGCCTGGGCCGCGGACGCCGACCCCACCGGCCTGCCCGAGGCCGCGTCGATCGCGAAGGCGTCGGCCTCAGAGGCGGGCCGCGACGTGACTGCGGCCGCGATCCAGCTTCACGGGGGGATCGGGTTCACGTGGGAGGCCGACCTGCACTGGCTCTACAAGCGGGCTCAGCTCGACGCCGGCCTGCTCGGCTCCCCGCGCTTTCACCGTGCGCGGCTCGCCGCCATCGTCGCGGCCCGCCGTGGGGCAAACCAGCTCCTGGAGGCGAGATGATCAACACACAGTGGGTCCTGGCGTCGCGTCCCGTTGGGATGGTGGCGGCGTCGAACTTCGAGCGGCGCGAGGTTCCGGTTCCCGAGCCGGCCGAGGGCGAGCTCCTCGTCCACAACCTGTACCTGTCGCTCGATCCGGCCATGCGAGGCTGGATCTCCGATGCGCGGAGCTACATGCCCCCGGTGGCGATCGGAGAGGTGATGCGCGGCGGATGCGTGGCCGAGGTCCTCGACAGCCGCCACGCCGCCTTTTCGCCCGGTGAGCTCGTGTTCGGCATGTTCGGCTGGCAGGACTACGCGGTGTCCGAGGGCACCGGTGTCCTTCGGGTGCCGGAAGACGTCGGCCCAACCCTCGCCCTCGGCGCACTCGGGTGGACGAGCCTGACCGCGTATTTCGGGCTGGCCGAGATCGGCAAGCCGGCGCCCGGCGAGACCGTCGTCGTCTCCGGGGCGGCCGGCGCGACCGGCTCGGTCGTCGGTCAGCTCGCCCGGCTGCGCGGCGCCCGCGTGATCGGGATCGCCGGCGGACCGGAGAAGTGTGACTGGGTGACCCGCGAGCTCGGCTTCGATGCCGCGATCGACTACCGCTCCGAGGACGTGCGCGCTCGCCTCAAGGAGCAGTGCCCGGACGGGATCGACGTGTACTGGGACAACGTTGGAGGCGAGATCCTGGAGGCGGCGCTCGGCCGCCTCGCCGTGCACGCCCGCGTCGTGTATTGCGGCGCGATCTCGAGCTACAACGCCAGCTCCCCTCCGCCCGGGCCGCGCAACTACATGCAGGTGCTGATCCGGCGAGCACGCGTGGAGGGCTTCCTCGTGTTCGACTACGTCGACCGGATCGACGAAGCCTTGGCCGAGCTGGTTCCGCTCGTCCGGAGCGGACAGCTGCGCTACCGCGAGGACATCCGGGAGGGGCTGGACAGCGCGCCCGCGGCGCTCGGCGACCTGTTCACCGGCGCCAACGACGGCAAGCTGATCGTGCGTGTCGGCGATCCACAGCTCGTGGCGGCCTGACCATGCGCGCCCGCGTTGCCATCGTCACGGGAGCCGGGTCGGGCATCGGTCGCGCGACCGCCGAGCAGCTGCTCGGAGCGGGGTATGCGGTGGTCGGCGTCGACGTGGACGAAGTGGGGTTGTCTTGGCTGGACGGCGTCCCCGCGGCGGCGGCGCTCGTCGGCGACGTGTCGGCGGCGGACACCAATCGCGAGATGGTGGAGCTCGCGCAGCGCACGTTCGGCTCGCTCGAGGTGCTCGTGCTCAACGCGGGGATTGCCGAGATCGGCTCGCTGCGCAAGCTCACCCCGGAGTTGATCGATCGCGTGCTCGGGGTCAACCTGCGGGGCGTGGCCCTCGGACTGTCGAGCGCGGTGCGGGCACTCGAGGTGTCGACCGCGTCCGCGGTGGTGACCGTCGCGTCGATCTCGGGGATGTTCGGTGAGCCGGCGATGGCGATCTACGCCGCCAGCAAGGGCGGCGTCGTGAACTTCACGCGCTCGGCGGCGGTCGAGCTAGGCCCGCGCGGGATTCGCGTCAACTGCGTTTGCCCGGGTCCCACGCTCACCGGGCTCGCCGCGCCGCAGATGGCCGCGCGTCCCGGGATACGCGAGACCCTGCGGGCCAACGTGCCGCTGAAACGGCTCGCGCAGCCGGCCGAGATCGCCTCGGTGATCTGCTTCCTCGCTTCGCCCGCCGCCTCGTTCGTACACGGTGCGGTTATCCCGGTCGACGGCGGGATCACGGCGAACGTGGGGCAGTATCCGCCGGCCGACCCGCCGGCGCGGCCTGCTCTGAATGGGCACACGGTGGCGGGGGGTAGCCGTGCTTGAGGGCAAAGTGGCGCTCGTCGCCGGCGGCACCGCGGGAATCGGGCTGGCCGTGGCGAAGGCTTTCGCGCAGGCGGGGGCGATCACGACGATCGGTGGTCGCCGGGACGGGGCCGCCGAAGTCGCCGCCGAGGCGGCATGCCGTTTCGTGCGCCTCGACGTCGCCGATGAATCGTCGATCGTGGCCGCGCTGGCGGACGCCGCGGCACGAGACGGCAAGCTCGACGTGCTCGTGCTCAACGCCGGCATCGGCCAGCCGCCCGGGCCGCTGGCGAAGCTCGACTCGGGCGCCGCGGCGGCGGTAGTACAGACGAACCTGCTCGGCACCTTCTACGGGCTAAAGCACGCGCCGGCGCACATGAACGACGGGGGCTCGATCGTGCTCACGTCCTCGATCTCCGCCGTGAGCGGCACGCCGTTCGAGGGACTGTACGGTGCGACGAAGGCGGCCGTGAGCGCACTCGCGCGCAGCGCCGCGGTCGATCTCGGTCCCCGTGGAATCAGGGTCAACGCGGTTCAACCGGGGCCGACGTGGACGGCGCTGAACCCGATGCCCGAGCGCTGGTCAGAAGTGATGGCGCCTCTAGGGCGCAAGGGGACCGTCGAGGACCTCGTCGGCACATATCTGTTCCTCGCCGCGGACGCGAGCCGCTACCTGACCGGTCAGGCGATCACCGTCGACGGCGGGACGACGCTCGGGATGAGCCGCGAACTGCTGAAGCTCCTGACCGCCACGACCGCATCTGAGGCCTGAACGATGCTGTTAGGACTCCATCATGTCGCGATCTGCACCCCGGACGCCGACCGGCTGATCGGTTTCTACCGGGACCGGCTGGGATTTGCGGTCGCTGTCGATCAGTCCTGGGAGCCGGGCGTGGATCTGGCCGACACCGTCCTCGGCTTAGAGGGCACTGCCGGCCGCCAAGTGCTGTTGAAGATCGGCAACGCCTACCTGGAGCTGTTCGAGTTTCGCAGCCCGGCGGGTCGCGCCGCCGATCCCGACCGCCGCGTCTGCGACCACGGCTACACCCACCTGTGCATCGACGTCGACGATCTGGACTCGACCTATGAGCGCCTGCTTTCCGCAGGCGTCCGGTTCACCTCGCCGCCACAGGACCTGCTTCCTGGCGTGCGGACGTGCTACAGCCGTGATCCAGACGGCAACGTGGTGGAGATCCAGCAGCTGTCGCCCCGGCATCCGTTCTCAGCAGCTCGCGCCGCCGTCGACCACGATCACCGTCCCAGTGACGTAGGCGGACGCGTCTGACGCCAGCCACACCGCGGCGCCGGCGACGTCCTCGGGCCGGCCGATCCGCCCGAGTGCCGGCCCCGAGGCGATCTGCTCGGCAAGTACCGGATCGTGCAGGAGCGGGGCGGCGAGGTCCGTCTCGATGACGCCGGGAGCGAGCGCGTTGACCCGGATTCCCATCGGACCGAGCTCTCGTGCCAGCGTGCGCGTGGCGCTGATCAGCCCGGCCTTCGTGGCGGCATACGTACCCAGCGGCGGCGCCGCCCGCAGCCCCGCCGTGCTCGCGACGTTGATGATCGATCCGCCGTGCGCGCCCATCCATGCCTTTACGGCCTCGCGCGCGTGGAGCAGCGGCGCCCGCAGGTTGATCTGGACGGTGCGCTCGAACCCGCGCGCATCCGAGCTGAGCAGCGGGCCGGGGTCGCGATTGGTCCCGGCGTTGTTGACCAGTACGTCGAGGCGGCCCCAGTGGTCCAGGGCCGCGTTCACGCTCGCAATGGTGTCCTGCTCTCGGTCGACGTGACCGGCGTGCGCGACCGCCTTGCCGCCGGCGCTCTCGATCTCCGCCACGACGGCATCGCAATGCGCAGCCGTGCGGGCCGTCACCACGACCTTCGCGCCGGCCTGGGCGAGCGCGATGGCCAGCGCCCGACCGATACCGCGGCTGCCGCCGGTGACGAGGGCGACTCGGCCGTCGAGCGAGAAGGACCTCGCGCCAACGGCTGGAGATGATTTGGCCATCGCCTAGCCATCATCAGGCATCCGGTGGGACGCTGGTAGTAGGAAACTCCCCACGCTTCTGGCCAGTCCATGGGCCGGGAGACCCGCGATCGCGTCGCGGCTTCCAGTGACGTCGGCGGTGGAACGAGGCGCCGCTTCTCGTTCGAGGAGCAGCCCGGCTCCTCGGGTGCTTGCTCGGTTTCAGGTGAGGCCCGCTGCTGGCGCGGACGACGAGCTGGAAAAGCGCGCCCTCCGCCGTCGCGGCGACCTGCTTCGCCAGGTGAAGGAGCGATGTTGGCCGGTCTTCGCGAGTGCCGCTCGGCTCGCCAGACGCGTCGTTGCGTGGCGGCACCGCGATTGGGCAGTAACCCGGCCTCCCTGCCTAAACCCCGGGAATCGACCGCAATATCCGAGGTTCTGCGCGACGGCGAGCTTGCAGCGGAACCCATCGATTTGCAGAGACTTCTTATGGTGCCCGTGGATTTCGCCCGTTATTCGGGTCGGTGAGGTCCCCGGTTCAAATCCGGGCGCCCCGACTCAAAAAACCCCGCAAATGCGGGGTTTTTTGTTGGCAGGGCGGCGGTTCGGTGGGCAGCGATTAGGCGGTAACTGCCCGATCGATTCGGTTGTGGCCATCAGAACGTCTACAATTGTGCTTCTGAGCAGGGATTTCTTTCGGGCACCTCACCGGCGCTGTCGGTGAGGTCCCCGTTTCGCTGGTGGGGTCCAGGCCAGGACCTGAGTAGACGAGCGTTAGCTGGGACGCAGCTAATTCGGCATCGTCGGCGTGCGCGCTTCCCGCGCAAAGCGCGTGCGGCGATTTGTGCCTCGCTAGCGCGTCGCTCCATCAAAGCGGGTCGATGGCTCTGCTTTACTTCTGCAACTCGCCCGCAGGCGCATCCCCGGCGAGCGCGCGTCGGCCCCAGTCAAGTACCGCGTCGGCAACTTGGCTGGTGGTCACAGCTAGCGATGCGCGTCGTTAGTGCGTAGCTGGCAGGTGGTGCGAGGCAATGGTTCCACACCCACCCTTCGTCCGGACCAAACCACCGACCAATCCTCGCCAAAGCCAACAGCCCCAGGCCAGGAGGCCCAATGCATCGCGGTGAAGTCTGGTGGGTTGATTTCGACGAGCGCCGCCCCGTTCTACTGCTCGGCGATGAGGAACCCTCGGGCTTTCGGGCAATAC
>Ga0318562_10001583_pt1 | contig 10316 bp, 6 predicted proteins | sample GRESIP066b5f18_FD_203688 | JGI IMG/M metagenome (GOLD analysis project Ga0318562, IMG submission 203688) | Tropical soil microbial communities from Luquillo Experimental Forest, Puerto Rico - GRE.SIPMG.066b5f18 | ecosystem: Environmental > Terrestrial > Soil > Tropical forest > Bulk soil...
AGTGATCGCCGGCCTATGGCTAGGTTATTGGCTCGATCCGCGAAAGGCAAAGCCCCAGCCCGGTCTGCGCACGAATTCTTGCGCAGACCGCCTCGTCGACCTTTCGGCCCTCGGGCTTTCGAGAGGTGGCCCGCGCTGACGCGAGAAGCGGGTTGTCGCGCCCGGCTAGACCGCGGCGAGCGGCGCGAGCTCTCCTGCGAGCGCGGACGCGATCAGTGCGCGCGTCTCCGCGATCCCATAGATCTCGACGAAGGAGCCGAAGCGCGGACCCTTCTCCTGCCCGAGCAGCATGAGATAGAGGCTCTTGAAGAAGGCCTGCGACACGCCGGGGCGCCCGTCGCTGGTCTTCACCTTGCCGGTGGTGTCAGGGAAATGCACGCGTCCGACCTCGTAGACCGCGGCCTGGATCGCCGCCGCGTCGGAGTCCGGCGGCAGATGCTTCAGCGTCGCATCGAGATCGGCGAGCGCCGCGCGCTCATCCTCATCCGGCGCTTTGAAGCGCTTCGCCGGCCGCACGAAATCCTCATAGTAGCGAATGGCGAAATCGACGAGGCGGTCGAGCTCCGGCAGCGTCTCAGCATCGACGCCCGGCGCATAGCGCTTGATGAAGCCCCACAACTTGTCGCGGTCGCTCGAATTCGAGGCCGAGACGAGGTTGAGCAGCATCGCGAAGTCGAGGCCGGAGCCGAGGCTGTTTGTTCCCTGCGCCGAGAGACGCGGCGGCTCACCTGTATGGATATGCCACACTGGATTCTTCAGCCGCTCATCGAGGCCCAGCCCTTCATATTTCGTGCGGAAGGTCAGGTAGTCGTCGACATGGCGCGGGATGACATCGAAATAGAGCCGCTTCGCCGCGCGCGGATTCTGATACATGAAGAGCGACAGGCTTTCGGGCGTGCCGTAGCTCAGCCACTGATCAATGGTGAGCCCGTTGCCGACCGACTTCGAGATCTTCTTACCGTTCTCGTCGAGGAAGAGCTCGTAGTTGAAGCCCTCCGGCGGCGTGCCTCCGAGCGCGCGACAGATCTCGGCCGAGAGCTTCACGCTGTCGATCAGGTCCTTGCCGGCCATCTCGTAGTCGATGCCGAGCGCGACCCAGCGCATCGCCCAATCGGGCTTCCATTGGAGCTTTGCTCCTCCGCCCGTCACCTTGGTCTCGAAGCGCTCGCCGGTCGCGGGGTCGCGCCAGGCGATCATGCCGCGCGTGACGTCGCGCTCCTCGATCGGCACCTGCATGACGATGCGCGTCACCGGGTGGATCGGCAGGAAGGGCGAATAGCTCTGGGCCCGCTCCGCGCGCAACGAGGCGAGCATGATCTCCATCACCTCGTCATAGCGCTCGAGCAGCAGCAGCAAGGTCTTGTCGAAGCGGCCCGAGCGATAGGTCTCGGTCGAGGACATGAACTCGTAGTCGAAGCCGAAGCGATCGAGAAAGGCGCGCAGCCGCGCATTGTTATGGGCAGCGAAGCTCTCATGCGTGCCGAAGGGGTCGGGAATCTCGCTCAGCGCCTTGCCGAGATTGGCGCGGATCATCTCCTTGTTCGGCACGTTGTCGGGCACTTTGCGCAGCCCGTCCATATCGTCCGAGAAAGCGATGAGGCGCGTCTTCACGCGGCCTTCGGTGAGGACGCCGAAGGCGTGGCGCACCATGCTGGTGCGGGCGACCTCGGCGAAGGTCCCGATATGCGGCAGGCCCGATGGGCCATATCCGGTCTCGAAACGCACCTCGCGCCCGGCCCCGCCGATGCGGGCGACGAGCTTTCGCGCCTCCTCAAACGGCCAGGCCGGCGAGGCGGCGGCCGCCCGCGCGAGAAGAGGATCGAGAGACGGGACAGTTGAGGCGGACATTGGCTTTTCAATCGAGATTGCGCAAGTCGGACGGCGAGCCATGATCGGGCATCAAGCCGGTGTTCGAAGCATGGCCTTTCTCGAGAGCCGGCCCCACTTCGCGGCATGCTCTAGCTCAGTCTACCGAAGCGTGGCAAGCGCGCCCACAAGATCGCGCATCAATTCAAGGAGATGAGCTGGCGCCCCAAGGAGTGCCGGTCATCCGGGCGAGTGCGGCCTCGCAAAGGCTCGCCCGATCAATAGAAGCCGATCGGGAAATATTTGAGATAGAGATCGGCGAGCCGCCCATTTGCCGAGAGACGCTGCAGCCCGGCATTGAGCACATGGCGCATGGCGTCGTCGCCCTTGCGCACCGCGATGATCATGCCCTCGCCGAAATAGCGGCTTTCGAAATAGGGGCCGCCTTGGAAGGCGCAGCAGGCGCCCATGACGCCGTTGAGCCAGACAGCCGCACTCGGGCCGTCGGCAAAGACGAGTTCGACATCGCCGCGCGCCAGCGCCTCGAAGCTCGCAGAGGCCGATGGCAGGCTCTTCACCGTCGCTGCGGGGAAGAATGCCTTGACGAAGGCCTCATGCGCGGTGCCCGCGACCACGGCGACGGTGTGACCCGCAAGCGATGCCGGGCCGGGCACTATCTTGGTGCCGCGCCGCGCCACGAAATGGCCGGGCGTCTTGAGATAAGGATAGGTGACGTCGGCGCGCGCCAGGATCTCGGGCGAGGATTTCATGCCGGCAATCACCGCGTCCCCCGCCCGGTTCGCGAGCGCATCGAGCAGCGTGTCCCAGCGGCGCGGCTGGATGGTGCATTGATGGGCGAGCTCTTCGCAGAGCGCTCGCGCGAGATCGACATTGAAGCCGGTCAGGCTGCCATCCGCCCCCGCGATCTGGAAGGGCGGATAATCGTCATCGGTGAGGAAGCGGATCGGGGTCGCGGCTGCGATCTGCGCGGGAGGCAGGCGCAAATGCGGGTCGAACTGGTTCGGCAGCCCGGCCGATGCCGAAGCCGACTGCGCCGGCCCCGCCAGCTCCTGTGCCATCGCGCCAGATCCCGCGCCGTCGTGCGCCGAGAGAGCGGCGCTGAACGCGACGAGCATGGCGACCGCCACGCGGCGGGGCTTGCGGCCGGCCGCGGGCCAGTAGCGAGGTGGCATCGGGGGTCCAGCGTCGTGGCGCATCATCGCCTGAAAGCGCGTTCTCGGGTCGAGGTCAGGCCCGGCCGCCGAGCGACTGCAAGTGGCGCATCAGGCCGACGGTCGAGGCGTCGCCTTCCGCCGGCTTGTCGCCTCGCACCATCGGCAGCAATGTGGTCGCGAGCTCCTTGCCGAGTTCGACCCCCCATTGGTCGAAGGCATTGGTGCCGAAGATCGCAGCCTCGACGAAGACCCGGTGCTCATAGAGCGCGATCAGGCGGCCCAGCGTGAAGGGATCGAGCGTCCGATAGACGGTGGTGATCGAGGGGCGCTCACCCGGGAAGGTCTTGTGCGGAGCGAGGCGATGCACCTCCTCCGGCGCCATGCCGCCGGCCAGGAGCTGCGCTTGCGCCTCCTCGGTGCTGCGGCCGAGCATCAGGGCGCGCGACTGGGCGAGGCAATTCGCCATCAATAGCTTCTGGTGCTCGGCGAGATCGGGCTCATGCCCCTCGGCTCCGATCCAGAACTCGCAAGGGATGGTGTCGGTGCCTTGATGCAGGAGCTGATAGAAGGCGTGCTGGCCATTGGTGCCGGGCTCGCCCCATACGAGGGGACCCGTCGGGCGGGCCACCTTGTCGCCTGCGAGTGTGACGCGCTTGCCGTTCGATTCCATGTCGAGCTGCTGCAGATAGGCCGGCAGCCTGGCAAGGCGCTGATCATAGGGCAGCACGGCGCGTGCCGGATAGCCGCAGATGTCGCGATGCCAGATGCCGAGAAGGCCGAGCAGCATCGGCATGTTGCTGGCGGCGGGCTTCGCGCGGAAATGCTCGTCAATCGCGTGTCCGCCTGCCAGGAACTCCTCGAAGCGCTTCGGCCCGATGGCGATCATCAGTGGCAGGCCGATCGCCGACCATACCGAATAGCGCCCGCCGACCCAGTCCCAGAAGCCGAAGATCCGGTCGGGCTTGATGCCGAAGGCCGCGACCTTGTCGAGCGCGGTCGAGACGGCGACGAAATGCGCCGACACCGCCGCTTCGCCGAGCGCGTCGACGAGCCAGCGGCGCGCGGTGCGCGCATTGGTCATGGTCTCGACCGTGGTGAAGGTCTTCGAGGCGACGATCACGAGCGTCGTCGCCGGGTCGAGACTCTTGGCCGTATCGTGCCAATGAGCTCCGTCGATATTGGAGACGAAATGGGCACGCGGCCCGTCGTGATAGGGAGCAAGCGCAAGCGTCGCCATGGCGGGGCCGAGATCGGAGCCGCCGATGCCGATATTGACGATATCGGTGAAGCGCCCTCCCCGCGCCGGCGCGATGGCGCCCGAGCGCACACCGTCGCTGAACTGCGACATCCGCCCCAGGACCTCGTTGACCTCGGGCATCACATCCTTGCCGTCGACCAGGATCGGCCGGTTCGAGCGGTTGCGCAGCGCGACATGCAGCACGGAGCGCTTCTCGGTCGAGTTGATGCGCTCTCCCCTGAACATGGCGTCGCGCCTCGCCTCGACACCCGCTGCCTGGGCGAGCTCGAGAAGAAGCCGTATCGTCTCGCCAGTGACCTTGGTTTTCGAGAAATCAATCAGGAGATCCTGATCGGTGAAGCTTAAGGCCTCGAAGCGTCGCGGATCCGCCTCGAACAGCGAAATCTGGCTCTTCGCCGCGAGCTCGTCGCGATTGGCGCGAAGATTCTGCCAGATGGGAGCCATCGCCTTCTCGTCCATGCCGCTCTCCTCGATCTCGCCACTACCACTCCAAGGCATAAGACGTCCTTGGAGTAGGCTCAACGCCGAAGTTGCAACTTGGTTCGAAGGGAAGGGGTTCCGGGACGCGAAGCGACCCCGGGCGTCAGTGACGCTGGCTCCTACACCATTTCCACCGCCATCACACCCGGCACGGTCTTGATGGCGCCGGCGACTTCGGGGGTGGTCCGATAGCGGCCGGGTAGCCTGATCTCGACCTCGCGGCCTTGCGGCTCGAGCGCGGCGATCAGGCTCACCTGTGAATCTCCCGGCTCCGAGAGGCAGCGCGCCACGGGCTCGATGGCGGCTGCATCGCGCAGATAAAGGCGCAACGAATGGCCGATGCGCGCTGCCGCATCGTCGAGCAGCTCGACCGTCTCGATGCGCACGCGCAGCTCTTCGCCGTCGACGCCGGCCCGGACCTCGACGAGCACACGCGAACCGGGCTCGAGGAGCGCCCGGTAGCGGGCAAGCCCTTCAGAGAACAGCACGCATTCGAACTGCGCCGTCGCGTCCGACAGGAGCACGATGCCCATCTTCGAGCCGCTCTTGGTGCGTCGCTCGGTGCGGTCGAGCACCGCGCCCGCGAGCCGGCCGGAGGTGCGCCCTGCGCGAGCGCCCTTGGCGAAGGCCGCATAGGTCAGGACGTTGAGACGCTTCAGCGTGTCCTTGTATTCGTCGAGCGGGTGGCCAGAGATGAAGAAGCCGATCGCTGCGAATTCGCGCTTCAGTTTTTCGGAGAGCGTCCAGCCTGGCGCATTGGTCAAGCGGAATGCGGCGCCAGGCGCGGTGGTCGCCGCCCCGAACATGCTCTGCTGCCCCGATTGGCGGTCGCTCTCGGAGGATTGCGCCATGGCGATCATGGCTTCGACGCTCGCGAAGGCGGCCGCGCGGTCTTGGCAGAGCTCGTCGAGCGCGCCGGCGCAGATCAGCGTCTCGACGGCGCGCCGGTTGACGAGCTTCGGATCGATGCGTCGCGCGAAATCCGCAAGGTCGGTGAAGGGCTGATCGCCGCGTGCCGCGACGATGGCCTCCGCCGCCTGGCCACCCATGCCCTTGATGGCGGCGAGCGCATAGCGGATCGCTCCATCGGCCGGCTCGAACAACACGCCCGAGCGATTGATCGAGGGCGGCTCGAGCTTGATGCCAAGCCTCGCGCATTCCTGGCGGATCTCGGCGAGCTTGTCGGTGTTCGACATTTCGTTGGTCATCGACGACGCCAGGAACTCGACTGGGTGGTTCGCCTTCAGATAGGCCGTCTGGTAGGTGATCAGCGCATAGGGCGCCGAATGCGATTTGTTGAAGCCGTATTCGGCGAATTTGGCGCAGGCATCGAAAATGGCCTCGGCGGTGGCCGGCGCAATATCGCGGGCCTTGGCGCCTTCGAGGAAGCGGCCGCGCTGGGCATCCATCTCGGCCTTGATCTTCTTGCCCATGGCGCGGCGCAGGAGATCCGCTTCAGCGAGGCTGTAGCCCGCCAGTTCGCGAGCGATCTGCTGCACCTGCTCCTGATAGGTGATGACGCCGAAGGTCTCGCGCAGCAAGGGCTCGAGCCTCGGATGCAGCACCTCGACATCTTCCTCGCCGCGCTTTCGGGCGCAGTAGATGGGGATATTGGCCATCGGGCCCGGGCGGTAGAGGGCGACAAGCGCGATGAGATCCTCGAAGCGGTCGGCGCGCATGTCGACGAGCGCGCGGCGCATGCCTTGGCCTTCGACCTGAAACACCGCGACCGTCTCGCCCCGTTGCAGCATCTCAAAAGTCGGCCGGTCATCGAGCGGGATTGCAGAGAGCTCGATCTTGACGCCCCGCCGCGCGACGAGCTCGACCGTGGTCTGGAGGATGGTCAAGGTGCGAAGCCCAAGGAAGTCGAACTTCACGAGGCCAGCGGGCTCGACCCATTTCATATTGTACTGGGTCACCAGCATCCCCGAGCGCGGATCGCGGGTCAGCGGGGCGACCTCGTCGAGGGGTCGATCGCCGATCACGATGCCGGCCGCGTGGGTCGAGGCGTGGCGATGCAGCCCTTCGAGCTTCTGGGCGATGTCGAGCATGCGCGAGACGCGCGGATCCGCCTTTGCCTCGGCGGCGAGGCGCGGCTCGGTCTCGATGGCGACCTTCAGCGGAATGGGATTTGCCGGGTTTTGCGGCACGAGCTTCGTCAGCTTGTCGACCTGCCCATAGGGCATCTCGAGCACGCGCCCGACATCGCGCATGACGCCGCGCGCCTGCAAGGTGCCGAAGGTGATGATCTGCGCCACCCGGTCCTCGCCGTAGCGGGCGCGCACATAGTCGATCACCTCCTCGCGCCGGTTCATGCAGAAATCGACGTCGAAGTCCGGCATCGAGACGCGGTCCGGATTGAGGAAGCGCTCGAACAGCAGGCTGAAGCGCATCGGATCGAGATCGGTGATCAGAAGGCTCCAGGCGACGAGAGATCCGGCGCCCGAGCCGCGCCCCGGCCCCACCGGAATGCCGAGAGACTTCGCGTGCTTGATGAAGTCGGAGACGATCAGGAAGTAGCCCGAATAGTTCATCCGCTTGATGATGCCGAGCTCGAAGGCGAGGCGATTATCGTAATCCTGCTGCGTCAGACCCGCCGCCAATCCGTGCACCGCGAGGCGCCCCTGCAAACCTTCGGCGGCCTGACGGTCGAGCTCGGCATCCTCGTCGGCGCTCGTCCCCTGGCCACTGAAACGCGGCAGGATCGGCTTCGTGGCGCGCGGCCGGTAGCTGCAGCGTAGCGCGATCTCGACCGTGTTGCGCAAGGCCTCGGGCAGATCCGAGAAGGTCTCCATCATCTCGGCCCGGCTCTTAAAGCCGTGCTCGGCCGTCACCCGCCTGCGCGAATCGTCGGAGACGAGGCGCCCCTCGGCGATCGCGAGCAGCGCGTCATGCGCCTCGTGATCCTCGCGCCCGGCGAAATACGGTTCGTTCGTCGCAACGATCGGAATGTCGCGCCGATAGGCAAAGTCGAGAAGTGTCGGCTCGACGGCGCGCTCATGGGGCAAGCCATGCCGTTGGATCTCGATATAGAGCCGGTCGCCGAAGATCGCCGCGAGGCGCTCGAGCCTCGCCTCGGCGAGGTCGAGACGGCGCTCGGCAATGGCCTCGTCGATCGGCCCGTCGGGACCGCCCGTCAGCGCAATCAGCCCTTGCGTGGAGGCCTCGATCTCTTCGACGCGCAAATGCGGCCGCCCTGTCGTGTTCGTGGTGTCGACGAGGGCACGGCTCGAGAGGCGAAGCAGATTGGCATAGCCTTCGGCGCTCGCCGCGAGCAGCACGATCGCGGCAATGCGCTTGCGCGCCTGCCGCGAGCGATCGACATCGTTGAAATCGATCGAGAGCTGCAGTCCGACGATCGGCTGGATCCCCTCGCCGGCAAGCTTCTCCGAGAATTCGAGCGCCCCATAGAGATTATTGGTGTCGGTCAGGGCGAGCGCCGGCATCTTGTCGGCGCGCGCGAGCTTGGCGAGCTTGGCGATCGGCAGCGCCCCCTCCAGAAGCGAATAGGAGGAGTGCACGTGCAGATGCACGAAGCCGACATCGTCAAGCGCCATCGCGGCCTCCGGGCGGATCACAGGCGAGCGATCGATCCAGGCGACGGAATCGCCCCGGCAAATCCATAGCCGATATGGATGATACCGGCCCGGCCCGCCCCCTCAAATCCTGTGCACAGCGAAAGAGGCCGGCGCAGCGTTAGAGCGGCTGTGCGCCGCCCTCAGATTATCTGTGTCCGAGTCCGGCTCAGAGACCTGCGGCCGCGATCGACCACACTCCGATCATCGCCAGGAAACCGCAGAGCGCCGCGACCTCGACGACGTTTTCCACAAGCAGGCGAGCCATGGCAGATCCCTTCTCCCCAATTGATCCCGTTATGTTCTAACAATGTTCCGCCCGAGAGTCAATTGGGTTCCTCGGGCTTCCGGATTTGTGCTTAACGGCGGGGCTGGTCGCCTCCCGATCGCCCCAGGACAGTCAGCTGGCCCAATGGTCGCCAGCATATTGATCCTGTTGATGCGCCACCCGCCGCACTTGCCTTGCGTGAGATCCGTCTCCAAGAAAGGTGGATGGCGCTCAATCTCATCAAGCTGTGTGTCGGGGTCGACACCATCTCCGAGCTCGAGGACTGGGTCGAGCGTCGCCTGCGCGAGAAGGGCCAGCATTTCCACACGACCCGCATGGTGCCGAAGCGGGAGGACGAGCTGCTCGCCGGTGGCTCCCTCTATTGGGTCATCAAGGGGCAGGTCGCCTGCCGCCAGAAGCTGATCGGCATCGAGCCCTTCACGGATGAGCAAGGTATCGGGCGCTGCCGCCTGCTGCTCGAGCCAAAGGTGAAGCCGGTCGTGCCACGCCCCTTCCGCCCGTTCCAGGGCTGGCGCTACCTCACCGCGAAGGACGCACCACCCGATCTGCGCAGCCGCGGCGGCGATGTCGGCGCCATGCCCGAGAAGATGCGCCGCGAGCTCGCCGAGCTCGGGCTGATCTGAAAGCGGGCGGCGCCGGGCGGCCCTTCGCGCCAGTCGTCCGCGGCCCCCGCAAGGGTAGCGGAGACGGCCGGGATCCCCGGGTGTAGGCTCCGGATGCACAAAGACCAAAAACAGCAACCGGAGGAGGCGCGTCATGTGGTCCTTGCCGCAATTCGAGCTGAGCCTGAACGAGGCCGTGAAGGCGCGAAAGGTGGCTGGCGTCGTCGTGGTCGCGGCAACCGCAGACGATATCGTCTATGAGCGAGGCTTCGGGCAGCGCGGCATCGACAAGCCCGAGGTGATGTCGGCGGATTCGGTGTTCTGGATCGCCTCGATGACCAAGGCGATCACTTGCGCCGCGGCGATGCAGCTCGTCGAGCGCAACAAGCTGTCGCTCGACGAGCCGATCGGCACCCTGCTCCCCGATCTCGCCGAGCGGCAAGTGCTCGACGGTGTCGATGAGCGAGGCGAGCCGCGGCTGCGCAAGGCGAAACGCAAGATCACCTTGCGTCAGCTCATGACCCATACGGCAGGCTTCGGCTACGACATGTGGGACGCGCCTCTGCTCGCCTATATGGAGAAGGCCGGCATTCCGGGCATCGTCAGCTGCACCGAGAAGGCCCTGACCGTTCCCCTCTCCTCGGATCCCGGCGAGCGATGGGAATACGGCATCAACGTCGATTTCGTCGGCAAGGCGGTCGAGGCGGTGAGCGGCAAGAAGCTCGACGCCTATTTCATCGAGCACATCTTCGAGCCGCTCGGCATGCACGATACGGCGTTCAAGCTGGGCGAGAGCCAGCGCCGGCGCCTCGTCGCCATGCATGCGCGCGGTGCGGATGGCGAGCTTTCGGAAATCGACTTCGAAGTGCCGCAGGAGCCGGAATTCCATATGGGCGGTGGCGGGCTCTACGGCACGGCACGTGATTATGCAGCCTTCACGCGCATGCTGCTCAATGGCGGCAGGCTGAACGGCCACGAGCTGTTGCGCCGTGAGACCGTTGCGCTGATGGCGCAGAACCATATCGGCGATCTGCGCGTGACGCCGATGCGCACCGCTATGCCGCATCTCACGAACGACGTCGATCTCTTTCCAGAGCAGGAGAAGACCTGGGGGCTGAGCTTCCTCATCAA
>Ga0318562_10001585_pt1 | contig 10313 bp, 4 predicted proteins | sample GRESIP066b5f18_FD_203688 | JGI IMG/M metagenome (GOLD analysis project Ga0318562, IMG submission 203688) | Tropical soil microbial communities from Luquillo Experimental Forest, Puerto Rico - GRE.SIPMG.066b5f18 | ecosystem: Environmental > Terrestrial > Soil > Tropical forest > Bulk soil...
TGTTATACGGCGACCTTTCTACGGGTGAGCTCCGCGCTCCGGCAAGCCGTTGCGGCGAGCCGGTCGCTTGCTGGTGGCGGGCGCAGCGTCGGGCCCCAGCCTCTCGCGTCACATCGTCCGAATATCGGACTAACCGATTGCTTCCTCTGCGAAAATCGGTAGGGAGCCATGTGCACCGAGGCTGATTGCCTGCCCGTTTGGGCTTTGCTAGCCTTCCATAAAAGAAGTCAATTTTGATCGGGGGAAAAGCTCATGGCCGATGCGGATGCGTCGATGGGTGCGGGTACGCAAGCATCGACCGTTCTCCGGTCACAACGCATGGAGCCAACTGTGGAACGCCGGCCTCTGGCCGGCTCTTCGAACGCCGGGGCAGCGCGGCCGGGCGGGAGCGAGGGCCGACCGGAGGCCGGCGGTCCATCAGCGAGGCTGAACGTCGCGGCGGCCATTATCGGCAACGCCCTCGAATTCTTCGATTTCGGCATCTACAGCGCCTATGCGGTGTTCCTCGGCAGGGCCTTCTTCCCGACCGGCAACGCCTATACCAGCCTGCTCTTCTCGGTCGCGACGTTCGGGGTCGGCTTCGTCACAAGGCCGCTCGGCGGCATCGTGATCGGCGCCTTCGCGGACCGGCACGGCCGCAAGCCCGCCATGACCTTGACGATCTGGCTGATGGCGGCGAGCACCGGCATGATCGGCCTCTTGCCGCCCTATTCGGCGATCGGCATCGCGGCTCCGATCCTCTTGGTGCTGGCAAGGCTCCTCCAGGGCTTCTCGACCGGCGGCGAGATGGGGCCGGCCACGACCTTCCTCGTCGAGTCGGCGCCGCGGCGCCGGCGCGGCCTGTTCGGGAGTTGGCAACTCGCGAGTCAGAATCTCGGCGCGGTCTTCGCGGCGCTGGTCGGCGTCTCGATCTCGCAAACCCTTCCCGAGAGCGACATCGAGAGCTTCGGCTGGCGCATCCCCTTCTTCATCGGCCTCTGCATCGCGCCGGTCGGCATCTATATCCGCAACCGCGTGCCCGAGACGCTCAACAAGCGCAGCGCCCATGCGAGTGCGGGCGCTGTGCTCGCGGACCTGTTCGGGCAGCATTGGCGGGCGCTCTTCTTCTGCTTCCTGGTCATTCCGGGCGCGACGATCGGCCAGTATTATCTCTCCTACACGGCGACGACCTTCACCATCGCGACCTTGAAGCTGCCCTTCGCCACGGGTTTCCTCGCCAATCTGACGGCTGCCGTGACCGGCCTCGTCTTCTCGCTGATCGGCGGCCATCTCGGCGACCGTATCGGGCTGCGTCCTGTGGCGATCTGGCCGCGTATCCTCTACGCGCTTCTGGTCCTGCCCGCCGCCATGCTGATCGTTGCCGAGCGCAACGGCTTCGTGCTCGGAGCGTCGCTCGCCGTGCTCATGGCGCTGCAGGCGATGAGCGGCGCGGTCACCATCGCGCTCATCCCCAAATGCTTCCCCGCATCCGTGCGCACGGCCGGCCTTTCGGTTGGCTATGCGACAGGCGTCGCGGTCTTCGGGGGTAGTGCCCAGTTCGTCTTCACCTGGCTCATCGCGAATACCGGCGACCCGCTATCGCCCGCCTGGTGGGTGATCGCCTCAAACCTCGTCACGATATATGCTGTCTTGAAGCTGCGCCCGCTTCGGGAGATGACCGGAGAGGCGTGACCGCCTCAGGGGCCCCCCGAGCAACCCCGACGACAACCGCCAACCTCGACCACAACCGAAGAGCCTGACCGTGGACAACCAAGACCTGATCTCCGAAATGGAACCCTACCGAGCCGAGCTCACCTCGATCCGGCGCGACATCCATGCCCATCCGGAGACCGCCTTCGAGGAGAAGCGCACCGCGACGGTCGTCGCCGAGAAGCTGCGGAGCTGGGGCATCGAGGTCGAGGAGGGCGTCGGCAAAACCGGGGTCGTCGGCACCATCGTCGGTAACCTCGCGGGCCAGCGCGCCATCGGGCTTCGCGCCGACATGGACGCCTTGAACATCCTCGAGCAGAACGAATTCGCGCATGTGTCGCAGAATACCGGCAAGATGCATGCGTGCGGCCATGACGGCCACACCACCATGCTGCTCGGCGCTGCCCGTTATCTCGCCGAGCACCGCGATTTCGGCGGCACCGTGCATCTGATCTTCCAGCCGGCCGAGGAAGGCATGGGCGGCGCTCGCACCATGATCGCCGAAGGCCTCTTCGAGCGCTTCCCCTGCGACGTCGTCTACGGCATGCACAACATGCCGGGCATCCCGGCCGGGCAATTCGCGATCAGGCCCGGCCCCATGATGGCGGCGGGCGACCGCTGGGAGGTGACCTTCAGGGGCACAGGCGGACATGGCGGGATGACGCCGCATCTGTCGACCGACGTCACCGTAGTGCAGGCCCATTTCGTGCTGGCGCTGCAAACCATCGTCGGACGCAATATCGCGGCCGTCGAGCCCGCCGTGATCAGCGTCGGCTATATCGGCGGGGGGGCGCGCCGCTCGGCGAACGTGATGCCGGCCGAGATCATCATCAGTGGCACCTCGCGCAGCTATAGCGAGGCGACGCGCGACATCATCGAGCGGCGCATGCGCGAGCTCGCGACGACGCTCGCCGCCGCCCATGGCTGCTCGGCCGCGGTCGATTTCCACCGCCTCGGCAAGGCGCTCGTCAATCATGCCGAGCAAACCGAGGTCGCGATCAAGGCGGCAGCCTCGCTCGTCGGCGGCGGCAAGGTCGACGGCAACACGAAGCCGATCACAGCGGGCGAGGATTTCACCGAGATGCTGCTGCGCAAGCCCGGCGCCTTCATGTTCATCGGCAACGGCGTCGACGCCGAAGGCGGAGCGCATGGGCTGCACACGCCGAAGTTCGAGTTCAACGACGACATCCTCACGCTCGGTGCCTCCTATTGGGTGAGCCTGGTGCGCGAGGAGCTGGCGACCACGTAGCCGCTCACCCGACCTTCGCTACACGAAGGCCACCTTCTTCTCCCACGCGAAAAGCGCGGGAGAAGGGAAGGCGCCTCAGGCGGGCTCGCGCACCGGCGTAACCTGACCCTCGCCAGCCTCCACCTTCGCCGGCTTCGTCTTGCCCAGCAAGCGCTCCTCGAAACGCTGCAGCACGACGTAGAAGGACGGCACGAACAGCACCGCGAGGCAGGTGGAGGCGAGCATGCCACTGAACACCGCGATGCCGATCGATTTGCGGGCCGAGGCGCCGGCACCGGTCGCGAGAACGAGCGGCAGCACACCCAGGATGAAGGCGAAGGAGGTCATCAGGATGGGGCGCAGGCGAAGCCTCGCCGCCTCGACCGCGGCCTCAATGATCTCCATGCCTTCGGCCCGCTTCTCGCGCGCGAACTCGACGATCAGGATGGCGTTCTTGCTCGACAGCGCGATCAGGAGGATGAGGCCGATCTGAGTGTAGAGGTTGTTCGCGACGCCGAGCGCGGTGAGGGCGCCGACCGTGCCGAGCAAGGCGAGCGGCACCGCGAACAGCACGGAGAGCGGCTGGATCCAGCTCTCATATTGGCCGGCGAGCACGAAGTAGACGAGCAGGATCGCGAGCCCGAACACGAAGTAGATCTGGGTGCCGACCGCTTTCTCCTGATAGGACATCGCGGTCCATTCGAAGCCCGTGCCGCGCGGCAAGGTCGCGTTGGCGACCTGCTCCATGACGTCGAGCGCCTGGCCGGAGCTGAAGCCGTTCGACGCCCCGCCGACGATCGTCGCCGTCGGATAGAGATTATAGAGACTGATGAGCGCCGGGCCCTGCATCGGCTTGACGTCGACGACGGTGCCGAGCGGCACCATCGTGCCGTCGCCGGCCTTCACCTTGAGGGCGAGAATATCCTCCGGCCGCACGCGGGCATCGGAATTCGCCTGGACATAGACCTGGAAGGTGCGCCCGAACTTGTTGAACTGCGTCACATAGCTTGACCCGACATAGCCCGACAGCGCCGAGAAGACCTGCCCGACCGTGATGCCAAGCGTCTCGGCCTTGATGCGATCGACCACCACCGATAGCTGCGGCACGCCGGCGCGGAACGAGGTCGTCAGGCGCTGCAGCGCCGATTGCGTCGCGCCGTTCTTGGCGATGGTGTCTGTTAGGCGCTCGAGCAGCTCATAATCGAAATCGCCGTTGCGGAGCTCGACCTGCATGGTGAAGCCAGACGCATTGCCGATGCCCTGGATCGGCGGCGGCACGAGCACGAAGGTCCTTGCCTCCGCGACGCCGTCGAGCTCGGCATTCAGATGCTCGTAGATCGAGCGGAGATCCTGTCCCTTCTCCTTTTCGCGCAGGCCCCAATCCTTGAGCACCACATAGGCGACACCGGCATTGGCCAAAGTCGCGCTGTTGTCGAGGATCGAGATGCCGCTGATGGTCAGAACCTGATCGACGCCCGGCGTCTTTTGGGCGATGGCGCCGACCTTGCTCATCACCGCGTCGGTGCGCTCCTTCGAGGCGCCGTCGGGGAGCTGCGCGCCTATCAGCACATAGCCCTGATCCTCGATCGGCAGGAAGGCCGTAGGCAGGCGCACCAGCCCCCACCCGGCAACGCTGATCAGCGCGAGCGCGATAATCACCATCAGCCCGCTGTGATGCACCATGCGGTCAATGAACGCCGCATAGCCGCGTTCGCAAACGTCATAGACTTTGTTGAAGCCGCGATAGAAGAAGTTGCGCTTCTCCGGCGGCACCGGCGGACGCAGCCAGAGCGCTGCCTGGGTCGGCTTCAAGGTCACGGCGTTGATGGCGCTGATGAAGGCGGTCGCCGCGATCACCAGCGCGAATTGTCTGTAGAGCTGACCGGTCAGCCCGGGCAGGAAGGCAGCCGGGATGAAGACCGACATCAGCACGAGGGTGATGCCGATCACCGGGCCGATCAGCTCGTCCATCGCCTTCTCGGCCGCCTGCACCCCGGGCATCCCGGCCTCGACATGGCGCGCCACGCCCTCGACGATGACGATCGCGTCGTCGACCACGATGCCGATCGCGAGCACGATCGCAAACAGCGTCGAGAGATTGACCGTGAAGCCGAGCGCCGCCATCGCGGCGAAGGCGCCGATGATGGTCACCGGCACCGTCGTCGCCGGGATGAGGGTGGCGCGCCAATCCTGCAAGAACACCAGGATGACGATGAGCACGAGGATGCCCGCCTCGAACAAGGTCATATAGACCTCGTGGATCGAGGCCTGGACGAATTTCGTGGTGTCGAAGGGCACCCCGTAGACGAGCCCTTGCGGGAAGGCCTTTGAGAGCTCCTCCATCTTCTGTCTCACCGCCTGGGCGACCGTGATGGCGTTGGCTTCCGGCAATTGGTAGATGCCGATCCCTGCGGCAGGCTGGCCGTTCTGTGAGAAGGCCTGGCTATAGGTCTGGGCGCCGAGCTCGACGCGGCCGATATCGCGCACCCGGGTGATGCGGCCGCCATTTTGCGAGTCGACCTTGACGATGATGTTCTCGTAATCGGAGGCGTCGTTCAGGCGGCCATTGACGTTCAGCGTATACTGAAAATCCTCGCCGCGCGGCGCAGGCGGCATGCCGATCGCGCCTGCCGTCACCTCCTGGCTCTGCCGCTGCACCGCATCGATCACGTCCTGCGGGGTCAGGCCGCGCGCCTGGAGGAGGTTCGGGTCCATCCAGATCCGCATTGCGTATTGGCCGGCACCGAAGACGTTCACATTGCCGACACCCGGCAGGCGGGCGAGCTCGTTTTGCAAGTTGATGACAGCGTAGTTCGCGAGGAACAGGCTGTCATAGCGGCCATCCGGGGAGGTCAGGGTCACGAATAACAGGATCGCGGTCGATTTCTTCTGGGTCGTGACGCCTTGCACCTGCACGGCTTGGGGCAAGGAGGACATGGCGATGGCGACGCGGTTCTGCACCAGCACCTGCGCCTGATCGGCGTCGGTGCCGATCGCGAAGGTCACGGTCAAAGTGTAGGTGCCGTCGCTCGCCGCCGTCGACTGCATATAGAGCATGTTCTGCACGCCGTTGACCTGCTGCTCGATAGGCAGGGCGACGGTGTCGATGATGGTCTTGGCGCTGGCGCCCGGGAAGCGTGTGGTCACCTGCACGGTTGGCGGCACCACATTCGGATATTGCGCGACCGGCAGCTGATAGAGGGCGACTGCGCCGATCAGGACGAAGACCAGCGCCAACACATTGGCGAGCACCGGCCGCTCAATGAAGAAGCGTGAGATCATGCTGTGCGCCTCAAACGTTGAAGTCCAGGCTGCTCCCGATCACGGGGCCTTGGCTTTGGCGGCAGGTGCGTTGGCGACGGGGGCGGGGTCGGCGCTCGCCTGCATGACGGCCTTCTCGGGCGAGACCTTGCTGCCTGGGATCGCCCGCTGGATGCCCTCCGTCACGACCCAATCGCCCGGCTCGAGCCCCGCCTCGATGACACGCAGTCGGCCGAGGCGCTGGCCGGTCTTCACGAGCTTCTGGGCGACCACATCGTCATTGCCCACGACGAGGACATAGCTTCCCTGCTGGCTTGTGCCGATGGCGTCGTCGCGCACCAGCAGCGCGTTAGGGGAATGCGAAATGGGAGCGCGCACGCGCACGAAGAGGCCGGGCAGCAGCGCGTTGTCCTTATTGTCGAAGATGGCGCGCGCCTGCAGCGTGCCGGTCGAGGAATCGACCTGCGGCGCCACATAGTCGAGCTTACCCTTATGAGGGTAGCCTTCCTCGGATTGCAGGCCGATCTCGACCGGAATGCGGTGCATATCGAAATCGGCGCGCGTGAAACCTTGTTGGGCGAAACTCACCTTGATGGTCAGCACCTGCGCTTCGCTCGCGTTGAAATAGACATAGACTGGGTCCGTCTGCACCACAGTCGCGAGCTTGGTCGGGCCCGCCACACCAACGAGCGCGCCGACATCGACGAGGTGATTGGTGGCGACCCCGTCGAACGGCGCCGTGACTTGCGTGTAGCCGAGATTGATGGTCGCGAGATCGAGGCTCGCCTGCGCGCTCGTCACCGAGGCGATCGCCTGATCGAGCGTCTTCTTTGTGTCCTCGAGCACGGCCTGGGTGGAGAAGTCCTGTCGGGCGAGCGCCAGCTTGCGCTGATAATCGGATTGCGCATTGACCTGCGCGGCCTGCGCTGAGGCGAGGCTGGCTTTGGCCTGGTCGAGCTGCGCCTGATAGGTGTCGCGCTGGATGCCGAAGAGAAGATCGCCCTTTTTGACGATCGCGCCGTCCTTGTAGTTGATCGATTCGAGGAAGCCCTGAACGCGCGCCTCGAGGTCGACGGACTGGACGGGCGAAGTATTGCCGGTGAGCTCGATGTAATTCGTCACATCCTGCTTCATCGGCTGCGCCACCGACACCTTGGGCGGCGGGGGCGGCACATATTCGTTCTTGGGGTTGCAGGCCGAAAGCCCGACCGTCAGCGCGGCACAAGCGACCAGCGATGAGGCCACGCGGCAGGCGCGAAGGCTCGAATCCGGCATGTCGACGAACCTCCATCTTGGCGACCGATCCCCCGGGCACGCCGATCGTGACAGGAAGCCAACCCGACCAGTGTCGAAATCCTGCGGCGGACGATGACCGGAAGGCAAGCGCTTTCTTGCACCCCCGGCGCGGATTGTACCGGCGATGCTGTCCACAGAAAGCGTCTTGGTCAGCTCTTTGCGCCCGCCACCGTCGCCTTGAGGCGATAAAGCGTTTCGAGCGCTTCGCGAGGCGTGAGCTCGTCCGGATTGACGGCGGCGAGCGCCTCGCGCAGCTCGTCCTTCGCCTCGGGCACTGGCTCCGCGGGCGGCGCCCCCGCGGCCGCAGCGGCGGCGAAGAGCGGCAATTCCTCGATGAGCTTCGCTGCCGGCTTTTCGCGCTCGGTGCGTTCGAGGCCGGCGAGGATCGCCTTCGAGCGCGCGATCACCGAGGCCGGCAGCCCCGCGAGCCTCGCCACCTGAACGCCGTAGCTGCGATCGGCGGCGCCGGCTACGACCTCGTGCAGGAACACAACGTCGCCGCGCCATTCGCGCACCCGGCTCGTGAGGTTCACGAGCCGCGGCAGCCGCGTCACCAGCGCCGTCAATTCGTGGAAATGGGTGGCGAACAGGGCGCGGCAGCGATTGCTCTCATGCAGATGCTCGAGCGTCGCCCAGGCGATCGACAGCCCGTCGAAGGTCGCGGTGCCTCGCCCGATCTCGTCGAGGATGACGAGAGAGCGCTCCGAGGCCTGGTTCAGGATGGCGGCGGTCTCGATCATCTCGACCATGAAGGTCGAACGCCCCCGCGCGAGATCGTCGGCGGCGCCGACCCTCGAGAACAGGCGATCGACGACGCCGATTCGCGCGTGCTCGGCCGGCACGAAGGAGCCGGCCTGGGCGAGCACCGCGATCAAGGCGTTCTGGCGCAGATAGGTCGACTTGCCGGCCATATTGGGGCCGGTCACGATGGCGATGCGGCCCTTCATATGCTCTTGCGGCGGCGATAGGTCACAGCCATTGGAGACGAAGCTCTTGCCGTCGCGCCTAAGCGCGGCCTCGACCACCGGATGGCGTCCGCCGGTGATCTCGAAGCCGAGCCCGTCATCGACCAGAGGCCGCACCCAGCCGAGATCGGCCGCGAGATCCGCAAGGCCCGCCGCGACGTCGATCATCGCGACACCGCGCGCCACGGCCTCGATATCGCGCCGCGCCGCGGCGATCGCTGCGTTCAGCTTGTCGAAGATCGCGAGCTCGATCGTTAGCGCCTTGTCGGCCGCGGACGCGATCTTGCTTTCGAGCTCACCGAGCTCGACGGTCGAGAAGCGCATGGCGCCCGCCATGGTCTGACGATGCGCGAAGATCCGTGCCAGCGGCTCCTTGAGGAAGCGCTCGCCCGCCGCCTGCGGCACCTCGACGAAGAAGCCGAGCATGTTGTTGTGCTTGACGCGCAGCGTACGGCAATCCGTCTCCTGAGCGTAGCGCGCCTGCAGCGCCGCGATGACGCGCCGGCTCTCGTCGCGTAGCGCAAGGGTCTCGTCGAGCGCCGTGTCATAGCCTTTGCGCACGAAGCCGCCGTCGCGCTTGAGGAGCGGCAGCTCATCGGCGAGCGCAGCCTCGATCTCGCGCGCGAGCGCAAGCCCGGCGCGCGCCGTCGCCCGCCGGGCGGCCTCGAGCTCGCTCGACGGGGCGAGGCCCGATTGCGCCAGCATCGAGGAGAGCGCGTGCGCCGCGTCGAGGGCCTGGCCGATGGCCGCGATGTCGCGCGGCCCGCCGCGCTCGAGCGAGAGTCGGGTCAGGGCGCGCTGCATGTCCGGGATGCGGCGCAGCCTCGCACGGATATCGGCCCTGAGCTCGGGCGTCTCGACCAGGTAGGCGACGGCGTCCTGCCGCACATCGATCGCGGCCACGTCGATCAAGGGGCTCGCCAGCCGCTCGGCGAGGAGGCGCGCGCCGGCGCCGGTCGCGCTGCGATCGATCGCCGCGAGCAGGCTGCCGGCCCGCTCGCCCGACAAGGTGCGGGCGAGCTCGAGATTGGCGCGCGTCGCCGCGTCGATGCGCATGACGCCTTGCCGCCCCTCCCGCACCGGAATCGACAGAGGAGGCTTGGCGCCGCGCTGGGTGCGCTCGACATAGGCGATGGCCATTCCGCCCGCGGCGAGCTCGGCGCGCGAGAATTGGCCGAAGGCGTCGATCGAGGCCACCTCGAAATAGGCCGCGAGCCGCGACGCGGCCGTGCCGGCATCGAGTCCCTCGCGCGCCTGCGGCACGATCGGCGCCCTGAGCTCGCTCCAGAGTGAGGCGAGCGCCGCATCTTCATGGATCGCCTCGGGCAGGATGATCTCGCGCGGATCGAAACGGGCGATCTCGGCCGCGAGTCCCTCCGGACCCGTCTCGCTCAGCGCGAAAGCTCCAGTCGAGATGTCGAGCGCCGCAAGGCCGTAGACGAAGCCGCCATCGGCGGCCCGCACCCGTGCGATGGCAATGAGCGTATTGGCGCGCGACGGGTCGAGCAGCGCTTCCTCGGTGATGGTGCCGGGCGTGACGAGCCGCGTCACGTCGCGGCGAACGACCGCCTTCGAGCCGCGCTTGCGGGCTTCGGCCGGGTCCTCGAGCTGCTCGCAGACCGCGACCCGATGGCCGCACGCGATGAGCCGCTGCAGATACTCGTCGGCCCGGTGCACCGGCACGCCGCACATCGGGATATCGACGCCCTGATGGCGGCCGCGCTTGGTGAGCACGATGCCGAGCGCACGGCTAGCGATCTCCGCATCCTCGAAGAACAGCTCGTAGAAATCGCCCATGCGGTAGAACAGGAGGCAATCGGGATTGGCCTCCTTGATCTCGATGAACTGCGCCATGACCGGCGTCACATGGTCGG
>Ga0318562_10001586_pt1 | contig 10312 bp, 8 predicted proteins | sample GRESIP066b5f18_FD_203688 | JGI IMG/M metagenome (GOLD analysis project Ga0318562, IMG submission 203688) | Tropical soil microbial communities from Luquillo Experimental Forest, Puerto Rico - GRE.SIPMG.066b5f18 | ecosystem: Environmental > Terrestrial > Soil > Tropical forest > Bulk soil...
CTCCTTGGGCGGCAGGCGTCCGAGCCGCGGATGGTCCCAGCGCATGAGGGCCTCAAAGCCCGCAATGGTGCGATCCTCGAGCCGCACGATCGGCTGGAACACGATCTTGATCTCGTTGCGATCGATCGCCTGGCGCAAATCCGAGACGAGCAGCAGCTTCTCGGTGCGGTCGATGCGCAGCGACGGCTTGAACACCTCGATGCGATCGCCGCCGAGGCGCTTGGCGTGCAGCATGGCGAGCTCGGCATTGCGCAGCAACTCATCGGCCGTCTGCTTCGTGTCGCGATCGATGAGCGCGAGGCCGAGCGAAGTGGTGAGCGAGATCTCACGATCCTTATAGGGGAGCGGCGCCGCGAGCGCCCGCCGCAGCCCGTCGGCGAAGAGGGTGATCGCCTCGGCCTCGCGTTCCGAGAAGAGCAGCACCGCGAATTCGTCGCCCGAGATGCGCGACAGCGTGTCCTGCGGCCGCATCAGCCGCTCGAGCCTGCGCGACAAGGTCAGGAGCACGCTGTCACCGACGCTCAGGCCGACCGTCTCGTTGACCTGCTTGAAGCGGTCGATGTCAATGGTGATCAGCGTTGGCCGGATGGCTTCGTCGGTGCGCGAGAGTGTGAGCGCATTGGCGACGCGGTCCAAGAAGAGCTCGCGGTTCGGCAGGCCGGTCAGGTTGTCGTGCACCGCATCGTGCAGGATGCGCTCATGCGCCTGGCGTGCCTCGGTCACATCAGCGAGCGTGCCCGCGATGCGCACCACCTCGTTGTCGGCGCCGATGACCGGGCGCGCCTTGAGCTGGAACCAGTGATACTGGCCCTCGATGTCGCGCAGCCGGAAATCGACCTGGATGCGGCCGCGACGCTGCTCGAGCACATTGTCGAGCGTCGCCCGATAGCTCTCGCGGTCGAAGGGGTGCATGACATCGAGCCATCCGGCGGCGGCGCCGCCGAGCGCGCCGCGCGCGAGGCCGAGCTGCGCCTCGACCTCGTGGCCGACATGCACGCGGTCCGCCGACACATCCCAGTCATAGACGGCATCGCCGGAGCCCGTGAGCGCGAGCGCCTTGCGCTCGGCGGTTCCGGGCGCGCCCTGGAGGTAACCGCCGCCCGAGAAGGCGTGCTGCATCACGGTGAGCCCGATCAGGAAGACGATGAGCGCAAGCCCGCCCAGCAGCATTGGCGCCGCGAGGTCGTTGTCGATCTGGCCCGTCACCACGAGGCCCGCCGCCGCCACCCAGGCGAGCAGCATCAGCCAGGTCGGGATGAGCGCGATCGCGCGGTCATAGCGCTGATGGATGGCGAGGAAGATGATCAGAAGGAGGCCGATCGAGGCGACGGCCGCGAGCGAGATGCGCGCGACGCCCGCCGCCACCGGCGCGTTCACGGCCGCAAGCCCGATGAGCGCGAGCAGGAACAACAGCCACAGCGCCATGATGTGGCTGTAGCGCACATGCCAGCGGTTGAGGTTGAGATAGGCGAAGAGGAAGACAAGCGTGGTCGCCGCGAGCGTCGCCTCGGCGCCGGCCTGGTAGACGCGCAGGCCCTCGGTCGGTAGCCCGGTGAGCTTTTGCACGAAGCCGAACTCGATCGCGATATAGACGAAGACTGACCAGGCGAGAGCCGCCGCTGCCGGAAACATCACGGCGCCCTTGACGACCACGATGATGGTCAGGAACAGCGCGAGCAGGCCGATAATGCCGATGACGATGCCGCGATAGAGGGTGAGCCCGTTGACCTTCTCCTTATAGGCGTCCGAATCCCACAGATAGAGCTGTGGCAGGTCGGGTGTCGCGAGCTCGGCCACATAGGTGACGGTGGCGCCCGGATCGAGCGTGATCAGGAAGATGTCGGCGTCGGAGGCGGGCTCGCGCTCGGGCGATGAGCCTTCGCTCGCGGTGACGGCGGTGATGCGGGTCGAGCCAAGATCCGGCCACACCACTTGCGAGCCTGTCAGCCGCGAATGCGGCGCGACGAGCAGGCGGTCGATCTGCTGGTCCGAATCATTGTTGAGCGCGAAGGCGATCCAGTCCGGATGCGAGCCGGCGGTACGCGCCTTGACGGCGATGCGGCGCACGATGCCGTCGGCGCCCGGCGCCGTCGAGATCTGGATAGTGTCGCCCTGCGTGCCGCCTTGCGAATGGAAGTATTGCACCACCTTGGTCATGTCGATCGCGGCGGTGTCGGGATTGACGCGGATGGCGTCGACCGCGCCGGCGGGCGCCGCAAAAAGGCAGCCGATCGCGACGGCGAGGAGCGCGAGGATCCGCGGCAGGATGGTAAGCGACAGGCGCGGGCCGGACGGATCCGTCAACTCGGTCAAGCCTTTCATAGGGTGTTTGCCGGGTGAAACCGGTCTGGCTTCGCCAGCCTGTCCACTGTCACGGACGCTTATTGACGTTTCTATGGCTCGATCGTGGCAAGGGAGCAGAGATCGGATCCGTCGACAGGATGGCATAAAGCAGATGATCCTGCCAACGCCCGTTGATGCACAGATAGCGCCGGGCGAGCCCTTCCTTATGGAATCCGACGCGCTCCAAGAGGCGCATTGAGGCTTCGTTATGCGGCAGGCAGGCCGCTTCCACGCGCTGCAGGCCGAGATGCCCGAAGGCGAAGGAGAGGGCGAGCCTCACCGCCGCGCCCATATGGCCCTGCTGCGCATAGGGCTCGCCGATCCAGTAGCCTAGGGTTGCCGCCTGCGCGACGCCGCGGCGCAGGAATCCCAGCGTCAGCCCGCCCATCAGCACTTGGTCGCTCTCGCGGATGAGGAAGAACGGATAGGCCTCGTCGCGCCGCATCTCCTCCGCATAGCGTCGGATGCGGCGCTTGAAGCTCTCGCGCGTCAGCTCGTCGGCCGGCCAGATCGGCTCCCAGGCGGCGAGGAAATTGCGGCTCTTGTCGCGCAGCTGCGCCCATTCGGCGTGGTCCGAGAGGCGCGGCGCGCGCAGGCGAAGATTGCCGCTCGCCAGAGCCGGCGCCTCGGCCATCGGGTCGCTGAAACGGAAGAGCGCCATGTCAGCCTCCGGCGGCCGCAGCTCGGGCCCGGCGAGGCGCAGCCTCCGCCGGACGCAGATGCCCGCGAAGCTCATCGATGCGCGGCAGCTTCTTCAACGGGCCGACGGCTGCGACCGCCATCGGCGTCTCGAGCAGCGCACGGCCGGCGGCGCGGATCTCCTCGACGCTTAGCCGATCGATACGCCCGGTCAGCTCCTCGCGCGACAGCACCCGCCCATAGGCGAGGAGCGAGCGCGCCATGAAGGAGGCCCGCGGCGCAGCCGCCTCCTGGGCCGAGAGCAGCGCGACCTTGGATTGCGCCTTGGCGCGGCGGATCTCGCCTTCGGTCAGGTCGTTCGCGGCGCGCGCCAGAACGTCGAGCGTGACGAGGGCGAGCTCGCGCGTCTTCTTCGGATCGGTCCCCGCATAGACGCCGAACGCGCCTGTGTCGCGATAGGCCGAGTGGAAGGCATAGATCGAATAGGCGAGGCCGCGCGTCTCGCGGATGTCCTGGAAGAGGCGCGACGACATGCCGCCGCCGACGGCGCTGGCGAAGACCTGCAGCGCGTCATGGGCGTCGTCGAGATAGGACACGCCCCCGAAGCCCACCATCACATGCGCCTGCTCGGCCCGGCGATCCTCGCGCATCTCGCCGCCGACATAGCTCGCCGGAACCATGTCGGGTGGGGCCTCATCAGGGAAGCGCGCGAACAGGCGCTCGACCTCGTCGGTCAAGCGCTCATGCTCGACCTTGCCGGCCGCCGTCACGACCGTGTGCGGGGCCTTGTAGTTGCGGCCGAGGAATTCTGCGACCGCCGTCCGATCGAAAGAAGTGACGCTCTCCGGTGTGCCGAGGATGGTACGCCCGATGGGCTGACCCGGAAAGCCGGCCTCGGTGAAATAGTCATGCACCAGCTCTTCGGGCGCATCCTTATAGGCGCCGATCTCCTGGATGATGACGTCCTGCTCGCGCTTCAGCTCCTCGGCATCGAAGACGGGCTCGAGCAGGATGTCGGCGAGGATGTCGAGGGCGAGCGGCGTGTCGGTCGCGAGCACCTTGGCGACGAAGGCGGTCTGCTCCGAGGAGGTCATGGCGTTGAGATCGCCGCCGACCGCCTCGATCTCCTCGGCGATCTGCTTGGCGCTGCGCCGAGCCGTGCCCTTGAAGGCCATATGCTCGAGGAGATGGGCCATGCCGTGCTCGCCCGCCCGCTCGTCGCGCGAGCCCGCATCGACCCAGACGCCGAGGCGCACGGTCTCGACGAGCGACATTGGGTCGGTCGCGACCTTGAGGCCTGACGGCAAGGTTGTGATCTTGATGTCGCCCGGCCCGTCGACCGTCATGCGTCTTGCGTTCATTCAGCGGCTCCTGCACGCTTCACGTGCGATATCCATGTCACGAATTGGTCGTGGAGGCGAGTTCGCGGGCCTCAACGCAGCCCTTCGCCCCCAATTTCCCAACAGGCTCGATACGCCGTCAACCTGCCCGATTCGTCGCGGCGCGCGCGTGGTTCTCGACGAAGGCCTCGACGGCCTGGCGGTCATTGGCGAGGACGCTGACGCGCTCCTTGCGCGTCATCAGATCCTGCATATGGGGCGGCAGCTCGGCGCGGTGGCCGGTCGCGGCGGCGACAGCCTCCGGAAATTTCGCGGGGTGCGCGGTCGCGAGCGCAATCATCGGGGTCGCCTTGTCGCGCATGAGCGCCCGCTTCGCCGCATGCACGGCGACGGCGCTGTGGGGGTCGAGCAGGTAGCCCGCCTCCTCCCACACTTCGCGCATGGTGGCGGCTGCTTCCGAGGCGAGCGTGCGGTAGCCGTCGAATTCGTCGCGGATGCGGGCGAACGCCTTTGGCTCGATCGAGAAACCGCCGGATTGCGCGAGCGACGACATGGCGCCGCGCACCGAGGCCGGGTCGCGCCCGAAAGCCTCGAACAAGAGGCGCTCGAAATTCGACGAGACCTCGATATCCATCGAAGGAGAGGCGGTCTGGACGACGCCCCGCACGGTGTAGCGCCCATCCTCGAGGGTGCGCGCCAGGATGTCGTTGTCATTGGTCGCGATGCCGAGCCTCGCGATCGGCAGGCCCATGCGCTTGGCGACGAAGCCCGCGAGCACGTTGCCGAAATTGCCGGTCGGCACCGTGAAGGAGACAGGGCGGTGCGGCGCGCCGAGCGCGACGGCGCTCGTGAAATAATAGACGACCTGCGCCGCGATGCGGGCCCAGTTGATCGAGTTCACGCCGGAGAGCGACAGCCTGTCGCGGAAGGCGTGATGATTGAACATCGCCTTCACCAGCGCCTGGCAGTCGTCGAAGGTGCCTTCGATGGCGATCGCATGCACATTCGCTGCGTCGGGCGTCGTCATCTGGCGCCGCTGCACCTCGCTCACCCGGCCATGCGGGTAGAGGATGAAGACATCGGCGCGCTGCGAGCCCGCGAAGGCGTCGATGGCGGCAGATCCCGTATCGCCCGAAGTGGCGCCGACGATGGTCACTCGCCGGCCGCGCTCGGCGAGTGCCTGGTCCATGAGCCCTGCAAGGAGCCGCATCGCCACGTCCTTGAAGGCGAGCGTCGGCCCGTGGAACAGCTCGAGAACGAAGAGGTTGTCGTTGATCTGCACGAGCGGGCATATGGCGGGATGGCGGAAGGCCGCATAGGCGGCGGTGACGGCCTTGCAGAGCCCCTGGCGCGGTAGGCTCTCGCCCGCGAGCGCCGCGACCACGGTCTCGGCCGTCTCCTCATAGCTCGCACCCGCGAGCGCCGCGATCTCGGGCGTCGACAGCTTCGGAAAGCTTTGCGGCACATAGAGGCCGCCGTCACGAGCAAGGCCTGTCAGCATGGCGTCGGTGAAGCCGATGGCTTGAGCGTCGCCGCGGGTCGAGATGTGGAGCACGTCGGTTTTTCCAGCTTCGGGCCGTCTCCATAGCGCCTCGGAGGCGATGGGGGGAAGGGGGCTCCTCACGGCTGCGGCGGCGCAGGCGTCCTGAGGCGCGAAATCGCATAGGCGATGAAGACGCAGGCGAGCACGATTGCGAGACCGAACCAGGTCAGCGCGTATTGCAGATGGTCGTTCGGGATGGCGATGCGCGTCTGGCCGCCGCGCGGCAGGCCAGTCCCGTTCGGTGAGGCTTCGCCATCGACGATCACGGGCGCGACGCGCTGAAGCCCGAGGGCCGTGGCGATCGGCGCGGGGTCACGCGAGAACCAGACATTCTTCGCCGGATCATCGGCCGGCACGAACCAGGAATGGGCTTGCGGGAAGCGGATCAGGCCGGTGATGGCAGTCTCGCCCTCGACCTGCCCCTCGAGACGTGTCGACGCCTCCTTCTTCGTGAGCGGCACGAAGCCGCGATTGACGATGACGATCGTGCCATCAGCGAGCGCGAACGGCGTCAGGATGTCGTAGCCCAGCGCCCCGTCATCCTTGCCGGAGCTCACGAGATTCGACTGGAGATGGGCTTCCTTGTCGTTCAGGAAGCGCCCGGTGAGCCGCACATGGCGGTATTCGTCGCTCTCCGGCGACAAGGCGCCCCAGCCAGCTTCAGGTGGAAATGCGACTGCGGGCGCATCGACGCGCTCGGCGATCGCGGCGAGGAGCCCTTCCTTCCAGACCTTGCGCTCGAGCTGCCAAAAGCCGAGGCCGCAGAGGATCGCGATGCCGAGAAGCCCGAAGATCGCGGGACCGAGGAGGCCTCGCGGTCTTGTTGCCGTTTCCCGTGTTGCCGTTACCCTTGCGGTGGATCCGCCCGCGCCAGAACCCTGGGCTAGGCGAGCGGCCTCGTCAGGCTTTCTCGCCTTGCCGTCACCCGCCATGCACGGCCGCGCCGCCGCCCGAACCCCAGACATAGATCGCGGAGAACAGGAACAGCCACACCACGTCGACAAAATGCCAGTACCAGGCCGCGAACTCGAAGCCGAGATGCTGCTTCGGCGTGAAGTCGCCGCGATAGGCACGCAGGAGGCACACGATGAGGAAGATCGTGCCGATGATGACGTGAAAGCCGTGGAACCCGGTCGCCATGAAGAAGGTGGCGCCGTAGATCGAGCCCTTGAAGCCGAATTCGGCGTGACTGTACTCATAGGCCTGCACGGAGGTGAAGGCCACGCCGAGCAGGATGGTCAGCCACAGCCCGGCCTTCAGGCCCTTGCGGTCCCCATGCAGCAGCGCGTGGTGCGCCCAGGTGATGGTGGTGCCCGAGGTGAGCAGGATCAGCGTGTTGAGGAGCGGCAGGTGCCAGGGGTCGAAGGGCTCGATGCCCTTGGGCGGCCAGACGCCGCCCGTGAAGGCGGTGCGGGCATAGTTGATCTCCTCGCCGGTGAAGAGGCTGGCGTCGAAGAAGGCCCAGAACCAGGCGACGAAGAACATCACCTCCGAGGCGATGAACATCATCATGCCGTAGCGGTGATGCACCTGCACCACGCGCGTGTGCAGGTGCAGGTCCTGCGCCTCGTGGATCACGTCCGACCACCAGGCGATCATGGTGTAGATGATGCCGATCGCGGCGGCGCCCGCGATATAGGGGCCGGCGTGGAGGCCGCCGATGGTCAGGCCCTTCATCCACATGATGGCGCCGCAGGCGCCGAAGAAGGCCGAGGTCGCGCCGATGAGCGGCCAGGGGCTCGGATCGACGAGGTGATAGTCGTGGTGTTTGGCGTGGACGTCGGCCATGGCTCTCTCTCGTCTGAAGGCTAGTTGACGCGCGTCTCGGAAGCGGTTGCCGCCTGGGGGGCAGCGGTCAGCGATTTGCCGGTCTTGGACGCAAAAAACGTGTAGGACAAGGTGATCGAGGTCAATGACCTGATGTCCTTGTCTTTGGCAAGCGCCGGATCGACGAAGAACACCACCGGCAGGTCGCGCGTCTCATGCGGCTTCAACACCGTCTCGTCGAAGCAAAAGCAGCTCAGCTTGTTGAAATACTGGGCCGCGAGGTCCGGCTGGACATTGAAGGCTGCGACTGCGGCGGCCGGCCGGTCGCTGTCATTGGTGACGCGGAACTCGACGGTCTTGGTCTCGCCGAGGCGCAGATGCACGAACGGGGTCTCCGGGGCAAAGTTCCAGGCGAGGCCCGGCGCCACATTGGCGTCGAAGCGCACGACCATCATCTGGCCGAGGCTGTGGGTCGGCGCTTCCGTCGCGACGAGCGGCGTGCCGGCGAAGCCCGTCGCCTGGCAGAAGATGCGATAGGCGGGCACAGCTGCAAAAGAGGCGCCGAGCATCAGGGCGGGCACGAGCGTCATCAGAAGCGCGGTGCGGCGCGAGCCGCGCGAGGCCTGTGCTTTCGCCTGCGAGGCGGGGGTGCCTGGAGCCGGGGTGCCTGGAGCCGGGGTGCCTGGAGCCGTCATGGTCACGAATGCAGCGCGTTCAGCGCTGCACCCTGTTTGACGATAGTGATGGCGTAGAAGAGCAGCACGAGCGCACCGAGCACGAGGGCGATCGCAATCGAGCGCTGCCGCCGGCGGCGCTTCTCCTCGGGCGTCAGCACCACGCCGTCCTTCGGCTCGAAGCTCATGCGCTCATCCCCGATAGGAAGAGCGCGACGACGCGCTCGGCGAGCAGCACGCCGAACAGGATGGTGAGGTAGAGGATCGAGAATGCGAAGAGCTTCTTCGCCGCGAGATCGGTCGCCTTCGTGTCCGGCGCCGCGTCGCTGCGGCGGTAGAGCTGGAAGGCGAGGAAGATCATGCCGCAGCCGGTGAGCGCGGCAGCGATTCCGTAGGCGGTGCCGGCAAAGCCGAGGATCGCCGGCAGGAGCCCGACCGGCACCAGGATCAGCGTGTAGGCGAGGATTTGGAAGCGTGTCTCGTCGCGGCCGGCGACGACCGGCAGCATCGGCACTTTTGCCCGCGCATAATCGCCCGAGCGGAAGAGGGCGAGCGCCCAGCTATGCGGGGGTGTCCACAGGAAGATGATGGCGAAGAGGAGCGCAGACTCGAGGGTCACGCCGCCGCCCGCGGCCGCATAGCCGATCATGGGGGGGAGCGCGCCGGCGGCGCCGCCGATCACGATGTTCTGCGGCGTCGAGCGCTTGAGCCACATCGAGTAGACGACGATGTAGAAGAAGATGGTGAAGGCAAGCAGCGAGGCCGCAAGCCAGTTCGCCGCAAGGCCGAGCGTGATTACAGAGCCCACCGACATCACAAGCCCGAAGCCGAGCGCTTCGCCCGGCGTGACGCGGCCCGCGGGAATCGGGCGGTTCCGGGTGCGGCTCATCAGGATGTCGATATCGGCGTCCCACCACATGTTGAGGCAGCCGGCGGCGCCAGCGCCAACCGCGATGGCGAGGATCGAGATGAAGCCGATGACGGGGTGGGGACGTTCGGGCGCGAGCATCAACCCGGTCAGCGCCGTGAAGACCACGAGCGACATGACGCGCGGCTTCAAGAGCGCGAAGAAATCCGCGGGCGAGGCGACCGAGATGGCAGGCCGCGCGTTCGCGAGATGACGGTCGCCCGCGAGGCTCATCGCGGGCTCCCTTCAGGCTGGCTTCCTTTAGGCCGGCTTCCTTCTGGTTGCCTGGCCTTCACGTGTCGTGTCTCGTCCATGACTTTCATGCCGGGGGCGCGGCAGGGGCTGCCTGCCGCGCTCCGTTCGTCTCAGTGATCGCCGCCCGTGATGCGGGGCAGCACCTCGTATTGGTGGAAAGGCGGCGGCGAGGGCAGGGTCCATTCGAGCGTTGTCGCGCTCGGGCCCCAGGGATTGGCGCCAGCCGGCTCCTTGCGGAAGAAGTAGCAGTAGATGTTCGCCCAGATGAAGAACAGCATGCCGGCGCCGAAGATGTAGGAGCCGACCGAGGCGATGAAGTGCCAATGGGCGTAGGCGTCCGGATAGTCGAAATAGTGGCGCGGCATGCCGGCGAGCCCGAGGAAGTGCATCGGGAAGAAGGTCACGTTCGCCCCGACGAAGGCGATCCAGAAGTGGGTCTTTCCGATCCATTCGGGGATCAGGTAGCCGGTCATCTTCGGGAACCAGTAGTACCAGGCGCACAGGATGCCGAACACGGCGCCGAGCGACAGCACGTAGTGAAAATGCGCCACGACGTAATAGGTGTTGTGGAGCTCATGATCGACGCCCGCATTGGCGAGCACGACGCCCGTGACGCCGCCGACCGTGAACAGGAACAGGAAGCCGATCGCCCACAGCATGGGCGCGGTGACGCGGATCGAGCCGCCCCACATCGTGGCGATCCAGGAGAAGATCTTAACGCCGGTCGGCACCGCGATCACCATGGTGGCCGCCGTGAAGTAGCGCTGCGTGTCGAGCGAGAGGCCGGCCGTGAACATATGATGCGCCCACACCACGAAGCCGATCACGCCGATCGCCACCATGG
>Ga0318562_10001591_pt1 | contig 10297 bp, 10 predicted proteins | sample GRESIP066b5f18_FD_203688 | JGI IMG/M metagenome (GOLD analysis project Ga0318562, IMG submission 203688) | Tropical soil microbial communities from Luquillo Experimental Forest, Puerto Rico - GRE.SIPMG.066b5f18 | ecosystem: Environmental > Terrestrial > Soil > Tropical forest > Bulk soil...
GGGGAAACCTTCCCCCCAGACCCCCTCGGCCCCCTCGGCAGGGTAGAATCGTTAGTGCTGATGACACCGGCCGGGAGAGTCTTCGCGTAACGCGGGCGCCGAAGGGGCAACGTCCCCGGAACCTCTCAGGCACACGAACCGGGCGGGACAGGCATCTCTGGAGCGGTAGCTCTGCTGGCCACGGGGATGACTCCGGGACCCGCTGAGCGGCGTGACAGACGGGGAGCCAGCGACCGCGCTCGTCCCGGGGAGGCTCTCCATGACACGTTTCGCCGTTCGCCACATCGGCCCGGCGCCCGCCGAACAGCAGCACATGCTCGACAGCCTGGGCTATTCCTCGCTCGATGAACTCATCACCGCCGCCCTGCCCGAGGGAACGCCCCCGGCCGGCCTTCAGCTGCCCGATCCGCTGACCGAGACCGAGGCGCTGGCCGAGCTGCGCCGGATGGCTGGCCGGAACCAGCTGCTCACCTCGATGATCGGCCTTGGCTACTACGACACCATCACGCCGGCCGTGATCCGCCGCAACGTGCTGGAGAACCCGGCCTGGTACACCGCGTACACCCCGTACCAGCCGGAGATCTCGCAGGGCCGCCTCGAGGCGCTGCTGAACTTCCAGACCATGGTGGCCGACCTGACCGCGCTGCCCTGGGCCGGCGCGTCGCTGCTCGACGAGGCCACCGCGGCCGCCGAGGCCATGACCCTGGCTCTCCGGGCCGCGCGACCCGGGGGGCGCGGGGGGTCGTCCCCCCGGAGCCAGCAGCGCCACGTCTTCCTCGCCGACGCTGACTGCCTGCCACAGACCCTGGCGGTGCTCCGCACCAGGGCCGAACCGCTCGGCATCCACCTGGTGGTCGAGCCGGTCACGGCCGAGGCCATCGCCAGGCAGGGCGATGACCTGTTCGGGGTGCTGCTGCAGTTTCCCGGCGCCTCCGGCGTCATCCGTGACCCCATGGCGCTGATCGAGGCGGCGCACGCCCAGGGGGCGCTGGCTGCGGTGGCGGCCGACCTGCTCGCGCTGACCCTGCTCAAGCCGCCCGGTGAGGCGGGCGCGGACATAGCCGTGGGCTCCAGCCAGCGGTTCGGCGTGCCGCTGTGGTTCGGCGGCCCGCACGCGGGCTACATCGCGGTCAGCGACGCGCTGAAGCGCCAGCTGCCCGGCCGGCTGGTCGGGGTGTCGGTGGACGCCGACGGCCGGCCCGCCTACCGGCTCGCCCTGCAGGCACGCGAGCAGCACATCCGCCGGGAGAAGGCGACGAGCAACATCTGCACGGCACAGGTCCTGCTGGCGGTGACCGCGGCCATGTACGCCGCCTACCACGGTCCGGACGGGCTGGCGGCCATCGCCCGGGGCGTGCACCGTAGCGCCGCGGTCCTGGCCGCGACCCTGCGCGACTATGGGCACCGAACGAGCATGGGTGACTTCTTCGACACGATCCGGATCGCCTTTGCGGGCGGACGCGAGGAGGCGGCTGCCGCCGCCGAGCGGGCCCGCGCCGCCGGATACAACCTCTACCTCGCTCACGACGACGCCCTGCAGGCCAGCTGCGACGAGACCACCACCGACGAGCGGCTGCGCGAGCTGGTGGCCGCCATCTGCTTCGTGGAAAGGCCGGACGACGTGGGGCTGGCCGAACCGGGCGCCGAGCTGCCGTCCGCTCTCCGGCGTACCTCCGCGTACCTCACCCACCCGGTGTTCAGCGAGCACCGCAGCGAGACCGCGATGCTGCGCTACCTGCGGCGGCTGGCGGACTTCGACATCGCTCTCGACCGGTCGATGATCCCGCTCGGCTCGTGCACGATGAAGCTGAACGCGGCGGCCGAGATGGAGCCGATCAGCTGGCCGGCGTTCGCCGGGATGCACCCGTTCGCGCCGGCCGCGCAGGCCGGTGGCTACCTGGAGCTGATCGAGTCGCTCGAGCTCCGGCTGGCCAGGCTCACCGGCTACGACGCGGTCTCGGTGCAGCCGAACGCCGGCTCCCAGGGCGAGCTGGCCGGCCTGCTGGCCATCCGCGCGTACCACGCCTCTAACGGCGAGGAGGCCCGCGACGTCTGCCTGATCCCGGAGTCGGCACACGGCACCAACGCGGCCAGCGCGGTGCTGGCCGGGCTGCGCGTCGCGGTGGTCAAGTGCGACGCCGACGGCGCCGTCGACCCTGGCGACCTGCGGGCCAAGCTGGAGGCGCACGAGGGGCACGTCGCCGCGATCATGATCACCTACCCGTCCACGGCCGGCGTCTATGAGCAGAACGTCACCGACATCTGCGCCGCCGTGCACGCGGCGGGGGGCCAGGTGTACATCGACGGGGCGAACCTCAACGCCCTGGTCGGGGTGGCCACCCTGCCGGCCTTCGGTGCCGACGTGTCGCACCTGAACCTGCACAAGACGTTCTGCATCCCGCACGGCGGCGGCGGTCCGGGCGTCGGGCCGGTCGCGGTCCGCGCGCACCTGGCGGACTTCCTGCCAGGCCGCGGCAGCGCGGGCCCGGTCGCGGCCGCCCCCTACGGCTCAGCCGGCATCCTGCCCATCTCCTGGGCCTACGTCGCGATGATGGGAGCGGCCGGGCTGCGCCAGGCGACCCAGGTCGCGGTGCTGTCGGCCAACTACGTGGCCGGGCGGCTGGCGCCGCACTACCCGGTGCTGTTCACCGGGCGGAACGGCCTGGTCGCGCACGAGTGCGTCATCGACCTGCGCCCGCTGGCCAAGGAAACCGGGATCACCGTGGACGACGTGGCCAAGCGGCTGATCGACTACGGCTTCCACGCGCCGACGATGTCGTTCCCGGTGGCTGGCACGCTGATGATCGAGCCCACCGAGAGCGAGAGCCTGGCCGAGATCGACCGGTTCTGCGACGCGATGATCGCGGTCCGGGCGGAGATCGCGCGGGTGGCCTCCGGCGAGTACGACGCCCACGACAACCCGCTGAAGAACGCCCCGCACACCGCGGAGATGCTCATCGCGGGGGAGTGGAAGCACCCGTACGACACCGAGGAGGCGGCTTACCCGGCCGGCCTGGACCGCCGGGCCAAGTACTGGCCGCCGGTGCGGCGCATCGACCAGGCCTACGGCGACAGGAACCTGGTCTGCGCGTGCCCCCCGCCCGAGGCGTTCGCCGACTGAGCCCGGCGCTCACATGCTCGCGCCCGCCCCCGCGAGCACCGCTGTTGCCCCGTTCGGGGCTCTGGGGAGGGGTGCGGTGCTCGCAATCGCGGGAGGAGGGCGGGCGCGGTATCGAGGGAGGCTGGGCCGGACCGATTACGGGCTGGCGACGGGAAAGTCGTCGAGGTCGGCTAGATGCGGCGGCAGGCTCATGGTGACCACGCTCTCCTGCTCCTGAGGATCGGTGCGGGCGACCACGGCCACCGTCATGACGTCGCTGCGGTTCACCGGGAGGTGCGGGATGCCCGGCGGCACGTACATGAAGTCGCCGGCCCGGACCACGGTGCGCTGCATCAGGTCCTGGCCGTGCCAGACTTCGGTCTCGCCGCTGACGGTGTAGATCGCGGACTCGTGCCCGTCATGGACGTGCGGCACGCCGCGGGTCCCGGGCGGAATCGTCACCAGATGCAGGCACAGCGCCCGGGCGCCGGCGGACCGGCTGCTCACGCCGGCGGCCAGGTTCATGCCCTGCTTGCCGTCGTAGCTGCCGCCGGCCCGGATGACGACAACATCCTCTCCGGTTCTGGCGACAGGCGCGACGGGAGTATGGAGTGCTCGCTCCCACACGTCGCTTACTCTAAGCATTTGCGTATATCCTATCCGTGATCTCTTGCTGACAGGTTATGGCTCTGTGTATTCATATGGATACTCTTTGTAAGGACAGTGTGTTCTGTCTTAATAGCTAGATGAATCTGTCTATTAGGTAAGTACCCGAGGAGAACTGGCTGGCCAGCAGGTTAGTGACGCAAGGCGATAGCCCACCGACGGCGCACCACGGCGCTTTTTGCCACCCGCCGTGCGTTGATCACGGCGCGATGCCACCCGCCGTGCGTTGATCTGGGCCCGACGCCACCCGGCGTGCGTGGATCACGAGCGGGCCGGGCGCCGGGCGCCGGGCAACCATGCAGTATGGGCGAGCGGCGGCAGGCAAGGCAGGCAGCAGGCAGGGAGCGGCCCGGGGAGGCCTGGTGTCAGGCTGAGGTGCGCCGCAGCTCGTCGAGGATCCGCTGCCGGACCTGGGCGGGATCGATGCCCAGGTCGCTGACGGTCTCTGGGCTGAAGTCGCCGCGCGGGTTACGCTCGGCCGCGCTGAGCAGGCCCAGCAGCAAGTGCTCGGTGCCGATGTAGCTGTGGCGCAGGGCCCGGGCTTCCCGGGCGGCGAGCTCGACCGACTGCTTCGCCTCCCGGGTCATCGTGGTCCGCCCGGGCCCGTGGGCCCCCGCCGGCACCTGCTCGAGTGCGCCGGGGCCGAAGCTCTCCTCGACCTTGCGCCTGATCTCATCCAGGTCGATGCCGATGCTGGCCAGCGCCTCGGCGTCGTCGCCGGGCGGCTCACCCTCGCGTGGCCTGCGCAGCGGCGCGGTGCGGTCGAGCCGGCGCTCGATGTCGCCCGCGTCGACGCCCAGGCCGGCCAGGACCCGGGCCGCCACGCCCTCGCCGGACGCCAGCGCGTGCAGCATGTACACCGGGCGGATCTGGTCGCCGCGCTCGCTGGCCTCGGTCCTGGCCATGATCACGGCCGTCCTGGCCCGGTCGGTGAATCGCTCGAACATCCTCGGTATCCCCTCGGGTCAGCGCGCGCGGGCGCGGCGGGCGTGTTTCTTATGGGCGGCCTGCCGGGACACGCCGAGGATCTCCGCGATCTCCTGCCAGGACCAGCCGTGTTCTCGTGCGTTGTCGACCTGGAGCGCCTCGAGCTGCTCAAGCAGCCTGCGGAGGGCGGCGACGGCCCGGAGCCCGGTGCGCGGGTCTGAGCTGTCGGCCGCGGCCGCCAGGGCGGGTGCGTTGTCCATGATGTCAATTTACGTTGACACCAGCCTCATGTCAACTTGAGTTGACATCGGCGCTCCGGGCCGATTACGAAGCGCTTACGAGAGCCGGCTGAACCGTGCAGGATCGCGCTGCGTCGTAATAACTAGGGGAGAGGAGAGGCGGGATCCCGAGCGGTCAATCCTGCCCGGCTGAGCATACGATCCAGCTAGGCCGTCCTAACGGGAGGTGCGGGTGACCAGCGTTGCCAGGCGATCAGGCCCGGCTCGTCATGCCAGCGCGGAGGCCTACCCGGGACCGGGCGGGGACCCGGCGCCCCGGCAGGCGCCGTCTCGTCCCTACGACCGGCCGTCGGCCAGGCCGGTGCCCGCGCGGCCAGGAAACCGCCCGGCCCGAATCGGCGCGCGCGGCGTGCTGGCGGTCATCATCGCAGGCGCGGTCATAGTCATCGCCCTGTGGTGGCACAGCACGCCCGGCGTCCACGGGCTCGGCGGCTGGCTGACCGGCGCGGGCGAGATCCTCGGCTTGCTCTGCGGCTACGGCGTGGTGGTGCTGGTCGCGCTGATGTCGCGGCTGCCGCCGCTGGAGCGTGGCCTGGGCACCGACAAGCTGGCCCGCTGGCACGCCATGGGCGGGCGGTACATCGTCTGCCTGGTGGTCGCGCACGGCCTGCTCATCGCGTCGGGCTACGCGGCCACCGCGCACGTCAACGTGGTGAGCGAGAGCGCGACGCTGCTCACCCAGTACCCGGACGTGCTGATGGCGACCGTGGCCGGATTCCTGCTGCTCGGCATCGGCATCGTCTCGATGCGCGCCGCCCGCCGCCGGGTGCGCTACGAGACGTGGTACTTCCTGCACCTGTACACCTACCTGGCGATCGCGCTGGCGTTCAGCCACCAGCTCGCCGACGGCGCGGCGTTCGTCGGTAACCTGGCCGCCCGGTTCTGGTGGTCCGCGATGTACCTGACGGTGCTCGTCCTGGTGCTGTGGTACCGGGTGGCCGTCCCGCTGCTCGCCTACCGCAAGCATCGCTTTGAGGTCGTCGGGGTGAAGGCGGAGGCGCCCGGCGTCATCTCGGTCTACATCGGCGGCAGGCGGTTCGAGGAGCTGGACGCCGACCCCGGGCAGTTCTTCCGCTGGCGGTTCCTGACCAGGTCGCTGTGGTGGTCCTCGCACCCGTTCTCGCTGTCCGCCGCGCCAGGGTCCGACCTGCTGCGGATCACCGTGAAGAACCTGGGCGACCACAGCCAGGCGCTCGCGCGGCTGCAACCCGGGACCCGCGTCTTCGCCGAGGGACCCTACGGCGCGTTCACCCCGGCCGATTCCGGCCGCGGGGTGGTGCTGCTGGCCGGCGGGGTCGGCATCACCCCGCTGCGGGCCATCTTCGCGACGATGCCCGGGCGCGTCACGCTGATCTACCGCGCCAGCAGCGAGCGGGACCTCGTGTTCCGCGACGAGCTGGACCAGATCGCGGCCGCGCGGGGCGGATGCGTGCACTACCTGGTCGGGTCGCGAGCCGAGATCGGCGGCGACCCGCTGTCGCCCCGGATCCTGCGGTCCCTGGTGCCCGGCCTGGACGAGCAGGAAGCCTACGTTTGCGGGCCGGCCGGCATGACCTCCGCCGCGGTCCGCGCGCTTCGCGCCGCCGGGGTGCCCAGGCAGCGCATCCACTTCGAGTCGTTCGAGTTCTGAGGGAGAGGATTCGCGCCATGCGCCGGGTGATCCTGGCCGTCACCGGCACCATCGCCGGTCTCGTGGCCCTGCTGTCGTTCAAATCGCACGTCCCGTCCGCCCCGGTGGCGGCCACGGCCGGCGGGTCTGGCGGCACCGCGGCTTCGTCGTCCTCATCGTCTTCGTCATCTTCGGGCAGCGGGCAGACCGAAGTCGTCCCCGGGGCGTTCCCCCAGGGCTCCATCGCCAAGAAGCTGCCGCCGGGTGAGGCCGTCGTCGACGGGAAGGTGGCCAGCACCGCCTACGGGCCGGTTCAGATCCAGCTGATCAAGAAGAACACCAAGATCGTCAAGGTCGCGGTCCTCGTGCAGCCGACCAACACCCTGCACGACGTCCAGATCGGAGAGTTCGCCTTCCCCAGGCTGATCAGCGAGACGCTGGCGGCACAGAACGGCAAGATCGACGCGGTGTCCGGCGCCACCTACACCAGCGCGGGCTACATCCAGTCGCTGCAGAGCGCGCTGGACAAGCGCTCCTGAACCCCGGCATGACCGGCGCCGGGACGGCCGCGGGCCCGGCCCGCCGCAGGCACGCCGAGCGCGTGATGGGCACGGTCGTCTCCTTCGACGTGCCCGCGTCGGCCGGGGAGCCGAGCGGCGAAGGGTCCCTCGGGCGAGCGGTGCGCTGGCTGCACTGGGTGGACGCCACCTTCTCGCCCTACCGGGACGACAGCGACGTCAGCCGGTTCGGCCGCGGCGCCGTACCGCTGACGGAGTGCGCGCCGGAACTCGCCGAGGTGATCCAGGTGTGCGCGGCCATCAGCGCGCGCAGTGGCGGGTACTTCACCATCACGCCGGGCGGCAGGTTCGACCCCTCCGGGTACGTGAAGGGGTGGGCCGTGGAGCGGGCCGCGGCCATCCTCACCGCGGCCGGCTCGGCCGAGCACAGCGTCAACGGCGGCGGCGACGTCCAGTGCACTGGCGGCCGGCTGTGGCGGATCGGGATCGCCGACCCGCTGCGCCCCGGCCGCCTGGCGCTGGTGGTGGCGGGCCAGGACTTCGCCGTGGCCACGTCCGGCGTCGCCGAGCGCGGGGCGCACATCGTCGATCCGTACACCGGGCAGCCGCCGTCCGGCCTGGCCAGCGTCACCCTGGTTGGCGTGAGGCTGGCCGAGACCGACGCCTACGCCACGGCCGCCTTCGCCATGGGTTCCGCGGCCCGCGACTGGGTGGAGAGCCTGGACGGATACGAGGCGTTCGCCATCACCGCGACCGGGGCGACGTGGCAGACCAGCGGCTTCGGCCGCTACCTGGGCTGATCCCGGTCGGTCAGAGCAGGCTCGCCTGGCCCGCGTCGTAAACGAGCAGGCCGTCATCGCGCCGCCGCAGACCTGGAGAGAGGCGATGCTCCTCGATCCGCCCGTCGTGTAGCAGGTGCCGGACCGGCACCCCCCGGGCGGCCACGGCGAAGTCGGCGAGCAGCCGCCGGTGGCAGCGCCACCACAGGCTCTCCGCGCACATCACCACCGTGCGGTCGGTGTCGGCCTGGGCGAGCACCTCGTCCATCGCGGCCTGGAAGCCGTCGGTCCGCATGTGCGCGGCGTAGCCGCGGAACATGTCCTCGCGCCAGACGGTATCCGGTGAGTCCGGGGCGGCCTTCCTGAAGCCGCCGAGCCGCTTGTCCCAGCGGTAGGCGATGCCGGCTTCGGGCAGCCATCGTTCCAGCTCGGCCCGCGCCACGTGGGGATGGCGGCGGCTTCCCGGGGCCGTCCTGACGTCGACGAGCACTGCCACGTCGGCGCCGCGGAGCAGTTCCGTCATGCGTTCGGCCGTGGCGGTCCCGTGCCCGAACGTCAGCAGCATGTCAGCGTGATCGTACGCCGGCCCGACAGCCCCGGCCCGCCGGCGCCCGGTGTGCGGCCGCCTACGCAGGCTAGGCAAGACGGCGGCCGGCCTGCCTCCTGGCGCGCGTGCCGGTGCGGGGGCAGGCTGGCTGCCGTGACCTCCTACCTTCTTTTCTTCAGCGGCACCGCGACCGTCGCGGGCGCCCTCGTCGGCCTGCTCTTCGTGGCCCTGTCCGTGGCCCCGGAGCGGCTGCGCGGCGCGCACGCGTCGGTCGAGCACCAGGCCATCGCCGCGACGGCGTTCACCGCGCTGGTCGACGCGCTGTTCGTTTCGCTGATCGGGCTGCAGCCCGGAAGCGGCCGGGAGTGACCCTAAATCGGTTCGCGTGCCTGGCTCACCCCGGATAGCATGCTCATCGTGCACCGGTTGTTCCCCATCACCCCGCCACCCCGCTCCTAGCGGGGCGATCGTCCGCGCGCGTCGAGCCCGGTGCATCGAGCCGAGCCAGCATCGATCGAGACTGCATTGATCAGGGCTGGCGTCGATCATGACCGGCACAGCACTGTGAGCTGAGCTGACGCGTTTCTCGTAATGGCGAGCACCGCCGAGTCCGGCGCGCCCCGCTTCCGCGACCATTCCCTTTCTTGTCGCAGGAGCGATTCCCGATGCATGCGTTCACTTCGGGGGCCGCGGTCGTTCGCCGCCGCCCCGCTACTGGCCTGCTTTACCTGGTCATATCCGGATTGTTGTGGGGGACAGGCGGGCTGACCGGCAGCCTGCTCGGCCGGCTGGCCGGCCTGTCCGCTATCGCGGTTGCCGCGTGCCGGCTCACGGCCGGGGGCGTGCTGATCGTCGGCTATCTCACGGTGACCGGCCGGGCCTGGCCGTCGGGCCGGGCGGCCTGGACCCGGATCACCGTGATCGGGCTGCTGGCCGCGTTCTACCAGAGCTGTTACTTCACCGCCGTGTCGCTGACCTCGGTACCGCTGGCGACGCTGATCACGATCGGTGCCGCCCCGGTCATGGTGCTCGGCGCGGAGCGGGTGACCGGGCGGCCCGGCGGCCGGCTCGCGGTGGTCACCACGGGCCTGGCCGTGGTCGGCCTCGGCCTGCTCGTGGGCCTGCCGTCCGGGTTCCGCGAGACCGCGGTCCTGGCCAGCGCGGGCATGTCCGTGCTCTCCGCGGCGGGCTTCGCCGCGATCACCCTGACCAGCTCCCGGCCGGTTCCCGGCCTGGACGACCTGACCATGACCGGTTTCGGATTTACCATCGGCGGCCTGCTCCTGATGCCGCTGGCACAGCTAGCCGGCGGCATCACCTTCCGGCCCGGGCCCGCGGTCATCGGCCTGCTGATCGCGCTCGGCACCGGCCCGACCGCGGTGGCCTACACGCTGTACTTCCGCGGCCTGCGGACCGCCGCGGCCAGCACGGCCGCCCGGCTGACCCTGCTCGAGCCGCTGACCGGCGCCATCCTGGCGGCCCTGCTACTCGGCGAGCGGCTGAGCACAACGGGGATCGCGGGCGCGGCCATCATCGGCGCGGCCGTGATCCTCACCGTGCAGGCCGATCGCGGCGGCGCGCTCCGCGGCGGGGACCTGGCGGCGGAGAGCGCTGACCACGTTGGCGGCGACGATGGCGGCGATGCTCAGCCGTCCCGGTAACCGGTCAGCTCGCCCGGCGGTACCGGTCGAGGATAGCGGATCGTCGTCAACATATGCTGACGGCGGCACCGGCTCAGGTCCATCACGGCACCGGCGGGAATCCGAACCTGGTGACCAGCCCGGGATCGCCGAACACCACGATGCGGGCGATGCCGGTCGCGGTCACGGTGAGCACGGCCAGGCCGAACGCC
>Ga0318562_10001592_pt1 | contig 10296 bp, 6 predicted proteins | sample GRESIP066b5f18_FD_203688 | JGI IMG/M metagenome (GOLD analysis project Ga0318562, IMG submission 203688) | Tropical soil microbial communities from Luquillo Experimental Forest, Puerto Rico - GRE.SIPMG.066b5f18 | ecosystem: Environmental > Terrestrial > Soil > Tropical forest > Bulk soil...
GTTCGGCACCGACGAAATCGGCCGCGACGTTCTCGCGCGCGTGATCTGGGGCGCGCGTGCGTCGCTGCTGGCGGGCGTCGTCTCGGTGCTGATCTCGCTCACGATCGGCGTACCGATCGGGTTGCTCGCCGGTTACGCCGGCGGCAAAGTCGACATGCTGATCTCGCGCCTCACCGACGCCGTTCTGGCTTGCCCGTTTCTGATTCTCGCGATCGCGCTGGCCGCATTCCTCGGACCGAGTCTCACCAACGCGATGATCGCGATCGGCGTGTCGGCCACGCCTGTGTTCGTCCGTCTCACCCGCGGACAGACGCTCGCGATCAAGGCCGAGGAGTTCGTTCTTGCGGCGCGCGCGATCGGCAATCCGCCATGGCGGGTTGCGTTCGCCCACGTGCTGCCGAACGTCGTTCCGGCGCTGATCGTTCAGGGGACGCTGGCGATTGCGGCCGCGGTGATCGCCGAGGCGAGCCTCTCGTTTCTCGGACTCGGTCAGCAGCCGCCGGCGCCGAGCTGGGGAAGCATGCTCAACACGGCGAAGAACTACATCGACAACGCGCCCTGGATGGCGATCTGGCCGGGTCTGTCGATCTTCCTGCTCGTGCTGTCGTTCAACCTCGTGGGCGACGGGCTGCGCGACGCCCTCGATCCCCGCCACGTCTAGCAGGTCCGCCCGTCCCGCGCTGAGCGATCGCCCGCCGGTCGCGGTCGGAGAGCGCCCCGGACGCCCGATCGCGACCGTCCGATGCGACGCAGGTCGTCACCCCTGTGCCGTCAACCGCTCGTCGGGCTCTAGCCGCGGTGCCTTTCCCGATTGATCCTGATCTGTACCTGTTGAAGCATACGACCGTCAATCGAGCGTGTTCGTCCCAAAGATACGCGAAGAAACAGACGATTGCCGGGCGGTCGCGACGAGTGCGCCCATCGGCGGAATGATCCGAGCGAGAGGCTCCCGACGGAAGAGCACGAAGCCGCTCCCCTGGCGTGTCGTTTGCTTCCCATCGAGGACAACCTGCAAAGCGACTGCCCGGGTCTCCGCTCCTCGAGATAAAGCCGCAATGAACACCACTCCATCGGCCGCCGGGGCCACCCGTAGCCCGCGGCGGTGGCTCCACATCATCTGGCCGTTCCTCGCGACGGTCGCGCTGCTTCTGCTGCTGAGCGATGCAAGCCTGCACGTGATGTCCGGCATGCGCGCCTTCGTCAGCGCGGAGAGCCTGTGGTCGAAGGCGCAGAAGACCGCCGTCAGCTACCTCGAGCAGTACGCGAGCACCCGAAATGAGGACGCCTACCAGCGCTATCTCACCGAAATGGCGATCGTCGCCGCCATGCGGACCGCGCGCGTCGAGCTGGACAAGCCGTCCCCGGACCTCGACGTCGTTCGCGCCGGATTCCGCGATGCGCGCAATCACCCCGCCGACATCGAGAGCATGATCGACCTCTTCCGGCGCTTCCGGAACGTCGGCTTCATGGCTACCGCGATCACGATCTGGACTCAAGCCGACGCGCAGATCGCGGAGCTCGAGTCGACGGCGCAGGCGCTGCATGGCGCGATCAGCGCCGGAAAGGCGAACCTCGTCGAAGTCCAGGCGCTCGCCGACCGCGTGCGAGCAATCGACGGTCAGCTCACTCCGTGGGAGGAAGCGTTCTCCGCAACGCTCGAGGAAGCGTCGCGCCAGACCACGATGTTCCTCTCGTTCGGAAATATCGCAGTCGCCGTCGCGCTCGTACTGATCGCGGTGCTACGGACGCGCGGCCTCGTCCGGCAGGGCGAGGACCTCGAGGGGCAGCTGCGCACGAGCGAGGAGCGGCTCGAATATGCGCTCGTCGCGAGCAACGATGGGTTCTGGGACTGGGCGCTCGGGCGGGCGGAGCTCTATTTCTCGCCGCGCTTCGAACAGCTGATGGGTCACGAGCAGGGAACGATGCGCGAAACCGCTGCGTCGTTCCTGTGGCGAATTCACTCGCACGACCGCAGAGCGACCGCTGAACGCCTGCGCAAGCACCTGAGGCGAGGCGAAGCCTTCGACCTCGAGTTCCGCATTCGCGTCCGGGATGGCGCCCATCGGTGGTTCCGCACGCGCGGGCGCGCGCTGCTCGGTCCGGAAGGCAAACCCCAGCGGATGGCAGGCTCGCTCACCGATATCACCGACCGCAAGCAGGCGGAGGCGCAGATCTTCGAGGAAAAGGAGCGCGCGCTGGTGACGCTCGCGTCGATCGCCGACGCCGTCATCACCGTCGACATGTCGGGCCAGATCGAATTCATCAATCCGGTAGCCGAGCGGCTGACCGGATGGGACAATGGACGGGCGCGCGGCCGCCTGCTCTCGGAGGTCTTCGCCGTCCGTGACGAGAACACGGGGATCGAGATTCCCGATCCAGTCGCACGCGCGCTGCGCGAGCGGTGCGTCGTTAAGTCGGAAGGCAACGTCGTGCTGCATCGTCGCGACGACGCACCCGTGGCGATCGACTACAGTGTCGCGCCCATCCGCAATCGAGCGAGCAGCATTGTCGGCGCCGTCCTCGTGTTTCACGACATGAGCCGCGAGCGCCAATACGCGGCGCGGCTTTCGCACCTCGCGAGCCACGATCCGCTGACCGGCCTCCCGAACCGCCGCGAATTCGAGCGCCGATTGAACCTCATGCTCGCTAACGAGCAACGCGACCCGTTCAACCACGCGGTGCTCTATCTCGACCTCGATCAGTTCAAGGTCGTCAACGACACTTGCGGTCATGCGGCAGGCGACGAACTGCTGCGACAGGTCACCGGCCTGTTGCGTCCGCTGCTCCGCGAAGGCGATACGCTCGCGCGCCTCGGCGGCGACGAGTTCGGCGTGCTCCTCGAATACTGCCCCCCCGAGCCCGCAGTACGGATCGCCGAGACGATGCGGAGCGCGCTGGCCGACTTCCGCTTCGTGTGGAAGACTCGCTCGTTCAACGGCAGCGTCAGCGTCGGACTCGTCAATGTCACCGACGGAGGCCAGACGCTCGCCGGCGTGCTCTCTGCCGCCGATGCAGCCTGCTATATGGCGAAGGACAAGGGCCGCAATCGCGTCCAGGTGTACAGCTCGAACAGCAACGAAATGGCGGTTCGGCACGGCGAAATGGAATGGGTCAATCGCATTCAGCACGCGCTCGCAGAGAATCGTTTCTGCCTGTATGCGCAGCCGGTCTGCGTGACCCGGGGCGATCGGAGTTCGCGGCCGTACACCGAGCTGCTGCTGCGCCTTCGCGACGAGACGAACGAATTGATTCAGCCGGTCGAGTTCATACCGGCGGCCGAGCGCTACAACCTGATGCCAGCCATCGACAAATGGGTAATCACGACCGCATTCGCGATCATCGCCCAGAACAGCGAAGCCCACGGCACCGAAGAGGCACCCGAAACCTTTGCGATCAATCTGTCGGGCGCGTCGATCAGCGAGGACGATTTCCTCGATTTCGTCTGCGATCAATTCGAGCGCTTCTCGATCCGGTACGCATCGATCTGCTTCGAGATCACCGAGACCACCGCGGTCACGAGCCTTTCGAAAGCCACCGATTTCATGCGGGTGCTCCAGGCGCGAGGCTGCCGATTCGCGCTCGACGATTTCGGCGTCGGATTGTCGTCGTTCACTTACCTCAAGAATCTGCCCGCCGACTTCGTCAAGATCGACGGAAGCTTCGTCGTCGACATGCTGCAAAATCCCGTCAATCACGCGATGGTGCAGGCGATCCACAGCATCGGCCACATTCTCGGAAAGAAGACCATCGCGGAATCGGTCGAGACCGTCGCCCTCCTCGATGCACTGGACGCGATCGGCGTCGACTACGCGCAAGGGTTCGCGGTGGCGCCGCCGCGGATATTCGGGCAATTGCGCCGCGTTCCCGCGGGCAAGCAGCGCGCTATCGCCGCCTAGTAGCGTAAGACTAGCCCGTCCGAACAGCACGTTGTCGGTGGCGTCGAGCGGCATGCGAGCAGTAAGGCCGCTCGGCACTCACGGCGTCCGCCGTTGTCCAACCGCGGTACAATAGCAACGCCATTCGGCGCGAACTCGGGGACTCGTGCCGCCAACTCGAGGCGCTCGCGCACCCCGCCCTCCCGCATCCATCTATGGCCGCACACTCACCCAAAGCGGCGGAGCCGTCCCGGCGCCAACCGCGACACGAACACACGGTTCTCGTGCTCCAGGGCGGTGGCGCGCTAGGCGCCTACCAGGCGGGCGCGTACGAGGGCCTCGCCGAAGCGGGCATCGTTCCCGACTGGATCACCGGCGTGTCGATCGGCGCGATCAACGCGGCGTTGATTGCCGGCAACCCGCCCGGGCGTCGCGTCGAGCGGCTGCGCGCGTTCTGGGACCGTGTTTCCGCCGCGGCACCCGTCGTGCTGCCGCCGGCGTTCGACCCGCTCCGGCTCACGTTCAATCGAGTCAGCGCATTCGGCGCCGTCGCCTTCGGCGTCAATGGATTCTTCGCGCCGCGCGTGCCGCCGCCCTACTTCTCCGCAGACGGCAGCCCCGGCGCGTTGAGCTTCTACGATACGGAGCCGCTCAAGCGCACGCTGGAGGAGCTCGTCGATTTTCATCTCATCAACAACCATTCGACGCGCCTCTCGGTAGGCGCAACGAATGTGCACACCGGCGACTCGGTCTATTTCGACAACCGCCGCCGGCGCATCACGACCGAGCATATCCGCGCGAGCGGAGCGCTGCCGCCCGGGTTTCCGCCGATCACGATCGAAGGCGAAGAATACTGGGACGGCGGGATCGTCTCGAATTCTCCGCTGTGGTACGTGCTCGACGATTCGCCGCGCCTCAACGCGCTGATCATCCAGATCGACCTCTTCAGCGCGAAAGGCGAGCTGCCGTTGAACTTGAACCAGGTGCTCGAGCGGGCAAAAGACATCCAATACTCGAGCAAGACGCGATTCAACACCAAGCGCGTCAAGGAGTTGAAAGACCTGCACGATCTCCTCGGCCGACTGCTCGAGCGGCTCCCACCGCAGCTCAAGAACAGCCCTGACGGGCGCGAGCTCTACCGCCTCTGCGACCAGGGAGATGTCACCATCGCGCACCTCATCAATCGGCGCCTCCAATATTCGTCGCAGTCGAAGGACTACGAGTTCTCGCGAACCACCGTCAACCAGCTGTGGGATGCGGGCCTCGAGGACGTGCGCCAGGCGGTCGCCAAGTTCGACTTGCTCAAGCCGAGCGCTACCGGGCTTGGCATGCGCGTCTACGACCTTACACGCTGAAACGGCGCGCCCATCGACCGACCAGGAGATTCCCATGACCGAAGCCGAAGTCAAGGAACGCGCTTTCGCGATGCCGCTTACGAGTCCGGCGTTCCCCCCCGGGCCTTACCGGTTCATCAATCGCGAATTTTTCATCGTCACCTACCGCACGGACCCCGACGCGGTTCGCAGCGTCATTCCGGCACCGCTCGAATTCACCGATCCGATCGTGAAGTACGAGTTCATCCGGATGCCGGATTCGACGGGCTTCGGCGACTACACCGAGACCGGCCAGGTGATCCCCGTCGCCTTTCGCGGGGAGCGCGGCGGCTATGTCCATGCAATGTACCTCGACGACGAGGCGCCGATTGCCGGCGGCCGCGAACTGTGGGGCTTCCCGAAGAAGCTTGCCTCGCCGAAGCTCACCATCGAGAAGGACACGCTGCTCGGCGTGTTGCGCTACGGTCCCGTGCCGGTCGCCGTGGCGACGATGGGGTTCAAGCATCGGACGGTCGCGCACGACAAAGTGCTCGCGTCGCTCAAGGCGCCGAACTACCTGCTCAAGATCGTTCCGCATGTCGACGGCAGCGCGCGCATTTGCGAGCTCGTCCGCTATTTCTGCGAAGACATCACGGTGAAGGGTGCGTGGGAAGGACCCGCAGCGCTCGAGCTCTTTCACCATGCGTTGGCGCCGGTGGCCGCGCTGCCGGTGCTCGAGTGCATATCGGGCTTGCACATCCAGACCGACCTGACGCTCGGATTGGGTACCGTCATTCACGACTATCTCCGCAAATGATTGGAGCGACCATGCGACTCAAGGACAAATCCGCGATCATCACCGGTGCCGCAAGCGGAATCGGCAAGGACATTGCGCTCGTGTTCGCGCGCGAAGGGGCGAAGGTCGCGATCGCCGACCTCAACAAGGATGCCGCCGAGACGACCGCGGCGGAGATCCGCGGCAGCGGCGGCACGGCGCTGGGCGTCGCGATGGATGTTACGGACGAGAAGGCGGTAAACGACGGCGTCGCTGCCGCCGCGGCTAAATTCGGCGGCGTCGACATCCTGGTGAGCAACGCCGGCATCCAGATCGTCCATCCGCTCGAGGAGTTCAGCTACGCCGAGTGGAAGAAGCTCATGACGATCCACGTCGACGGCGCGTTTCTAACGACGAAGGCGTGCCTGCCGCTGATGTACAAGTCCGGCCGCGGCGGATCGGTCATCTACATGGGCTCCGTCCACTCGAAGGAGGCGTCGATGCTCAAGGCTCCCTATGTGACCGCGAAGCACGGCCTCATCGGGCTCGCCAAGGTCGTCGCGAAGGAAGGCGCGAAGTACGGCGTGCGGGCGAACGTCATCTGCCCCGGATTCGTGCGCACGCCGCTCGTCGACAAACAGATCCCTGAGCAGGCGAAGGAGCTCGGCATCCCCGAGGCCGAGGTCATCAAGAACGTGATGCTGAAAGAGACCGTCGACGCAGAGTTCACGACGGTCGACGACGTCGCGCAGGTCGCGCTGTTCTTCGCATCATTTCCCACCAACGCGCTCACCGGTCAGTCGATGGTCGTGAGCCACGGCTGGTTCATGCAATAGAAGGCCGGGCGAGCCGCGCCCGATAGCGCGGACGACAACCTTGAGCATCGCTCGCGGAGCGCGCTTCGGGTGAGCGATATGCCCAAGCACGTCTCGATCGGCGGCCGCATTCCGGCCGCTGCGGCGCCGGGCAGCGCTCCGGGACCGATGCCGCAGTCGCTGCGCGAGCGCGTCGGGGCTCTGCGCAACGTGCCGCCGTTCCTGCGCCTCGTCTGGCAGACGAGCCGGCCGCTTACGCTCGCACAATGCGCGCTGCGGCTCCTGCGTGCCGTCCTGCCAGTCGCGGCGCTCTACGTCGGCAAGCTGATCATCGACGAGGTCGTCGCACTCGCGCAGACGGCCGGCGCGCCGGAGGCTCTCCGCGAGTGGTTCGTCCGTGGGCTTCTCGACCGGATCCTGTGGCTCCTTGCGCTGGAGTTCGCGCTCGCCGTGCTCTCAGACGTGCTCGGGCGAACGGTGTCGTTCCTCGATTCGCTGCTCTCCGAGCAGATCACGAACGCGACGAGCCTCCGCGTCATGGAGCATGCGGCAACGCTCGATCTCGAGGATTTCGAGGACAGCGAGCTGCAGGACCGCCTCGAGCGCGCGCGACGACAGGCCGCCGGCGGCATGTCGCTGATCGGACAGCTCTTCGCCCAGGCGCAGGACGTCGTGACGATCGTCACTTTCGCCACGGGTCTCGTCGCCTACGCGCCGTGGCTCATCGCGCTGCTCGCGATCGCGCTCGTCCCGGCGTTCGTCGGCGAAGTGCACTTCAACGCGCTCTCCTACGCGCTCAACTACCGGCGCACGCCGGAGCGCCGCGAGATCGACTACGTGCGCCAGACCGGCGCCAGCGCTGAGACCGCGAAAGAGGTGAAGATCTTCGGCCTGAACGCGTTCCTGATCGAGCGCTACCGGGAGCTCGCGTCGAGCTTCTACGCAGCGAACCGCAGGCTCGCGCGGCAGCGCGCGACCGTCGGGAGCGTGCTCACGACGATCGGCACCATCGCGTATTACGTCGCCTACGCTTACATCGTCTGGCGGACGCTACACCATGATTTCACGATCGGCGATCTGACCTTCCTCGCCGGCTCGTTCCTCCGGCTGCGCACGCTGCTCGAGAGCCTGCTGATGGGGTTCTCGCAGATCGCCGGGCAGGCGCTCTACCTCGACGACCTGTTCTCGTTCTTCGAGATCGAGCCCGAGATCGTGTCGCCTCCCGATCCGTGTCGGTTTCCCTCGCCCGTTCGCAAAGGCTTCGAGTTCCAGAATGTCGGTTTTCGGTATCCTGGAGCCGAGCGCTGGGCAGTGCGCAATCTAAGCTTCGCGCTGTCGGCAGGCGAAATACTCGCGCTGGTCGGCGAAAACGGCGCCGGCAAGACAACGCTCGTCAAGCTGATCGCGCGCCTCTACGACCCCGACGAAGGCCGCATCCTGCTCGACGGCCACGATCTGCGCGAATACGACCTCTTCTCCCTTCGCGGGAACATCGGCGTCATCTTCCAGGACTTCGTCCGTTACCACCTCACCGCAGCCGAAAACATCGCCGTCGGCCGGATCGACGCGCGCGACGATCGCCCGCGCATCGTGGCCGCTGCGAAGCGCAGTCTCGCCGACGAAGTGATCGCCAAGCTTCCCGGAGGATACGACCAAGTGATCGGGAAGCGCTTTCGCAGCGGTGTCGATCTATCGGGTGGCGAGTGGCAGAAGATCGCGATCGCGCGCGCTTACATGCGCGATGCGCATGTGCTGATCCTCGACGAGCCCACCGCAGCGCTCGACGCCCGCGCGGAGTTCGAAGTGTTCCAGCGCTTCAAGGAGCTTTCGCGCGGCAAGACGGCCGTACTGATCTCGCACCGCTTCTCGAGCGTGCGAATGGCTGACCGCATCGTCGTCCTTGCCGACGGGAGAGTCGAGGCGATCGGCACGCACGACGAGTTGATCGCGCAGCGGGGGCGCTACGCCGAGCTCTTCGAGTTGCAGGCCGCGGGCTATCGGTAGCGGCGCGCTTGCGGTTGCAGCGGCGGGAGCGACGGCTACTGATCCGCCTTCATGTTCGCATTCTTCGCGAGCTTGCCGAGGCGATCGCGCTCCTTGCCGATGAAGGTGACGAAGTTCGCCGTCGTGCCTGGCTCGGGCTCGATGCCCGACGGCAGCATCTTGTCGCGGAAGTCCGCCGATTTGACCGCGGCTTCGAGCTCTTTGCTCATCCGCTCGACGATCGCAGGCGGTGTGCCCTTCGGCGCGAAGAGGCCGGCCCAGTGTCCGATCTCCACACCGGGGAAGCCCTGCTCCTTCGCCGTGGACAGCTGATCGTAGGCGGTGATGCGCTTCGTATACGTCGTCGCGATCGCCTTCAGCTTCCCGCCTTTGACCTGCGGCAGCACGACGATGCTCGCTTCGGACGTGGCCGATACATTGTTCGCGATCACCGCAGTGACGCTCTCGGCGCCGCTCTTATAGGGAACGATGTTGATCGCCACACCGGCCTCGCGGAGCATCTCCGCGACGAAATGGGGCGTGCTCCCGCCGCCCGCAGTCGCCCAGTTGAGCCCGCCCGACTGCGTCTTCGACCATGCGACGAGCTCCTTCAGATTGGAGACCGGGACGCTGGGGTTCACGACGATCACCGACGGCGCAACCGCGATCATCCCGACGGGGATCAGATCGCTGTCCGCGTACGGCATGTCGGAGCGGATCATGCTGTTCGTCACCACGCCGGCCGCACCGATCAGCCACGTGTAACCGTCGGGCTTCGACTTCGCAACGAAGTCGGCGCCGACGATGGCGCCAGCCCCGGGCTTGTTTTCGATGATGACGGGCTTACCGAGGCGCTTGGAGACCGCGTCCGCAGCAGCGCGCGCGATCAGGTCGTTGGCGCCGCCGGGGCCGAAGGGTACGACCCACTTGATCGCGTGGTCCGGCCAGTCGGCGTGGGCAGAGCCCGCATGGAGGGCAGCCGCAATCGGTACGAGCGCGGCGCCGATCATCAGCAGGAAACGGCGGGCGTTCATTCGATGGTTCCCGGAATTTCGAGGTGAGCGCGCAGCGTCGGCACGTAGTCCGTCAGTCGTCGCGCGTCAGAATGCCCGCGAGCGTATTAGGCTGACCCATCAGGTAGAGCGTATACGTCCGCCCCGCCCCCTGCGTGAGGTCGACCGCCGGCAGGCTCAGCACGACGGTCGTGGTGCCGGCGAGATCGAAGTTGATCGTGTATGTGTCCGCCGGCAGTTCGAAATAGCTCGACGCCGCATTGGTGGCCAGTGCGGACACCTTGGTCGCGAAATTGACCAGCACGTCGACCGCGCCCAGCCCGGGCGCGACGTTGATGACGCGCATTCGCGCGTTGCCGATGCTGCCGGGAATGTTGTTGTCGGCGAAAACCAGCGCAGTTAGCGCGCCCGGCAGGCCTGTGACGACGATCGATGCGTCAGTTGCCGGGCCGAACGGTGCCTGCGCGGAGGCGATCACAGCGCCGGGGGTCGCCGCGGCTTCGATCGTCACGGTCTGCGTGC
>Ga0318562_10001594_pt1 | contig 10289 bp, 11 predicted proteins | sample GRESIP066b5f18_FD_203688 | JGI IMG/M metagenome (GOLD analysis project Ga0318562, IMG submission 203688) | Tropical soil microbial communities from Luquillo Experimental Forest, Puerto Rico - GRE.SIPMG.066b5f18 | ecosystem: Environmental > Terrestrial > Soil > Tropical forest > Bulk soil...
GCCGGTCATCGGCGAACCGGCTCCTGCGTTGCTGCCGACTCGTGCCTATGACATTGCCGAGCCTTCGTTGATCGTCGACCATGAACATCCGGTGTAAATCGGCTCCTCTCTGCAGGTTTTGACTCAGCGACGCCCGATGTGCTGGTACCCCATTTTCATTGAATTCCCAGCGGGAGAACATTATTGGGATCGGTAGCACACCTTTGATGCTTGCCTACAGACTCGGGGGTTCGTCAGGAAGAAGACACATCGTGACCGCAAGGAACAAGCACATCGGTGTTCACAGGATCCCGGCGCGCACCGACCCCGGTCGAGGATCGCGTCTGGTGTTGGTCGCGTTCATGGCTACCGGGGTCATCGCCTCGGTGTGGATTGTGCAGTCACTCCGGTCGCCAGAACCGAGGACCAGCATCGCTTCCGATGAGCTGGGAACCCTGACTCCGCCGCTCGGGAAGATCGGCGAAGCCGCCGAATGCAGTAACGACGATGCGGCAGAAGTCGACTCCGATTCTGATGATGACTCCGCCGCTGAAGAAGCCGAGGAGCAGCAACAAGAGGACGAGGAGCAAGAACAGCTCCAACAGCGGCAAGAAGCACTCGACCAACAGCAGCTCGACGAGTCGATGCAAGAAGCCGAAGAGCAGAACGAGGAAGCGCACAGCAGGCCACGCAGGACCAGGTACAAGCCCAAGAGTCCGATCCGATCCTCAAGTCATTCAAGACGCTCAGCAGGGCTGAACATGCGGTAGTTCGGGACCGTGCGGTGATTCGGGATCGCCGTCGGCGGATGAGACTAGGGTCCGCCCTTCCAGTGTTCGATGCGGTTGTGGTCGGGGGTGAAGCCGTGTGTGACACCCCAGAGGACGGCTTGAGTTCGGCTGCCGACGCCGATCTTGCGGTAGATCGTGCGGATGTAGGACTTCACTGTGTTGGGGCTCAGATAGGTGAGTCGCGCGACGTCGGCGTTGCTCTTGCCTTGGGTGATCAGTGCCAGAATCTCGGCTTCACGGTCGCTTAGGCCCTCGCCGCGTCCCGGCCAGTCCAGCCCGGGCGCGCTGCGCGCCCGCGGCGCCGCGGCGGTGATCACCGTTTCGCCGGCGTGTACAGCCTCGAGCGCGGCTACCAGTTCGCGGGCAGGCAGCGTCTTGGACAGATAGCCGTGGGCGCCGTGCGCCTGTGCGCTTGCGACGAGATCGGGATGAAAGTTCCACGTGTACACCACGACTCGTCGTGCTCGCGGATTCGCGACTAGGTGTCCGATCTCTTCGTGGTCGGATTCTGGCTGAGCGAACGAGTCGTATAGGACGATGTCGACGCAGTCCTCAACGGGCATGGTGGAGTCAAGCTCGGCGATGACAATTCGCTCCCGATACGGGTCGAGCATGTTCGCAACGCCCTTGACGACGACGTCGTAATCGTCGACGAGCGCCACGGTGATCGGCGCAGGTGACGTATCGGGCATGAAGAGCAGATTACCTACCTAGGGGTGTATTACCACCCCCCTTCGGGTGGTGGAATCGATGCGGTGTCCGAGTGCGGGGCCGACCGGCCCGAACACCTGACACCCTTCAGAAAGGATCTGCCATGATCATCCTCGGCATCATCCTGCTCATCGCGGGATTTCTGCTCAAGATCTCGATCCTGTGGACCATCGGCATCATCTTGGTCGTGGTCGGCGTCATTTTGGCGATCGTCGGCTCGACCGGGCGGGCTGTCGGCGGCCGCCGCCACTGGTTCTGACCCCGCGGGCGTGATCCGCTAACCCTGGGCCCGTTCACTTTTCGTGTGCGAGCACAAACCGAAGATTTCCAGATCAGCTTGTCGCAGCACGATGCATACGGCGTTAGTGGGACTGCCGCTTTCCTCGGCCGTCGTCAAGGAGACGACGAGTTGGCGGTCTGTCACCGTGTCGGGCTTCGGTTACGATAAATTCTCTCAGCGCCTCTGCTTGTTTGGTTCAGGAACAGCCCGCGAGACGTAGCGCCCCTGAACCCATGCAGCGAATCGCGAGGTACCCATGTCTCGTCTCCCGACGCATCAGCATTTCCCATTGTTGTCCGTACACATCGAGACGGTGCACGAGACGGTTGAGATCGTCCGAGCGCTCGGTTCGGTCGATCTACTGACAGGCGCGGAACTGGAACGTTGTATCGAGATCGCGCTGGACCGACAACCGATTGCGATCATCGTCGACTTCACCGACGTCGACTTCTTGGCGGCATTCGGGATATCGATCCTGCTGAGGACCAACGAGCGGCGTCCGCGCAATACGCACTTCGTCGTGGTGGCCGACGGACCGGCGACCAGCCGCCCGCTGACCATCCTGGGGCTGGCGGATGTGCTGACCATCTGCCCCACCCTGCAGGCGGCGCTCGACGATCTTCACCTCGACGCCGGTGACGCTCACCCTTGAACAAGAGCTAGCGTGGTCAAGCGCCGCTGTCATTGACCGGGATGGCGATTTCGTTGCGGCGACGGAAGGGCAGGGTCCATGGCGGGTCGTAGAACCAGGCTGTGGCGGGGCCGGTGGGCTCGAATCCGTACTCGCGCAATGACTCGCGAAGTTCGTCGGTGCGGGTCTGCACAGCACGGGCGCCGCGGTCGCCGCTGAATCTCAGGACCGCGAGCGTCTCTGCAGGCACGCGAAGCAAACGCACGTCTGGATCGTCGGGCTCAGGCAATGTGTCCATGGTCCACTTGGCGGGCAGGTAGAACCGAATCACCCAGCCGTGCAGCGACTTCTGACTCTGGGCGACCGGTGCAGTCATCGCAACGCGTGCGCCGTCACGGTGTTCGGGATCGCGGTGCTGGGCGACCGGGGCAGTCATGGCGATCTTGTCGCGGCGGTGATTGGCGCCGAAGATGTAGCGTGCCAGCGCGCGGAATCCGGCGCTTCGGGATTGCTCCTCATCACCAATGACCGTGGTTTCGGCGGCGATCCGCGGCGGATAACGGCGAATCTGGACATTGTCGGTGAGGGTTTCGACGGTGTGTGACGGTTCTTCGGTGCCGGCGCGGATACCGACGACCGAGAGAGCTGACTCGCCGATCTGGCCGGCGATGGTGACGATTCGGCTCAGCACGGCCGACTCCTTTCGTGCCTCTGACAGATCATGGGATACCCGTCATTCGGAGCCGAGTGTCAGTCGGATTGCCCATGAGCTCGACGAGGACCTGATTGTCGAGGCGGCCCTTGCGTTGTCTGTGAAAACGAAGGACCTGCCGTCGTACAACGCATAAAATCCAGGCCGGTCGGAGGGAGACCCGCAGTGAAGATGTCGCCTTTCGACTACCACCGACCGGACACCGTCGACGAGGCGGTCGAACTGCTCGCAACGTACGGCGGGGACGGCAAGGTGCTTGCCGGTGGGCAAAGCCTTCTTCCAGTGCTCGCCCTCCGGCTGACCCATCTTGGGCATCTCATCGACATCGGCCGGGTGCAAGGCTTGCAGTCGATCGAAGTGGATGACGACGGCACCGTCGCGGTCGGTGCGACAGTGACACACGCACAGGTCGAGAGGTCCGATGTCATGGCCGCCGCCGCGCCACCGGTCGTGGGCGCCATGCCACACGTCGGTCATAGGGCGATCCGGAGTCGGGGGACGGTGTGCGGGAGCTTGGCCCACGCCGATCCGGCGGCGGAACTGCCGGCAGTTGCCCTGGCGGTCGGCGCGGAGATGATCGTGCAGGGCCCGGCGGGACAACGGACGATGGGTGCGGGTGACTTCTTCGAGGGATATATGTCATCCGCGCTGGGGGAGGACGAGTTGCTCGTCGGAGTCCGCTTCCCTGCATGGGCCCCACGCGCGGGATGGTCTGTTCTGGAGGTCAGTAGGCGACACGGGGACTTCGCGTTGGTCGGGCTGGTGACGACGCTCGAGATCGACGAGGCCGGGTTGCTGCGGCGACCGGCGTTGTCGTTCTTCGGTGTCGCCAGCACGCCGGTGCGCGTCGCCGACGCCGAGCAATTGCTCGACGGCAACGCTCCCGACCCCGCTCTCTTTGCGGAGGCAGCGAAGGTCGTGTCGGGTGCGTTGGAGCCGCCCGGTGACGACCACGCATCGTCGGAGTACAGGGCGCACGTTGCGGGGGTGCTCACCCGCCGCGGGCTGGCCGAGGCCGCGGCGCGGGCCGCCGAACGGGCGGGTGTCTGATGCGGGAGATCACCCTGCGGGTCAATGGTCGGGACGAGCGCGCGGTGGTCGAGGGTCGCACGACTCTGGCCGAATTGCTTCGCGACCACCTCGGGCTCACCGGCACGCATCTCGGTTGCGAGCACGGAGTGTGTGGTGCGTGCACGGTGGCGGTCGACGGTCAGCCCGCCCGGTCCTGCCTGATGCTGGCGATGCAGGCGGAGGGAGCGACCGTCGAGACCGTCGAGTCGCTCGGCGACGGAGATGACCTCGGGCTCATCCAGCAGGCGATGTGGGAGCGCCACGCATTCCAATGCGCGTTCTGCGCATCGGGATTCCTCATGACGGTGCGATGCCTGCTGGCAGACAACCCGACGCCGACTGCGGCGCAGATCAAAGAAGAGCTCTCCGGCAACCTGTGCCGTTGCACGGGATACGCGTCGATCCTCGACGGTGTCGCCGAAGCCGTGGCCAAGCTGGCCGCCAGCGCGGGAGGTGCGGACGATGCGTGAACAGATCATCGGACGATTCGTCGGCGCCCGCGTCCGCAGGGTTGAGGACCGCCGCCTGCTGACCGGGCGCGGTCGGTACGTTGACGATGTCGTCGTCCCGGACATGGCGCACGCGGCATTCGTGCGGAGCCCATGGCCCCACGCCATGATCCGCGGTATCGACACAACTCGTGCCGCCGCCGTTCCCGGGGTGCACGCAATCTTCACCGGGTCTGACATTGCTGCGATCACCAACCCGCTGATAGGCATGTTCGCCTTGCCGGGCCTTTACGACCCGTGGCACTGGGCCCTGGCCGTAAACCGCGTTCGTCTGGTCGGAGATCCGGTCGCCATCGTGATAGCGACGTCACGGGCGGTGGCCGAGGATGCGGCAGAGATGGTCGACGTGGAGTACGAGGAGTTGGAACCAATCGCCACATTGGCGCACGCCCACGATCCCAGCCGGCCGGCGATCTGGCCGAAGGCCAACGGCAATGTCGTCTACTCGGCGTCGGAGTCGTTCGGCGACGTCGATGCGGCGTTCGCCGGGGCGGATCGCGTGATCAGCGAGACGTTCCGCCAGCACCGGCATGCCAACCAACCGATGGAAACCAGAGGCACCGTTGCCGAGATCGACGCCGACGGCAACCTCACGTTGCACACAGCCCATCAGGCGGCGCACGCACTCAAGTGGGCCATGGCTTTGTGCCTGGCACGTCAGCCGGTGTGGATGTCGGTGCGCGACATGTTCCGCCAACGCGAACAGACGAGGGCCATCTTCGCCGGGGCGCGAGAGTTCATTCGCGCCAACGCGTCGATGATGAAGGACACACGGCCGATGATGCCGGTCATGCTGCGTCAGATCGCCACGGATCCGATGCGGATGGTCCACCTGAACCGGGCGGTCCTCGGATTGATGTCAACGCCCAAGGAACGCGTCCCGCGCGTCGTTACGGGCGACATCGGCGGTGCGTTCGGATCGAAGACGACGGTGCTGCGTGAGGACGTTGCCCTGTGCGCTGCCGCGCTGCGGCTCGGTCGATCGATCAAGTGGATCGAGGACCGCAACGAGCACCTCGTACTCGGCGGGCAGGCCCGCGACGAACAGGTCGCCGTCGAGGCTGCGGTGACGAACGACGGGACGGTGCGAGGCCTGCGCGCCAAGCTCACCATGGACGCGGGCGCATATCCGGCATTCCCGTCCGGGGCATCGACGATCTGTCGCATCATCCAGACGATGTTCCCCGGTCCGTACCGGTTCGACGCCATGCAGTTCGACATCGAGGTCGTCTCGTCCAACAAGCCGACGTACGTCGCCTACCGCGGTCCGTGGGCGGTCGAGACCTGGGTACGCGAACGGCTTTTCGACGTTATAGCCCGCGAGCTGGAGATGAGCCGCGCCGAGATCCGGCTGCGCAACATCGTCGGTCCCGACATGCTGCCGACGACGATGGTCACCGGTCCCATCCTTGATGTGCGGATGTCGGCGAAGACCACCCTCGAGAAGGCTCTCGAAGTCGCCGACTTCGAACATTGGCCAGAGCACCAGGCGGCGGCTCGGGAGCAGGGTCGCCGCCTCGGCCTCGGGATCGCGACCTACATCGAAGCGGCTCCTGGGCCGCCCGGGTTCTTCGACGCGGTCATGCCCGGCTTCTCCGCATTCACTGTCGAGCCGATCAACGCAGTACTCGAGGGCGATGGCAGTGTCACGGTCCACACCCAGCAGGTGCCCCATGGCCAAGGCCACGAGACGACGCTCGCGCAGGTGGCCGCCGACGAGCTCGGCGTTCCTGTTGAGGCCGTCCGAGTCAGGTACGGCGACACGAACTTCGCGCCGTTCGGCATCATGGGCACCGGCGGAAGCCGGTCGGCGGCGATGGCGGGGGGTGCGGTCGGGATGGCCGCGCACACGCTGCGCGAGCACATCGTCGGCATCTCCGAGGAGTTGTTGGAGGCATCAGCGGCAGACATCGTCATCGAAGACGGCGCCATTCACGTCGCGGGCGTCCCCAAGATGTCGCTGACATTCCGGGAGGTCGCGCAGGAGGCGATTCGGCGCGGCGTGGTCGGCAACACCGACCGGCTGGGCCGTGGTGAGGCCATCCGGGTACACCGGGACTGGAACGGTGGCGAAGGGGGATGGGCGCAGTCCACCCACGTGTGCTGGGTCGAGGTCGATCTCGAAACCGGCCAGGTGAGGATTCCTCGCTACGCAGTCGTGGAGGACTGCGGCGAGATGATCAACCCGGCCATTGTCGAGGGGCAGATTCGCGGCGGTGTCGCGCAGGGCGTGGGCGCCGTGTTCTACGAGAAGACCACGTATGGGGAGGACGGGCAGCCTCGGTCGGCGACGTTCATGGATTACCTGATCCCGACCACGATGGAGATCCCCGAGATCGAGATCCACCACATCGAGACGCCGACGGACATCCCCTACAACTATCGGGGCGTCGGCGAAGGGGGCATGATCGGCGCACCGGCGGCGATCACCAATGCGGTGGAGGATGCCCTTGCCGATCTCGGCGTCCGGATCACCGAACAGCACCTTCCGCCGACCAGGATCCTCGAGCTCGCAGGCGTCATCCCCGAACGCACCGACCGATAGACCAGTCGTCGCGCATCCTCCCGGCGGCTGTGCACAACCACCTCGCTAATAGATGGTTTCGTCAGGCGCTGCCGAACGCTGCGCAGCGCAATACTGGTCATATTGCGCTGTCGACGCGGCGCAATGTGATACCTCGTAAGTTGACTTATTTGACCATCTGGTCACGTCGGAGCAGAGAGGCGGCAGCTCATGACCACGCGGGACAAGTACACGGACGTTCCCGAGCCATTCTCCCTGGATATGCCCAGCGGCGGCGATGCGCGCTTCACGTGGGAGTACGACGACGGTCGCGCCCGGCTGCTCTCCCTGTATCAGAAGGGAAAGGACAAGCAGTGGGACGCCCAGTCGCGTATCGATTGGTCGCAAGACGTCGACCCGATGAATCCGATCGGCTTGCCCGACGAGTTCCATCCGCTGTTCGGCAGCCCGATGTGGGAGGCCGCAGACGACTCACGTCGCGCAGAGATGCGTCAGCACTTCCAGGCCTGGCAGTTCTCGCAGTTCCTGCACGGCGAGCAGGGGGCGATGGTGTGCGCGGCCAAGATCGTCGAGGTCGTCCCGGACCTGGACGCGAAGTTCTACGCGGCCACCCAGACCATGGACGAGGCCCGCCATGTCGAGGCGTTCGGGCGGTTTCTGCAGGAGAAGGTGGACCTGGTCTACCCGATCAACACGAATCTCACGTCCCTGCTGGAAGACACCTTGCGCGACTCGCGTTGGGATATGCCTTACCTCGGCATGCAGGTCCTCATCGAGGGGCTCGCATTGGCAGCGTTCGGGGTGTTGCGTGACATGGCGGCACCGGATTCGCTGGCCAAGCAGGTGCTGGCCTACGTGATGCAGGACGAGGCCCGGCATGTCGCATTCGGCCGAATCTCGTTGAAGGACTACTACTCTGCGCTCAGCGAGGCTGAGCGGGACGAGCGTGAAGAGTTCGTCGTGGACGCCTGCTACCTGATGCGCGACCGGTTCCGCGGCGAGGAGGTTTTCGAGACTCTCGGCCTCGACGTCCAAGCGTGCGCTGATTGGGTCGACACGTCGCCGCTGATGATTCAGTTCCGCTCGCACCTGTTCAGCCGCATCGTGCCGATCGTCAAGGACATCGGGTTGTGGGGCGACAAGGTGCAGAAGGCCTTCTCGGATATGGGAGTCCTCGATATGGCCGGCTCCGACATCGAGGCGTTGATGAAGGCCGACGAGGATCAGGCCGAGGCGTTGGACAAGGCACATGCCGAGATGGCCGACCGGGCCCTCGAGGTGGACCAGGTGATCGCGGCGGGCGCGAGCTAGCTGGGGGGTCCGGTTTGGCGAATGCGGCTCGTCAGCCGCCGAGTCCCTTTTTAACCGCCGCGTCTTGCTTCTGGCCGACGTCGGTGACGAAGTCCGGCGGCGGGAGCGAGTCGACAGGGCCATCAAACTCCAGCGTGACGAAAGCTCGGCCCTCGGTGAACAGCAAGACCGTCACGCCCTTTGAACCGTCCGGTGACGTACCCGACGATGTGGTTCCGTCGGTGCCGACATTGGCGGGGTCCGTTTTGGGGTCTTTGACCACGCTGCCTAGTCCCGTCTTGGCGGAGTTCAGCGCGCTCGTCGCAGCGGCCGGATCTGGCAGGACTTGGATGGTGTCGCGAATATGGACCTCATTGACCGTGACGCCGTTCTCATCTGCGGGGTGGGGTTGGGTGCTGAAGGTTATCTCGGCGCCCTGTTGGCCATTGGGGTTGTTTGTCGGGGGGCCGGCGGTGAAGGGTATCGGCGCGTCGATATCTGTCGCCTGGATCAACAGCCCGGTGTAGTCGCTCGGCTGTGCAGGCGCCGAAGAATTCGGGCCTGAGCTCGCGCTTGTGGTCGTCTCGGTAGTGGTGGCCGAGGTGGCTGATCCCGACTTCGTCGTTGATGACGATGGAGGGCTACTGCTGCAGCCGGCCGCCAACAAGGCCAGCGTCGCCGCCGTCATTACGCCGACGAGCCTCGTCTGAGAATTCCTCATCGCGCCTGCTCCTATCCAAGCCCCCGGGATGTGCGCATCACTGAATGCGAATCATCACGGGCCACTCGTCGACAGTACGACCATGGGCCCCCGCGAATGTGGAAGCCGTCAGAGACGCGTCGCGCCGTGGCGTTGGCGGTCCTGCGGATGTCGACCGTGCCGAGGGGGCGTCAGATGACGGCCCGTACCCCGACTTCGAAGCCGGTCACGTGTTTGAGGGTCAGCTCAGCAGCTTTGTCGCCGTCGCCGTCGATGATCGCCTGCAGAATCGCCGAGTGCTCGTTGATGTGCCCCGCGACGTTGGGCAGCCGTTCGACAAACAGGCAGAAGATCCTGGTGACCAGGTTGTGGTAGCGGATCAACACGTCTTCGAGATGCGGATTGCCGGCCGCCCGATAAATGGTGCGGTGCACCGTGATATCCAATCGCATCAGATCCGTTGGGTCGGAAGGAAGCTGATCGATGGTCCTGAACTCAGACAACAGTTGCTGGATCTCCGCGCGCTGACTGCCGTTGGCCCGGGTGGCCGCCGCGCGGGCGGCCAGGGGTTCGAGCTGGACCCGGATTTCGTTGATGTGGGCGAGGTCGGTGATGTCCACGATGGTCGCGAACGTGCCACGGCGCGGGTAGGAAACGACGAGACGATCATCTTCGAGACGCTTGAGCGCCTCCCGGACGGGCGTTCGGCCGACTTCGAGTTCGCGGGCGATACGACCGTCGTCGATCGGCTCGCCCGGCTTGATGTGCAACGTCGTCAACCGATCGCGCAGGGCTAGATAGGCACGATCAGCCAACGAGGCAGGAGTCCCGTCAAGGCTGGTCTCATGGACCGTCACGGCCTGATTGTAGCACTGATATCCAACAAGTATCTCTTAACGCGGCTACTATGCAGACAAGAAGAATATTGATATATTAGTCATGTATCTGATGATCGAGTGGCGCTCCAGCCCGTCTGGGCAGTCACCCCGTCGCAAGGGTCAACAAGGTGACTGGCAAAGTAATTGAGCCTTTCAAGATTGGTAACGGTCCGTCGTGCTCGCACACCGTCGGGCCGTTCGTCAACATCATTG
>Ga0318562_10001596_pt1 | contig 10284 bp, 7 predicted proteins | sample GRESIP066b5f18_FD_203688 | JGI IMG/M metagenome (GOLD analysis project Ga0318562, IMG submission 203688) | Tropical soil microbial communities from Luquillo Experimental Forest, Puerto Rico - GRE.SIPMG.066b5f18 | ecosystem: Environmental > Terrestrial > Soil > Tropical forest > Bulk soil...
TCACTGGCGGGCGCTCCCGGCGCGAGATCGCGCCCGCCAGTGACCTGCAGCCCCGAGCCGAGGCGCAGCCCCTCCGCGCCACGGTCCACATAGGCCTCGATCGAGAGGCGCCGCACCGAGGCGCCGAGGAGCAGCCCCTCATTCTCCGCCTGCGTCACCTGGAAGATGCCGCCGCTGACGAGATGGCCGGAGAACATGGCGCGATGGCCGACAAGCGCGGGATCAGCGCCCGTGAGCGGCAGGTCTGCGACCATCATGCGCCCGTCCGGCGCGAAGCTCACGGGGCCGGTGACGCTCGGCGACCCTTGCGGGCGAGGCTCGATCAGGCTCGCGACGATGATCCCATCCGGCCGGCGCAGCCCGCTCACCGCGACGAGATTACCCACCTGCAAGCCGGCCGCGCCCTCGATGCCATGGGTCAGCACCGTCTGGCCGAGCACGTTCAGCGCGTCCGGCGACACGCGCTCAATCTGGCCGACGACCTCGCTCGTCACATTGATGCGGCGCGTCGACAGATGACTGCTGCTTCCGCTCGCGACGACACGCACCACCTGGCCGATCTTGAGATCGGCGATCGAGCCCTTCTGCCCGTCGAGATAGACCTGCGCATTGCGTGGATAGGTGATGCGCAGCCCGTTGACGAAGATGCTGCCGAAGCGCTGGATGGTGCCGATGACGCCGGTACCGCCGATGCCGCGATCCGGGTCCTTCTCGTCGCGCAACGGTGCGACACCCGTGCCGCCGATGCCCTGATCCTTTGGGCCGCCGGCCGGCGCCGAGCCAGGCCACAGCCACAGCGCCGCGACGCCTGCGAGCAGGCCGGACACGTTTCGCCTCGTCGGCCGCTTGAAGTCGTCGCTCACTGTGTCGATCCTGTCGGCGGTGAGGCGCTTCCATCCGGGGGCGGCGCGCCCTCTGCGAGCTTCCCTCGCGCGGGCTTGCTTTGCGCGGGTTCCCGTTGCGTCGGCTCTTCCGGTGTAGGCTCTCCTTGCGCAGGCTCGTCTTGCGCGAAGACATAGGTGCCGAAATTCCAGCGCCAATTGCCGCCCGCATCGGTGAGGCTCGCCGCATGAGCTTCGCGATTGGCCGCCTGCAGCGCCTCCATGGCGAGCTCGCGCGAGCGCTGCTCGAGGCGTTCCGCGAGCTCGCGCGACAGCCCGTCATAATGGACGGCACGCTCGAGGAAGCGCGGTGTCTCGCCGAGCACATTGGCGACCGCGGCTGCCATATGGTCGTGCAGGTTGCGCCCGAAATAATAGAGCTGCTGGTCGCTTCCGCCCCTTGGCATGAAGCCGGGCTCGGCGAGCACGACGCGATCCTCGCCGTCGAGCCAGACGAGCTTGCGGTCGAGCCATTCGTCGAGCACGGCACGCGGGCGCACATCGCGCGTCACCGTGGCGACGAGCGTTTCGAATGAGGGGCCCTTGCCGGTGGCGATGCGCGGCAAGGGCAGGGGCTTGCCGTCGCTGTCGGTGAATTCGGGCGCGGCGAGCCACAAGGCCACGATGCGGCTCGTGCGTGACAGCGCAGCCGGCACCGTGCTCACCGCGGCGCCGCCGCCGCGCAGCCGGCGCACCTCCTTGCGATGGATCCCGGTCAAAAGGCTGACGCGGCTATCCGTCTGCTCCTTGCCGGGCAGGGCGAAGTCATATTCGGCGACATTCACATAGAGCTCGCGCAGGAGCTCGGTGAGCGCCGGGAAGGTGACGCCGCTGCGCACCAGCAGCCGCACCAGGGGCCGCAGCAGGCGCGCAAGCGGCGCCTGGAGGCGCGCGGGCTCCGGCGCGGGGGCAGGGCGATCAGCCGCGGGTTTGTGGCGGGAGTTGGGCACGCGCGGACCATACACGCATTGTCGTGGGATACAATCCCACGCACTTGACGTGGGAAAAAAACCCACGTAACAAAATCGGGCCTCTCAAATCACATCGGAGCGCTTCGTGGACCGCCTTGGCTCAATGACGCCTGCCCAACTCGCCGCCTACGGCATTCATGGATCTGCGATGATGCATGCGGGCGAGAGGCACCTCTTCTCTGCGCTTGCCGCGAAAGGAAGAGGCGATGGGCAAGGCGAGGGCGAGCCTGCGACTAAGGCGGCGCGACCTGCGGCTCGACACCGGCGTCCCGAGATGCCCTTGCGACCTCGCTGCGCCGATCTCGATTGCGACACCATCGTCGAGGCTGCCCGGTCGCTGCTCAGGTCGGAAGGGCAGCGCCGGCACTCATGGCAATTGCTGGAACTCGGCTTCGTCGCGCTCTTCTGCCTGGTCTTGGCGCTGACCCTCTGGCTCAACCAGGACAGCCGTAGCTGCGCTGCGAAGCTCTATCGCGACCCCGTCACCGGGCGCATGGTCAATCTCGAACCGACGCATGCGAGCGGCAAGATGCGCATCATGTGCGCGCGTCTCGGTTATCCGGAGCGCTGAGCCGGCCTGGGGATGCTGCCCCAGTCGACGGCTGGACCGGGATCGAGGCGCGGCCAGGGGCCTCGTCCGTGACCTGGATCCGCTTGGCCGGGACTACCTGCCTCGTCTTGCCGCTAAGCTCGGCCCCGATGCTCAGGATCTTCGGAAAGCGCTCGAGGACCGGCAGCAGAAGCGTCGTGACGGCAGGTCGCGTCGCAAGCGCCGCGAAGGCGCCGGCCGCGCGCAGGCGCATACCGAACCATGAGATCCAGTCCTTGGCGTAGGCGGTGCGGAGCTCCTGGATATGGCGGCGACGCACGACATCCTCCTGGTTGGCGATCAGCCTGCGGCTGAGCAGCCAGGCTGATTGCATCGCCATGCTGATGCCTTCGGCGACGATCGGATGCGCCTCGCCTGCAAGGTTTCCGACGAGAAACACGTCTTCGCGGGAGCGGACCCGGATGCCGGGGCGAATAGGCCCGGCCGAGAGCCAGGCGCCGCGCAGCCGGGCAGGGCGCAGCGCCTCGCGCACGCCGAGACAGGAGGCCATGATATGCGCGACGACGGCGCCGCCCGCCCGCTCATGTGCATACAACCGACGGCATTCCTGCAGCCGGTCGCGGCGTATGCAGCAGGAGAGGCTCAACCGTCCCGCATCGCTCTCGACCATGCCGCCATAGCCGCCTGGAAAGACGAGGAGCGGCATCAGCCCTTGCGGCAGCGCGCCTTCGGTGAAATGCGCCTTGAAGGCGAGGAGGTCGGAGGGAAGATGCGGCCTTTGTTGCTGCAAAGGCAGCGCGCCGCTCTGCCAGGAGCCATAGGCGCAGATGATCACGGGCGCGGCGAGCTGCCGCTCGGCATCGGCGCTTGCGATCCGCAGGCGATAGCAGCCGGGATCTCCTCGCAGCTCCTTGGCGCTCCACGGTTGCCAAAGCTCGGCCCCGGTCCTGACGGCGGCCTCGAGCAGCAGGAGGTCGAGATGCTCGCGTCCGAGGGCGCGACCCCATCCGGCCTGATCCTCGCCGCGCGGCATACCGGATTCGAGAACCGCGTCGCCTGCGAACAATCCGACGCGCTGCACCTCGGGGCCTGCCTCCGCGAAGAAGGCATTGCCGACCCCGAGCTCACGCAATAGCGGCATGCTGGTCGCCGAGATGAACTCGCCGCACACCTTGCGGCGCGGGAAGGCGGTCTTCTCCACGATGCCGACCGACCAGCCGGCTTTGGCCAGCAGGATAGCTGCCGTCGACCCAGCAGGACCTGCACCGATGATCAGCGCGTCGTAGGTCAGCGCATTTCGGGTCAGCGCATCTTGGGTCACGGTCTCGTCCCGTCTCACGGGCTCGCGCGCTCGGCCTCGATCGGGCGGCCTGCGACGAAGCAATGGCTGAAGAGGCCGGCCGCGCCCTCATGCAGGATGGTGCCTGCCTGCTCCGGCCACAAGGCCGACAGCTCGGCGCCGCGAAAACCCGCCCGCACGCTGATCACGGCATCGTGCAAGGTCACGTCGTTGCAGCCGATCACCCAGGAGAGGCGGCTGCCGAGAAGCGCGAGGTTGGAGCGGCGCGGCTCGCTCGCGGCGAAGAGGCGGCACAAGGGCGCGGCCCGCGCGAAGAGGCGCTTCAGCTCCTCCTCCGAGAAGTGATGCAGGAAGAGGTTTGCGGTCACGATATCGACATCGCTGAGCGCGCCTTGCTCCAGATAAGCGAAGGCATCGGACGTCACAATCGAAGCCCGCCATCCCAAGGCGGTGAAGGCCGCGCGGGTCTCCTCGCTCACGATCGCCTGGCGATCGAGCAACATCACCTCGACATGCGGCCAGCGCGGCGCGAGACGAAGTGCGAGGCGCAGCATGAAGGTGCCGTCGCCCGCGCCGAGCTCAAGTATCCGCTTTGGGGTGGATGAGGTTAAGGGCCGGCCGAAGGCCGGCTCTACCTGTCCAGAGACGTGTCCCGCGGCATTCTGCTCCCAATGCCGCAACAGGGCGCGGGCCATCAGGCTCGCCTGCCGCATGATGATGTTGAGGAGTCGCAGATCGCGCCGCGACCGGATGGCGCGGCGATCATCGGCCGGGAGCTCGTCCAGCCATTCGGGAAGCACCTCACGCCGCATGCCCATCTGACGAGAGCCCTGAGGCTTCGTTATCCGATGGCCCGGAACCGCATGGTCTCGGCCACGAGCCCCGGGCCGAACGCCATCGCGCAACCGGTTGCGCCTTGCGTCGCCTTGCGCATCAAGGCGTCGAGCACGAACATCACGGTTGCCGAGGACATGTTGCCATAGCGCCGCAAGATGTCGCGCGAGGCCTGGAGCGCCGCGGGAGCGAGATCGAAGGCGCGCTCGACTGCATCGAGCACGGTGCGCCCTCCGGGGTGCACGGCCCACAGATCGATCGAAGAGACGGGCGCCCCGGCGAGGATCTCCGTCGCGTAGCGGGGCAGCGAGGCCTGGATCGTCGCCGGCACCTGTCCCGAGAGCACCATATCGAAACCCTGTTCCCTGACGTTCCAGGTGATCAGGTTGTTCGTGTCGGGCACGCGCAGCGCGTGGAAGCTTTCAAGCGCGACGCCCTGGGGCTCGGCGCTCACGAGCGAAGCGGCGCAGCCATCGGCGAACAGCAGGAAGGACAGGATCTGTTCGAGATCGGTCGATTCCTGCAGGTGCAGCGTGCAGAGCTCGAGATTGAGCACGAGCACGCGGGCTCGCTGATCCGAGCGCACGATATGTCGAGCGAGCTTCAGGGCATTGATCGCCGCGGCGCAGCCCATGAAGCCGATCATCGTGCGTTCGATCGAGGGGTTCAATCGGCAGCGTTCGATCAATTCGAAGTCGAGGCCAGGGGCCGACATGCCGGTACAGCAGGTGATCAGCAGATGGGTGATGCGGTCGCGCTCCTCGCCGAGATCGAGCTTCTCGACGGCGGCAACCGCGAGCTCCGGGGCGAGCGCTTCGAAGGTGCGCATCCGTGCGGCCGTATCGGGGAATCCTCCTCTCCGATAGAAGGCCTCCGCCTCGCCCTCGACGTGGCCGGTGGGCAAAACATACGAATATCTGTGCTCGATGCCGGCCCTTTCGGCCATGCGACGGAAAAGCAGCGAACGACGGCAACTCTCTCCGAGCAGCGACTGGGCGAAGCCAAGGAATCTCTGGTGGATATCGTGCGGGGGCACGGCGGTCGCAATGCGGTTGACATAAGCCATGCTCATCGTGCGACCTCGTTCCCGAAAGCCGTGTTGCTCACATCACAACTCCTCATCACGGCCGCCGGACGCAGCCGATCGCTTGCCGTGCCAGAGTTGTGGACTGACTCGGATTTGCGGTGCGACCCGATATCTTCGTCAGCCGGTATTCCGGCCGACGAGAGGTTCACCAAGGAGCTCCGCAGCGCCGAGCCCGCGAGGTCCCGCTAGCTACATACTAGCGTGCGACGGACCGTGTAATAGCCCCAGCGGTTCACGAAATGGCGACGGACCACGTAGCACTCGTCCCCGTAATAGTCATTATCGTAGTAACCGCCGTCGTAGTAGCCGTTATCAGCATAGCCGCCGACAAAGATCGGTCCGACGAAACGCCGATGACGGAAGAAGAAACGCCGATCAGCGAAGCGACGATGGAAGAAGAACGGACGATTGACGAAGCGGTTGCGGAAGAAGAACGGGCGATTGACGAGGCCCCGGTTGACGAAACCTCGATTGATGAAGACCGGGGAGTGAAAGACCCCCGGATGCGCAATCGCCACCGGACGACTGAAGCCGCCGAAGCCTGCTACCGGACGATTGAAGCCGCCGAAGCCCATGCCGCCACGGAATGCGCCGATTCCGCCGCCACGGAACGCCATGCCGCCGCCGTGGAACCCCATGCCGCCGCCGTGGAAGCCCATGCCGCCGCCGTGGAAGCCGCCCCCACCGAATCCGCCCCCACCGAATCCGCGAGCTTGCGCCTGTGGCGCTATCGCGATGGCGCCGAGGCCGAGCATGGCCGCGGCAATCCATAGCTTCAGTCTTTTTGCGTCGAGCGCGAACGTCATCACAATGACCTCCCTTCATCGCGTGATCACGCCCTCGTGAGCACGCTATGGTCACCCCTGCAGGGAACACTTCGCGGGACGAAATATTCGCCCGATCCCCGCGTCGCGACAATATTGGCTAACGACGATAGTTCTTGCGTGCTGAACCACCTGATCTCCGAGTGCTCAGCGCAAATATTACGCGGCTCTCCACCGCTCCAGGCATTCACCATGTAGATATGGTGCAGATATCCGTCGTCAATGGTCGCGCGGCGCTAACGACAGCTCTCCTTCTCCCGCATCGCGAGACCTTTGCGGAATTCGAATGACGCTCTCGCCTGGGTCGTGCAGCCCCCGCCAGTACCCTCCCCACCACGCGCCATAGCTTGTTGCGTTCGCAGCAAGCTATGACGAGCGGGGGGAGGGGATTGATCAGCGCTGATCATCTCCCACGAAGTGGTGGGGAGGGTAAGGGTGGCGGCGGTGCGCACCCTGGATTAGCGAAACAAAGCCTTCCGCGAAGATCTCACCGGCGGGAGAAGGAAGAAGCTCAAGCCGCCTTCGCCTCGGGGGCGGCGAGGCGCGGTATCGGCTGCTCCTCGAGGGCCGGGCGGCGCGGCAGGCTCAGCGCCACCACAGTGCCGCGGCCTTCGCGCGAGCGGATGCGCAGGCGCCCGCCATGCAGCTCGACGAGCGAGCGCGAGATGGCGAGGCCGAGCCCGGATCCGGCGTTCGACTTTGTTGCGTCGATCTCGACGCGCTGGAAGGGCTGGCCGAGATGCGGCAGCCGGTCGGCTGGGATGCCGATGCCGGTATCGGCAATGTGAATGCCCACATGGGAGGGGTAGATTCTCGCCTTGATCGAGACGCGGCCACCTTCAGGTGTGTGGTTGATGCCGTTGCGGGCGAGATGCACCAGCACCTTGACGAGGGCGAGCGGGTCCCCCTCGATCGCGGCGCTTGGCGGGGCCTGCGCCGTGAGGGTGAGCTTCTTGGCTTCCGCGGCTCCCGCGACGCTGACCACTGCTTCCCCGATCAGGTCCTTGAGCGCGAGCCTGCGCGGTTCGAGGCGGCGGCGTCCGGATTCGATGCGCGCCATCTCGAGGATGTCGGAGAGCACCGCGAGCAGGTTTTGGCCGCTGCGGCGGATATAGCCGACATACTCGCCATATTTTTCGCTGCCGAGCGCGCCGAAGAGGCGAGTCTCCATAATCTCCGAAAAACCGATGATGGCATTCAAGGGGGTGCGCAGCTCATGGCTCATATTGGCGAGGAACTCGGCCTTGGCGCGATTGGCGTTCTCGGCGCGCTGGCGCTGGTCGAGATAGCGCTCGGCGAGGGCTGCGAGCTCGCAGGATTGCCGCTCGACCGCGACGCGCGAGCGTTCGAGATCGGCGAGCGCCGCCACCAGGTGCCCCTCCTTCTCGACCAGCTCCTGCTTGGCGTGCCAGATATCCATGAGCGCAACGCGCATATGCATCCGCACGCGATCCGTGTCGCTCATGGCCGAATGGGCGCGACGGCGCTGCCACCACAGGCCTCCCGCGAGCAGAATGATGGCGACCGTCGCGATCGCGGCGATCTGCACGAGCTGGCGGGCATGCTCGCGCCAGAGCCCGAGAATATGGGAGGTCGGCGTGAGGATCGCGACCTGGCCGAGCGGCTCGGCGAGGTCGCGGACCGCGACAATGGCGTCGACGCCGTCGGGCGTCGTGAGGCGCGCGGCGCCCGTGCGGTTCGAATAAGCGATGTGCTGGCGTCCGATCAAATCGTCGAGACGCGAGATCTGCCGCCTGAAGCCGATGCTCGCGACCACCTGGCCCGTATGATCGGTGACCCCGATGAACATGTCGTTCCCGGTGGGGCGACGCGGCAGTGCGGCCGCGAGCAGCTTTTGCGCATCCGACGTGTCGTTGGCGAGGCGGGCAGTGGTGACGAGCCGGTCGAGCCGCTCGGCGATCAGGGAGGCGACGGCGTCGCTCTGCTCGAGCGATTGCGCCAGGTGCTCCTCGCGCGTCGCATAGAGATTGACCAGGATCTCGGCGATCGCGAGCGTCGCGACCAGCCCCGAGAGGAGGATGAGCACGAGCTGCATCAGCATCCGCCCGTGGCGGAATTCCACCGACTTCCTGCTATGTCCCGCCTGCCCCGATACGCTCGCGTGCATAGGTGGCACGGCCGCGTCAAAGCGCGCCATGCACTGGCCTCCGTCGAAGAATGTATGGATTTTCCCGGAGTGGACAAACGCGCCGCGTCCCTCCGAATCACTCCCATTCGAATCGCCCGAGGACTCGTTGTCCAGAGCTAATCGTGCGCGGTGGCGCTTTTTTTCGGACAAAAATGGAACAGACTCGCGTCAAACGAGTCTTGCGAATACTTGCAACGCCGGGGATTTGCCTTGGAACGGCCTCGATTCCGCCGAGATTGCAAGATCCCGGGGGAAATCTCGATGGCGCCGCCTTCAGGCGAGCGAGCGTGTGACGATGTCGCTCACATCGGGCGAGAGCTTCTCGACGCCGGCGATCATGCGCAGCGCGGCCTGCGCCTTCTCGCGCCGCGAGGTCTCCATGCTGCGCCAGCTCCGGAAGGAAGTGAGGAGGCGCGCCGCGACCGCCGGATTTGCGGCATCAACCTTGGTCACGATATCGGCGATGAAATCGTAGCCCGCCCCGTCGGCGCGGTTGAAGCCAGTCGGGTTGCCGGCAGCGAAGCTCATCAGCAGCGCGTAGACCCGGTTGGGATTGGTGAGCGAGAAGCCCGGATGCTCCATGAGCCGCTTCACCTTGTCGAGCGTTCCGGGCTCGGCGACGCGCGCTTGCAGCGCGAACCATTTGTCGAGGAGCAGCGCATCCGCCCCATAGGCGCGCTCGAAAGCTGCGAGTGGCTCGTCGCGGATGGCCTCGGGCGCGCGGGTGAGCGCGCCGAGGGCGGCGAGGCGATCATTCATGTTGTCGGTCGTCTCGAGCTGAGCGAGCGCGAGATCGGCATGGCGTTCCGGATTGCCGATGACCAGGAGGTTGAGCGCCATGTTGCGCAAATTGCGGCGCGCCGCGCTCTTGGCGTCTGGTGAATAAGGGCCTTGCGCGGCCAATCCTCGATAGGTCGCGAGGAGCTTCTCCTCCAGCGCCTGCCCCACGCTCCGCTGCAAGGCGTTGCGCACCGACAGGATGGCGTCGGGGTCGACATTGACGCCGATCTCGCGGGCGAGATCCTGCTCCGAGGGTATGGCGAGCGCCTCCGCCGCGAAGGCGTAATCGGTCTCGTGCGTCAAAAGACGCTCGAGCGCCCCGAAGAAACGCGGGTCGAAGGCGGGCGCCGAGCCCGGGGCCGTAGCGGCGATGCCGCCGAGCAGCATCTTGCCCGCGAAGCTCTGGATCGCCTGCCAGCGATTGAAGCGGTCGGGATCGTGCCCTGCGAGCAGCAACAGATCCTCGACGCTCTGCGGGAAATCGAGCCGCACCGGTGCCGAGAAGCAGCGCAGCAGCGACGCCACCGGCTTCCCCGCGATGTCGCGAAAGCTGATCTCGGCGCTCGTTCCCCGCAAAGCGAAAACGCCGTCCGCCCGAAAATCCGGATGATCGCTATGAAGGGGAAGTTCCTTGCCGTCCTGCGACAGGAGGCCGATGGCGATCGGGATCTCGACCGGCACTTTGTCGGCTTGGCCAGGTGTCGGCGGTGTCGCCTGGGCGAAGGTCAAGGTCGTCATGCACGCCTTGTCGTCATGGCGCTGCGCGACGCTGACGACCGGCGTGCCGGCCTGATCGTACCAGCGCTTAAAGCCGGCGAGATCGCGCCCCGTCACCTCGGCGAAGCAGGCGAGGAAGTCCTCGACCGTCGCGGCGGTGCCGTCGCGGCGGGAGAGATAGAGATCCATGC
>Ga0318562_10001598_pt1 | contig 10281 bp, 11 predicted proteins | sample GRESIP066b5f18_FD_203688 | JGI IMG/M metagenome (GOLD analysis project Ga0318562, IMG submission 203688) | Tropical soil microbial communities from Luquillo Experimental Forest, Puerto Rico - GRE.SIPMG.066b5f18 | ecosystem: Environmental > Terrestrial > Soil > Tropical forest > Bulk soil...
TCCTTGTCGGCCGTGTCGGGCTCGTCCTTGTCGGCAGCGTCAGGCTCGGTGTCGGTTGCGTCGGGCTCGATGCCGGTGGTGTCGGGCTCGTCGCCGTCGGTCACATCAATCTCCGGCGCGTCGTGCTCTGCGGTCACGGTACGAACTCAACTTTCGCCAACTTGATCTGACCGCCATCGCGGGCGAGGTTCACGCTGAGTCGCCACGCGCGCGGTTCCTGCTTGGCGCCCGCGGCATTGGTGACTCGCGAACTGGCGGCGACGAGGACGGTCGCGGTGTTGTCGGTCATCGACTCGACGGCCGTCGCGGTCACATTGGTCTCGGTCACCGCCTTCGACTCGGTGGCGACCTTGACGAAATCGTCTGCGGTGTTTTGGAAATCGGTTTTGAATTGCCCGGTCGAACTGTCGATGATGCGCTGTACGTCTTCTTTCGCCTTGGTGTAGTCCAGCGACATCAACGTCACGACGCCCTGGCGGGCCGCTGCGGCGAATTCGGCCCTGCGCTGCTGTTCGGCTTGCGCCTGCCGGTGATACCAGTACATGTAGCCGCACCCCGCCAACAGCGCGGCGATCACCAGGACCGTGATCGCGGCCGCGACGCCCTTCCACGATGGCAGCGGTATCCGCACCCGCAGGCCGCGGCGCTCCTTGGCCGGTTTTTCTTCTGTCTTTTCGGGGGAATCGGTAACGGCATCGATGTCGTCCGCCGCTTCCGTTGTTTCGGCGTCGTCGACGGCGGCACCGTCGTGCTTGACGTCGTCATCAACGTCGTCGTCATCGGCGGTTTCCGGTGCTTCGACGGTCTCGGCCTGCTTCGTCGCCTTGGCCGCTTCGGCCTCGCGGCGCAGCCGGATGGCGCGGGCCCTGGCGCGGGCAGCCGCCGCGACCGCTTCGGCTTCGGCCGCCTCGGCCTCCGCTTCCTCCGCCAGCGAGAGCGCGTCGGGGGCCGCCAAATCGGTCTCCTTCGACGCGTCGTCGACGTGGTCGCCGTTCAATTCCGGCGGAGTCTGCTTCCGGGACCGCATGCAACCTCCTGTCCGGTAAGCACTTTGCTCAATGAGAATGGCATTTTCTATTTTTGGTATCGCCGCGACGATACAGGATGCACAAATCTCCGGAAATCAAGCATGTCCTGCGGAAATGCTATTTACGTGCTGTGCAGGCGCTTAGCGCTATCTATTGATCAGTTGGTCCTTCATCACTTTGCCTGTCGCATTCAGCGGCAGCTCGTCCAGAAACTCTACGTATCGCGGCACCTTGAATCCAGCCATCCGGTCCCGGCTCCACTTCGTCAGATCGTCCGCCGTCACTGTGCCCGCTTGGCTGCCCTTGAGCACGACGAACGCCTTACCGACCTGACCGAGACGCTCGTCGGGAACACCGATGACCGCCGCCTGTGCGACGGCTGGGTGTTCGAGTAGAAAGCCCTCGATCTCCGCGGGGTAGGCGTTGAAGCCGCCGACGATGTACATGTCCTTCTTGCGGCCGACGATCAGCAGCCGGCCGTCCTCGTTGAAGTGGCCGAGGTCGCCGGTGCGCAGCCAGCCGTCCTCGTCGATCGTCGCGGCGGTCGCGACCGGGTCGTCGAGGTAGCCCTGCATCACGTTGTAACCACGCACCAGCACTTCGCCGTCGTCGGCGATGCGCACCTCCACCCCCTCGCATGGCAAGCCCGCCGTCTTAGCGACGTCCTCGGGAGTGTCGCCGGGATGTGAGAGCGTCACATTGCCGGCCTCTGTGAGCCCGTAGCCCGTCATCAAGGACTGGAAAGGCAATTCGTCGCGGATGCGGCGGACCAGCTCGACGGGGATGTCGGCCGCGCCTGTGACGCCCGCCCGCAGGGATGCGAGTCTGCGCTTGTCTGTGACCGTCAGCAGCGAGTGATACAGCGTGGGCGGCCCTGGCAGCATCGTGATGCGCTCGGCCTCAATCAGTTCCACCACGCGGTCGACGTCGAAGACGGCCACCGGCAGCATTGTCGCGCCACGCAGGAAGGACGCGACCAGCCCCGCCTTCAACCCGAAGGTGTGGAAGTAGGGGTTGATCATCAGGTAACGGTCGCCACGGCGGAGATCGGCAAGCGTCGCCCACTCTTCATATGCGCGCAATGTCTGGAGGTGGTTCATCATCGCGCCCTTGGGCCTGCCGGTCGTGCCCGAGGTGAAGATGATGTCGGAGATGTCGGTGCCGCTCACGGCGCAGGTGAACGGCGAACCGCTGGAAAGGAAGTCGGACTTCAGGTCGATCACCGGCACGCCCGCAGGTGCGGTGTAGTCCTGGCCGAGGAATCCCTTTTCGACGAGGACCGCCTTGGCTCCGCTGCGGCCGATCACGTCGGCGGCTTCGTCGGACTTGAACCGGGTGTTGACCGGGACGAGCACACCGCCAGCGGTCAGCAGACCGAACGCCGCGATCATCCAGTCCGCGGAATTGGGCGCCCAGAGCGCGACCCGCTCACCCTTCTTGATGCCGAGACCCGCGAATGCACCTGCAGCGCAACGAATCCGATCGACGACCTCGGTGAAGGTGAGTCGCAGCGGGCCGTCCACGACCGCTTCCGCATCGCCGAACCGGTCCGCCGCGCTCAAGACCATCTCGGGGATGGTCTCCCACAGTTGCGTCACACCGTGACGAGGCGACCCAGGTTGCCGCCCATGATCTTCGCCTGATCCTCGACGGAGAGATGCTCGAGTGCGGTGACGTAGTGCGTCGGTTCGGCCAGGCCCTCCGGGTGCGGCCAGTCGGAGCCGTAGAGCACCTGCTCCACGCCGATCAGGTTGATCAGGTCGTCGATGCCCTCCTCGTAGAACGGGCTGACGTAGATGCGGTTTTTGATCTCCTCGATCGGGTTGCCGGGAAAGGCCTCTGGCGCCTTCTTCCAGACCTCGGCCATGGAGTCCAGCAGCGGGAACATCCACTTCGAACCGGCCTCGACGATCCCGACCTTGAGCTTCGGATGCCGGAACAGCGCGCCGTGGATCACCCACGAGGCCACCGCATCCTGGATGGGACGCCACTCGTTGAGGATGCCCATCGCGTTGGTTTGGAAGGGCAGCATCTCCTGTACGGAGCCGTCCCATTCGGAGGTGTAGCGCGAATAACCGCTGTCGGACGAGTGCATCCCGATGAACACGTCGTACTCGACGCACTTCTCCCAGAACGGGTCGAACTCGGGCAGCGCGAACGACCGCGGGCCGCGGAAGCCCGGCACGGGCGCAGGCCGCACGAGGATCGCTCGGGCGCCGCGCTTGACGCACCACTCCAGCTCCTCGATCGCCTTCTCGACGATGGGCAGCGTGATCACCGGCGTGGTGAAGATGCGGTTCTTGTAGTTGAAGCCCCACACCTCGTCGAGCCACTGGTTCAGCGAGTGGATGAGGACGTGAATCGCGACCGGGTCGTCGCGCAGCCGCTCCTCGATCAGGCTGGCCAGCGTCGGGAACATCAGCGAGCGGTCGACGCCGAGCTCATTCATCAGCTCCAGGCGCGGACCGGGTTCGAAGAACGCCGGAATCGACCGCATCGGCTCACCGAACAGCTCGCGCTTGCTCTTGCCGTCGGGGTTGCCGAACTTGAAGTACTCCTCCCAAGCGCCCGGCTTGGCGACCACCGAGAAGGTGGGGTTCGGGATGTAATTGCTGATCTGACCGCGAATCGCGATCTTGGTGCGGCCGTTGACCTCCACGTACTGGACGACGTCCTGGTACTCCTTGGGCAGGTACTTGGTCATCGCCTCCGGCGGCTCGTAGAGGTGATTATCGGCGTCGAACAGCGGAAACGGTATCTCGACCCGATGCGAAAGTTGACCCATTGAAAAACTCCTTATCCTCTTGCGAGAATCCTATTCTCACTTGCTGCGGGGCGCAATGAGCTGCCCGGCTCACGCCGAAAGGTTCTGGCGAACTCACTCCGAAAGGTTCTGGCGAACCACGAACTTCTGAACCTTGCCGCTCGCGGTGCGGGGGTAATCGTCGACTTCATGCAGCTCTTCCGGCCATTTCTGCTTCGCCACCCCTGCCCGCTCGAAATGCTCGTGCACCTCGGCCATCGTCGGCATGGTCTGGCCCTGTTTGACGCGCAGGACAGCCGCGGCGTGCTCGCCGAGCCTGGCGTCCGGCGCGGACACCACGACCGCCTCGGCGACGGCGGGCATCGCCATCAGCAGCTCCTCGACCTCGAGCGCGCTGATGTTCTCGCCGCCGCGAATGATGACGTCGGCCTTGCGGTCGGTGATGGTCAGATAGCCGTCCTTGTCGAGAACACCGACATCGCCTGTGCGATACCAGCCGTCGGCGTCGAAGGCCTTGTTCGTCAACGCATCGTCGGTGTAGCCGAGACACAGATCTGGCCCGCGACTGAAGATCTCGCCGTCCGGCCCGAGCCGGATCTCCACGCCGGGGCGCGCATTGCCGTCGGTGTAGAGCCGTTTTTCCTCTGGCGCATCGCGACTCGATCCCGTGATCGACGGATGCTCGGAGCTGCCGTAGGACCGGAAAACGAAGATCCCCATATCGGCCAGCCTGCGCGTCACCGCAGACGGCACAGTAGATCCGCCGAAGCCAACGGTTTTGAAGTGCGACATGTGTTCGGCGGTGCAGTCGGGATGCTCCATCAGGCTGGTGACGAAGTACGGCGGTCCGCCGCCGATCGACAGTCCGTAGCTCTCGATCAGCTTGAGCACGTTGCCCGGGTCCCACACGTCGCACAGGTCGATCGAGGCACCCTCGAGCACCGGGATGAGGAACGCGCCGAGCATGCCGATGAAGTGCCCGACGGGCGTTGCGGTGAGCTGCCTGCCGCGGTCGGGCGGGTAGTTCGCCAGCAGCTGCCGGGTTTCGAAGCCCAGCGTCTGGTGGCTGTGCACAACGCCTTTGGGGTCGCTGGTGGTGCCGGAGGTGAAGGCGATCAGCGCCGGGCTGGCCGGGTCGGCCGCGACGGTACCCACCAGCGGCTCATCGTCCAACAGGTCGTCGAACGTGCTTCCCACCAGTCCGACGATGGGCACGTCGGTGCAGAGGTCGGGCTGGAACTTCATCCTGCCGAACTCCTCGGCCGTGATGAACACCTTCGGCCGAGCCGTTTTCATGATGTGGCTCAGTTCTTTTCGGCCGTAGAAGTGCACGATCGGCACGACGACCGCACCGAGGAACGCCGATGCCCAAAACGACGCCGCGGCTTCCATCCAGTTCGGAAGCTGTAACGCGACCACGTCGCCAGGACCGACGCCTCGCTTTCGCAGACCCTCGGCCAACCGGCGCGCGTGGCGCTCGACGTCGGCGAAGGTGCCTTCGAAGGGCCGCACCGCCGAATGCACGCAGAAGCCGGTGCCCGGATTGGCCGCCAGCCCGTCTGCGACGAGATCCCCTAGCGTTTCGGGCCGCCACCACCCCTCGTCCTCGTAGCGTTTTGTCAGCTCTACAGGGATTTTTCGCATTGCGCGCCGCCGCACCTCCGTCCCGACGTGATGCTATTCTCCAATATAGAGAATGCCAATACCGCACACGGAGAATGCTTGATGGTCGACCTTGAGTTGGACGACGGTTTGGCGGTCATCACGATCGACCGCCCGCATGCCCGCAACGCCATCTCGCTGGAAACGATGGACCAGTTCGACAAGGCGCTGGACGGCGCAGAGGGTGCGGGCGCGCTCGTCATCACCGGTGCGGGCGATCGCGCGTTCGTATCGGGCGGTGACCTGAAGGAACTCAGCGCGCTGCGCACAGAGGAAGAGGCAGGCGCCATGGCATGGCGGATGCGGTCGATCTGCGATCGGATCGCCGGCTTCCCCACGCCGACAATCGCGGCACTCAACGGGCACGCACTCGGCGGTGGCGCAGAGGTGGCGGTGGCTGCCGACATCCGGCTGGCCGCCGACGACATCAAGATCGGCTTCAACCAGGTGGCGCTCGAGATCATGCCCGCATGGGGCGGCGCCGAACGGCTCGTCGAACTGGTCGGCTTCAGCAAGGCGCTGCTGCTGGCGGGCACGGGCATGATCCTGACCGCTGAGGACGCCAAGCGCAGCGGATTGGTCGACCACGTGGTGCCGCGAGCGTCCTTCGAAGACGAATGGCGGACGATCGCGCAGTCCTTAGCCAAGCGCCCGGCTGCCGAGATCAAGCGGGTGATGCGCGGCGTCACCACCACCGAAGCGGTGGCCGCCTTTGCGCGGCTGTGGGTTTCGGACGAGCATTGGGCCGCCGCGGACAAGGTGATGAAGCGCGGCAAGTAGCACCGCGAGCGTGCGTGTCTGCACGCCGACACGCCGCAAAATACTGTGCAATTGCGCACGCTCGCGGGAGTGGTGCTAGCCGCCGAGCACCCTGATCGGGTCGCTGCCGTCCCATTCCACAGCGGCGTCGTGCATGAACATCGCGTTGGCAGCCGTCGCGTCGGTCAGTTCGGAGATCTCGATGACCGCGGCGGGCGCGTCAGGCGGCTCGACGTAGGCAAAGCGCACGCCGTAGCCTTCGCCACCCGACCACGCAACTGGCCAGCCGGCCTTCTCAACCTCTCGCATGGTGGCCGCGAAATCGGTTGTCCAGTAGGCCAGCTGATGAAAACCGGGACCGTGAGCGGCGAGGAATTCGGTGAAGACGCTCGGCGTGTCGTCGCTCTGATGGATCAGCTCGATCTGCATCTCACCGCTGTTCGACCACGCGACCGACAATGTTGTCCGGCACGGCTCACCGCGGTAGAGCGCCTGCATCGGCAGGTCGCGCATCACGAACCAGGGGCCGACGCCGAGTTCGAGCCATCCGTTGATCGCACGATCGAGATCGGTGACGACATAACCCATCTGGCGCACCGGCCCAGGAAGGACGGTCATGACGCGGTCGGATGCACGATGACGCGGGGCGGACCCTGCCCCTTGCGTACCTGGTCGATGGCCTCGGGCACCTCGTCGAGGCCGATCGTTGCGCCGATGCTGGGCGACGGGTCAAGTTTGCCGTCGGCGACCGCGTCCAGCGTGCCGTACCAGTCCTGCGGGTGCGGGCCGCCGCCGAACTGGATTGTCATGCCCTTGTGTGTGGCGTCGGTGCAGTCGATCGTGCCCGCGTCGTACCAGCCACCCGCGACGTGCACGCGAGCCAAGAACTCGCACGAGTCGACGATGGTCTGCAACAGGCCGTTGCGGCCCACGCATTCGAAGATGACCTGGGTGGTCTGGAAATTATTGGCCCGGAACGTCTCCCGCCATACCTCGTACGGATCCCGATTCGCCGGGTTGACGACGACGTCGGCGCCGAACGTCTTCGCGTACGCCAGCCGTTCGTCGCTGTAGTCGGAGACCACGATCGGGCTGATACCCCGTGATTTCAAGGCCGCAACGGTCGAAAGGCCGATCGCGCCCGCGCCGACGACCAGCGGCAACTCTCCTGGCCTGATATTGGAGCAACGAACGTAGAACTCCCCCACCGCAAAAGCGTCGACCAGGGCGACCGAGTCGTTCGGAACGCCGTCGGGCACCTTGCGCGACATCACCTCCGACACGATCATCAGCTCGCCGAAGGCGCCGGGCGCGTCCGGGTTGTGCCCGATGACGAGCGGCTCCTGGCCGGCGCGGATCATGATCGGGAGGCTGGTCACGCGACTGCCAAGCGGGAAGTCATCCGAACAGTGGGGCCCGTGACCCACCACCTCGCCGATGAACTCGTGGCCCATGATCGTGTCGCGGTCGGAGTCCCAGACGAAGCGTGCGGCGGAATTCGGATGGTCCATGTAGTGCACGTCCGACGCGCAGATCGCCGCGGACAGCGGCTTGATCAACAGCTCGCCGGGCCCGGGTACCGGATCGGCCGTCTCCCGAACCTCCAACTTCCCGTCCCGCAGAACCACGGCGCGCATCAGCCTGCGACCCCGTGCTTGGCGGCCGAGTCGATGGACGCGGCGCTCATGAGCTCGACCAGCGTGCGCCGGTCAGCGGTCCACACCATTGATGCCATTGTTCGATTCTTTTCTCCCACAGGGTAAGTCGGTCCGTTCGGGATGTTTTCGATGATCTCGCGCGCCACATCGTCTGGCAGCATGACGTTTTCGGGGTCGTACGGGTACCCCATCCGCTGGTAGGCCTCCGTCCAGGTCATGCCGAGCGGCGTGCAGCACACGTCGACGCCGTGCGGTCGCAGTTCGGCCCACAGCCCTTCTGCGAAGTTGACGTTGAACGCCTTCACCGCGGAGTACACGGTCAGTAACGATGCCCCGGACAGGCAGGCGAGTGATCCCACCAGAACGATGCCGCCCCGGCCGCGCTCGCGCATCGCGGGGGCGAAGTGCCTGGCGAGCGCGACCGGACCGATGCACGCCAGCTTGATCTGCCGCAGCGAGTCGTCGAACGTCTCGTCGAGGAATTCGACCGTCCGGTTCGCGGACCCCGCGTTGTAGATGAGCAGCCCGACGTCCAGCCCGTCGGTCGCCTCGGCCACCCGGTCACCGACGTCGGGGGCTGTCAGATCCTGCACCAGTGACCGCACCTCTACACCGTGGCGCTCGCGCACTTTCGCCGAAAGCTCGTCCAGCAACGCGCCGTTGCGCGCGATGAGGACGAGATCCAGTCCGCGCCCTGCCAATTGGTCGGCCAGGCTGGCGCCGACGCCTTCTGATCCACCAGCGATGACGGCCCAGCGTCCGTACTTCTGCGCAAAGTCCGCCGTCACGTTCCGCCACCTCCGCTGAGCAACCGTGGGGTATGGGTGACCCGGCGACGGATACGCCATCCGTCGGCGCAGCGCACCAACTCGTCGTCATAGTGGCCGATGACGTCGACCCACAGGCCGTTGTCGTCGGGCGTGATCATCAGCACGGCGTGTACGTAGGTCCGCGCGGTGGCCGTTTCGCCGTTGACCTCAATCGAAAAGTTCGACAACCGGTGATAGGTCGACCCCATCGGATTGTGCGTCTGCGCGAACAGTTCGGTGAAGGCATCGGGATCGGTGAAGTGTCCGACTTCGCCGTAGTCGAGGTCGACTTCGTCGGTCCAGCAGCTGCGGAACAGCTTCCAGTCCTTGGAGTCGATCCCGGTGGCGTAGCGGATCAGCACCTCGGTGATCTGCGCCTTATCGGCATCCACGCCGTCAAGTTAGCCGATAAGTTAGACTCGGGTCAACTATCGGTTTGGCCGGAAAAGCGGTGAGAATGGCGCAGATTGCGCGAGGAGCAGTTGCTGACCAGGGTCAGCGCCGTGCCTCGTTTCAGCAGGCCCGCTCACATGCGACCAAACAGTCGCTGGTGCAGGCGGCAACGGCGCTGTGGCGGGCGAACGGCTACGCGCGCACGACGGTCGCCGACATCTGTCGCGCCGCGGGCGTGTCGAAGGCGCTGTTCTACTTCTATTTCCCGCGCAAGGAAGACGTGCTGTTCGAAGTCGGAATGCTCTCGACGGATGAAGCCCATCGCACGGCCACCGAATTGCTCCGCAAGACATACGACGTCCCCGCGGTCACCACCGCCGTGCTCGAGACGCTCGAAACCACGATGCGCGGCAGCACACCGGAGCTGCTTATGGAGGCGATCCTCGAGGGCTACCGCCAGGCACTCGCGGGCCATGACCACCTCGAGCGCACCTCGATCATCTTCGCCGAGGTGTTCAACCGTGCGATCGCCGACGGCAAGCTTCCTGCGGACTTCGACGCCGAGCACGTCGCTATCGTCGCGCAGTCACTGGTCAGCGAGGGGGCCCGGCACTGGGCCGCAGGCCGCTACCGGGACGGGTCGTTCGCCGCAGTGGTCGGCCGGGACATCGCCGCCCTCGTCGCAGGCCACAGCCTGCGCTAGGGACCCCGGCGCCACGGCCGTGAACCTGTTCTCCCTAGACGAGAATGGCATTTCCGATTAGTGTCAATCGCGTGTCGACACAGCAGAAGGCGCTCGCGCCCGAGATCTCTACCTGGCCCGACGAGAATCCGCAGCTGATCGGAAGCCGCTGCGGCGCGTGCGGGGCCACCACGTTTCCCGTCCAGCAGCGCTGCCCCAGGTGCAGCGGCGGCGACATGTCCGACGTGAAGCTGCCGCGACGCGGCACCCTGGTGGCATGGACGACGCAGGGCTTCCCGCCGGGCGCGCCCTACAAAGGGCCCACGGGTAAGGACTTCGTGCCGTTCGGCGTCGGGCTCGTACAACTCGACGACGTGATCCGCGTCGAGGGCAGGCTGACCGAGAACGATCCCAAGAAGCTGCAGTTCGGAATGGATGTCGAGCTGACCATGGTGCCCTTCACCACCGACGAGGAAGGCAACGAACTCGTCACGTTCGCCTTCCAACCGGTTTAGAGAGGAAAGAC
>Ga0318562_10001599_pt1 | contig 10281 bp, 5 predicted proteins | sample GRESIP066b5f18_FD_203688 | JGI IMG/M metagenome (GOLD analysis project Ga0318562, IMG submission 203688) | Tropical soil microbial communities from Luquillo Experimental Forest, Puerto Rico - GRE.SIPMG.066b5f18 | ecosystem: Environmental > Terrestrial > Soil > Tropical forest > Bulk soil...
GAGGTGGGGCTGGGGAAGACCATCGAGGCGGGGATGATCTTCTCCGCCCTCCGGCTCTCCGGCCTCGCCCCCAGGGTGCTGGTGGTGGCGCCGAGCCATCTCACCGTGCAGTGGCTGGCCGAGCTGTTCCACAAGTTCCACCAGCTCTTCACCCTCATGGACGGCGACCGCTTCGCCGCGAGCCGGAAGGAGCAGCCCGACCTCTCGCCCTGGGCGCGCTTCCCCCGGGTGGTGACCAGCCTCGAGCTCCTCCGCACGCCCGAGCAGGCGGCGGCGGCAGCGGAGCCCGGCTGGGACCTGGTCATCGTCGACGAGGCGCACCACCTCCGGGGCGAGAAGGCCTTCGCTGCGGTCCAGCGGCTCGCCGAGCGGAGCTGGGGCTTGCTCCTCCTCACTGCGACCCCGATGCAGCTCGATCCCGACGAGTACCGGGCCCTGCTCACCCTCCTCGACCCGGCGACTGCCCCCGGCGCTGCCCAGCTGAAGGCGAGGCTGGCGCGGCAGGAGGAGCTGTCGCGCACCGTTCGCGCGCTGCTGGAGGGCACCGACGCCGAGGCCCGCGAGGCAGTCGATGCGGTGCGGGCCCGTTTCCCCGACGACCGGGAGCTCCGCCAGACCGAGGAACGGGAGCCCCTCCTCGCCCACCTGGCCGAGAGCTACAGCCTCTCCGAGGCGCTGGTCCGCAACCGGCGGTCGCGGGTGGGCGGATTCAGCGAGCGGCGGCTCCATCGCCACATCGTCGAGCCGCCGGATCGAGAGCTGGTGGCCCGGGATGCGGCCCTGGGGGCGATCCAGGCCGGCTCGGTCCGGGGAGCCGCGCTGGCCGGGTTGCTCCGCCGCCTCGATTCGTCGCCGGCGGCCTTCGCCCAGGCCGCGAAGGGCATCCCTGACGTTCCGGTCCTGCCTTCCCGCGACGCGAAGTTCGCGGCGCTCCGCAAGCTGCTCGAGGCGGTGTGGTCCGAGGAGCCGGGGGCGAAGGTGCTGCTCTTCACCGAGGCCCTGGCGACGCTGGAGAGTCTCCGCGAGCTGCTCCGCGCCGATGGAATGGAGGCGCTGGGGTACCACGGCGACCTCCCGCTGGTGGAGCGTGACCGGCAGGTGGCGCGCTTCCGCGATCCGGACGGCCCGCGCCTGCTGCTCTGCACCGAGGTGGGCGGGGAAGGGCGGAACTTCCAGTTCGCCCATCACCTGGTGAATTACGACCTGCCGTGGAGCCCGGCCACGGTGGAGCAGCGCATCGGCCGGCTGGATCGCATCGGTCAGACGAAGCCGGTGGACATCCACGTCTTCGACGTCCGGGGCACCTTCTCCTCCGACGTGCTGGCGATCCTCGCCGACGCGGTGGGGGTGTTCGGGGAGACGGTGGGCGGCCTCGACGCGGTGCTGGAGGAGGTGGAGCCGCGGCTCCTCGAGCTGGCCCAGGCCTCCGGTCCCGAGCGCCACGACTACCGGACCGAGCTCGCCGCGCGCGTCGCCGAGGCACGGACCGCAGTGCGCCGGGCCTACGACCCCCTCCTCGACCTCCGGAGCTTCGACCGCGAGGAGGTGCAGGCGCTCGTCGAGCGGGCACGGGCCCGGCTGGGGATCGAGGCCGAGGAGGACGAGTCGCTGGAGGACGGGCTGTGGGCCATCGCCCGCGACCTCGACGAGCGGCTGGAGGACACGGTCACCGAGCTGGCCCGACGGGTCGGAATCGGAGTCGACACCGACGAGCAGGTGGAGGCCTTCCAGTGCGCGTTCCACTTTGGACACGCGCTGAAGGTCGAGGCGCTCCCCGGGCTGCAGCTGGGCGAGGAGCGAACCGTGCTGGGAACCTTCTGGCGCGACACCGCGGTGGAGCTGGAGGAGATCGACTTCTTCGCCACCGGCCACCCCATCGTCGAGGCGCTGTTCGGCTTCCTTCGCGACGGGCCGTACGGCCGGAACGGCTTCCGGGCCATCCAGCACAAGGGCAAGGCAGCACGTGGGCTGGAGGTGCTCTTCCACGTCGTTCCGCCCGACCCGGAGGACACCTCGCCGGGAGCGCGCGTGCCCTCGCGACAGCTCTCCCGGGTGCTCGACCAGAGTCTGATCCGGGTGGCGGTGGTGGCCGGTCAGGCGGGAGCGCCGGTGGTCGACGACCGGGTGCTGGACTTGCTTGCCGACGAGGAAGGGAAATCGCTGCAGGGCGATCAGCTGCGTGCTGCCTTCCCCGACCTGGCGCAGTTCGTCGACCCGGGAATCCGCGAGGCGATGCGCGCCGCCGGGGGACAGCTCCAGGCATTGCAGGCCCGGGCGGCAAAAACCCTTGCCGCGGAGAAGACCCGCGCGCTCCAGCGGCTGGAACGGGCGCTCACCTACCAGGGCCTCGACGCCGCGGCGATCGCCCAGCAGCTCGAGGCCGAGCGCCGCCACCACGATCAGCTCACCGAGGCACTGGCGGGCCTCACCCTCCAGCTCGACTCGGTGTGTGGGTTCGTGCTGGCCCGCTGACCGCACCCACCGTCGCACGGGCCTCCGGGCGGCGATCTCCGCGGTGCCGGAGTCTGCGCTGGCGGTGCGATTGACGCCGACACTTCCGGCCTGCTGCACTCACGGCGATGACGGGGGAAGAGGCGCTGGGTATCCTCGGCCTGACGCAGCCGGATGCCGCGGCGATCCGGGCGGCCTACCTTCGCCTGATCCGCATCCACAAGCCCGATACCGATCCCGATGGGTTCCGTCAGGTGCGCTCGGCCTATGAGCTGCTGACGCGGCCGAGCATCGTCGGGCGAGGGCCGATCTTCGTCATTCCGCGTCGCCTGCCGAGCTCGGCCCCGGCCGGCCCCTCCCCGGAGCCGTCGCCCGGTGAGATTCCCCCGCGCCGCCCGACGCGACCTCCCCGGCACCTGCTCGTCGAAGGCCTGCAGCTCATCGCCAACGATGCGGGGAAGGCGTCGGTCGGGGATCTCCGCTCACGGATCGAGCAGCTTCCACCCCCGTCGCTGGACGACGTCTCCCCGGAACGAGTCCTGCGAACGCTCCACGTGACGCTGGGTCGGCTCCTGGCTGGCGGCAATCGGGCCGCGGCGCTGCTGCTCCTGAACCACTTCCAGACCTGGCTCACCCTCCACGGCCCGAGTGGCAAGGACCCCATCCCATTTCGCACCTCCTGGGCGATGCGGGTCGAGCTGGCCCGTCTCCACCCCGATTTCCCCACGGCGTGGGTCCAGCGGCTGGCCGAGGTGAGCGAGAGCGGCAACTACACGGCCTTTCTCGAGGAGATGACCCGTCCTCCCCTGAAGGGGCTGTTCCAGCTCGGCGAGGCCAAGCTGCACCTTCCGAAGTCGGGATTCCTGCGCGAGCTGCTGGCTCCGCACCTCTTTTCTCGAGTCGTCCGCCTCAAGGCGATCGGGTTACGGGTTCCCCGCTCGTTCGGGACATGGGCACTGGTCCTGGTCCTGGTGAATGTCATCCGGATGCTGCCTTCGTTCACACCCACTCTGGAGGGCGTGGGCAGAAACGAGGTCCAGGAATCTCGCTACCAGGTCGAGCAGCAGCTCAACGCCAGCTTCGGCTCGGCCCAGGCAGAGCTGGCCCGCAACTGCGGTCAGACGTCGAGCTCGCCGGAATGCGCCCGCGCCCTGACTGCCCTCGAGGAGCTGGCCTGGGGCCAGTGCCCGCGTGCCGACGCCGAGCTTTCCCGGTTGCCCGCACATTGGGTCGCCTTGAAGCAGGCGGCCCTCCAGCGTTGCGTGGGCCTGATGAACGGGAAAGAAGGGGCCCCTTCGCCCAGCATCGCCTACCGTCCAGAGATCGAGCTGGCGGTGGTGGGTCTCTGCCAGCTCGCCCAGCAGTCGCACCAGTCCTGGTGGTGCGCGAGCGGCGAGAGGATGGTGTCGGAGCTGAAGTCCGAGCATTGCCCGGGCGCGAGGGATGCGCTGGTCGATTTCCGGCGGCGAATCGCTGCCGCCCCTCCACCCCTGCCCTTTGGCCAGGCCGTGGGATCCGACCTGCGTCGCGCGGAAAGCACCATCCAGCGGCACTGTGGAGAGCAACCGTGAGCACGGCGCCGATCCTGGGGATCGACCTGGGCACGACGTTCAGCCTGGTCTCGGTGATGACCGACGAGGGTCCGCGCCTGATTCCCAACGCGCTCGGCGAGGAGCTGACCCCCAGCGCGGTCGCGGTCGATAGCACGGGGATGGTCCGGGTCGGTGCCGCGGCCCTCGCCCTGACCTCGCTCGCTCCGGAGCGGGTGGCGCTCGCCTTCAAGCGCGACATGGCCACCCAGGCGCCCCGCACCCTCGGAGGTCGGCGGTTCAGCCCCACCGAGCTGAGCAGCCTGGTGCTGCGCCAGCTCCGGGAGGACGCCGAGGCCTCGCTCGGCGCCGCGGTCTCCGACGCGGTGATCACCGTCCCGGCCTACTTCGACGACCGGCAGCGGCAGGAGACCCGCAACGCCGGAGCACTGGCCGGCCTGCGCGTCGAACGATTGCTCAACGAGCCGACCGCCGCCGCGTTGAGCTACGGGCTCAACCGGCCCCAGGCCTTCCGCGGGGTGGTGCTCGACCTCGGCGGCGGCACCTTCGACGTCACCGCCCTGGAATCGACCGGGGATGGAGTCTTCGAGATCCGCGGCAGCGCCGGGGACACCCAGCTGGGAGGAAACGACTTCCGGGAGGCGATCGCCCGCGAGGCGGCTCGCCGCTACACCGAGCAGGGCGGACCGGAGCTCACCGCCGACGCCCGGAGCTGGGCCCGGCTGCTCGCTGCGTCGGAGAGAGCGATGCATGCCCTCTCCACCGAGCAGACCACCCGGCTGGTCCTTCCCGATCCCCTCGGCTCGGGAAAGCACCCGCCGCTGGAGGTCTCCCTGACCCGCGAGGAGGTGGAGTCGCTCTGGGCCCCGCTGCTGGCGAGGTTCCCCACTCCCATCCGCCGCGCTCTCCGCGACGCAGGGTTCCGGGAGATCGAGGAGCTGGTGATCGTCGGCGGGGCGAGCCGGATCCCCGCCGTTCGCCGCCTCTTCGAGGAGCAGCTGCAGAAGCAGGCCGCCACCGGTGTGGAGCCCGACCGGGCGGTGGCCCTCGGGGCCGGCATCCAGGCCGGGCTGGTCGGCTCGCACCGTGCGGTCCAGGACGTGGTCGTCACCGACATCGCCCCCTTCAGCCTGGGGGTCCAGACGGTCTCCACCACCACCGGGCAGGGGGTGGGCGACCTCTTCACCCCCATCCTCGAACGGGGAACGGTCCTCCCCGCGAGCAGAAGCAAGACCATCTACACGGTCCAGGATCGGCAGACCAGGGTCCGGCTCCGGGTCTTCCAGGGTGAGCACTCGCTGTGCCGCGACAATCTGCTGCTCGGCGAGTGGCTGGTCGAGGGAATCCCACCTGCACCGGCGGGCACCCAGTCGATCGAGGTCCGCCTCAGCTACGACCTCAGCGGGATTCTCGAGGTCGACGCCACCATCGCCGAGACGCAGCAGCACGTGAACTTCGTCCTCGAGCGCCGCCCGGGAGCCCTCACCTCCGCCGTGCTGGCCGACACCCGTGCCCGGCTGGCCAAGCTCAAGTTCCATCCGCGGGAAGCGCTCCCCAACACCACCGCCCTCTCTCGCGCCGAGAACGTCTACGTCGAGCTGATCGGCCAGGCCCGGGAGGCGCTCCAGGGGGAGATCGTTCGCTTCCGTGCAGCCCTGGAGGGTCAGGACCCCACGGAGATCACTCGCGCCCGGCAGCGCCTGATCGCTGCGACGCGGTTCATGGCCGACCTCAACCCGACACCGCCAGGACCGCCGACCCGCTGAAGCTCCCGGCACGGAGGGCCTCCAGCGCGTCATTCGCCCGTGACAGCGGGAAGACCGTCACCTCGGGGCGGATGCCCAGCTGGTGGGCCAGGGGGAGGAACTCGCGGCCGTCGTCGCGGGTGAGATTGGCCACCGAGCGGATGACGCGCTCTTCCCACAGCTTGGCGTAGGGGAAGCTGGGGATGTCGGTCATGTGGATGCCCGCGCAGACCACCGTGCCGCCCGGCGCCAGAGCCTCCAGGGCCCGCACCACCAGCTCTCCCACGGAGGCGAAGACGATCGCCGCGTCGAGCGGAGCAGGGGGGCGCTCCCCCGAGCCCCCGGCCCACACCGCGCCGCGCTCGCGGGCGAAGGCCTGGCCGCGGGCATCGCCGTCACGGGTGAAGGCGTACAGCTCCCGTCCCTGGGCGACCACCACCGGGGCGAGGAGGTGCGCCGAGGAGCCGAAGCCGTAGAAGCCAATCCGCCTCCCCGGCCCCGCCAGCCGCAGCGCGCGATAGCCGATCATCCCCGCGCAGAGCAGCGGTGCGGCGAGGACGTCGTCCAGACCCTCGGGCAGCGGAAAGCAGAACTGGGCGTCGGTCACCGCCCGCTCGGCGTAGCCACCATCGACCGTGTACCCGTTGAAGCGCCCGGCGACGCAGAGGTTCTCCCGGCCGGCCCGGCACTGGGCGCACGTTCCGTCGGTCCAGGCGAGCCAGGGAATTCCCACCCGCTGGCCGAGGGCGAGCGTGCCGGCAGCCGACCCACGCTCGATCACCGTGCCGACGATCTGATGGCCGAGGATCAGTGGCAGCTTCGGATGCGGGAGCTCTCCGTCGAAGACGTGGAGGTCGGTCCGGCACACTCCGCAGGCCCGGACCTGGACCCGTACCTGCTCCGGCTGGAGCGGCGCCTCCGCGACCTCGACCGACTCGAGCGGAGTCCGAGCTGCTCGCAGGAGGACAGCGCGCATCCCAGGAGCATGGCCGCGGTCCAGCGGGTCCGGAAGTCCCGGGCGGGATTCAAGGCGGCCGCCGGACCGAGGAACGTCCGGCGCGGAACTCCCGTGGCCAGCGAGCGGGCCCCGGCCGCAGCATCAACTCCGCTGGGCGTCGCACACGCCCAGCGCCCAGACCGGAAAGGCGCGCAGGTAGATGTCGTAGTGCACGGCGCAGGTCCGGTTGAAGACTCCAGCGATCGGCTCGGGTGGCCAGCGGTCGTCGTGACCTTGCCGCGACCGCAGCCACGCCACCCCGCGCCGGACTGCCTCCGAGTCCTTCCGGCCACACGCCGCGAGCGAGAGCAGGGCCCACGACGTCGTCACCGCATGACCGGTCTTGCCCTCGACCCAGCGGCGGGCCCGGTTGGCTTCCAGCGTCTCGCTCCAGCTCCCATCGGGCCGCTGCTGGGCCTCGAGGTACTGCGCCGCCCGCTGCAGCGCCGGATCGTCGGGACTCGCCCCGCCGGCCACCAGCGCCGCCGTGCCGAAGAACGCTCCGTAGCTGAAGCACACCCCCCACGACCCCTCCCAGCTCCCGTCCTCGCGCTGCACCTCCCGGATGAACTGCAGCCCCCGCTCGATGGCCGGCCGGACCCGCGCCGCCTCCGACGGCTCGGCCTTGCTCCACGCCACCAGCGCTTGCACGCAGGCCGAGGTGCACTCCACGTAGCTGACGTCGACCATGATGGTGGAGAACACGTCCGAGGGATTCAGCTTCTCCAGCCACTTCGGGCCCCGCTGCAGCTCGTAGGTTGCCCAGCCACCGTCGGTGTTCTGCAGCGAGAGGATGACCTCCACCGCCCACCGCAGCCGCTCCCGCGAGACGCGGCTCAGCCCCAGCTTCTCCAGCAGCAGCGACGCCTTCACGCCCTCGGCGGTGCAGTCGCTGATCGGCCACCCGTGGGCCCGGGTGGAGAACGGCCATCCGCCCTTGCTCCGGTGGCGGAAGGCCTTGGCCATCTCCGGGACGTCCTCCAGGACCTGGTTGGCCTCGATGTACTCCGCCGCCCTCGACAGCATCGGCCGCGCCCGCTCCACCTCACCGGTGGCGACGATGGCCTGCACCGCGAAGGTGGTGTCCCATAGCTGGGAGGAGTTGTAGCCCTGCATCTTCAGCCCGTCGGCGGCGCGCCACAGGTAGTCCGGCAGGTGCTTCACATGTGCCTGCTCCTCGGGGCCGCCGGGCCGGAGCGCGTGCCAGACCAGGGTGTTGAAGACCTTGTTGATCGGCCCGATGCAGATGTAGCTCGTCGCCGCGTCCTCACGGCGAATCTGATCGAGCACCACCTCCAGCGCCCGCTCCCGCCACCCGGGGCGGGCGACCCGCTCGTAGACGCCGAGTGCCTTGTTGGCCAGGTGGAGGAACGAGCTCCGCGGCGTGTAGGCGTCGGTCTGGCTCACCGTCTCCCGCGCCGCCATCCAGTCCACCGTCTGGTAGGGCTGGGCGTAGATCTCCTTCCGGATCTCGGCGAGCAGCGGCGTCTCCGGAGCGCGCACCCGCCGGGCGTACAGCCAGCTCATCGGCAGGTAGACCATCCGGCAGTGGCACCACAGCTTCGAGGGATGGAGCGGCCACGACTCGGGCAGCAGCCACAGCTCGGGCGGCACCGGGACCAGACCCTCGTAGGCGTAGAGGCCGAGGAGGGCGAGGATGAACTTTCCCCACGAGCCACTCCCCAGCGGTCCACCGCGGGGCAGAAACCATTCCCTGGCCCGCTGGAGCCCCGGGTCGCTGGCCGGCAGGCCGAGGAGCCTCAGGGCCACGTAGTTCAGCACGGTGGTGAAGACGTGGCTGTGCGACTCGACATCGAGTCCCCAGCCGCCATCCGCGTTCTGGTGGTTGCGGAGGTAGGTGATGAATCCCTCGCGCACTGCCGGCTCGGGCTCCCGCTCCAGGACTTGCAGTCCGGCCACGTACACCGGAACCAGGAACAGCGGCCCGCCGTAGTCTCCCTTCCACGAGCCGTCGGGATCCTGGGTCGCCTCGAGCACCGTCAGGCCCCGCTGGACTGGGCCCGGTCCTGCCACCGCCTCCTCCGCTCTCATGCCCGCCGTCCGGCCGGGAGCCCGCGGGCGCACTCGTCGAACAACCCGCGCAGCGCGGCATCGTCGGTGACGCTCTCCCGGGTGACGACCATGATCCGCATCACCGTCTCCCGGTCGATCTTCACCGGCGCCGGCTCGAACACCGCGGGGTTGTGGAACAGCACCGCCAGGGTGCGCAGGGCGAAGAAGAGCGGCCAGAGGCAGAAGAGCCGCAGCCCCGGCTCCTCGGGCGGGATGAGCAGGGAGTACTCGAAGGCCACGTCACACTCGGCCCGGGCGACGGCGATCAGCTCGTCGAGCATCACCACCGCCTGGTCTCGCTTGCCCGGAGCGATCAGGTTCTCCGGGGAGAGCCCGTGCTCCGCCATCAGGGTGCGGGGGAGCCAGCAGAATCCCCTGTCGAGATCCTCCCGGACGTCCTTGAGGATGTTGGTCAGCTGCAGTGCCCGGCCGAACGCCGGAGCGCGTGGACGCAGCTCGGTGCCCTTCGGGCGCACGTCGGCAAAGCCGTCGATGAACAGACCGGTGAGCATCACCCCCACCGTTCCGGCGACGTAGTAGCAGTACTGGAGGGTGGCCTCGAGGTTGGGCAGTCCGCGCGGGGCCGCCCCGTCGAGCTCGGCCATCACCTCGGCCATCCCATCGGTCATCTCCCGCACGCAGGCGGCGATGTGGCGGTGGGTCCACTGCGGCTGCTCGGCCATCGCCTGGAGGACCAGCAAGGTGCCCTGCACCAGCTGCACCTCGGCGGTGGGAGCCGAGCTGCGCAACGCGGCCACCGCCCGGCGAGAGAAATCCTCCGCCCGGGCCTGCCACTCCGGCTCCAGCGCCACTAGCTGTCCCAGGGTGTGGAAGAGATCGGCCCGCTCGGAGACCTGACCGAGCGCCTCGTCCTCCAGCGTGTCGGCGATCCGGCAGAGGAGGTAGGCGACGGTGACCACCAGGTCCAGCGGCGCCGGCAGCACGGGGATGTTCAGCGCGAAGGTGCGCGACACCTCCGGAAGCATGCGGCGGCAGAACTCTTCGGGTCCGGTCAAGGCTTTCCCATGTCGCTGGTGCGCCGAGGCGGGTTGCACTCTATAAGACACCCGGTCGGAGGGTTGATTTGCACGAAGTGGATGTCCTCGTCGCCGGAGGCGGCCCGGCTGGCGCCGCCACCGCCGCGGCAATGGGCAGGGTTGGCCTCCGGGTCACCCTGGCCGACGCCGGTCAGGACCGTCGCAAGCAGCTGGCCGGTGAGCTCCTGCATCCCATCGGGGTGGAGGAGCTGACCCGCTACGGGTTTGCCGAGGTGCTGGGCGGGGGCGGATCTCCGGTGGTGGGATTCGCGGTCATCGACGGCGAGCACACCGCGCTGCTCCCCTACGCGCCCGGCAACCGGGGACTGGGCATCGAGCACCACATGCTGATCGAGCCGCTCCTCGGCGTGGTGGAGCGCCAGGGCATCGAGGTGCGCCGGAAGACGCGGGTGGGCGAGGTAGTCGAC
>Ga0318562_10001600_pt1 | contig 10276 bp, 11 predicted proteins | sample GRESIP066b5f18_FD_203688 | JGI IMG/M metagenome (GOLD analysis project Ga0318562, IMG submission 203688) | Tropical soil microbial communities from Luquillo Experimental Forest, Puerto Rico - GRE.SIPMG.066b5f18 | ecosystem: Environmental > Terrestrial > Soil > Tropical forest > Bulk soil...
CTGGTGGACCGTCAGCTGATGGCCGACCAGCTGCGGCATGCCCTGGACGGGCTCACCCCGCGGGAAGCGACCATCATGGCCATGCGGTTCGGCCTGTACGACGGCAACCCACACACGCTGGACGAGATCGGCCGCGCGCTGGGACTCACCCGGGAGCGGATCCGGCAGCTGGAGAAGCAGTCGCTGTCCAAGCTGCGGCACCCGAGCAGGGCCCAGCCGCTGCTGGACTACGCCAGCTGAGCCAGCCCCTACGGCGGGGCGTCTTCGCCCTCGGCAGGCTCCACCGGGCCGGATGGGTTCCCGGTGATCCGCTCGGCCAGCGCCGCTACCTGAAGGCGGAGCGCGAGCACCTCGCTGGCCAGCGCCTGCAGGGCGGCATCACCGGTGGTAACGGCGGGCTCGGCGGGCTTGCTGCCGGCCGGCCCGGCGTTGTCAGCCGGGCCCGGGCGGAAGAAGCTGGCCAGGGAGCCGGCCAGCACGCCGAGCACACTGATCCCGGTAACCATGATGACCACCGCGGCCCAGCGCCCGGTCGGGGTCTTGGGGACGATGTCCCCGTAGCCGACGGTGGTGAGGGTGACGATGCCCCACCACAGTGCGTCGCCGATGGTGGCGAACCCGGGGTTGGTGAGGTGCTCGGCCTGGTAGGCGACCAGCGAGGCGATGACCAGCACCCCGGCCGCCACCGCGACTACCCACCCCAGCCGGTCGAGCAGCCGGCGCGACTCCCGGCTCGCCCTCAGCAGCCGGGCCAGCCGGGCCAGCCGGAGCAGCACCACGAACGCGCCCGCCTGCGCGCCAGGCAGCAGGAACCACGGGGCGGTGACGACCACCACGAGCAGGTCGAACCGGCCGAGGCCGGTGCGGCCGTACCGCACCAGGCGGCGGGCGTGCACCGTATAGTCCAGCACGAACACCAGCCAGGTGGCCACGCCGACCACCTTGCCGACCCAGTTGCCTGACTCCGGCACGATGATCAGCGGCAGCAGCGCCGACACGATGATCGGCAGCCGCATCCGCGGCTCGAACCGCGCCAGGAACGCGGCGTCGCCGTCCGAGCGCGGCTGGCCCGGCCGGCGTTCGGTGCTGGCGGTGGCGTGCACGGTCCCGATCGTGCCAGATCGGGCCCGGTCCGGCCGCGGATCTGCCGGGGTCTGCTGGTGGCCGGTTCAGCCCCAGACTGCGGCCAGGTCTGCCCGGGCAGCCCCGGCCTGGGCGTAACCGGCCCGGGCCGACGGGGCCCGGCAGGCCGGATCCAGCAGGTTGCGCCCGAACGCGGCGGCCGCTGCCGTGTCTGGTCCCACCAGCGCCACCGCCTGGCAGCTCCGGCCCAGCTCGGTCACCTGGTCGGTCACGCCGGCGATCGACCGCAGCCCGCGGGTGATCGGTGCCACCACCACCACCCGGTCGTAGCCGGCGGCCAGATCCGCGTTGGCGGGCGACCGCATCCCGCCGTCGATCCAGCGCCGCCCGTTGATGATGACGGGAGGCCACACGCCCGGCACCGCGCAGCTTGCCCCCACCGCGTCCACCAGATCCACGCCGCTGCCGGCATCGAAGGTGGTGAACTCGCCGGTGTCGGCGTCCACCGCGGTGATGAGCAGCTTCCCGGCGGGCCAGTCATGGGTGCCGAGCCGGTGCTCGATCACCGCCCGCCGCTCGGCCGGCGGGCTGGTGCGGGCACGGACGGCCATCCGTCCGAGCCGGCGGCGGGCCCGGTCTGGCCGGCGGGCGGGCCCCGCCGCCCAGACGAACCGGGCTATGGTCCAGCGCGTCATCCGCGCCACCGGTTCCCCGTTCAGCGGGGCCAGCTGGGCCTGGTACAGCTCGGGCAGGCTGACACCGGAGTTGATGACGGCGGCCACGCCCGCCCCGGCCGAGGTGCCGACCACCAGGTCCGCATCGGTCAGGTCCAGGCCGCGATCGGCCAGCCCGGCCAGCAGGCCGATCTCCCAGGAGACCCCCGCCTCCCCGCCCGCGCCGAGCACCAGCGCCCTGGTCGTCATTCCCACTGTCTATCACGCGGCCGGCCCGCCGCCACTCCGGCGGCACCGGTGCCCACCGCCCGCGCCCGCACGGTACCCTGCCCGGCGTGACTGTCAGCATCGAGGTGGTCCGGGAGCCGACCGACGAGGTGGGTCAGGCGCTGCGCCACCTCCTCCCCCAGCTGTCCAGCACTGCCGTTCCGCCCGACCATGCGGCGGTGGCCGCGATCATCGAGTCGCCGGCCACTACCCTGCTGGCCGCCCGGCTGGACGGCCGCATCGCCGGCCTGCTGACGCTGGCGGTGTTCCCGATCCCGACCGGGATGCGGGCCTGGATCGAGGACGTGGTAGTGGACGAGGCGGCGCGCGGCCAGGGCATCGGGCGGGCGCTGACTACCGAGGCGCTCGCGCTGGCCAGGGCGGCCGGCGCGAAGACGGTCGAGCTCACCTCCCGCCCGTCCCGGGAAGCGGCGGGCCGGCTCTATGAACGGGTCGGCTTCACCCCCCGCCGCACCCGCATCTACCGCTATACCTTCGATCCCGGCTGACGCCAGCACGTGCCTGCCCGGCGCCAGGCCTCAGGCCGCCAGCTCGGCCACCGCGGCCAGCAGGCGGTCGACGTCAGCGCGGTTGTTGTAGTGGACCAGCCCGGCCCGCACCGCGCTGCCATGGTCGCGGATGCCGAGCACGCCGGTGAGTTCCCAGGCGTAGTTGTGCCCGTGCCACACGTTGATCTTCCGCCGGGCCAGGTGCGCGGCCACCTCGGCCGGGCTCTGGCCCGCCACCGTGAAGTACACGGTCGCGGTCCGGCGCTGCGGCTGGCCGAACATGGTGACCTTCGGCATGGCCGCCAGGCCGTCCAGCAGCACGCCGAGCAGGCCCTGCTCGTGCCCGGCGGCGGCGGCCATGGAGGCCAGCACCCGTTCCCGCCGGGTCCCGGCCGCCGCCGGGTCCAGCCCGGCCAGGTGCTCCACCGCAGCGGTGACTCCGGCCAGGTCGGCGAAGGGGGGCGTGCCGCGCTCGAACCGGTCCGGGACCGTGCCCGGCGCCGGTTCCAGCTTGTCCGGGTGCAGCTTGCCCAGCAGGCTGGGGTCGGCCACCACCGCGCCCACGTGCGGCCCGGACCACTTGTAGGCGCTGGTGGCGTAGAAGTCAGCGCCCAGCGCCACGACGTCGGTGGGGCCGTGCGGAGTCGCATGCACCCCGTCGACGTAACTGAGCGCCCCGGCCGCGCGGGCGCGGGCGGTGATGGCGGCCACGTCGGGCCGCGTGCCGAGCACGTTGCTGGCCGCGGTCACCGCGACCAGCACGGTCCGGTCCGACAGCAGCGAGTCGTACTGGGCCACCGGCAGCTCGCCCGCGGGCAGCTCCACCTCCGCCCACCTGACCGTCGCGCCGGCCCGCGCGGCCGCCTGCACCCACGGCCGGACGTTGGCGTCGTGGTCAAGCCGGGAGACGATCACCTCGTCGCCAGCCCGCCAGTCGCGGGCGAGTGAGCCGGCCAGCCGGTAGGTCAGGGTGGTCATGTTAGGGCCGAGGATGACCCCGTCCGGCACCCCGCCGACCAGGTCGGCCACGGCCTGCCGGCAGGCGGCGGTGGCCGCCGACGCCCGGGCACTGGCAGGGAAGGCGCCGCCCGCGTTGCCCAGGCCGGCCCGGTACGCCGCCCCGATGGCGGCGATCACCGGCTCGGGCAGCTGCGTCCCGGCGGCGCCATCCAGGTAGGCGTACCCGTCGGCCAGCGCCGGGTACGCGGCCCGGATGGTGTCCACGTCAAAGCTCATCCCGGGTTTCCTCCCCGCGCTGGGGCAGGCCAGCAGCTATCCTGCCGATCTCCGGCCTGCTGGGCAGGCCCTGGTCAGGCGAGCCGGCCGGAAGCGCGCAGCAGGGCCGGCCAGGCACCCGCCAGCACGACGCTACCTGGCCGCCACGCCCGGGCGGCACCCGCGGCGGCCACCTCGAGCGGGGCGGCCAGTGGCAGCTGCGGCATCCCCGCCTGCCAGCCGGCCGCCAGCAGTTCCGGGTTGGCAGGGGAATAGTCCTTGCCGAGCGCGCGGGCCAGATCCCAGGCGTGCAGGTGCCACTCCGCGCAGGCCACGCCCGCCATCCCGGCCACGGTCACGTCGGTGCCCCGGTAGTAATGATGCGGCAGATCCCAGACGGCGGGCAGCCGCTGGGCGTACGCCCGCGCCGAGGCGGCGAACGCGGCGATGTGCTCGGGCCCGTGGCCCTCGGCTAGCGCGGCCAGTTCCGCCGCGTTCTGCCGGGCGATCTTGCGGGCCAGGCTGGCGGGCTCGGCGCCGGTTGCCATCAGCCAGGACAGGCGGCTGTCCGGCGCGTCGTCGAGGTACTCGTTGTAGTCGTCGGCCACGCAGCGCAGGTGCCCGGCCAGGTCGGCGGCCCGCCATTCCGGGCAGGGCGTGGGGGCACCCCAGCTGTCATCGGTGAACTGCGCGGCCAGCTCACAGATGACCGTCACGCCAGCGTGATAGGCCGCCAGCGCGGGACCCAGTGCCCACTCCGTCACGGACTGCCCCCATCATCCCTGCGGTCCGCGGTGCTTCCTCCCGTCCGCGGCCGGGCCGGGGAGAGCCCGGGCTAGCCAGCGTGCCAGAGTCCCCGGCCGGCCGCCAGCCCGGGATGGCCCCGGATTTTCCCCCAGAAGGTCGGCAACTTCGCGGGTGATCACGAACCGGGCGGCCTCCCGGCTGGCACGCCGGGCGAAAACTACGTGACAGCCACCCATCTGCCGGTTAGCGTCCAGGTAATGCCCCCCCAGTCCGGCGACGCCGCCGCGCATGCCGCCACGGCGGACTTGCCGCTGGCGGCTCTCTGGCGTACCCGCAGCTATCTCCGGCCTTACCTGGGCCAGCTCAGTTTCATGCTGGTCGCGGCCTGTGCCGCGGTCAGCACGGAGATTCTGATCCCGGTGCTGACCAAGTTCATCATCGACGGCGCGATCAGCCACGGCAACCGGCGCCTGCTGCTGCTGCTCGGCCTGGCCGCGACCGCGCTGGGGATTCTCACCGCGGTGCTCAGCTTCGCCCGGCGCTGGGTCTCGGCCAGCGCGGTCACCGGCATGGAGCAGGCCATGCGCAACGACCTCTACGCGCACCTGCAGCGGCTGGATGCCGCGTTCCACGACGAGTGGCAATCCGGCCAGCTGCTGTCCCGGGCGACCACCGACCTGTCCGCCATCCGCCGGTTCCTGGGCTTCGGCGTCATTTTTATGATCACCAACCTGTTCACGTTCGCCGTGGTGGTGGCGCTGCTCATCCACCTGAACTGGTGGCTGGGCCTGCTCACCACCGGCGTCTTCCTGCCGGTGACCGCGGCCAGTATCTGGTTCGAGCGCCGCTACCGGGTGCTGTCCCGGCAGTCGCAGGACCAGCAGGGGGATCTGGCGACCTACGTGGAGGAGGCGGCCACCGGCCTCCGGGTGCTGAAGGCGCTCGGCCGCCGCCGGGAGGCCGCCGCCCGGCACACCGCCCAGGCTCGGCTGGTCTACCAGACACAGATCGGCAAGGCCCGCCTGCGCGGGCTGTTCTGGGCCGGGCTGGACCTGATCCCGAATATCGTCATCGGCCTGCTGCTGCTGTTCGGCGCGATCGCCACCAGCCACCATCAGCTGAGCCTGGGCGGCCTGGTGGCGTTCATCACGCTGGCACTGCTGCTGGTCTGGCCGATCGAGGCGACCGGGTACATCCTGGCCAGCGGCCAGGAAGCGGCCACCGCTGCCCAGCGGATCTACGAGATCATGGACACCAGGCCCGCCATCACCGGGCCGGCGGCGCCGTCCCTGCCCATGGCCCGCCCGGCCGGCCAGCCGCGGGAGCCGGCCCGGCTGGTGATCGACCGGGTGGAGTTCAGCTACCCGGGTGGCGGCCCGCAGGTGCTGCGCGGGATCAGCCTGGATCTGGAACCCGGCCAGACGCTGGCGCTCACCGGCCTGACCGGGTCCGGCAAGACAACCCTGCTGCAACTGGTGCCGCGGCTGGCCGACCCGGTGGCTGGCCGGATCATGCTCGACGGCACCGACATCCGGGCGCTGCCGCTGCCCGTGCTGCGCGCCCTGGTCGGCTGCGCGTTCGAGGAGGCGACGCTGTTCTCGGCCAGTGTGCGCGAGAACGTGAGTTTCGGCGCGCCCGACGCCACCGAGAGCGAGGTCGAGGCGGCGCTGGCGGCTGCCCAGGCTGACTTCGTGTATGACCTGCCGTGGGGACTGGACACCAGGATCGGTGAGCAGGGCATGACCCTGTCCGGTGGCCAGCGCCAGCGGCTGGCGCTGGCCCGGGCCATCCTGGCCCGCCCGGCGGTGCTGGTGCTGGACGACCCGCTGTCTGCCCTGGATGTGCATACCGAGGCGAAGGTCAGCCAGGCTCTCCGGCAGATTCTGGCCGGGACGACCGCACTGGTGGTGGCGCACCGGCCATCCACCGTTGCCCTGGCCGACCGGGTGGCCCTGCTGGCCGACGGGGTGATCGCGGCAGCCGGCACCCACGCCGAATTGCTGGCCAGTGAGCCCCGCTACTACGAGCTGATGAGCGGCGAGCCGGCCGCATCCGGGCGCGACGGGGAGAAGGTGGCCAGGTGACGGCGCCGGCCTGGCGCGGGATCGCCGCCGAGGATGTCGACGAGGTGACCGGCGGGCTGAGCACGCTGCTGCGGCGGCGGGCCCGGCGGCTGCTCACCGCGCTGCTCCGGCCGCACCGCGCCGCGATGATCGCCATCGGGGTGCTGGTGGTGATCGCGAACCTGGCCGCGCTGGCCGGCCCATGGCTGGTCGGCCTGGGGATCGACAACGGCCTCCCGCCGCTGACCCAGCACGGTGACCTGACCCCGCTGCTGCTCATCGTGGCCGCGTTCTTCGCCGCCATCTCGGTGCAGGCGGTCACCACCCGGGCGTACATCGTGCTTATCGGCCGGCTCGGCGAGGACGTGGTGCTGGAACTGCGCCAGCGGCTGTTCGCCCACTTCCAGGTGCTGCCGGTCGCCTTTCACGAGCGGTACACCTCGGGCCGGGTGATTTCCCGGCAGGTCTCCGACATCGACTCCATCTCGGACCTGTTCGAGGACGGCCTGGACTTGCTGGTGTCGGCGGTGTTCTCGCTGCTGCTGGTGGGCATCGGGATGCTGCTGCTGGACTGGCCGCTGGCGCTGGTGGTGCTGACCGGATTCATCCCGCTGGTCTGGCTGACCGCCTGGTTCCGGCGGGAATCGGCGACCGCCTACCGGCACAGCCGGGAAGCCATCGCGCAGGTGATCGTCGCCTTTGTGGAGACCTTCGGGGGAATCCGCGCGGTCCAGGCGTTCCGCCGCGAGCAACGCAACGAGGAGATCTTCGCGGAGCTCAATGCGCGCTACGCCGACGCGTCGCTGCGCTCGTCGCGGCTGCTCGCGATCTACTCCCCGGCGATCACGCTGGTGGGCAACATCGCCATCGGGGCGGTGCTGCTCTACGGCGGCCTGCGGGTGATAGAAGGGGACATCAAGGTCGGGGTGCTGACCACGTTCCTGCTCTACCTGGCACGGTTCTTCGAGCCGCTGCAGGACCTCTCGCAGTTCTACAACACGTTCCAGTCGTCGGCGGCCGCGCTGGAGAAGATCTCCGGGGTCCTCGAGGAACCACCCGCGGTGGCCGAGCCCAGCGCTGGCGCCCCGCTGCCCGCGGACCGGGGCGGCGGCCGGGCGGTGCGGTTCGACGACGTGCGGTTCGGCTACCGCAGCGAGGTGGTGCTGCCCCGGCTCGACCTGGACATCCCGGCCGGCCAGACGGTGGCGCTGGTCGGCCAGACCGGTGCGGGCAAGACGACCATCGCCCGGCTGCTCGCCCGCTTCTATGACCCGGTGGACGGCCGGGTCCTGCTCGACGGCGTCAGCCTGCGCGATCTGACCGACGCCCAGCTGCGGCGCGAGATCGTGATGATCACCCAGGAGGGCTTCCTTTTCAGCGGGTCGGTCGCGGACAACATCAGGCTCGGGCGGCCCGGGGCCAGCCGGGCGGAGATCGAGGCCGCGGCCACCGCCATCGGCGCTGATGGCTTCATCACCGCGATGCCGGGCGGCTACGACGCCGAGGTCGGCAAGCGCGGCAGCCGCCTGTCGGCCGGCCAGCGGCAGCTCATCTCGTTCGCGCGCGCCTTCCTGGCCGCCCCCGCCGTGCTGGTGCTGGACGAGGCCACCTCGCTGCTCGACATCCCGGGCGAACGCGCCGTCCAGGCCGCCCTGCGCACTATCCTGGCCGGGCGTACCGCGCTGATCATCGCGCACCGGCTGTCCACGGTCGCGATCGCCGACCGGGTGCTGGTGATCGACGCAGGCCGCATCGCCGAGGACGGCTCGCCCGAGCAGTTGCTGGCAGGACAGGGCAGGTTCGCCGCCCTGCACGCCAGCTGGCTGGAGACACTGGCCTGAGGGGACGCGGTTTGCGGCCGGTGAACCGGGTGAGATCGTGTGGGTGGAGAAGGTGATGGCCACAGAAGACCTCCCCCGCGACCGTGGGCGTTCCCGCCGTCCCCGCTCGTCGTTCTGGCCGGGCCACGGCACGAACCGGGCCCGTACCGCCGTGATCGGCATCATCCTGGCCGGCTACGCCTGGGCGGCAGGCGCCGCCGCCCCGTTTTCGGCCACCGCGCTGATCTGCGTGCTCATCCCCGGGGTGGTGCTGGCCGGCCTCGCCTCCTGGCGGCCACCCGAGCGCATCCCGCCACCGGACAGGCTGGACATCACCGGGATGTCGTTCTGGGTGATCTGCGTGGCGGCGCTGTTCGAGTGGGAGGCCTCCGCGTACCGCGACAATTCGCCGCCCTGGCACCCGTCGCTGACGGACCTGGTCAACCCCCTGATCGGGCCGCACATCCTCAAGAGTGCGGCCATCCTGATCTGGATCCTGGCCGGCTGGGCGCTGGTCCGGCGGTGATGACCATGTCCCCCCGCGCGATCACCATCATCGGCTTCGCGGTCGTGATCGCCGGCCTGTTCCTGCTGGAATTCCTGGCCCGCAGGCCGGGCAACCGGATCCCGACCCTGGGCCAGTGGCTGGGGTACCTGATGCGGCCCCGGATCGGCCGGGTGCTGATCCTGCTCGGCTGGTGGTGGCTCGGCTGGCATTACTTCGCCCGCTAGCAGCTAGGCTGGGCGCGTGATCAGCAAGCGCATGCCGGTGAGCCCGGAGGCGATGGCCAAGCATGCCGCCGACACCGCCCTGGCTGGGCAGTTCGATGACCTGCTGCAGCGGGCACGCGACGCCGAGTCCGCGCTGCGCCAGGCGCAGGCGGCCCGGGCGCCCGGGCCGGAACTGCACACCCGGGGTACCCGGCTGGTCGCAGACCTCACCGAGGTGATGCGGGCGGCGTTCGCAGCCGAACGGGCCGAGATCGGGCCGCGTGGCTACGACGACCGCATCTACCGGCGCAAGGCGATGGCCACCTCGCCGGTCCGGGCATGGTCCATGGAGGCCCAGCGGCTGCTGACCCTGCGCGAGAGCCACCGGCTGACCGGCATCGCCCGGCTTCCGGTCACTCCGGCCGTCTGATTGGGCGTGTTTGCTGGCGCAGCACGCTGGGTCTGGCCATACGATGAATGGCAACGGGGCAATACCCCGTGCGCCGGGTAGAAGCGGCTGACGAAACCGTCACGACGGCCGGGCCCGCCCTTCATGTCCGCGCTGATCCGCGGCAAATTACCGTTCGACCCTGACCAGGAGGCACCTAGATGTGCCCGCACACGCCGCCCTGCCCGGACGCCAAGGCGCCGGACCGTGAGGCGGCACGGACCGTTGTCAGCCACCCCGAGCAGGGCTGGAGCCTGCTCTGTAACGGCATCGTCGTTTTCGAGGACACCGGGGAACTGCTGCCGGACGGCGGCACCATCGCTCCCCACCGGCCGACCGACCTGCCCGCGGCCTCGGTCGTACCGCCGCCCGCTCCCGCCGCCTGAAACGCCGGCGGTACCCGGCTGGCCGGCCTGCACCTCCCGCCACCCGTGGTTACCCCCGCGGCCTGGCCAGCACCTCCCGCAGCCAGTCCGCGGCGGCCCGCCCGGCCTCCTGCGGGTGGCGGCTGAGCGCATGCGACTCGCCCGCCAGCATGATCACCCGGGTAGCCGCCGTGCCCGCCGGAACGCCGAACGGATCCCGGTCGCCGTTGATCACCAGCACGTCCGTGCCCGCCGCGGCCAGTTCGGCCGCCCGCGACCGGTCCGGCCGGCCGGGCGGGTGGAGCGGGAACGCCAGCGCGATCACCGCCCGCGCCCCGGCGGCCGGGGCGCGGGCGGTGATCGCGCTGGCGTTC
>Ga0318562_10001601_pt1 | contig 10273 bp, 10 predicted proteins | sample GRESIP066b5f18_FD_203688 | JGI IMG/M metagenome (GOLD analysis project Ga0318562, IMG submission 203688) | Tropical soil microbial communities from Luquillo Experimental Forest, Puerto Rico - GRE.SIPMG.066b5f18 | ecosystem: Environmental > Terrestrial > Soil > Tropical forest > Bulk soil...
CTCCTGAATACTCACGACGCGGGTTGAGTCCGCCGGAGGTCGCCGCCGGTGCGGGGAGGGCTGCGCTGGCTTCTGGACAGAGAGAGCCGCCGGAGCCCACCGAGACTTCCTCAGCGACTCCTGCGGCCTTGACCGTGCGCGGAAGCGGTCGGCGGCGACGGTCGAGGGCGAAGAGAGCGGCGAGTTCGAGGCGCCCGCCCTCGAGCGCGTCGAGAGTCTGGGCGATGAAGCGTTCTGCCGCCGCGCACCGGCGTCACGCCACTTCGTTGCGAGTAACTGAGGGTTGCTGCTGCGTCGCGCAACCCGGAGGCGTAGGGTGCGCGGCCGTCTCCTTTCCGGGGCGGGAGACGCCCACGAAGTCAAGAAGGGGAGGGTCACCATGCAGAGAACCAAGTGCCTGTCCGCGCTGTGCTGGGCTTCGGTACTGTCGCTCGGGCTCGTCACCCCGGCGCTGGCGCAGGACGATGATGACGGCCCTGGCCCGACCATCGTGAACAAGGGAGGAGTGGAGGTCGACCTCCGCTCCTTCGGGCGGATGGTGGCCGACGACGTGATCCGACACGGGAACGTGTTGCTGACGAGCGACGCAACTCCCGTCGCAAGTCCACAGGTCGGCTCGCAGATCCAGACCCGCGGCGGCAACGTCCAGGTCAACGACCCCGGTCTGGACAACATCCAGATCTTCCCAGGGTTCCGTCCCTTCGTGGAGTTCACCCAGAGCGAGACGTCGATCGCCGCGAACGGGCGGAACATCGTCGCGACCTACAACACCTCCGCGTTCCAGCCGCTGATGCAGGTCCCCGGCGGGCTTGTGTTCGCTCACCGGTTCCTGTCCGGCTACTCGTTCTCGGGTGACGGAGGGAAGACCTGGACCAGCAGCCAAATGCCGCCGGTTCCGGGAAGCATCTTCACCTTCGGCGATCCGTCGATCGCGAGCGACCGGAACGGCAACTTCTACTTTTCCGGCCTCGGGGCAGATGCCACCGGTTTATTCACCATCCAGGTGAACAGGTCCGACGACGGGGGCCGGACGTTCGGGCCGGCGGTCGTGGTGCAGCAGGACAACGGTGGAGACAAGGAGTGGATCGCTGTCGGCAAGGACCCCGGTGTTCCAGGGCGCGACAACGTGTACGTGACCTGGACCAGCTTCCAGACAGATGGCTCTGCTCAGCTTCGACTGGGCAAGTCGATCGACGGCGCGGCGAGCTTCACCACCAAGACCATCTTCGCGCCGCCAACCGATCCCGATCCCACGCACCCGCAGAACTCCCTGACGTTCTCGAACCCGGTCGTGGACTCCATCACCGGCAGACTCTACGTGCCGTTCATCCAGTTCAGCAATTCCGACACCGATTACATCCGGGTGCTCGCCTCGGACGACGCCGGCGAGACGTTCTCCTTCCTGACCTTCAATGTCCCCGGCGCGCCGCTGACCACGGTCCTCCCGGTCGTGCAATCCGGTGAGCTGCTTGATTGCGGAAACGGTGGCATCCGCCTTGCCATCCACGCCGGAGCACCGCTCGCCGGACGGTTCGGGCTGAGGCAATTCGTTCAGACCTCGCGGCTGGTCACCCAGCCCGCCTTCGCCGCGCGGAATGGCGTGCTGTACCTGGCCTGGTCCAACTCGACGAGCTCCATCTTTGGCGATCCGAGCTCGGGTTCGAACGTGCTCTTCATCCGTTCCGACGACGGTGGGGCGACCTGGACTGCTCCGATCCAGGTGAACCCATCGAACACCCTGGACCATCACCACGTTCTGCCGGCGCTCGCCATCGGCGCGAGCCCGACCAGCGTTCACGTCGCCTTCTACACGCAGCACACCGACGGGAGTGTGGACGTGGACCTGGCGAACTCGCACGACCGCGGCAACAGCTTCCCGGTGGACCGGACCGTCCGGGTGACGAGCAGTCCGTTCGTGCTTCCGCCTACAGTGCTCCGGCTGACGGCCCTGGCGACCCCGACGACGAACTATGATCGGACCATTCAGCCGGCTTACAGCCTCGGTGAGTACCTCAGCGTCACCGCGGCGAACGGCTCCGTCTATGCGCTCTGGGGCGATGCCCGGAACACGGTGACCGAGCCTGTGAATCCACTGAGCCCGCTCTCCGGGAAGACGCACACACAGCAGGACGTCTTCTTCCAGGAGATCAAGGCGCAGTAACGCTCCACCCGAGGGACCGGCCTGCTGCGAGGTCGGTCCCGCCGCAGCTCGCAGCGACGACCGGGTCGCCGGAGCACGGCGCTCGGTCAGCGGGGGGATTCCGACGGAGCGCGATCGACGGGCTTGGTGCCGCGCCAAACCGTCCCCACGCGTGACCGCGCGGCATACCTGGCGTCTCGACTTTAGGGCAGCAGCGAGGAGTACGGGATTTGAACCCGTGACCTCCGGCGTGACAGGCCGGCGTTCTAACCAGCTGAACTAACTCCCCTTACAGTTGCGAAGTCTTGGGCGGGACAGGGATCGAACCTGTGACCCTCGCCGTGTAAGGGCGACGCTCTACCGCTGAGCTACCCGCCCGGGCCCTGGCCCGCCTTGACGACGCCCGCGCCTCATATCGGCGGGTTCCGAGGCATGTCAAGGACACCGCCGCTAGGCTTCCGGTCCATGACCGCCCCCGCCACCGACGACCGCCCGGGAGGGCTCCTGGCCTGGCAGTGGTCCCTCTACCCCCGAGCGCACACCACGCACCGGAACCTCGCCGTCCACGCGCTCACTGCGCCGTTCTTCGTCGCCGGCACGGTGGCCCTGCTCGCCAGCCCCTGGGTCCGCTCCCTCGGGCTCGCCCTCGGCGGCGCGGCGGCCATGGTCGCGGTCATGCTCGTCCAGATGCGCTCCCACCTGACCGAGCCAGCAGCCCCTGCAACCTTCCGCGGACCCCTCGACGTCATTCAGCGTTTCCTCGCCGAGCAGTGGATCACCTTCCCTCGCTACATCCTGAGTGGCGAGTTCGTGCGTGCCTGGCGTGGGGAGCCAATCTCCAGGCGCTAGGGCCAGACCAGCGCCGCCAGCGCGTAGATGAGCAGGCCGACCAGGACGAAGTTGCCCGTCACCTGGGCGGTGACGGCCCAGACCTCCCGCAGGTCCCGCACCACGCTCGCCCGCCTCATCGGATCCACCCCGCGCTCCAGCGTGGCGTCCTTGGCACGCCAGTCTCGACCACCGCTCGACACACAGCCGCCTCGCTTCCGGACGGCTCGCGCGAGTGGGCAGCCGCGGACTCGACCGGTCGCGGGGACGCGTCGGCATACCTCCCATGCATTTCCGGCTCCTCCGCGACTGCGTCCATCAGCGGACCGACGGCGGCCGCGAGCAGACTCTGCGCGCAGAGCAGCCCTCCCACGCAGGCCATCGCCAGGTAGAGCCAGAGGGAGGCCCAGCGCCCCGAGCCGGCCCCCGCCCGCAGGGGCTGGGCGGGGGGCCAGGACAGCGTGGAGGTGGAAGTCTCGGAGCGGCGCACGGATGCGGAGCAGAGCATCCACCGTGCCACCTGCATCCCTGCGGAATCTCACCGTCGCCGTACTCGGTGTGCCCGTGTCGACACGCCGAGAGACACACCGCTCCTGGCGGAAACCCCTGAGCCTGGCGGAGCTACTTCGTGTCCGCCGCCTTGACCGCGTGTGAAGCCTTCTCGATCAGCGCCGCCACCGCCTTCGGATTCGAGATGTAGATCGAGTGGCTGCCGTGGACCTCGGTGGTCGTCGACCCGGCACGCTTGGACATCGCCTTCTGCGCGGTGATGGGAATCATCCGGTCGTCGGTCACCAGCAGGTACCAGCTCGGCTTGCTCTTCCACGCCGGGGTGGAGATCTGCCCGCCCAGCGCCTCCACACCCCAGGGAACCTGCGAGTCGGCCATGAAGGCCGCGGTCTTCTTGTCCACGTCGCCGGCGAAGGAGGCAGCGAACTTCTCCTTGTCCAGCCCGAGGAAGCCATCCTTCGGCCCCACGATCGGTGGCACCGGCGCGCCCGGGGCGGGGTTGGAGATGAGCGTGTTCACCGACTCACCGGCATCGGGGGCGAAGGCGGTGATGTAGACCAGCGCGCCCACCGCAGGGTGCGTTCCCGATTCGGTGATCACCGCTCCGCCGTAGGAATGGCCGACGAGGATCACCGGACCGCCGACCGCGTCGATGACGGCCTTCGTCGCCGCCACGTCGCCGGTGAGGGAGAGCGTCGGATTCTGGACCACGCTCACCTTGTACCCATCCTTCTTCAGGATGTCGTAGACGCCGCGCCAGCCCGAGCCGTCGACGAAGCCTCCGTGCACCAGCACCACGTTCTTCACCGGCTGCGCCAGCGCGCCTCCGCCCAGGGTCATCGCGAGCAGGAGCGCGCTCAGCACGCGTCCCGCCATTCTTCCGTTGATGTTCATCAGCTCCTCCGGCCCGTTGTTCGAGGGAGGGCGAACTAGCCTGCTCAAGAAGGTGGAGCAAGCGCGAAGTGCGCTCGCCGAAGCGGGTCAGCTGCTCGCGTTCGCGCTCCGGTGTGGAGATGCGTCCTTTCGACGCACGTAGATCGTCTTCTCCACCCTCGCGTGCACCACGCCCTGCGCATCGGCCAGCTCCAGGACGTACACCCGGTCCACGCTGCGCTCGGTCTTCAGGGCGTTTCGGATCGCTTCGAGCTCCGCCTCCTCGAGCACGACCCGACTGTGCAAGGTGCTCCGGCCCGGCTTGAGAAACTGGATGCTGGCCGCCTTGTCCCACACCACGTACCCGGGCCCCAGCGCACGGGTGAGCATCACCATCAGCAGCGGGTCGAGACAGCCGTAGAGGCTGCCTCCATAGATGGTGCCCACGTAGTTCCGCGTCCGCCAGTTCAGCGGTAGCTCGATGTGGATCTCCCGCTCGTCCGAGGCAAGGTAGCGGATCCGCCCGCCCGTCCCCCGGTAAGCGGGAAAGAGGTTCCACAGGAAGCGTTGCCACCGCGACCGGAGCGACTCGGGCATGCCGGTTCCATAGCCACCGCCCGAGCGTTGCTGCCACCTCCCTGACGGTACAGATCCGGTCTGCCCGTGTGGGCGGGCGGTCAGGCCATGCTGAGCGGACGACGATCGCCCGCGGGCGTGGAAACTCCCTTCACCAGCAGCCACACCCCGAGTGGCACCTCGAACGCCAGCATCGGGATCCAGACGTACGAGGTCACCGGCCCCCCGACCAAGCCTGCCAGCTGCAGGGGAAGCACGACCACCAGCGCCACCGAGGCAACGACGCCGAGCCACGCCAGGGGAACCGGAATGCTCCGGGCACGAAGGAACAGCAACGAGAAGAGGGTGCTTCCGACGGCAAAGCAGCTTCCGCCGAGGAGCCCCGGCCAGGGTCCGGCGGCGAGCAGCAACCCCCCCAGCGCCTGGAGCCCGGCCGTCTCCGGATGACCGCGGGTCACCTCTGCAGAAACCCAGAGGAGGGCCAGCGTCCGGAGTGGAGCGAATGCCCCGACCACGCCCTCGGTGACCCGACAGCACAGGGCGACCAGGGCGAGCTCCCGGTCGACATCCCGGGTGAGTGCGTACAGCGCCACTCCCAGAGACACGGCGATGAAGAACTGGAGCAGCGCACCGAGGATGCACACCCGCACCGTGGTGGCGTGGTGGGCGATGTTCGCCATCCGCTCCGCCGGGGTGCCACCACCGATCGCGCTTCCAGAGAGGAGCAGCGTCCCCAGCCCGACCACGATGTAGAAGAGAAACAGGAAACCGGCCCACCGCGCGTTGGCTCTCAGCGTCATCTGGGCTCCCCCTGAAGCGATTGCCGGCGGTACGCCAGCGGATGGAGTCAATTGCCCCTCGGCCAGAGGTTCCGTCCCTCCGCGCGACCTGGAAAGTCAGCCGCCGTAGCCACCGGCGGGCCCTTCCTGCTACGTCCAGCGGCCGTGAACGATCGCCTCCTCCGCGCCGCGCGCCGCGAGCCCGTGGACGTCACGCCGGTGTGGATCATGCGCCAGGCCGGGCGCTATCTCCCCGAGTACCGCGCGGTTCGGGAGAAGGTGGAGTTCCTCACCCTCTGCAAGACCCCTGACCTGGCCGCCGAGGTCACCGTCCAGCCCGTCCGCCGTCTGGGCGTCGATGCGGCGATCATCTTCTCCGACATCCTCATTCCCGTGGAGGCGATGGGGATGGAGCTCGAGCTCGGCGACAAGGGCCCCCACTTCCCGTCGCCGCTCCGCACCGCCGCCGACGTGGACCGGCTCGCCGTCCCCGACCCCGTGGAGCGGACCGGCTTCGTCGCCGAGGCGATCCGCCGCACGCGGACGGCGCTACACGACAGCGTGCCGGTGATTGGCTTCGCCGGCGCGCCCTTCACCCTGGCGGCGTACATGGTGGAGGGAGGCGGGTCGAAGAGCTTCATCCTCATCAAGCGGCTTCTCTTCGAGCAGCCGAAGCAGGCCCACGCGCTGTTCGAGAAGCTGACCCGCACGCTCATCCCCTACCTCGAGATGCAGGTCGACGCCGGTGCGCGCATCGTTCAGATCTTCGACAGCTGGGGCGGAGAGCTCAGCCCCAGAGACTTCGAGACCTTCAGCCTCCCTTACCTCCAGCGGATGGCCTCCGCGCTGAAGGCGAAGGGTGTCCCGGTGATCGTCTTCGGCACCGCGATGTCGACCCACCTGCCGCTGCTCGGCCGCACCGGTGCCGACGTGCTCGGCGTCGACTGGCGGATCGAGATCGACCAGGCCCGGGCGCTGGCCGGCCCGGACGTGGCGCTCCAGGGGAACCTCGACCCGCTGGCGCTCTTCCTTCCACGTGACGCGCTGGAGGCGAGGGTGGGGGACATCCTCCGCCGCGCCGGCCCGGTGGGGCACATCTTCAACCTCGGGCACGGGATCCTCCCGCCCACCGATCCCGAGTCCGCACAGGCCCTGGTCGAGGCGGTCCACCGGCTCGGCTGTCACGTCAGCGCGCCGCCGACTCCGTAGCTGGGACGGAGGTCTGGCTTCGAACAGCCGATCACCGCCAGCGTCGCCCCCCCGGCGAGCCACGGTCTCGGCATGTTCCCAAACCCTCCGCCTGCCTTCCTTCCACGCCTCGAGGGCCGAGACAAGAAAACCCGGACGTGCCCGACACTCGGCCCCGGCGTCCGTTGACTGTGAAGTCACCCGGTGCTGGAACCCGCGGGCGATGACCACCCTGATCGGTCAAGCCGGGTCGAGTCGCGCGGTCGTCGTCGCCGGCCTGCGCACGCCGTTCGTGAAGGCCAACGGCATCTTCGCCGGGCTGACCTCGCTGGAACTCGGCGCGATCGTGGTCCGCGAGCTGATCGAACGGTCGAACATCGACCCGGAGGTGATCGATCAGATCGTCTTCGGCCAGGCCATTCCCACGCTGCTCGCCCCCAGCATCGCCCGGGAGGTCGGCATCGCCTCCTCCCTCCCCAAGGCGCTGGAGGCCCACACGGTTAGCCGCGCCTGCGCGACCTCGCTCCAGGCCTTCACCGACGTCGCCTCGGCCATGGCCCTCGGCGTCAGCCAGGTGGCCATCGCCGGTGGCACCGAGTCGGAGACCGACGTCCCGATCTTCACCAGCCGCCCGCTGACCCGCGCCCTGGTGAAGGCCAGCCGCGCCAAGACCTTGCCGGAGCGGGTCCGGGCGTTCGCCGGCGTCCATCCCCGCGACCTGGTGCCGATCCCGCCGGCCATTGCCGAGTACTCCACCGGCCTCTCCATGGGGCAGAGCGCGGAGAAGATGGCCAAGGAAAACCACATCTCCCGGCTGCGACAGGACGAGATCGCCCTGGCCTCGCACCAGCATGCCGCGGCGGCGTGGGAGGCGGGCGTCTTCGCTTCGCAGGTGATGCACGTCCCCGTGCCGCCAGCGTACGCCACCACCGCCACCTTCGACGACATCGTCCGGCGTGACAGCACCCTCGATGCGTTGTCCCGGCTGAAGCCGGTGTTCGATAAGGTGCACGGCACGGTCACCGCAGGAAACAGCTCGCCGCTCACCGACGGGGCCGCGGCGCTGCTGGTGATGCGGGAGGACCGGGCGAAGGCCCTGGGGATGAAGCCGCTCGGGGCGCTGCGCGCCTTCGCCTACGCCGCCACCGACCCCGGAGACCAGCTGCTCCAGGGGCCGGCCTATGCCGCGCCGATCGCCCTCGACCGGGCGGGGATGACGTTCAAGGACATCGACCTTTTCGAGATGCACGAGGCATTCGCCGCGCAGCTGGCGAGCAACCTCCAGGCCTTCGCCAGCCCGGAGTTTGCGAAGAAGCTCGGCCGCGCCGCGCCGCTGGGCGAGGTCGATCCCACCCGGCTCAACATCTATGGTGGCTCGATCGCCCTCGGCCATCCGTTCGGGGCCACCGGCGCCCGTATCGTCATGCAGGCCCTCGAGGGGCTGGCCCGGCGGAACAAGACCGTCGCTCTTTGCACCATCTGCGCCGCGGGCGGCCTGGGCGCGGCGGCAATCGTGGAGCGAATCTGATGGACGCCTTTCGCTCCGAGTTTCGTGGTGACGTCCTGGTCCTCACCCTGGACATCCCGGGCGAGTCGGTGAACGCCCTCTCTCCGCCGCTGTTCGCCAACTTCGAGGAGCAGATGCGGCGGGTGGAGCAGGACGACACCATCCGGGCCGTGGTCATCGCTTCTGGCAAGCCGGACTTCCTGGTCGGGGCCGACGTGAAGTGGCTGGACACGCTCCGGACCCAGGAGGAGGGAGAGAAGGCCTCGCGCGAGGGTCACGCCTGGATGGCGCGCCTCGCCGCCTCGAAGAAGCCGATCGTCGCCGCCATCCATGGTTCGTGCCTCGGTGGTGGCCTGGAGCTGGCCCTGGCCTGCCAGGGACGGGTGGCCTCGGACTCGCCGCGGACCCAGCTCGGACTTCCCGAGGTGCAGATCGGCCTCCTCCCCGGTGCAGGCGGGACGCAGCGGCTGCCCCGGCTGATCGGTGTCCAGGCAGCGCTGGACATCATCCTCACCGGAAAGCCGGTCCGGTCCTCGAAGGCGAAGAAGCTCGGGCTGGTCGACGAGGTGATCCCGGTCTCCATCCTGGTCGACGTGGCGGTGGAGCACGCCAAGGCACTGATGCGCGGCGAGCACCTCTCCCGGATTCACCGCTCCCCCCGGGAGACGGTCACCCGGGCAGCGCTGGAGAACAACCCCCTCGGTCGACGGCTGCTCTTCGCCGAGGCCAAGAAGCAGCTCCTGCGAAAGACCGGTGGGCACTACCCCGCGCCGGAGCGAGCGCTCGATGCGGTGCGGGAGGGGCTGGAGCACGGGATCGAGGCCGGTCTCGCGGTCGAAGCCCGCGCCTTCGGCGAGCTCCTCACCACCGACGTCAGCCAGCGGCTCCGCGAGCTGTTCTTCGCCACCACCGCGCTGAAGAAGGATCCGGGGGTCGACGGCAAGGTCGAGCCGCGGACGGTGGAGAAGGTGGGCGTCCTGGGCGGAGGGCTGATGGGCGCGGGCATCTCCTTCGTCAGCGCCGAGCGGGCGGGGCTCCCGGTGCGAATCAAGGAGCGCGACGACGCCTCGGTGGCCCGGGCCCTGGCCAGCGTGCGAGCCCTCTTCGACGTCCGGCTTCGCCGCCGCCGTGCCGAGCGCCGGGCGGCCGATGCCGCGTTCTCGCGGGTCACCGCCACCACCGACCTGAGTGGGTTTGCGCGGGCAGAGGTGGTCGTCGAGGCGGTGTTCGAGGATCTGGAGGTGAAGCGGAAGCTCCTCGCCGATGTCGAGGCGGTCACTCCGCCGGTGACCATCTTCGCCACCAACACCAGCTCGCTCCCCATCGCCCAGATCGCCGCCGGAGCGAAGCGCCCCGGCAACGTGGTGGGGATGCACTACTTCAGCCCGGTGGAGAAGATGCCGCTGCTGGAGGTGATCCACCACGCCGGCACCGAGCCGGCGGTCACCGCCACCGCCGTTGCGCTGGGCAAGGCGCAGGGCAAGACGGTGATCGTCGTTCGTGACGGGCCGGGCTTCTACACTTCCCGGGTCCTCGCCCCGTACCTCAACGAGGCAGCGCATCTGCTGGTGGAGGGCGCGGACATCGGCGCGGTGGACGCCGCCCTGCGCCACTACGGCTTCCCGGTCGGTCCGTTCCAGCTCCTCGACGAGGTGGGGATCGACGTCGGCTCGAAGGTGGCCCACATCCTCCACACCGCCTTCGGAGAGCGCATGAAGCCCCCGGCGTCGATGGAGGTGGCGATCCAGGACGGCCGTCTGGGGCGCAAGGTGAAGAAGGGCTTCTACCGCTACGACGTGAAGGGCAAGGAGGTCGACACCACCGTCTATGCCAACGTCCCCGGTGGAGCGACCCGGGTCTCCTTCGATCCCG
>Ga0318562_10001604_pt1 | contig 10263 bp, 7 predicted proteins | sample GRESIP066b5f18_FD_203688 | JGI IMG/M metagenome (GOLD analysis project Ga0318562, IMG submission 203688) | Tropical soil microbial communities from Luquillo Experimental Forest, Puerto Rico - GRE.SIPMG.066b5f18 | ecosystem: Environmental > Terrestrial > Soil > Tropical forest > Bulk soil...
ATGTAGGCCGGGGCGATGACAGAGGCCACACCAACGCCGAGGCCACCGATGACGCGGAACAAACCGAACATCCACACGTTGGCAGCAAGGCCCGTGCCGAAGGCACTGATCAAGAACAGCAGCGCTGCGATCTTCATCACCGAAAGCCTGCCGATCTTGTCGGCCAACCTGCCGGCGATGAGTGCGCCGGCAGCCGCACCGATCAGCGCTGCCGCGACCGCAACGCCGGTCACGAACTTGCTGATCTCAAAGTGTGCCTCGACGGCCGATACGGCGCCGTTGATGACCGCGCTGTCGTAGCCGAACAGCAACCCGCCGAGGGCCGCTACGGACGCGATTCGGACGACGCGACCGCTGTGTTCGGATTCTTCGTAGTCCACACCCGATGTCGAATCACCGGCGGGTCCATGAGTCATGTGACGCCCTTCCGCAGCATTGCGTGATGGAGGTCACAATTCAATCACAGACGCAGGGTCAAGCGGTGCGTTCTTCGAAGTGCGTAATCAGTTGGGAATGAATGGCACGCAGGTCAGCGGCACCCAATCCGGCCAGTGATGAAGCATGCTGTCGCCGATTGCCGCCCGGTACCTCGACGTCGTTGGGCACCACCAACACCGGACATCCTGCGCGCTCGGCGGCCGCGCTTCCGGCCACGGAATCCTCGACGGCCAGGCAGTTTTCCGGCAGCACGCCCAGCACGTCGGCGGCGCGCAGATACGAATCGGGCGCCGGCTTGCCGTTGGCCACCTCGTCCCCGCACACCGTCACCGAGAAATAGTGCGGGCCAATGCTCTTCAAAGCGCGTTCGGTCAAGGCGCGTTGCGTGTTGGTGACCAGCGCCATCGGGGTGCCTTCGGCGGCGAACTCGTCCAACAACTCCTTCGCGCCGTCGCACCACGGCAAACCGTTCTCGAAGAGCTCCGCTGTGTAGTCATTCAGCCAGCGGCTCGACGTCTCCATAGCCACCGGATCGAGGTCGAGTCCGAGGTCTGTGTAGACGATCCGCATGGTGGTCTCGGCAACGCTGCCCACCATCGACGCCCTGACCGCCGGGGTCAGCTCGCCGCCGAGCTTGTCGTACAGCGCTGCCAGGGATATGTCCCAGATCTTTTCGGAGTCGACGAGGGTGCCATCCATATCCCACAGGACGGCCTTCATGAGGCTGCCGCGCAGGAAGGTGAATGAGAAGCGTTCGGCCGCACTGTGTTTCGGCTCGGTGAGCATGACGACGCAGCCACAGCTCAGTCCTCCGGGTTGTAGCCGAGATTGGAGGCGAGCCAACGCTCGGCTTCGGCAAGCGTCCAGCCCTTGCGCTTCGCATAGTCGGCGACCTGGTCCTGCGCCAACCGGCCGACGACGAAGTACTGCGACTGTGGATGCGAGAAGTACCAGCCGCTTACCGCCGCGCCGGGCCACATCGCCATCGACTCGGTCAACTCGATGCCGGTCCGCGCGGTCACGTCCATCAACTCGAAGAGCGTCGTCTTCTCGGTGTGCTCCGGGCAGGCCGGGTAGCCGGGGGCGGGTCGGATGCCCACGTACTTCTCGCCGATGAGCGCGTCGTTGTCGAGGTGTTCGTCGGGCTGGTATCCCCAGAACTCCTTGCGGACCCGTTCGTGCATCCGTTCGGCGAACGCCTCGGCCAACCGGTCGGCGAGCGACTCGAGCAGGATCGCACTGTAGTCGTCGTTGTCGGCCTTGAACTCCCCGATCTTGTCTTGGCTGCCGAGCCCCGCGGTGACGGCGAAGGCGCCGAAATAGTCAGCCAGGCCGGTGTCCTTGGGCGCGATGAAGTCGCCGAGCGAGCGGTTTGGGACGCCCTCGCGGTGCTCGCCCTGCTGGCGCAGGTTGTGCAGCGTGGTCAACACTTCGGTGCGAGTCTCGTCGGTGTAGACCTCGATGTCGTCGCCGACCGCGTTCGCTGGAAAGAAGCCGATCACCCCGTTGGCCGTCAGCCACTTCTCCTTGATCAGGGTGTCGAGCATCTCTTGGGCGTCGTCGTACAGCTTGCGTGCGGCCTCGCCCGAAGCCGGGTTGTTGAGGATGTCAGGGAAGCGGCCCTTCATCTCCCACGCGTTGAAGAACGGCTGCCAGTCGATGTACTCGCGCAACTCGGCGATGTCGTAGTTCTCGAACTCCCGCACGCCGAGCCCCCGGGCGGGCACCGGCGGCGCGTAGCCGTCCCAGTCGATCGGCGTCCGGTTGGCGCGCGCCTTCCCCAGCGTGAGCATCGGGCGCTCGCTCTTCTGAGCGTGCCGTTCACGCAGGGATGCGTAGTCCTTCTCGGTGGCCTCCAGCAGGGCCGGCCGCTGCTTGTCATCGAGCAGCGCAGCCGCGACCGGCACCGAACGCGACGCGTCCTTGACCCAGACCACCGGGCCGCTACGACGCGGCGATATCTTCACCGCCGTGTGGGCGCGCGAGGTGGTCGCGCCACCGATCAGCAGTGGGATCTCCAACCCCTCGCGTTCCATCTCGACGGCGAAGTTGGCCATCTCGTCCAGCGAGGGGGTGATCAGTCCGGACAGCCCGATGATGTCGGCGTCGTGCTCCTTGGCCGCGTTCAGGATCTTCTGAGCGGGCACCATCACACCCAGGTCGATCACTTCAAAGTTGTTGCACTGCAGGACGACTCCGACGATGTTCTTGCCGATGTCGTGGACGTCGCCCTTTACGGTCGCCATCACAATCGTGCCGTTGGTGTCCTTACCGGCAGCGACGCCGGACTCATCCTTCTCGGCCTCGATGAACGGCAGCAGGTATGCGACGGCCTTCTTCATCACCCGCGCCGACTTCACGACCTGAGGCAGGAACATCTTGCCGGAACCGAAGAGGTCACCGACGACGTTCATACCGTCCATCAGCGGACCCTCGATCACCTCGATCGGGCGACCGCCTGCGGCGTCGATCTCGGCGCGTAGTTCCTCGGTGTCCGCGTCGACGTGGGCGTCGATGCCCTTGACCAAGGCGTGCGTGATCCGCTCACGGACCGGAAGGCCGCGCCACTCGGCGGCGACCGGATCCTCGTCTTTGTCCTTGCTGTTGAACCGCTCGGCGATCTCCAGCAGACGCTCGGCGGCGTCCTCACGACGGTTGAGGACGACATCCTCGATGCGGTCCCGCAGCTCGGCGTCGATCGAGTCGTAGGGCACGAGGGCACCCGCGTTGACGATGCCCATGTCCAGGCCGGCCTTGATGGCGTGGAACAGGAACACCGCGTGGATCGCCTCGCGGACGGGGTTGTTGCCCCGGAACGAGAACGACACGTTCGAGATGCCGCCGGAGATGTGCACCCCGGGCAGGTTCTCCTTGATCCAGGCACAGGCCTCTATGAAGTCGATCCCGTAGGTCGCGTGCTCCTCGATGCCGGTGGCCAGCGCGAAGCAGTTCGGGTCGAAGATGATGTCCTCTGGCGGGAAGCCGACCTCCTCGGTCAGGATCCGGTGGGCGCGCGCGCAGATCTCCTTGCGACGCTCCAGGTTGTCAGCTTGCCCCTGCTCGTCGAACGCCATCACGACGACGGCGGCGCCGTACTTGCGGCACAGCCGTGCCTCGCGGACGAACTTCTCCTCGCCCTCCTTCATGGAGATCGAGTTGACGATCGGCTTGCCCTGCATGTTCTTCAGGCCCGCCTCGATGACCTCCCACTTCGAGGAGTCGATCATCACCGGCACGCGGCTGATGTCCGGCTCGGCCGCGACCAGCTTGGTGAACCGGTCCATGGCAGCAACGCCGTCGATCATGCCCTCGTCCATGTTGATGTCGATCACCTGCGCACCGACCTCGACCTGCTGAAGGGCGACCGACAGGGCGGTGTCGTAGTCCTCGGCCTTGATCAGGTTGCGGAACCGGGCGGAGCCGGTGATGTTGGTGCGCTCACCGATGTTCACGAACAAGGAATCTTTGGTGATGTTGAGCGGTTCGAGGCCCGAAAGCCGGGTAGCCACCTCGATCTCGGGCACGACGCGGGGCGGCTTTCCGTCGACGACCTTGGCGATCTCGGCGATGTGCGCCGGTGTCGTGCCGCAGCACCCGCCAACCAGGTTGACCAGGCCGGCCTCGGAGAAATCGGCGACATAGCCGGCTTGACGCTTCGGAGATTCGTCGTATTCGCCGAAGGCGTTGGGCAGGCCGGCATTCGGGTAGCAGGAGACGAAGGTGTCCGCGATCCGCGACATCTCCGCGAGGTAGGGCCTCATCTCCGGCGCGCCGAGGGCGCAGTTGAGGCCCACCGCGATCGGCTTGGCGTGCCTGATCGAGTTCCAGAACGCTTCGGTGACCTGACCGGACAACGTCCGCCCGGAGGCATCGGTGATGGTGCCCGAGATGATCACCGGCCACCGGCGTCCGCGGTCCTCGAAAAGCGTCTCGATGGCGAACACGGCGGCCTTGGCGTTCAGCGTATCGAAGATCGTCTCGACGATGAGGAGGTCGGCGCCACCGTCCACAAGGCCGGTGGCAGCATCGAGGTAGGCGGCGACCAGCTGGTCGTAGGAGACGTTGCGGGCTCCAGGGTCGTTAACGTCCGGCGAGATCGACGCGGTCCGCGTCGTCGGCCCCAGCGCGCCTGCGACGTAGCGGGGCTTCTCCGGGGTGCTGAACTCGTCGCAGGCTTTGCGGGCCAAGGCAGCGCCCGCGTAGTTCAGCTCGTGGCTCAGCTCCTCCATGCCGTAGTCGGAGAGCGAGACCGCGTTCGCGTTGAACGTATTGGTCTCCAGAAGGTCGGCGCCCGCCTCGAGGTACTCACGGTGGATGCCGGAGATGATGTGCGGTTGCGTGAGGGTGAGCAGGTCGTTGTTGCCCACGAGATCGCTCGGCCAGTCCTTGAACCGCTCGCCGCGATAACCGGCCTCATCGGGCCGGTCCCGCTGGATCGCCGTGCCCATCGCACCGTCTATCACCAGAATCCGCTGGCTCAGGGCCGCGGTCAGTTCGTCGGTGCAGTCGGGGCGGATAATCGGCGCGAAAGTATTCGGCTCGACGGCGGTCACGCGCACTCCTTCCGTAACGGAAGGCGTCCTTGACTCTGCCGAGCGTGGCGGATACCGGAGAACCGGAACCGTTGCAACGCCTCTCGACCAGGCAAGTCTACGTCGTCGACTGATCGACGTTCGGGACGCCCAACTCGAAGCCGTGATCGACCGTGATCTGCTCGGCGATCGAGGTCCCCTTCAGCGACAGCTAACCGATGTTGTCGGATGTATCGCATTTTCAAGGAGAACCAGATTGACGGCAAACGTATTTCGCCGCAACAGCGCCGCCGGATTCAACCGTGTGGCGATGCTGCTCCTAGCCGCCTCACAAGCCTTACGCTGGCGTAGTGACCCCGTCGGATGCGACCGGCCGCAAGCCTGCCGACCTGCCCGAACTCCGTAACACCATCGTGGTGGCGGCGTTCGAGGGCTGGAACGACGCGGGCGATGCGGCCAGCGACGCGTTGGAGCACCTTGACGCGATCTGGGAAGCCGAGCCGCTCATCGAAATCGACGACGAGGCCTACTACGACTACCAGGTCAATCGCCCGGTCATCCGGCAGATCGACGGTGTCACACGCGAGCTGGTGTGGCCGTCGATGCACATCTCGCACTGCCGCCCGCCGGGGTCGGACCGTGACATCGTTCTGATGCACGGAGTCGAGCCGAATATGAGGTGGCGCACATTTTGCGCCGAGTTGTTGGCGATTGCCGACAAGCTCAACGTCGACACGGTCGTCATCCTCGGCGCGCTGCTGGCCGACACGCCGCACACCCGGCCGGTGCCGGTGTCGGGCGCGGCCTACTCCCCCGACTCGGCGAAGTTCTTCGGGCTCGAGGAGACCCGCTATGAAGGCCCGACCGGTATCGCGGGCGTGTTCCAGGACGCCTGCGTCGCGGCGGGCATTCCGGCGGTGACGTTCTGGGCGGCCGTACCGCATTACGTCTCGCAGCCGCCAAGTCCCAAGGCCACGGTTGCGTTGTTACGCCGCGTCGAAGAGGTCCTCGACATCGAGGTGCCGCTTGCCGATTTGCCCGCCCAGGCCGAGGAGTGGGAGGAGGCGGTCAGCGAGATGACCGCCGAGGACGAGGAGATCGCCGAGTACGTCGCCTCCCTCGAACAGCGTGGCGACGCCGAGGTGGACATGACCGACGTGCTCGGGAAGATCGACGGCGACGCGCTGGCCGCCGAGTTCGAGCGGTATCTGCGTCGGCGCGGTCCCGGCTTCCGGGGCTAGTCGCAGGTTTATCCGCTCGCGTGTAGTCCGTTCGGACGACACCCGATTCGTCCCCGCGGTAGTGCGAACGCACTCTGCCCGGCGAAGCCCGACGGCGCGATCGTCATTTACATGAACATCAACACGCTGCAGAGCCGGGCTGCCGTCCTCGTTTTCCCCGGCCAGGGATCGCAATGGTCCGGGATGGCGGCAGAGCTGCTCGACGAGAGTGCCGTCTTCGCCGGACGACTTCGCGAATGCGCCGCCGCTGTCGAGGCGCACGTCGACTGGTCGGTCGAGGATGTGTTGCGGCAACGCAACGGCGCGCCGTCGCTGAACCGCGTCGAGGTGGTGCAGCCGGTGCTGTTCTCCGTGCACGTGGCACTGGCCGAAATGTGGCTGGCCCATGGCCTCGAGCCGATCGCCGTCGTCGGCCAGTCCCAGGGAGAGGTCGCCGCGGCCTGCGTTTCCGGTGCGCTCACGCTCGACGACGCCGCCGGAGTCATCGTCACCCGCTCGCAGCTGTTCGCCGACGAACTCGTCGGCACGGGCGGCATTGCCTCCATTGGCCTTTCGGCCGCCGAAATCGGTGAGTACCTCGCCGGATACGGCGATCAGCTCGACATCGCAGGAATCATCGGCCCGCGATCCGTCACGGTGGCGGGTGCGCAGGACGCACTGACCGATCTCGTCGCACGGCTCGACGCCGAGGGCGTTCGCGCCAAGACGATCGCCGCCTCGATCCCGTCGCACTGCGCGGCCATCGACGCCTTGCACGACCCACTCGTCCAGCGGCTGTCGTTCGTCAGGCCCCGGTCGACCCGCATCCCGCTGTACTCGACGGTGACCGCGTCGCCCATCGACGGACCGGAGATGACATCGGACTACTGGTACGCCAATGCCCGCCAGCCGGTGTTGTTCGAGCCTGCGATGCGCCGGCTGCTCGCCGACGGCGGCCGGGTGTTCGTCGAGTCGAGCGCCAACCCTGTGCTCACGGCGGCGATGTCGGCGATAGCGGACGAGGTCGGCTGCCCCGCGGTGATCAGCGGGACACTGCGGCGCGGGTGCGGAGGGCTGGACCAGTTCCTCACAGCGCTGTCCGGGGTGCCGGTCGCTGCTATACCAGCGGAAACGGCCGCCTGATTGCGGACACCGGGTGTGTTTGCGCCGATACACTCCCGATGTGCGCTGGGCCGGTTGGGCGAGCTTGGAGGTGCCGCCCTTCGCGACCGGTGCCGGCGGCAGCGAAGCCGTCCGTGACATCTTCCTGAGGTTCGACCGGCAGACCCAACGCCAGCGCAGCATCCTGCGGCTAGTACTTGTCGCCGTCATGGCCCTTGCCGTCTACAGCGATACCCCGCGGTCGCAATGGCCTCCGCAATTCGCCCTCATCGGCGCCTACGGCGCGCTGTCGGTCATCGCGGCGTGGATGTGGCTGCGACAACCCGAGCACGCACGCAAATTGCGCGCGATAGAGCCGATGGTGCCCATCGACGTCGCGGCGATATGCACGCTGCCCTACCTGTCGACGGGCAGCTACCTCGTGCTCGGGCTCCTGGCGTTCCTGCCGTTCTTCATCGCGACGCAGACAGGCAGGCGCGCGGCGCTGCTGTCCATCGCCGCGATCGTCGGGGGCGGCGCCGCCATTCTCGTGGATCCGGTATTCCGCGCGCAGTTGTCGGTCGCTACCACCGTGACGCTGTTGGTGATGCTCGCGCTGTTGTGTCTCTGTTCATACACCGTGTCGCGGGTTCAGCAGCGCAGGCTGGCGAGCACGGTCGAACTCACGGCGAGCAGGTCGCTGCTGCTGGCCGATGTGATGAGCGCGGAGGAACGCGAACGACGCAGGATCGCAGAAGCATTGCACGACGGCGCTTTACAGACCGTGCTGGCCGCCAAGCAGGACCTGCGTGACGCGATCAAGGGCAACGGGGACATGGCAGGGGTGACGCGTGCGAGCGAACTGCTCGCCGACGTGTCCGTCGACCTGAGGCAGGTCACCAGGGAGCTGCACCCGTCGGTCCTCGACGAGGCGGGTCTCGCGGAAGCCACACGGACTCTGGCGCAGACGTTTTCGGACCGTACCGGGGTGCCCGTGGAGTCGTCGATCGACTATCCGCACCGCCACCCCGAGGACGCCACCGTCTATGGCATCGCCAGGGAACTGCTGAGCAACGTCGCCAAGCACGCCGGGGCGGACGCGGTCTGGCTAAGCCTTCACGACGACGGTGACGCGGTCACACTGGACGTGCGAGACGACGGGGTTGGCCTGAATTCCGCGGTGCTGTCGAAGCGTGTCAGCGAAGGACACATCGGGCTGGCCTCCCACCGGGCCCGCATCGAAACCCTTACGGGAACAATGGATTTCCTACCGGTAGACGACGGAACGTGGGTGCGTGTTCGGTTGCCGCTTGGGAATGGGCAGGAGGCGCACCGGTGACATCCACAGACCGGCGGGTGCGAGTCGTGGTCGGCGACGACCATCCGGTGTACCGCGACGGCGTGGTGCGCGCGCTGGAAAGCAGCGGCCGCGCCGACGTGGTCGCCGCCGTCGGCGACGGCCATGCCGCCCTCGACGCCATCCGGGAGCACGATCCCGATGTGGCGCTGCTGGACTACAAGATGCCAGGCGTCGACGGCATCGGGGTCGCCCACGCGGTGGTGCGAGACAAGCTGCGCACCCGCATCCTGTTGCTGTCGGCGACCACCGAGGGCTCCGTGGTGTACCGCGCAATACAGGACGGCGCGGCGGGCTACCTGTCGAAGGAGGCCGACCGGGACGACATCGTCGCAGCCGTGATGGCGTGCGCCCGCGGCGACAGCGTATTGCCGCCCGAACTGGTCACCAGCCTGGCGAGCCAGGTTCGTGCGCACGCGCAGTCCGATGCACCGATTCTCAGCGAACGCGAGCGTCAGATCCTGCGCTTGATCGCAGACGGAATGTCAGTGCCGGACATGGCCAGAGAGCTGTTTCTGGCACCGACGACGGTGAAGACCCACATCCGTCGGATGTACGAGAAGCTCGGCGTTTCGGACCGCGGGGCTGCGGTCGCCTACGCCATGCGGAATCACCTGTTGGAGTGAGCGGCGCAGCGGTGGGTGTAGTCCTTTCGGACGACAGCGAGTTCATTCCCCCGGTAGCCCTTTCGCACGCTGCCGCGCCGGCTCGGCGGCCGGAATTCTTATCGGCATGACTACTACCACGCTCACCAACACCCCGAAAACAGCCAACCCCTTCATCACTCGCCAGTCGGCGTCCAAGTACGCCACCGAGGCGATCGGCACCATGTTCCTGGTATTCACCGTCGGCGCTGCCGTCGGTGGAGCAGGCCCACTGGCACCGTTCGCGATCGGCGCGATCCTGATGGCGATGATCTATGCGGGCGGCCATATTTCGGGTGCTCACTACAACCCTGCGGTCACGCTGGCGATGCTCGTTCGCCGCCGTATCGACATCCGTGACGCCCTCGGATACTGGATCGGCCAGGCCGCCGGCGCGCTCGCGGGTGCCGCGGTTGTGGCGATCGTCCTGCCTGTGCACGCCGCGCCCTTGAGCCGGTCCGGACACACGATGCTGGCCGCCATCATCGCCGAGCTGCTGTTCACGTTCGCACTGTGCTACGTGGTGCTGAACGTCGCGACCAGCAAGGACCATCCGAAGAATTCCTTCTACGGCATCGCCATCGGTCTGGTCGTCGTCGCAGGGGCCGTGACCGCGGGACATATCTCCGGTGGCGCGCTCAACCCCGCTGTGGTGTTCGGCGGCACGGCAATCGGCTCGATCGCCTTGTCGATGCTCCTGCCGTACGTGGTCGTGCAGCTCGTAGCCGGCGTGCTGGCTGGCATCGTGTTCCGGTCGATCAACCCCGACGACAAGTAATCCCTACTATCCGCGAGAAGGCCTGGCCCCCTGTGGGTCAGGCCTTCTCGGGTTTGGGCGCCTTCCGCCTGCCGTTGACTCCTCCGGCGAGAGTGCGTGTTTGCGGACGACACGCCGGCTGATTTTCGGCGGTCACGCACGCTCGCCAACTTCAGCGGCCCGCGAGCGTGCGCAATCTCCGGCTTTTCGACGG